>Ga0209559_1000067_pt1 | contig 94122 bp, 78 predicted proteins | sample SaaInlV_110m_DNA_FD_184677 | JGI IMG/M metagenome (GOLD analysis project Ga0209559, IMG submission 184677) | Marine microbial communities from expanding oxygen minimum zones in the Saanich Inlet - Saanich Inlet SI074_LV_165m_DNA (SPAdes) (version 2) | ecosystem: Environmental > Aquatic > Marine...
GGCTGTCCTGATCGACAGCCTCTTTTTTTTGTCTGGACAAGATGTGTCACCCCATACCGGTGAGTCACTCTAGCGAGTAGAGTATATGACCAAAGAGTGGGCTCTAGCCCTAACAGAATTCTTCTCTCTATTTCCTTACCCGGCTACCAGTTATCCGGCTTCTAGTCACTTCACCTCAGGTGACTCCGGACATTTAGGGTCTTGAATGTCCAAATTTCCTGGAAGGGATTTTCTTCTATGTTCGCAGATCGGATCAGTAGAAAGTCCCAAGCAGATCAATTAAATGAAAGAGAGGGGTGTTGCTGGCATTTCTACAAGCTCAATGTCCTTCAGGATAAAAAAAGCTGGAGCAGGTTACCCTGACTCCAGCTCTTCTATCCGCGTAAAGATATATCTAGGTGAAAATGATTGATGCTCCAGCTGAGCGCTCGTAGAATTCACCTACAGTTAAGACAGATGATACCTGATCACAGAGATCATCTTTGGTGAGCTTGAACATGTCCATGGCCAGCTTACAGGCAAAGACCTCACCACCGGCATCAGTAAACATTTCAAGAAATTCTGGGATCGTAGGGATATCCAGATTCTCCATCTCATTTTTCATCATCCAGGTGGCAAAATTAGATACACCAGGAATGGCTCCCAATAGAGTTGGGAAGGGCATGGTAATAGGCATTTTCAGCATGGGCATAGCCATATTCATAGCTGGATTACCCACCGTGGCCACTTTCAATGAATTCTGGGTCTTCTTGATCAGGGCTCCAAGTCCAAAGAATGTGAAAAAGATGGAGGCTTCCATGCCTTCCATGCGAGCACCATTACCCATGACCAGAGCAGGATAAACATCTACCAGAGAACCCTTGGAGACGATTAACGAAACTTTTTTGATTGGTTCAGGTTGTTCACTCATATCGATTCTCCTTTAGATACAACCCTGGGGTTTTCCCAGGCCTGCGATTTTTGCGGCCTTTTTCGCTGGACCACCAGGGAAAAGGGCATAGAGTTCCTTGGTAGGAACAATATTCAGTTTATTCATTTTGCGAATTGAAGGTGCTGTGCCATTTTCTTCGAATTCTTTGCGCATAAAGTTGAGGACTTCTACATGACGATCAGTCAATGGGTCAATACCCTCTTCTCTGGCGATGGCTGCTGCCAGGTCAAGGTTCCAGATCGTATGATCGGTGAGGAATCCCTCCGCGTCCACATCGACAGAAGTTCCGGCAAGTTCTTTTGTAGTCATTTTATTTGTCTCCTTAGATAGATTTAAGATTCTTGGTTAGAAATATTTTTCAAAAATGCGATAACAAAGCCCAGGCCCCGTTTCATCTCAGGTGTATTGAGCTCCCGCATGGCTTTCCAGATTGAAACCTCCTGGATATCATCCACATTCATTTTATCAAATATGGTGATCCCGTTTTTAATAGCTCCCATCATCTGAGGCTGGGTGATTGATTTGAGGGTTTCCAGGATGGGTACAATATTATCGGCTAATAATTTGATATCTTCTCTTGAAAAATGCTCAACCACATTGTCACTGATATGAATGGCTTCACTGGCAAATTCGAAATATTTAGCCCGGTCCAGCTTATCCAGAGTGTCAAGCGTATCCCCAAAGAGTTCCTTACCGATAGGTTTGAAATCTTCAAAGAAATCCAGAGCACTTTCAAGTTTGCCGATCACCTCGGTGATGTTGTTTGTATTTCTTATGATAAGTTTGACGAGGTGCAGAAAATCACCTGTCTTTACAAAGGGCGCAATGTCTTCGAATTCTTCGATGGCACCGGCAAAGAGATCCTTGGCTACACGGGTTAGATCTTCTTTAAGATCCTCCATCTCCTGGCGCTGCCTTCTGACCAGTGCCAGTTCAGCAGTAATGCCGTCCAGGGTGGTCTGGATTTCAGCGAGCTGTCCAGAAATATCACTGCCACTCATGTCAGGCTCGCTTTCCGGCCATGAGCATGTGTGATTCGATGGGAAGTTCAGCACCCTTTAGTAGTAGGTTCCAGTACATCCAGCGAAACATCATTTTGCCATAGTGATTCATGCGGGTTTCCTCCAGCAGAGAGAAGGGACCAACACCGGGAAGCGGAAACTTGCCTGGTAGGGGTTCGGTTTCATAGTTGAAGTCGATGAGTATGCCCTTGCCAAAACCTGACTCGATATAGCAATTGGCATGACCATCAAATTTACCCTTGAGGCGTCTGCCATCTATATAGCTCAGAAGATTATCCTGGAGGATATCCGCCTGGAAGTGGGCGACTGACCCCGCTTTTGAGCTGGGTAGGTTAGTGGCGTCACCGATGACGAAAATATTATCATTTGCCTTGGATTGGAGGGTGAAATTATCGGTGGGAATGAAGTTCAGTTCATCACCCAAACCGGAACGTGCAATAAGTTCATCACCCATGTTGGTGGGGATGGTTACCAGCAGATCGTAATCAATGCTGCTCTCATCCCATGAAATAAGTTTATTGTTCTCCCAGTCAACCCGACCTGTACTGAATTCCGGAGTGAGACTGATATTCTTCTTATTAAGAAAATCACCGAAAACCTTGGAAGCTTTTGGCTTGGTAAAAGCTCCCGGTAAGGGTGTCACAAATTCAATATCAACTTTATCCCGGATGCCTTGTTCTGTGAACCACCAGTCTGCCAGAAAAACAAATTCAAGGGGTGCCACGGGGCATTTGATGGGCATCTCAACGATATTGAGAACCATCTTGCCGCCTTCCCAATATTTCAGGAACTGCTGCAGAGCCACAGCCCCTTCAACTGTATAAAAATCGAAAATATTTTTGTGCCAACCGCCTGCGTGCATGCCCTCTGTCTCAGCCGGATTGATCTTGGAGCCAGTTGCAACCAGCAGGATGTCATATGACAGTACTTTCCCACTATCAAGAATAACCTGATTTTTATCTGCCTCAATCAGATCAATCTTGGAAAAGATGACATTAACACCAGGCGGGAAAAAATCTCGCTTGGGTTTGATGACATCACGACGGTTATAAATCCCGAAGGGGATAAATAGGAATCCAGGTTGGTAATAGTGTGTTTCATACTGATCGACAATGGTGATATCCCACTCTTCCTTGTCCAGAACAGACTCCATTTTATTGAGCATCATGGTTCCGGCAGTTCCTGCGCCTAGAATTAGCAGTTTTTTCATATTTAATTCTCCCTGATTGTCGAACGAAAATTGATCACCAAGATCATGATAATGCGAGGATTATACATGACGATCTCTCAGTTTTATTTTATGGTTGTTATGATTATTAATCAGCATCATTTAATACTGATTTACAATTACAAATCTTATACCAATTTATTGCATTAAGCAAAATGGTTGTTACGGCTAAAGTGATGAAATCTAAAGATTTGCAGTGTTAAGACCTCCTTCCCCAGGCCTTGTCGATGGAAGGATACTAGAACTGATTTATTTTATTTGTCGTGATCCCTTAAGAGGCTTTAACTGGAATATTAATAATGAGAAAGCATAGCTTTGATCAATGCCAATTAACCCAAAGCAAATGAAAAATCAATGTTGATTGCTCTTCGCAAGAGTTGATTTAGGCAGGCGCATCACTTGAAGAATCTGCGTCCCTATCACCAAAGATTAAAAGATTTTAATGTTAACCAGATAACTACTGGACCAGCTGAAACATTGCTAGTTACGGGAGGTATTCCACATCAACATTCCTGCTCCCGCATAGCAGGCCAGACCAACTATCAGGCCGATTGAATATCCCCAACTAATTACGATGAGAATGGTGACCGTGGAGCCCAGAACAGAAGCAGCTCCATTGACGGCGAAACTCCAGTCGACCAGGGGACCGACATATCTGACTCCCTTGGGGAAGGGCATGCCCATAAAGAATCCGAGAGGGCTGACCAGGATGATAGTCCAGAAGATTCGTATGCTTTGTTCAAAATCACCAAACAGCAGGACATAATACTTGAACAACATGATATCAAGAAACAGCCAGCTGATAATGGCAAAAAAGACTAACTTCGATTCAAATGCTGAAGAATAGCGACTCCCGATGCCTGAACTGATTAATAATGTCATCAGAATTGCAGCCACACTGTACACCGATGGACCAACCAATAAAGTGAATTGCTGCATGAGAATCAGCTCTACTGACATATAGGCGAATCCGATGGTAGCGAAATAAGCGAAGTGATTGAGAGAAAGACTCGGCCCTTTTTTTAGATAAGGGATGAGTGTGATGGGAAAGATGAGCACCAGAACGACCATGATGATGATAAACACTATCAATTTTGTGAGAGGAAAGCCTCTGAACTCATAGGGCAGCAATCTAGCTTCTTTGTCAAAACTCAGATTCTTCCACAACCCCATTTGAGCGGCAAAGGGTCGGTTATCATTATTGGGAGAAATATCAATAGCAAGGGAATCGGCCACCTCTTCCCAGCCCAGGTCTACAATTCTCTGGTAAATATTATCCTTGAGTGAATCCACAGCTGGATACACGAGATGAACATCATTAAAATTTTCTGATGTGATATCTCTCAAGGCAATCTGCAAGAAATTAGCTGCCAGGGGGCGTTTGGACAGCAATAGAACTTTTCGACGCATTTGAGGTAAATTGTAAACAGCTATATGCGTTTCAGGATTTTCAATTCCCAGATTGTCTAAGGCAAGTAGCGCTTCACTTAACAAGCGGGGCATATAGAATTGGTGCTCCATCATCAGATAACCTGAATCAGAAAGAGCAGTCCAGTAATCTTGAAATGCTTCTGTGGTAAACAGGTAATTTTCGGCCAGAGCAAAGGATCCGGATGCTAAAGCTGCAAAAGTGTTCGAACTCAGAGAATAAATAACATCGAAGCGGGAAGTGTGTCGACGAATGAAAGCTCTGGCATCTTCCGAAACAACAATGACTCTTGGGTCCTGGTAGAATTGGCTGGTGTATTCTGGCAACATGGTGAGTGTTGTATCCAAAGTATCCAGGTAGGTGCTTAAATAGCCAGAGGGGTCTCCTTCAGTGAGCATTTTATTGAACCAGGGATTGACTTCAACGGCATGAACCTCAGTTGCTCCCTCCATCAGGGCTTGTATCACATCAGCACCACCTCCAGACCCAAGTGAGAGAAATCTGCATGAATCAAACTGATGGATTAGATCCCCGGCTGGAATACCCCACAGATCTTCCGCTCCACTATCTGGCAATGTATAATCACCATCAAAGTGGTAGACCGGTGTGTTGGCTGCATTATCGATGACCATGCCTCTGGCTTCATCACCCGGGTAGGCAAACATCTTGATCTGCCCCATGGCATCCCAATGTTGGTAAATGCTGGGCAGACGTTCAGGTTTAGCTGACTTGAGCAGTGTGTGTCCATTGTAAGCGGCTCCAATTGCGAGCAGAATCAACACGCCAGGAATAAGCTTTAACAACTTGTCGCTGTTTAGCATGGCAGCGATAAAAATGGGAATACTGATTAGAAAGGTAGCAGCGGGGGTGCTGAACACATTCATGGCAATGATAGCCCCGATGACACCGAGACCCGCCCCCAAAAGATCAGCCATATATAGCTGGGAGATATGTCGATGGAAGCGTTTGAACAGAATGGCCAACGCGATACCGCAGAAATAAAAACTGGAACTGAGGATAAGAATCACCAGAAGGAGCTTTCCTAGCATGGTAAAGCTGCTAGTAAGGGCTGAAAAACTCATGCCGAGACGATAGACCAGGGGTGGACCCACGAGAATCATCATGCCACCCAGCAACAGGCTGTTTCTCATACTGGGCATTGTATCCACTTTAGGAATAAGACGCAAGGTTAGGGCGCCCAGACCCAAGCCGAGAATGGCCAGAGATAGAACCAGAAAGGCAAAGGTATAAAAGAATTCTGCTGCCAGAATCCGTGTCCAGATTAATTCAAGCGATAGTAGTGAAAACGATAGTAGTGCGATGCTGTAGGTTTGTTTACGATCCATGTTCCCCTCTAAAACAATCAGGTATATTTATTAAATCCAAGCTGAAATTACCAGGAAGTGAATGGCGGTGATTCTCCTCCGAATTGAATGTTGAAACTAATATAGATTTTCCAGCAGGTTGCGAGTAGAGGATTCGGTGAAGGGTTTATGCACAAGCCAAAAGGTCACCTATTGAGATATGGATGAAATTGGGAGTGAATCCCCTAATTAGATAGAATCAGCTAACATTCTGACACCCTGTTTATCAGTTGTAATATTTGCATGAAATGGTATAATTAATTATCAAAACCAATTAATCTCAGATTCGGGGGAATTATGGAATTAAAGTCACTCTGGAAACAGTTTATCCGCAGGATTACTGTGATTATCTCACTTTTTACAATCGGGATGATTCTTGGGCTTTTCATCAAGAATAACCAGCTACTTAAAAGAGAGGTTGAATCAAGAGCCAGATCTCACTTTGACAACATCCTGCTTACAAGAAGGTGGAATGCAAATTACCATGGACTTTATGTTGAGAAAACAGAGGGAGTCACATCAAACCCATACTTGCATAGCCCTGATATTGTCAGCTCCGACGGTACTGTGTATACAAAAAAGAACCCGGCTCTAATGACTCGGGAAATTTCTGAGCTTGCTACCACTGATAGCTTGTACTCTTTTCATATTACCAGTTTGAATCCAATAAATCCAGACAACCAGGCAGATGATTTTGAGACCAATGCCTTGAGGTCATTTGAAAAGGGAGAAGTTGAGGCGATTCAAAAATTTAAAGAGGATGGCAAGACTATTTACCGATACATGGCTCCACTGGTGGTTGAAGTAAGTTGCTTGAATTGCCATGCTGAGCAAGGCTACCAGGAGGGTGATATACGTGGTGGAATAAGCGTTAATATTGATATCACCGAGATTGAGGGAGCGCAGCGCTGGAATAATATCCTGATTTTTATCTTGAGCACGCTTTCACTTTCTGTTTTATTGATACTTACTTACCTGTTTATTCGACAATTAATGAAAAAAATTGACGAGAATCAAAGTGCCATAAAAGCGTTGGCCGTAACCGATGAGTTAACCCAGCTACACAACAGACGTTTTTTCTTTGAGAAACTCTCTCAGGAACATTCCAGAACCATCAGACACAAGAGAAATATGGCCTGCATCATGATGGATATAGATTTTTTCAAGAAATTCAATGATACCTACGGCCATCAGGTTGGGGATCTCGTTTTGAAACGGGTAGCCCAAGTGTTACAGGAAAAAGCCCGCACGACTGATACGCTAGCTCGTTACGGAGGTGAGGAATTCATCGTCCTTTTGCCAGAGACAGATGTACCAGGTGCAGAGATATTCGCTGAGAAAATGCGAGATGCAGTAGAAACTGAAGTCATTACTACTGATGACAACCAGAAATTAAAGGTAGCCATCAGTCTGGGAGTGTGCGGACTTAATTCGAAAGAACTATCAAACTGCGAGGATGAAACGGTTATTGTGAAATATGCTGATCAAGCTTTGTATCAAGCCAAGGAAATGGGCAGAAACCAGGTTCAAACTTACCACCCATCAAGTGATATTAGCTAGAATTTAGAATAGGATTAAGTTGTGAAACTAAAATTCTGATTAAGGAAATTGCAGACAGTCATTCCACCATTTCTCAGTTTTACAGTTTCCTAAAATAATGGCATCTATGGTGCAGTCTGCCGGAGCCAATGCCATAGTTGTCTCTAATTCTTTGAAATTTATATCCATTTCCACCCACAGCAAATCAATGTGGTGTTCAGCGAGATTTGCGACTGCCGCAGCAGCAGCAAAGGCAAATAGCAAGTCCTGCCCACTTTGAGTACGCCGGGCTAGTATCTTTATTTTGATAGTGCAACCGAATTCGGGATGATCGAACATATCGATGCAAACAAGTTCTGGACCAGCCCGATTTAGCTTAAAATATTGTTCAATACAGCTGCGAATTTTTACATCTTGAATTTGGGCTGATAGAAGGAATGGAAACAATAGAATGGAGAAGAGGAAAAATCTTGAATTGATAGTTGTTTACCTCCTTCAACATTTGAAGCCACTTCTGAAAACTGTCGATAAGTTTATGCTATGGAAATTGCAGACAGTCCTGCCACCATTTTTCGGTTTCACAATTTTTTAAAATGATGGCATCAATGGTACAATTTGCCGGTGCGATAGCCATGGTTGTCTCAGAGCCTTTAAAATTTACGTCCATATCAACCCACAATAATTCTATGGGTTTCTCGGCAAAATTCGCTACAGCGGCAGCAGCAGCAAAGGCGAAAATCAAATCCTTGCCACTCATACTTCGTCTGGCGACAATCTTTATTTTTAACGTTCGACCAGATTGGTGATGATTGATTATTTCTGCTGAGATCAATTCTGGTCCCAGACGATTCATCTCAAAATATCTTTTAATATTATGAGGAATCTGAGTGTCGGGAATTTTAGCTACAATGAGTAACGGAAGCAAAATTAGGCTAAAAAAGAAGCAGCGTGAAATCATAATTTAGTACCCCCAGATACCTATTTGTCCCTCAATGGAAAAGGCAGACAAGTTTACAGCCACAAGGTGGCAAAATGCAAATCAAAAATCGTTAATAACGTGCTTCAGGTATGGACTTCAAAGCGCTTGAGAAATTGAACTTATCAATATGGTCAGTATCAATAATTATTGTCGCACGCATTGCAGATGAAGCCATAATTGAATATCTTATCCTCAATATCAAGGAGTACTATGATGCAAGCATTAGTCTGGGAAGATCGTTTTAGTGTGGGTATCCGGCAATTTGATCAACACCACAAGATTTTGTTCGAAATGATCAACTCGCTCATCTTTGCACAAGAAGATAATAGTGATCCAGATGTCATCAAAAACACCATGGAACAACTCCGTAGCTATACCCTCTTTCATTTCGTAGCTGAAGAAGCCATGTTGAAACATTTTGGATTTGAGGGTCTGGATGAACATATCGCTGAGCATGGAGAACTCCTGCAACAGGTCATAGTGTATCAGGATAGAGTTGCAGCTAATGATGGTGTGACTCTGGATGAAATTCTAGATTTCCTGGCTGGTTGGTTATTGGATCACACCCTGGGAATGGATCAAGAATATGGACCTTTCCTTAGTCGTTATTCTGATTAAACCCTCAATTTCCCACGTTTAGTAGTTAGCTTCCTACAATGAAAATGCTTAAACGACTTGTTCTGTTTGTCATCGCACTTTTTGCCTACCTCATTTTGAGGGAAATGCTCAATTTCTACGTGCTGGCCTATACGGCGAACCCCTATCTTGGATATCTTGTTCTGGCAATTCTGATTTTTGTTTTGGTCTACTTTGTAGTAACCCCACTCTACAAAATCAGTCGGATGAGTGGTGATACTGGACCGGTTCGCAAACGTAAACAAGAGCTTGAACTGATCGAGCAACGTCTTCAGCGTGCGGTCAAAAATCCCTATCTCAAGCAGGTCAAATTTGAACATCCCAAATTTGGATCAGCACGGGAACGTTATGAGGAAACAACTGCTGAGTTATCCAAACGAACGGATGAGATCCGGCGCAAATACATTGTACACCTTTTTTACAGTTCTGCTGTTTCACAATATGGCTTTATTGATGCCATTCTAATCTTTTCTGCCAACATCAATCTGGTGAAGGAGATATTCACTCTTTATACCGGTCGAGCAACCGGTCGGGACCTGTGGCAGATTATGAAACAGATCTACTATTCAATTGCTATTGGAGGATCTGAGGGAGTTGAGTTCGCAGTGGAAGAACTAATTTCTAAGCTGGGTTCAGACACCTTAAAAAGTATTCCCTTCTTTGACAAAGTGATGGTGTCCATTGCGGGTGGTTTCACCAATGCCGTGCTCCTATCCCGTATTTCTCTAATTACTGAGAATTATTGCAGGATGACTTATATCGAATCGACCCGGGATTTGTCACCAGATCCCAGACAAATTCTGGATTCCACCAAAGCCATTGTTGAAGAACCCATCCGTCATATCAAGCAACAGCTCAACGATATTGCCAAACAGAAGGCGATTGACTTCTCGCGTTATGCCCTCAACCCAACCCGAACTGTGATCGAAAAAGCGCTGGATAAATTCACTCCCCAAACTGATGCCGAGAATGAGGAAGCACTGTCTGTAAAGCGGAGTATTGCTGTGGGTTTGAATCCTCTGAAGTATTTTAGTCAGCGCAGACCACGCAAAGCAAAAAAATAGAATGTATCTAACACCGGGTTTAAACCCGGTGTTTTAAAGCGGAGATCATCTAATTCGGATTAGATTATCCACACCTGCAAAGGTGGCAATTATGATCGTGGGGACAATAATTATCAGACAAAATCCGAACAGAATGTGTAATAGAAATTGCGATTGCTGTTGCAGCTTGATAATTTGTGACTATTATGGTCACGTTAGTATGAGTTACTCCGAATTATCCCCCCAGATTTCATTCAAAAAAATACAAATATTTATTGAGGTATGCCGTGGCTAGTGTAAACATTCATAAAGATACTGATCCCCAGGAAACCAGCGAGTGGCTGGATTCTCTGGCTGCAGTCTTTGAAGAAGAGGGCGTAAATCGAGCCCATTTTCTCGTCAACGAACTTATTGATTATGCCAGCCGGCATGGTGTGAGACTACCCTATAGTCCCAACACCTCCTATCTGAATACCATTCCCGTATCACAGCAACCCCAATTCCCCGGTGATCGAGACATGGAACGTCGCATTAAATCTATTGTTCGCTGGAATGCTATGGCCATGGTCGTTCGCGCTAATAAGGTCAGTGATGGTATTGGTGGTCACATCTCTACCTTCGCCTCTTCAGCGACCTTGCTTGAGATAGGTTTCAATCATTTTTTCAGATCAGCCACTGATGAGTTTGGTGGAGATCTTGTCTATTTTCAAGGTCACGGATCTCCCGGTATTTACGCCCGCGCCTTTTTAGAGGGTCGTCTCAGTGAACAGGATCTGGTAAATTTTCGTCGTGAATTGGCTGATGGAGGCGGTTTATCATCATATCCACACCCCTGGCTGATGCCCAATTTCTGGCAGTTTCCCACCGTTTCAATGGGTCTGGGACCCTTGCAGGCTATCTATCAAGCTCGTTTTATGCGCTATATGGAAAATCGTGAACTGATTCCCAGGAGTGATCGCAAAGTCTGGGCTTTCCTCGGTGATGGTGAAATGGATGAGCCTGAATCTCTGGGAGCTATTACCCTGGCTTCCCGCGAAAAACTGGATAACCTCATCTTTGTGGTAAATTGCAATATGCAGCGCCTGGATGGTCCCGTACGTGGTAACGGCAAGGTCGTCCAGGAGCTGGAAGGTGCCTTCCGAGGTGCCGGTTGGAACGTCATCAAAGTCATCTGGGGCTCTGAATGGGATGAACTGTTGGCGAAAGACAAAAATGGTATCTTGGCTAAACGCATGGAAGAAGTGGTGGATGGGGATATCCTCAAGTACATCGTAGAAGGTGGTGCGTATATCCGAGAACATTTCTTTGGGGCGTATCCTGAGCTGCTGGAAATGGTGAATCATCTCAGTGATGAAGACTTGGAAAAATTGAAACGTGGGGGACACGATCCTGCCAAGGTCTATGCCGCTTATACTGAAGCGTTGGCCCATGTGGATCAACCTACTGTGATCCTGACCAGTACTGTTAAGGGTTATGGAATGGGTGAGGCCGGTGAAGGTAAAAATATTACCCACGGTCAGAAAAAACTGAATGAAAATGAATTAAAAGCTTTCCGTAGCCGTTTTGGAATCCCCATATCTGATGATGAGGTCACCAAGGCACCCTTTTATCGTCCAGACGAAAATTCTGAAGAAGTCAAATATTTAAAAGCACGTCGTGAAGCTTTAGGTGGTCATTTCCCTGCCCGTCGAAGTTCTGCGGAGCCCACCAAAACCCCTGAATTGTCAGCTTTTAAGGCTGCTCTGGAAGGCACAGGTGATCGTGCACAATCCACAACCATGGCTTTTGTACGTATTTTATCAATGCTGACAAAAGACAAAACCATGGGCAAGCGGGTCGTGCCTATTGTACCCGATGAAGCCCGTACCTTTGGTATGGAAGCTCTGTTCAGAAGTCTGGGTATCTACTCCAGTGTGGGACAGCTATACGATCCTGTGGATTCAGATCAATACTTGTATTATCGTGAAGATATAAAAGGTCAAATTTTAGAAGAGGGTATCACAGAAGCTGGCTCTTCAAGCTCCTGGGTATCAGCCGCAACATCCTATAGCACCCATGGTGTCAACATGATGCCTTTTTACATCTACTACTCCATGTTTGGATTTCAGAGGGTAGGGGACATGTTCTGGTTGGCTGGTGATATTCGTGCCCGAGGTTTCCTCCTGGGAGCTACTGCTGGCCGAACCACCTTGAATGGAGAAGGTCTCCAACATCAGGATGGACATAGTCTGCTGGCTGCTGCAACCATACCAAACTGCCGAGCATATGACCCGGCCTACGCCTACGAGATTGCGGTTATTATTCAGCATGGTATGAAATGCATGATGCACGACCAGATCGATGAATTCTATTATATCACACTGGAAAATGAACCTTACGTTCATCCTGCCATGCCCAAGAACGCCGAGGAAGGTATTATTAAGGGGATGTACCAACTTTCCAGTACAGGCAAGGCCAAAGCCGATATGCATGTCCAGTTGATGGGCTCAGGAGCCATCCTTGGCGAAGTTCAAGCTGCTGCAGACATGCTTAAAAAGGAATTTAAAGTGACCTCAGATACCTGGAGTGTCACAAGTTATTCAGAGCTAAGACTGGATGCCCAGGATGCACAACGTTGGAACCGCCTCCATCCTACCCAGGAGGGCCGCAAAGCCTACGCCTGTGAGCTCATGCAGGACAAAGTCGGTCCAGTGATTGCCGCATCAGATTACATCAAACTGGTTGCTGAGCAGATTTCCATATTTATTGATAAGCCGTTTATCGCATTGGGTACCGATGGTTTCGGCCGAAGTGAATCCAGGGAAAAACTAAGGAAGTTCTTTGAGGTTGATCGCTATTCTATCGTTGTTTCAGCACTCTTTCAACTGCAAAAAATGGGCGTGGTCAAAGCTGATGTTGTGGCCAAGGCAATCAAGAAATATGATATTTCAACAGATTCAGACAACCCTGTCAAACGTTGACAAATAGCTAATCAGGAATAAGAAGATGCTTAAAGAAATAATCATACCGGATCTTGGTGAAGGCATTGATAGTGTTGAAGTCGGCGAGATTAACGTCAAGCCGGGTGATCATGTCGATGTTGGTGATATTCTTGTACTCCTTGAAAGCGATAAAGCCTCTATGGAGATTGAAGCAGAGATCGCTGGAACTATAAAAGATGTTCGCATTACGACAGGTTCCGAGGTCAGTACCAATACGATTCTGGCTACCATTGATGCAGATGAAACTGAAGCAGAGACCGCTCCTGTACCAGAGGAAGCTAAGGCTGAGAAAAAACCTGTTAAAAAAGCAGCGTCTGTACCTCCTATGGAAGAGGAAATGCCCAAAACCCCCATTGAAGTACCTATTACCAGGCGTCGTATTATACCGGCCAGCCCGTCCGTTCGCAGGTTTGCCCGTGAACTGGGTGCCGATCTCAGTCAGGTGAAAGGAACTGGTCCAAAAGCTCGCGTGCTCAAAGAGGATGTCCAAAATTATGTGAAGGGACGCCTCAGTGAGACACCCACTACAGGTTTAAATCGACCAGCTCAACCTGAGATCGATTTCAGCCAATGGGGAGAGGTCGAAAAAGTTCACCTGAGCAAAATTCGTAGAGCTACTGCAGTAAACTTACAGCGGGCCTGGCAAACGATTCCCCATGTAACCCAGTATGATGAGACTGACATAACTGACCTGGAAGCTTACAGGCAGATTCACAAACATGCTGTTGCTAAAGATGGCGGTAAGCTTTCGATTCTGCCTTTCATCATGAAGGCTGTGGCGAATGCGCTTAAGGAATTCCCAGATTTTAACAGCTCCCTGGATGCTTCAGGTGAAAATCTGATTCATAAAAAATACATCCATCTTGGAATTGCTGTAGATACACCTGCAGGTCTGATGGTTCCAGTTATTCGGGATGTTGACAAGAAGAACTTGAGTCAGCTCGCAGTGGACTTGGTGGATGTGAGCACCCGTACGCGTGATCGCAAAATCAAACCCGCTGAACTGGTTGGAGCTACCTTTTCCATCTCAAGCCTTGGTGGAATTAGTGGAACGGGATTTTCGCCTATTGTGAATCCACCCCAGGTCGCAATCCTGGGTGTTTCAAAATCCAAGATCAAACCAGAATATGATGGCTCAGAGTTTCTTCCACGTCTGATGTTGCCATTCTCTCTTTCTTATGACCACAGGGTTATAGATGGTGCTGCCGCTGCCAGATTTACAAAATTTATTGCTGAAGAATTGAAAGCGATCAAAAAATAATTTTAGTTTCAGGAGTTTTACATGTCTAATTCCCTTCATGCAGATGTAGTTGTCCTCGGTGCTGGCCCCGGAGGTTATGCTGCTGCTTTTCGCGCAGCCGATCTGGGTAAATCAGTCATCCTCATTGATAAGGATAAAACACTGGGTGGCGTCTGCTTAAATAGAGGATGCATTCCATCCAAAGCCCTACTCCATCTCGCACGTGTGAAGTCAGAAAGTGCTGAAGTGAAGAACTTCGGACTGACTTTTCCAGAACCTGAGTGGGATCTTGAGGCAGTAAAACAATGGAAGAACGAGCGTGTCGTTGGTCGCTTAACCAAGGGCATTGCAGCTCTGGCTAAAGCCCGCAAAGTGCAGGTTGTGACTGGCTCAGGTATCTTTACATCCCCTACAAGTATTGAAGTAACTCAGGTTGATGGGGTTGTGGAAGTTAATTTTGAGGACGCCATCATTGCTGTTGGCTCTCACCCCACAAAGATTCCCGGTTTCCCTGAAGACCCTCGTATCATGGATTCCACCTCAGCATTAGATCTGGATGGTATCCCGGAAAACCTGCTCATTATCGGTGGTGGCTATATCGGTCTTGAAATGGGAACGATTTATTCAGCCCTGGGGTCAAAAGTCACCGTTGTTGAGTTCATGCCCAATCTCCTACCTGGTGCCGATCCTGATGTGGTCAAGCCCCTGGAAAAGAGAATAATGAAGAGTTTCGCCTCTATTCAAACTGGAACCAAAGTACTGGGCATTCAACCCCAGCCAGATTATCTGGAAGTGAACATTGAAGGTAAATCAGGTCCAGAGACTCTACAGGTTGATAAGGTCCTGGTGGCCGTCGGTCGTCGTCCCAACACTTTTGGGAGTGGCTTTGAAACCATCGGTCTGGATATTGATGAGCGTGGCTTTATCAAAGTCGATGATAAACGTCAAACCAATGTTCCTCATATTTATGCCATTGGTGATATCACTGGTGATCCCATGTTAGCTCATAAGGCAACTCATGAGGGGAAGGTGGCGGCTGAGGTTATTTGTGGTCAACCCGCAGCATTTGATGTTTCCATTATTCCCGCGGTTATTTTTACTGATCCTGAAATTGCCTGGGCTGGTCTGACAGAAACACAGGCCATGGAGCAAGGGATAGAATATGACAAGGGTGTCTTCCCCTGGTCTGCCAGTGGTCGTGCGCTGGCCCTGGGTCGCACCGAGGGTTTCTCCAAAGCTCTGTTCGACAAGGAGACTGGCAAATTGATTGGAATGAGTATTGTTGGAACCAATGCTGGTGATCTTATTGCCGAAGCGGTTCTGGCCATGGAGATGGGAGCTGATGCAGAAGATATCGCTCTTATTATTCATCCTCATCCGAGTCTTTCAGAATCTGTTGGTAATGCAGCTGAAATCGTAGCTGGCAGTATTACCGACCTATTTACACCCAGGAAATAAATTTCAGAGGGGCTCATGTCAGACTTCCAGATCATTGATATTGAACAATGGGAACGGAAAGAACAGTTCCAATTTTTCAAAAATTATGATAACCCATTTTTCGGCTTAACAGCCGATGTTGAGGTCAGCAAATTGCTTGAGTATACTCAGGCTCGCGGTCACTCCTTTTTTGCAGCCTACCTGTACATTTCGCAACTTCAGGTAAATAAAATTAAAGAGTTTCGTTACCGGATTGTGGATGATCGGGTTGTGGATTATGCCAAAATATCGGCCGGCTCAACCGTGCTGAAGGAAAATGAAGTATTCACTTTTTGCTATTTCGATTACTTGACTTCCTTCAAGGCATTTGAAGCCCACGTACTGGAACAAATTGACAACTGTCGTCAGCCTGAAAGCCTTCTTGACGACCAAGATCATAACCTGGCACAGGTACATTACTCTGTGATTCCATGGGTACATTTTCGTGGACTGAGTCACCCCAGAAACCATGGGATTGGTGATAGTATCCCCAAGATAGTATTTGGGAAATATACTAGCTCACAGGGGTTGAAAAATATGCCAATTTCAGTCGAAGCACACCACTCTCTAATGGATGGATTTCATATGGGACAGTATTTTGAAGGCTTTCAGTCCTGTGCTAACTTGCCCGAAAATTTTTTAGAGGGCTAAGTGTGGAATATTGTTTGATTCAACATGGATCCGATGCTTATGATGCATCGCTGAAATTAAGACATCAGATACTCAGGGAACCATTAGGTATGGATCTTTTTGATGGCTCCTATGACGATTTAAGCGAGGAGTCTCGTTATTATCATTTTGGTGCTTTTGATGAAAGTGGTGAATTGGTCTCAAGTGTCATTGGCATTCCGACTGCCACCCATGAAGTGCGGATCAAACAAATGGTTGTTGCCGAGGGTTACCAGAACCAGGGTGTTGGTAAGAGACTCTTTATGGCCTTTGAAGCATATTTACTCAACCTTGGTTTTCAGGTCTTTTTGCTGCATGCCCGGATTACTGCTCATGGATTTTATCTGAATATGGGCTATACAATTGTGGGTGACGAATTTGAGGAAGTTGGTATACCCCACTATAGGATGAGTAAAACTTTTACACCCCAGTCTGATTAGCAAACATTACTTCATTTAAAACGCGTCAAGACCTTAGCCATTCCTGACTGGTTAATTCGCAGTACCCTGATCAACTCAATTATTTCACCAATAGGCACTTGCCTGAAATTTCTTGATTACCCAGTGTCGCTTTAAACAAGTAAACACCACTGGGAAGGTTGTTTGCTTCCCAATTAAGGATAAGGCTGCCGGGTCGGGCTTCCTGTTTCAGACTATCCACTTCCCGACCATCCAGGCTGTAAAGCCGCAATTCGAGAATCCCTGGTTCCTGAATACTAAAGCGGAAGCGGGTACTGGCGTTGAAGGGGTTGGGGAAATGATCCTCCAAATGAAACATTTTAGGACTGATTTGTGGAGTACCCTTGATCCCACTGGTAATAAAATTCACTCTGAAATCATCGAAGTAGAGGCTACCAGAGTCCTTATTATTATCATCAGTCTCGGCGAGGTAAATTTTTGTCCACGTGATGGGAAAGCTCAGGATTGCATTTGAATTTCCCCAGTGAGGAACCGCTTCTGAGAGTAGTACAGTGATTTCTCTCCACTCATTATCCCAGTTTATCCCAGGAGATGCATCCGTAAAATTCAGGACAAATTTCTCATTGTTGGAGTTTTTGAATTCCCCTCGAATCCAGTGAGCTGAGTTGTCACCATAAACCTGGATTGATACGGATTCAGGTGTGCCAGAGATCGGTATATTGCAATTCATGTAAAGTACGCTGGTGCCACCGGTTGTCAGACTATAATTCAGTTTCCCAGAAGTGGGAGCTGATACAAATTGCTCTGTATCCACGTTAAAACTGCAAGCTGAAAGGTTAATTACTGCTCCACTTAGCGTGTAGTTGCTGGTTGTATTAAAATTGTCCACCAGTACGGAGGTGGAACTACCGACTATGAGAGGAATGCTGGCAGTAAGCTCATGAAAAGTTGCCTCAATGGTACCGCTACCAATGTTTTCTGCAGCGACCAAACCTGAGTTAGAAATAGATGCCAGCTCAGGGGAGACCCACCAGGTGTAGGCCTCAGGTTCTACTTGCAAATTGTTACCAAAGGCATCTTTGGCCTGAGCGCTAATCATTTGCGATTCACCTATTTGAAGCACCACAGGATCAGGCTGAAGTATCAACGTGGCAATATCAGTAATGTGAATCAGGGTCGTATCGTGGATGTCACCATGAGTGGCATAAATATGCCCTTCTGCTTCTGTCGAACCTGCTGAAAATAGACCGGTACTGGAGATGGAGCCTATATTTGGGTCGCATGACCAGGTCAAAGCGTCGTCAGAAACTGGAACAGGATTGTAGTATATATCGGTTCCATTCACGAAAAACTGTAGCTGGGTTTCGATGAGGGTATAAGTTTCTTCCCAGGGTAAATTGATATATGCAAGTGGTCCGACAGGTGCTTTGGAAATAGCCATAAGAGCGTTGGCTACCGACCGTTCTCCACCAGCATCAGAAGGGCTACTAACTACTTCTCCGCGAACAACCATGGCAGTGGATCCGCCACCATCTAGGTTGACTCCCTGATAAACACCCCATTCCAGCATGTAGTCCGCTAATTCAAAAAGGCTCATGCCCACACTATAGCCGCCCTGCCGACCATCTACAGTAAAGAAGTAAACAATTGTACTATCAGCGCTGAATCCTACTGCAGTCCGAGGATGACGATCATAAGCAAAACTGGAACTTACTGATTCCGCCTCCCATTCAACGCTGCTTACTCCATTCCTGATCAGGCGTGGCGTGCCTCCAATGAGCTCTTGCAGAACTGCCTGGTTAGTCGGGTGAATCAGTAATTGGATTGCCAGAGTATCACCCACAAATATGGATTCATTAATAAAATCACGAGCCAGACCATGTCCTGAAAGGACAGCACCCATATCAGTTGGGATGATCATATCCCCAGATTCTGATCCCATCAGACTGTCCTTGGAAGTCACAATGGCATACTGAGGAGCATTGATTCCAGGAGGAGGATTGAGATATTGGATACTGATTTCTGTACCCCACTGGTTGGTTTCTGTGGAAGCTCCATAATAGTGGTTATAGATAACGAGTTGATTTTCCTGCCGAGCTTCATTGACCCCGCCAATGTCAAAAATCAAGCTATTGTCTTTGGAAACGTGGCCAGTATAATCCACGATACCAATTAAGGGTTGTTTCGAAGATGTCATGGCAAAGACAGAGCGGGGATAGGGTCGTTTCAGTAGTGTGCCTTTGATGATCTGAGCACCGATGGAGATACCACCGCTGGCATAGAAGTCACCATTGATGGCACCGACCACAGTGTGTCCCTCAGAATCCATCCGAATAGCCATTGAAGAAGTGCGTTCATAGCCAGCAATAGCATTGCCAGCTTTGACAGTTTCCAGTGTGTTCATCGTATCGCTGAGATCAATCTCAAGAATTTGAATATGCCAGGGACCGTTGGGGAGGTAGGCGTGATGATGGTTGATGCCAGGACCAACTGGTGTACTGGAAAGGGTTTGTGCCTCAATTGTGGGCAGGGATAGAGCAATTATCATCATCAATAGGCTTATTCTTCGCATGAGAAAATCTCCGTTAAAATTAAACATTCTATTAAATTCTGTCTCGGGATTTACTGAATACCTGGAGCTGATCCCACAACACCCGGGGTTTTCTGATGTACCAATAAATTGCTTTTTGCGTGTTTCTCGAGGGGAGAGATGGGTCCCTGATAAAATGATTCGACATTCCTAATTCCTACTCTGATACTGAGAATATAACCTGGTAAAATTGTGGTTATAGAGGTTTGTTAATTTTTCACACAAATTGATAATATGCAATTATTACAGATATCCCGGCTCCCAAAATCCTTATGAGTATTGAAGTTGGACTTAAATAAACATGACAAATAATATCACCAAAAGTCAATAATATTACCTATTTATGGAAAATACTTTATATGCAAATACAGTATTTGTAACTACCGATCTTCACATTATATTCGTTTCGCAATTACTGAGAAAAATGAATTATTTAAGACAAATTCTATCATGAATTTCCGTTGTGTATTATACGCAACGTTCTCATTTGTGTTCTTCTCATGATCAGATTCATTCTGATTTATTGCCATCATTCTGATGAAAATGTCATAGGCGTAAACAATAGCGGGAAAGGGTAAATGAATGGGAAAACTATTAACATCCACTGAATCCTTAGAGATGTCCCTCTCAAATGAGTTGGAGGCACAAGGAGTAAGCCGTCGGAGCTTCCTGAAGTTTTGTACTGCTATCACAGCAGCAATGGGTCTACCTGCCACCATGGTGGCCAGGGTTGCAGATGCCATTACCAGCCCGACTCGAACGCCTGTCATCTGGCTACACTTTCAAGAATGTACTGGCTGTACCGAATCACTCTTAAGAGCCACACATCCAACGGTTGAAGAGCTGGTCCTGGATATGATCTCTCTAGATTATTCTGAAACACTTTGTGCAGCAGCAGGTCATCAGGTTGAAAAGTCCCTGAATGATTCAGCCAAGCTGAATGAAGGCAAATATATCCTGGTTGTTGAAGGTTCAATCCCGATGAAAGAGGATGGTATTTATTGCAAGATTGCTGACAGAACTGCCCTGGACATCTTGAATGATTATGGATCAAGAGCTGCTGCCATCGTGGCAATCGGATCTTGTGCTTCCTGGGGTGGCGTTCAGTCAGCCAGTCCTAATCCAACAGGAGCCACAGGTGTTAATGAAATTATTAAGGATAAACCAGTTATTAATCTGCCTGGTTGTCCTGCAAGTCCATATAATCTTCTCTCCACAATCCTCTATTATCTCACTCTGGGCAAACTGCCCCAGTTAGATAGTAAGGGAAGACCAAAGTTTGCTTATGGTCGTCTCATCCATGAACATTGTGAAAGACGTCCCCATTTTGATGCAGGTCGTTTTGCTCTGGAATTTGGAGATGATAATCACAGGGAAGGTTATTGCTTGTATAAACTCGGTTGCAAAGGACCGGAGACATACAACAATTGTTCCTCCATCCTGTTTGGAGATGTGGGTTCAGGGGCCTGGCCGGTTGGAACGGGTCATCCCTGTTTTGGTTGCTCTGAAGAAGGTGTTGGATTTACAAAACACATTCATGAACAAGCCGATGTGTTTACTGATTCACCACCTGCTTCATACGCACAGATCTCCGGTGATAAACCTGGGGGTGTCAGTATTGCTGGAGCCGCAGTTGCTGGAGCCGTGGGTGGAGTCATCCTGGGTGCTAGCGCAGTCGCTGCCAAAAAGATGAAGTCAGAAGAAACTGCTCCGGAATCAGACGCGTAAGGAGTTTATGATGAACCTTGAACGAAGAGATTTTTTAAAGGTTCTTTCAGCTGGCGCGTTGACTGCGGGTAATGTCACAAGTGTTTTTGCCGGTATCAGAAAGACTTTGTCGGCAGATGCCGTTGGTATCCTCTATGATGGAACCATCTGCATTGGCTGCAAGGCCTGTGAGGCAGCTTGTAAGCAGTACAATGATATGTCACCTGAAAGTAGCAATATAGAAAAAGCACAGGGCGTAGATGGAATCTGGGATGCTTCCTATGATTTATCTGAAAAAACCCTGAATAAAATCAAACTATATGAACACGGGGATGCCTCAACACGTAACAGTGAAGAGAATGGCTTTGCTTTTGTAAAAAGAGCCTGTATGCATTGTGTTGATCCCGATTGTGTCTCGGCTTGTCCAGTGACAGCCCTGACCAAAAATAGTGTCACAGGAATCGTTGAATACGATAAGGACGCCTGTATCGGTTGTCGCTACTGTATGGTAGCCTGTCCATATAACGTGCCCAAATTCGAATATGCCAAGGCTGTTCCTGAAATCCAGAAATGTGAAATGTGTAACCATCGCCAGGTTGAAGGTGATATACCGGCCTGCTGTGAGTTTTGCCCCACAGGCGCTTCACTATTTGGTAAGGTGACTGATCTTCTGGAAGAAGCCAGGAAAAGAGTCAAGCTGGTTGCCGGGAGTACTTACGAATATCCCATGCGCAGTCTTGATGAAGGTGATGTGAGTCCCAAAACAGTAGCACCATACATCAATTACATCTATGGTGAAAAAGAGGGTGGTGGTACTCAATATCTCTTACTCTCTGCTATTCCTTTTACAAAACTGGGTCTGCCTGAACTTTCTGCAACATCTTCCGCTTCCAAATCAGAAGCTATTCAGCACGGCGTTTATAAAGGCATGGTCGCACCGATTGCACTCCTGGGTGGATTGCTTTATGGTGCTTATCAAACAACTAAAAATTCAGAAGGATAGGAGCTGATTATGCACGAAAAACAAGCTCTCGGTGGCAAACTGCTTACCAAGCCATTCTGGTTTTTACTTGGATTGGCCATGATTGCCGGACTACTCCTGATCAAACGGTTTCTGTTTGGAATTGGTGCTGTCACCAATCTTTCAGATGGATATCCCTGGGGTATCTGGATTGTATATGATGTTCTCATTGGAACGGCTCTTGGTTGCGGTGGATATTCCATCGCCCTATTGGTATACATCTTTAATAAAGGTGAATATCACCCACTGGTGAGAACCGCCCTTATGACCAGTGCCTTTGGTTATACTCTGGCAGGTGTGTCCATCTTTATTGATATCGGTCGTTACTGGCAGATGTATAATGTGTTTCTACCCTGGCACATTAATTTGAACTCAATCATGTTTGAAGTGGCCGCCTGTATTGGTGCCTATGTCTTCGTACTCTGGATTGAGTTTTCACCAACCTTTCTCGAGCATCGGAAATCTCTGGAAACGAAAAAGAAGCTTAATAAGATTCTCTTCGTATTCATTGCATTGGGTGTGTTACTCCCCACCATGCATCAATCCAGCCTGGGATCACTCATGATCATTGCTGGTGAAAAACTTTCACCAATCTGGCAAACTGGCTGGTTACCACTGCTTTTCTTGATGAGTGCCATTACCATGGGTTATGCCGTAGTGATTTTCGAATCACTCTTCTCAGCTGTCGCGCTGAAACGACCCCTGGATGAGACACCTATTTTAGGAAAACTGAGTGTCATGATGATTCCCTTATTGGTTCTCTTTTTAGGACTTCGCTTTGGCGATCTAATCTGGCGTGGTCAATTAGGTAATATTTTTAACGATGGTATGCTGGGCGCATTCTTCGTTGTGGAGAATATTTTATTCCTGATTCCCATCATCATGTTGGCATCAGCAAAAAATCGCACACAGCCAACCACACTGTTCTGGTCTGCTGGATCAATGATCCTGGCGGGAGCTCTCTATCGATTTGATACCTTTTTAGTGGCTTTCAATCCTGGTGCTGGATATCACTATTTTCCATCGGCATCAGAAATAATGATTACTGTAGGTATTATCTCAATTGAGATCATGGCCTATCTGATATTTGTCAAGAAGCTCCCGGTTTTACCGGCAATCAAACATTCATAAACTGAAGATATGAGGATTATATAAATGAGTAAAAGAATCGTAGTTGATCCGGTCACTCGTATAGAGGGACATCTAAGAATTGATTGTGATGTAAAGGATGGCAAGGTTGCAAAAGCCTGGTCATCAGGCCAGATGTGGCGTGGTATTGAAACCATTTTAAAAGGTCGTGATCCACGGGATGCCTGGGTCTTTACCCAGAGAATCTGTGGTGTTTGTACCACGGTTCATGCCATTGCTTCCGTACGCACAGTAGAAAATGCCCTGGAAATGGAAATTCCTGTAAATGCGCAGTATATCCGTAATATGATTATAGCTGCCCACGGTATCCACGATCATATCGTCCATTTTTATCATCTATCTGCTCTGGATTGGGTTGATATTGTTTCAGCATTGTCCGCCGATCCCAAAGCAGCATCAAAATTAGCGCAAAGTCTTTCAGATCATCCCAATAATGGCTGGCAGGAGTACAAGGCTGTCCAGGATAAGCTGAAGACGTTTGTAGGCTCAGGACAATTGGGCATTTTTGCCAATGGTTACTGGGGACATCCTGCAATGAAACTACCACCAGAGGTGAATCTTATTGCAGCTGCCCATTATCTGGAAGCTTTCGAAATCCAGAGAAAAGCCAATCAGATCACGACAATCCTGGGTTCAAAAACTCCCCATGTTCAGAATATGGCTGTGGGTGGTGTTTCTAATCCTATCAATCCAGATAGCCAGGCCGCTTTGAATATGGAACGTCTGCAGATGGTCAAGGGTCTCATGGATCAGCTGAAATCCTTTATCTACAACGCCTACATCGTGGATGTGGCTGTGGTCGCCTCCTTTTATCAGGACTGGTTGGGTTATGGCTCAGGTGTGGTGGATTACTTATCTGTACCTGATTTCCCCACCGATACAAAAGGTACCCAATTTGGAACTCCTGGTGGATACATCCCGGGCGGAGATGTGAGCAAATTGAAACCTATCACATCCTTTGGAGACAAATACTTTCGCGATGGCGTGAAGGAAAGTGTCAAGCACTCCTGGTATGAAGGTGACAGTAACCTGCATCCTTATAAAGGTGAAACGGAACCGCATTATACTGATTTTGAAGATGATGGAAAATATAGCTGGGTCAAGGCACCTACATTCCTGGGAAAACCTGCCCAGGTAGGACCGCTGGCAAACGTTCTGGCAATGTATGCTTCGGGTCATGAAACGACTCAAAAGGTTGCTGGTGTAGCTTTTGCCAAAATCAAAGCCATCACCAAATCCAAATCTGATATACCAATCAGTGTGTTGCACTCAACCCTGGGTCGTCATGCTGCCCGTGCTATCAGAACTGCTGTTCTGTTTGAGGAACTCGAGAAAAACTATAATCTTCTGATTAACAACATCGCCGGTGGCGATATGACAACCTTCAACCCACCAGTCTTTCCAAAGGGTGAGCAACAGGGTTTTGGTTTTCATGAAGCACCTCGTGGTGTTCTTTCCCATTGGATTGTCATTAAAAATGGTAAAATCGCAAATTATCAAGCCGTGGTTCCTTCCACCTGGAATGCAGCACCTCGGAATGATGATGATGCAATAGGTCCCTATGAATCTTCACTCATGGGCAATCCCATTGCAGACGAAGAAAAACCACTAGAGGTATTACGGACGATTCACTCCTTTGACCCTTGTCTGGCATGTGCTATCCACTTGCATGACAATAAACGCAAGGATATTTCGAAAGTCCATGTCCTCTAGCCCAGAGGTGGTCGTCCTCGGCCTGGGCAACATCCTCATGGAAGATGAGGGTATTGGTGTCCATGCCGCAAACCACCTCCAGGAACACTACCACTTTAAGCCAGAGATCGAGATCGTTGATGGGGGTACCAGCGGTCTCGATCTTCTGACTTTTTTTGGGCCGGAAAAATCCATTTTAATCATTGATGCTGTAAATTTCGATATGGACCCTGGCACAGTTGGTAAACTTGAGGATGATGCCATACTGGCTCAACTTGACCCCAAAATATCTCTCCATCATCTCGGTCTTTCGGATCTGATAAGTGTGGCTGAGTTGGTTGATAAAAAAGCCAGGCGGATGACTCTATTGGGAATTCAACCTGAGTCTATGGAGCATCTTGATCTGGAGATGACCGCTACTATAAAGGGCGTCTTTGATAAGGTAATTCAAAATGCACTGCAAATTCTTGGGGAGTGGGGGATTGAAAACCACAAACGCTAATCCGTTGTCTTGATCTAGCTGACAAGTACCTTGGCGTGATATTTGATCGCTTTATAACCATGAAAATCTTTAAAAATATATCACTTTTTCAGTTATTGCTGTATCTAGTAGCCTTGCATTCATTCAGTGTAGGGATTGCGCTAATCGTCCTGCCTTTTGGAGTACTCTCCTGGTTTGGATTCACTATAGATCCATATCGCTTCTTTTCAACACAGGGAGGCGTTTTCCATATTGTCATGACTGTTGCTTACTTACTGGCTGCTAGAAATCCTCTATCTGAAAAGAATCTGATTATTTTCATTATCCTGGCAAAATGGATCGCCTTCTTTTTCCTGGGATTTTATTTCCTTTTTTCAGAGATGGTTCCTGTGGTCGCAATTTCTGCTGTCAGCGATGGCTTGATGGGATTGTTGGTTATGCTGTTTTTCCTCGAATTGTACACAGAGGAGACGCGGGGTGACTGATAAAACCCTGCCTAGAATAGTCGTTACAGGGGCTTCAGGATTTATCGGTAGAAATTTTGTAGAAACTTACAAAAATGATTTTGAGATCTTTGCTATTGCCCGGCGTAGCCAGCAAGAAGTTGGCCTTCAGAGACATAAAAACATCACCTGGTTTCTTGCAGATGTGGCAGAACGTGAAAGCATTCATGAAGTCATGGATGAAATTATAGCCGGCGGTGGTGCTGATTATTTCATCCATCTCGCTGCCTTTTTTGACTTCTCGAATGAACCCAATGAAGAATATGAACGCACCAACGTTCGAGGATCAAAAATAATTTTCGAAGCCGCCTCAGGTCTTGGGCTTAAAAGATTTATTTTTGCCAGCTCTCTTGTTGTTTCAGAATTTCCCGAACATGGTGATAGGCTCACCGAACAGAGTTCACTTGATGCTGATTTCCCTTATGCGGTGACCAAAATCGCTGGTGAAGCCATGGCCAAAGAATGGTCTGAAACTTATCCTTGCACGGTGGTTCGGTTTGCAGCTGTGTTTAGTGATTGGTGTGAGTATGGCCCCCTCTATAAATTTTTGGACACCTGGTCATCCGGCTCCTGGAAGTCAAATGTCCTGGGAGGTAATGGTAATTCGGCGGTTCCTTATATCCATATTAAATGTCTGGGACGGCTGTTGCGTACCATCCTGGATCAGACTGATCGCTTGAAACCATTTGACGTATTTGTTGCCAGTCCCGATGCCAGCAGCAGTCATCAGGAACTGTATGATTTAAGCACCCGATTTGTCTTTGGAGAAACCAGAAAAGCAATCCACATGCCGGTCGCTTTAGCCCGTCTGGGTGTCATAATGTTGGACCTTTTAGGTCGGATGGTGGGTCATCGGCCTTTTGAACGCCCCTGGATGATGAAATATATTGATCAACGCATGGAAGTTGATGCAGCCTACACCAGGAAGGCACTGAACTGGAACCTCTATCCACGCCACACCCTGGAGCGCCGCATTCTGCATGTCATCGAACATATGAAGACATTCCCCATTGAGTGGCATCATAAGAATAGTCTGGCATTATATAAATCTCCTGACCGACCCAATCTTAAGATCGCAGAAACCCTGGCACACCAGGAATCATCCATCCTGACCGATCTTCAAACGCTGATCTCAGATCCTGAGAACCGCTCCCGTTTCCTCTCTTATCAAAAAATGGAACCAGAAAAATTGGCCTGGTACCTCGGTATCCTATACAACCTGTTGAAAGTATCAGTTCGTACTGGTGATCGTTTATCCATGGCAAACTATGGTCGATTCATTGCTAGCATTCGTATCCATGAAGGTTTTAAATTGGAGGAGGTGGTCGATGTGTACCAGAGCCTCTCAAATATTGTGATCCAAACTCTTCTCGAACAGTCTTCTGTTCGGGATCTTGAACAACGCATCCGTGATGATATTGATCTTACTATCCAGATGGCAATCGATGAGATCGAAGATGCCTATGACATTGCGCTAGCTCCAGCTTCTTATACTCGATTTCAGAACCGCTGATCATTTATTGTACAATTGACCTATAAGGTCAATTGTAGACAGAAAATAATGAACGAAAATAAAACGATACCAACCGTTTTAATCACAGGTGCCTCAGGATTTATTGGGAGCCACCTAGTAAGGTTTTTGAGCCCGAATCACAGGGTTATTGCTTTTGCGCGTCGGACCCAAAAGGAAGTTGGGTTGGAAGCCCATCCAAATATTCATTGGATCCTAGTTGATATTACAGATGAACAGAAATTTGAAACAGCATTCAATAAAGCAAACGATGAGACGAATATTGATTTCATCTTTCATTTGGCTGCCTATTACGATTTCGGAGATCAAGTTCCATCAGAGATCTATGAAAAGACCAATGTGCAATCAACTCGCCAATTGCTGGAGTTGGCCAGGTCAGCCAGGATCAAACGCTTTATTTTCACCAGCTCTCTGGTGGCTAGCAATTTCCCGGAACCAGGCGACCTGGTATATGAAGAAAGCGATTTGGATGCCACTTTCCCCTATGCCCTTACCAAACAATCTGGAGAAATACTGGTCCGCGAAGCATCAGAGCACTTTCCTTGCACTGTGATCAGGCTAGCGGCTGTTTTTGGTGATTGGTGCGAATATGAACCACTGTACCATTTCTTAAAAGTCTGGCTCTCTGATCGCTGGGATTCTCGAATCCTGCCGGGAAAAGGGAATATGGCCATCCCGTATATCCAGGTTTGTTGTGTCGTGAATCTATTCACAAAGGTGTTGGAGAAATCAGACGAACTGGGGGCTTTTAATCTTTATCTGGCAAGTTCAGATAAACCCTTCTCACTCCTGGAGCTATTTACACTATCAACCCGTCATTTTTATGGTCATGCGAAGACTCCGATCTTCATCCCATCTTATATTGCACGATTTGGTGTTTTGATGCGGGATATTTGGGGCCGGCTGATTGGTAAAAGACCCTTCGAAAGAATGTGGATGCTGGACTACATCGACAAACAATTTCCAACCGACTGCTCCTATACTCGCAATCAACTGGATTGGAGCCCAACAAAACGTCATCAATTATCACGACGTCTCTTGTTCCTCATTGAAAATCTAAAGAGCCGGCCTGACGAATGGCATACCCGGAATATCAACCGCTTAAAGCGTTTTGAGCGCTCCCGTCCGGCATTGGCATTGGCTGAGGAGATGGCTCGGATGCATGAGGAAATGAGTCAAGAGATCTTCTCTGAGATCACCAAACCGGAAAATAGCAAGCGATACACCTATTATCAGAATATGGACCCAGCTGACCTCAGGTGGTATATCGATGTGGTATACAATAATCTACTTTCTTCAGTTCGGCATGGTGATCGTTCCATCATGGTCACATTCGCCCAGGACTTGTCTCTCCGAAGGATTCAGGAACACTGTACGCTCAAGGAACTTTGTGATGCACTGTCAGTGACCAGGGATATTATCATGCGGGGACTTTACGATAATCCAAATCTGCAGTCAATGAAGTTGCTCGTTCACGACTACATAACCCTGGCCATCCAACTGGCCATGGACGAGATCAAGGATGTATATGAGAACGTCCCCCGCTAGAAGAAAATTTACATTTTGAGTAATCGCAGTTCAGAACGACACTGTTTACAAAACAAATCTGATTTTTGATCGATCTCTTCAACATAGGTAGAGGAAACCATAATACAGCTTGGTTGTAAGCAATGTACCAACCCAAATGCATGCCCCAACTCATGGAGAATCGATTTCAATAGGCGCTCAAAAAATACTTTGGGATCATCCACCATACCATAACGGGAGCTCTCCAGCCGATGTCCTGAAATCAGAGCTGCTGAACCTCCTAGATAAGCTTGCCCAAAAATATATTTAAGCACGGGTATAAATAAATCCAGATCAGTCACACCTACTATTTTATCCTCGCCATGGGCCAACGGAACCAACTCTTTGATGATTTCATTGGCATTGTACTGTGACCGTACCGGGTCAAAGAAGGGTGTCAAATCGATGTGAACTTGGATTAAACGGGTCTCCATTTGAATCCGAGAGCTGATAAGCGGGAGCAATTTCTCAAGTATATCCACTTGAGTGAACTGCAATGGAATTATCCTGATCAAGGACATATAAACAGGTGGGCTCTAGTTGGCTTTCTCGATTTTGTATTTTTTTATTTTACTGTACAGGGTAACGCGATCAACTCCGAGAGCTTGTGCTGAACGTGAAATATTCCAATCGTATTTTTCCAGGATAATTTCTATATGATGATGCTCCATCTCCTGGATAGATTCCCAAGTGGGTTTGGAGAGAACCCTGTCAAAAGGTAGGTCTTTCAGACGGACACTGTCACCAGTACCAATTACAATGGCTCGTTCGATGAGATTTTCCAACTCCCGAACATTTCCGGGGAAAGGGTAATTCTCTAACGCGTTCATTGCGCGTTTACCGATATACTTTGTCGCTCTATTCATTTGCTCAGCATACAGCTTTACAAAATGTAAGGCCAAAAGTTTAATGTCCTCAACCCGCTCACGTAAGGGTGGAATATCGATGGTGAAAACATTTAAGCGATAATAGAGGTCTTCCCTGAACTCACCGGCATCGACCATGGACTTGAGGTTACGATTTGTCGCACAGATCACTCGAAAATCAGATTTAAGCTCACGATTTCCCCCGACCCTGGTGAAATGCTTGGTTTCCAATACACGTAGTAATTCGATTTGCATTTTCATGGAGATAGTGGATATTTCATCCAGAAACAGAGTGGCGCCATCTGCCATCTCGAATTTGCCCTTTCGAGCATACTGTGCTCCGGTGAAGGCCCCCCGTTCATGTCCAAACAGTTCACTTTCCATCAAATTCTCAGCAATAGCACCGCAATGCACAATAACCATAGGAAAGAAACGCCTGGTTGAGTTCATATGAATGGCTTTGGCGAACAACTCCTTGCCGGTGCCGCTATCACCGGTAATAATGACTGTAGAATCGGTTTCTGCCACCACCCGAACTTGCTCCAGTACCTGTAGAATACCCTCACTCTTTCCAATAATATCTTCAACATTGGCTAAACTCTTGATCCGTTCCTGCAGAGATAGATTCTCATTGCTCAGCTGAATATTCTTGCTGGCATTTCTAATTATATGCGTCACAGCATCAGGATCAAATGGTTTGCACACATAGTCATAAGCCCCGTCTTTCAAGGCCTGAACAGCTGAGTCAACTGAAGCAAAAGCGGTCATGATGATCACAATAGTATCTTCATTGATAGACTTGATCCGGCGGTTTAATTCCAGACCATCCATGCCGGGTAGTTTGATATCGACCAGGATAATATGGAAGTTAAAGGCCTCAATCTTTTTTAGCGCTACCTTGGCATCTTCCGCTGTATCTACGGAATAACCATCCTCAATAAACCAGTTTGAGAGTGAATCTCTTACTGAAAGCTCATCGTCAACGATCAATATGGAAAGATTCTTACTCATCAGTTATACTCCCGTCTGCTAGTTCAAATGTGAATTTAATACTGGTACCCTTACCTGGGGCAGATTCGATCGAAACTTTGGCATTGTGTTGTTCCAGAATACCGTAGGTAACTGCCAGCCCCAGCCCAATCCCTGACATTTCCTTCTTCCGCGAAAAAAATGGTTCAAAAATATGCTCGATATCCTCAGCTGGAATACCGATACCATTATCCAGGATCTCGATGACAATGTGAGTCATGTCTGGATTATAACTCCGGTATGTGACCAGGTTATCACCAATACCATCGACTGCCTCCAGAGCATTGGTCAACACTGCCAGGCAAGCCTGAATGATTTGATTCCCATTCGCTTGGATCTGATCGCGAGAGGCTGAGAAATCTGATACCAGGCGAACATCCGATATTTGAAAGCTATGCTGGATGAGTTGTGCAGTCTCCTGCAACACCTCGTTCAGGTGCACCAGATCAAATTTGGGACTGCGATCTCTGGAGAAATTAAGTAATCCTTTTACGATGTTTCCACAACGGGTGGTTTCAGATTGGATCATATCCAGATGTTTCAGGATAGAAGTCTTCTTTTCATCAGTTAGGGCAGGACCCTGCAGGATTCGAGACACTAACTTGGCATAGGTCAGTACACCAGCCAGAGGGTTGTTGATCTCATGAGCTACCGATGAGGAAAGACGCCCCAGGGAGGCTAGACGTTCGATCTGAAAGATCTCATTTTGACTTCTGGCAATATCCTCTGATTTGACTCGCACTTTATTTTCCAACTCATTGGACCATTGACGGAGTTCCTGGTTGCTCTGATTGATTGACTCAAGCATGGTATTTAAAGCTAATCCGACCTGATGGATATCAACCAGATCATTGGACTTCAAATTCACCCGGACTGACATATTTCCGTTTGATACAGCTCGGCTGGTATCCACAATTCGTTTAAGGGGCAGGTTGATTCGGCGCTGGACAAAGAAAAGCAGGGTGCCCATGATCAGTACCAGGAACAAGATCACCAGGCTGAAATATTCGTAAAGAATCCGATTTAGAGCATGATCCATTTCCGCCAGGGGTAATTCGATCTCGGTGACACCCAGGATCTCACCTTGATCCTGGTTCTGATGGCACCCCGAAGAACGACAGTCAGGTGTTGAAATGATAGGGGCATGGATGATCATGCAGCGATTACCATCATTTTCAATACTGTGAACGCAAGTTGAATGAATTTTCCTGAATAGGGAGTCACTCGAATGATGGATATTTAAAAATGGGATTTTCGAGGTGTCTTTGTGGCAGGCATTCTTATCTCCAAGAGTATAATGACTTACTTCACCCTTGTTATTGTAGATGCGGATCGCACTGACACCCGGGACTTCCTTAACTTTACGTATGGCAGTTGTTAGCTCAGCATGATCTTCAGAAAACATGCTACTGCGAATGTTCTGATTGATCAGGCCGGCCATACGTTTACCACAACGGGTAGTAACATCTTCAAGATAATTATTTGACATTGAAAAAATAAGCCAGGCCAAGAATGCAAAGAGTATAACAGACATGAAAAGTAATAGGAAAACCAAATGACCATAGAGTGAGCGAGTTAGGAAGAAATTCCGCCAGGAACGGGGTCCGTATTGCTTCAGTGAAACCTGATCAAGCCTTGAGTTCATGTTACGCTCCCAAGCTACTATACTTTATTTAGTAAATAGTAGCGAAAGTGAATAATGCAGAATGCATGCCAATTAACAAATGAAGGCGTGATTGTTGCTGATTGTCTGTAGGTATTTTGAAAAGTCGTTTTTGCTAAGTTGAGATATCAGGGGTGGCGAAAAATTCTCTGATTGCTCTGGTGTTTGGATGAGTTTATGAAATTTGTGGCAATCCTCCTTAGCTTGAGCAAAATATTGATCTCGACTAAGACTATCAGAAGTAAGTGGCTCGTCCTCTTCTAGCTCCATGATCCATAGTTCATTCTCCGCAGCAAGATAGAGGTGGGTATCCTCGATCTCCCCGGTCTGAAAAATTGGATTGATCTCGATGATCTTTCCCGGTATAGGCGTTCTGAGATAAATTATGCCCCCCTCCAACAACAGCCAGCTAAAACACTGATCTTTAATCAAAATGCTCCTGTTCTTGGGTGTGATCACTTTTTGAACTGAGGAAAAAAGCTGCCAGAGGAACGAATCGATACCTAGACGAATTCGGCCTGCAGCAATTCGTCTGTACCAGAAGTGACCTTTCAGATATTGAAGACCAGGTTGAAACTGGATAACCGAATTATCAGGATAGCGCAAACTCAATTTGGCTGAGGCCGATTGGGGACAATGGGTCCGATAACCTCTGATCATTTCCTTATGAAAATCGCAAAGGTCACAGTTTTTTTTGAGTGGACAAAGCTGGTATTCAACCGCACCAGCTTCCATCCAAATGCACTTTTGTGAGTCCATGTCAATCCTTTTAGTTCGACACATTACTAATTCTAAATGGGTGCCGTCCAGCTCAAACATTCATAAGGAGTAGACCGGCACCCAGGGTGATGCTGTTTAGCTTTTTACAGCATCAAGAAATTCGCTCTGGAATTCTTCCCAAACCTCCGGAGCTAAGGATTCCAGGACTTGATCAGCGATCTCACCACCCTCCTGGAGTAGAATGGGTTGGGCCGTTAAGTCATATTTACGCTCAGCGAAAGCCAGAACATCTCGCAAGCGAGCCTGCTCATTTTGAATCCATTGTTGAGCCTTTTCACCAAGAATGAGCATGGTCTTCTCCACGTCCCAACGCATGGGTTCCATATCAAACAACCAGTTCTCGGTAAAGTCGTTGTTGGTGCGTTTGCTGAATCTTTTCAAGGCACTTTGGTTAGTGGCTTTTAAAGTCCCACTCACCGGTGAATAGATCTTCAGGCTTTTTCCTTCTCCCATCAGCGTAGCTAGATGGTCACCTCTTTTAACAAGCTCCCCGCTTTGTTTTATGAGGCTAATGGATACCGAACCCGTAAGGGCTGCTAAAAAATCATCCACACCAACTTGAACCTGCCCGGCTGATCGTAGATACGCCCAGGTATGGGTCTTATCAAAGAAGACACCCTTTGGTAAACGGACTTTTGACAATGAGAATAAGGGACCTTCCACTTCTCTCAGATATTTGTAAAAGGGAATAAACACGAAGAAGAAGCTGATTATGAGTAAGTATTCAATGCCTTTGGTGGCAAACATGTTAGTGTAAGTAAAGCTTTCCATGATCCAAATTACCTTTCATTTGGGGTGGTTATTGTCATTGATTCCATGGTTCTTAAGACTGGCATACGGTGGATAACCCACCTGTAGATCCAGACCTGAACAAAAAGGATGGAGATGGTCACCACAAATTCCATCCAGGTGGGGATATAGCGGGGAATCTCCTCCCAGCGGTAAGCGATGACTGATATGTTCATGCGATTGAGGATAATGCCGATCATTGTCATAAGGGAAGCCACTTTGATTATTAGCGGTGTTCCAATACGCACTCCATATACAAAGAGCAACATGGGTATCAGAACAAATCCAATCAGTTCCACCAGATACCAGGCACCCATTGGTGACATTAGATAAACCAGTGTATGATTATGTACCATATCGATGACCTTAAGGAAGAAATAGGCGAACATGGACAGTGCACAGACCCTGGAAAGACCACGGATCATGATGTCATGACGTTTATCACTGTGTTCATCCATCTGGTAGGAAAATACGCGTTGCAAAATACTGCCCTGGAAGATCACCACACTTAGGCCGGCAAATATGCTGGAAATAAAAAACAAGGTTGGGATAAATTCTGAATACCAAAGGGGATGGATCTTGCCCTTGGCCATGAGAAATAAAGCACCTAGACCTGATTGGTGCAGCGTTGAGAGCGTGATCCCGAAAACAACTGCACCGATGGTAAGCCGTTTCAAGTTCCGACGAGCCCGCTCAGAACCCAGCCACTCAGCCACAGCCGGGGAGAACTCGATCATTTGGGCAACGATATATAACATGAAGTGCCAGGCTACCAGAAACAGGATACTGCTGGTGCCAAATGAGTTCCCGATAATTGGATTGATAATATTCCAGGGTTTGCCCAGATCTAGAACCAAAGCAAAAGCATAAAATGTATATGCCAGAAAACCATTGAGAACCGTTACCCGGACCAGGGGCTTATATTTTTCCTGACCCAGGATATATACCATAAAGGTTAAAACGTAAGCACCACCGGCGAAGGCGACACCAGTCACAACGTTAAATCCTTTCCACAGCCCCCAGGGTACACTTTGAGTAACATTGGAAACGGCTGACAAGCCGTAGACAAACCGGATCACGATCAGTACAGCAGCCAGCAGCACCATGGGAACCGAGATCATATTAAAAATGGTCCAAATACTACCGCGTGGTTTTAGTTCGGACTTAATAAATTTCCAAAAATTCTTAGTTGGTGTATACTCATCTTGAAGGATGCGTTCACTCATGATCGGCTCCTTTCTCATCATCGCTGCGAGTGGCTTCTCTTAGACCCATAAGTAGAGCTGGCCAGAGGATGAAGACGGAGGGTACGCTGTATAGAAAACCTTTAGTCAATTCAGGATAGGGTTTGGTTTCAAGATCAGTCTTAAAACCTAACTCTTCAAAGGGAACGGGTGAAAGATTGAGCCAGGATGTTCCACCAGCCTCGTGCTCACCATAGATATGATCTACATAGGTTCCTGGATTTTCAATGATCCTTTTACGAGCCTCTCTTATGAGGTCGCCACGTTTGCCAAAGGTAAGGGCACCACCAGGACAGTTTTCAACACAGGCAGGCTGCTCACCTTCCTTGAGCCTCTCAAAGCACATCTGGCATTTACCGATCTTGGGATTGTTACTGTCGTATTCGAATTTTGGGATATCAAAGGGACAGGAGATCATACAGTAGCGGCAACCCATACACTTCCCCTCTTCCCAGGTTACCGGACCGGATTCCTGCTTTTTCATGGCTTCGGTTAAACAGGCCGAAGCACAGGCCGGTTGAGCGCAATGCATACACTGTTGTTTCGTATAAACTTCTCCAACAGAAGTTTCAACTGCATTGATTACGGTAAATCGATCTGGTGTTAGTTCGCGTTTAATCGAACTATCTGGATAGTCATCGTCTCCTGGAGTTGGTAGACCATTTGCCTCAGCGCAGGCATATTCGCATTCCCCACATCCCTCACAAAGAGTGATGTCATGCAGGATAGCGTAAAATTCTTCAGATTCAGGTTCAGGTTTAGACTTACCAAGGGCTGAGACACCTGTTAGACCAGCTCCGGCAACTCCCAAGGTTTTAAGAAATTCTCGACGATCGATTGACATACTAGTATTATCCTCTCTCTGACAATATTTTTAGATCATTTCAACAAATTTGATGATCAGGAATTAGGTGTTAGTTCAGCGTTAGCCTGATTAAGAATCAGTTTCTGGAAAGATCCCCAAAGACCTTTTCCGGCAAACGCCAGGGCACATTCAGCAATGTCACCACCATCTTGGAGTAATACCAATCCGTTTTCAGCATCTGACGGAGCAAAGGAATGAGCAAAGAAATCACGGATTCGGGAAACCTCCGTTTTAAGCCAGGCGCTAGTACGTTGACCAAGATAGAGACGTTGGGTTTCAGTTTCCCAATTACTAGGTTCCAGTTCTACCAACCAGCCATATGAATATGGATCGCGGTGAAGCATTCTCATGTTTTGCAGAGCTTCGGAGTTGATACCCTTGATCTTGCCAGAAACCGGGGCATAGATCACAAGTTGCTTCTCTTTGTGCATAATGCTAAACAGAGGATCACCTTGTTTTACATCAGTTCCTGGCTCAGGAACCTTAACATCTGATAGAACGCCAGTGAGGCCCTGGATAAAGGCATCGACACCAATCTTAGCCATTCCATTGGTTTGAAGGTGTGCCCAGCTGTGAGTGGGACTGAAATAGATACCGGCCGGAATGGCCAGGTTTTCCATTTTGAATTGATAGGCTGGATTTTTTACAATGGGTGAATGACTTATGGCCCGATAGCGCCGCATACCCTGAATCCAGGTAACAGTGACGGCGATGGCAACAAATAAGATGACTACTAATACGACCATGATGAATCTCCTTTTTTGGTTCACCTATTCTATTTCAAGAGCAGTGCCAAGCTGATTCTCGACATCTAACTAGCTTATAATCAAGTAGATGCATCTGGGGCATAGTTTTGGTGTTAAAAACTAGAAGTGTTGAATGATTCAACGCTTATTTAAAATTTGTGCCTCAGGCCAATGTTATAGCCGTTTACCGGCCTGTTGATAAAATCAACACATGTAGAATAACTCAACACCACCCCCAAACGAGTATTTACGTAAACTATATAGCTGATAATACGATACTTACGGTCAATAAATCCGTCGCGATCTGTTCAGAGTGGGTGTTGGGATGAATATCCCCTGGAAGCCAACTTTAGATGAATGTTGAATTAATCAACGAATTGGTAAAAGATTTCTGAAATATTTATTCAGGGGTTTCACGAGCCTCAGAATGATGCTTCTAGCGCTGTTAAAACAACCACTTGTGCGGAATAGAAATTTCTCAGAGATATGTTGAACTACTCAACATATCTCTGGTTTCGTTCACAAGAAGCGTATCTGGTTCAAGAAAAATATTAAGTGTGGCATTCTAGTTGCCTTAGCAATAGCTGATATTTGACAAATATATGAGTTTGGGAGGTAGGCATGGTAACAAGACTATTTTCAAACTTGTTGCAATGATAGAAAATTTTGCTCAGGGACTCAAATCTTGGTTTAAAAAAAAGAAACTGGAATTGTATATAGATTATTAATGGAGGGTTTATGGTATCACAAAAATTAGTGAATCTAGTGTTGGGAACTTTACTGTTGTTTGGATTTTCCTTTGCCTATGAAGATCACGCCGAATACATCGAGGACATACTGGAAAGCGGTCAAGAGGTTACAGAAACCTGCCTCACTTGTCATGAGGATGCAGCTATCGAAGTGATGCAGACAATTCATTGGACCTGGAAAGCTGGTGCCACAGTTGTTCCTGGTCACAAGGGGAAGCATGCCATAGGGAAACTCAATGCATTCAATAATTACTGTGTGGCAGTTGAATCCAATTGGTCAAGGTGTACGAGCTGTCATGTTGGCTATGGTTGGAAGGATGATAAATTTGATTTTCAAAATGAGGAAAATGTCGATTGCCTGGTCTGTCATGATCAAACAGGAACCTATAAAAAGAGTCCTGCAGGTGCCGGTTTGCCTGCCGATGGCGTTGACCTTACAGCAGTAGCCCAAAGTGTGGGACCTTCATCAACTCAAACCTGTGGTAGCTGCCACTTTTATGGAGGGGGCGGTGAGAATGTGAAACATGGTGATCTTGATCAGGGTCTGGTCGATGCAGATGAATCATACGATGTTCATATGGGCAATGCTATGAGTTGTACTGACTGCCATACCACTGATGAACACAATATTAGTGGTAAATCATTGGCCATTCTCACAGGTGAAGATAATAGAGTACGCTGTACCGACTGCCATGATGAGGATTTGCACAGCTCAAAGGTACTGAACAGGCATGCCGAGAAAATTGCTTGCCAGACTTGCCATATACCAGTGTTTGCTAAAGGTCAGCCAACAAAGATGTACTGGGATTGGTCAACAGCAGGTAAAGACAGCACGGGTGAAAAAGATAAATACGGTCTGGATACATATCTGAAGAAAAAAGGCAGTTTTGGCTGGGAAAATAATGTAGTGCCCGAATACCATTGGTATAATGGGTATACCGGTCGATATCTAAAAGGAGATAAGCTTAACCCCGATGAAGTTGTGTCCCTTAATAACCCTTTGGGAAACAGGGAAGACGAAGATGCAAAATTGTATCCCTTCAAGATCATGCGTGGAAAACAGATTTATGATGCAAAAAACAATTATTTAATTGTGCCTCAACTATGGAAAGGATACTGGGAGCATTTTGATTGGAATAAAGCAGCGCAGGCTGGCATGAAAGCAGCAAATCTTAAGTATAGTGGAGAATATGGATTTGTTGAAACAGAAATGTACTGGGGCCTGGACCATATGGTATCCCCGGCTGAGGATGCTTTGAAATGCAGGGCTTGTCATCGAGATCAGGAAAATCGAATTGACTGGGAAGCACTCGGGTATCCCGGTGATCAGATTATAAAAAAATATCGAAAATAAGGCACCCCGTTTAAAGTTAAAATCCAGGCGTTGATTCAAAGCAGCGCCTGGATTTTTTGTTCCCAGGCAGAAAACCTGTTTGACCGGAGAATACCTGATCGGGAACTGCTCCTAACCTTGCAAGGTCATTATACTTGCTCACTATGAGTACGAAATCCTTCGCAAGGCACGCTGCGAATATTAGATTGTCAGTCATAACACTTACTAGGAGAGCCAATCGTGCGACAGTTGATCATCATTCTCGTCACAGCCACAATATTATTGGGCTGGGGGAAAACCGGCCACCGAGTTATCGGTAAAATTGCTGAAGAAAATTTAACACCAGAAGCCCAGGCGAAAATTACAGAACTATTCGGCCATTCTGACCTTGCCCGAATTGGCAATTGGGCAGATGAAATCAAGTCTGACCCCAAGTGGGATCACTCTCATGACTGGCATTATTGTACCATTATTGAGGGACAAGATTACGCAGGACCAGAAACCGGGGGCAGGGCTGTCCAGAAAGTCACTGAATTTTCTAACTTGCTTCGGAAGGGGACCCTCGGGGAAAAAGACCAGAAAGACGTTCTCCGATTTATTGTCCATATTGTCGGCGATTTACATCAACCCTTGCATGTTGGTAATGGGACTGATAGAGGGGGGAACGATGTTAAGGTCACCTGGTTTCGTGAAGAGACCAACCTGCATCGGGTTTGGGATTCACAGATGGTCGATCATATGCAATATAGCTATACCGAATTTGCCCAACAGATTCAACTCGGTATGTCGGATGAAGATAAAGCTGCCCTTTTGGATCCCACCCTCCTCAGCTTTGTTAATGCTTCCCGTGCAACACATCCTCAGGTATATGACATCGATGATGGAAAGCTATCCTGGCCTTACATATATAAGAATAGGGAACTGATGGAGGATCGGCTGCTCAATGGTGGATTTCATCTCGCGGCCATTCTGAACGATATATATAAATAAAATGATAAATCTACGCAGTACCATCCGCGTACTGATTTCCACCTGTATTGCGTGTGGGTCAGTTTGCGGAGCATCACCCAACTCATCAGATCTAGATCAAAAATTCAAGCTTGTCCTGGAGGGCAAAGCGGAACAGGACTTCACTGTAGGTCTTGCATTGGGTGCAGGTGCTGCCAAGGGTTTTGCACATGTAGGTGTCTTAGACGCCCTCGAGAAGGCTGGTATCAGGATAGATATGATCGCTGGTAGCAGTATGGGAGCTATCATCGGTGGTGGGTATGCCGCTGGCCTTAGTGTTGACTCTCTATCAAATGTAGCCTTGAAATCAGACTGGTTTGATGTATTGAATTTACTGGATCCAGTCTTTCCCACACGTGGTTTCATCGATGGTCAGAAAATTCACGCATTCCTGGATGAATTATATGGTCATAAAAATATCGAAGATCTGGCTATTCCATTTTCAGCCACCACAGTGGACATTCTCCAGGGAGACCTGTTTGTACTCAATAAGGGGAATCTGGCTACCGCAGCCCGCGCTAGCTCATCCATTCCCATCATTTTCAACCCACTTGCCTATGATGATATGGTGCTTGTGGATGGTGGCATGATTGATCCTGTACCCATCGATGTAGTCCGATCCATGGGAGCAGATTATATCATTGCTGTAAATGTCCTGGCCTTTCCTGAAGGCAAGACAGAGAAACAGGCATTTAAATACATGAATGCCGATCAATTGAAGAATAGCCGATCGACCTGGCGAATTCCAAAAGCAAATGAAGCCTGGTATACAGCTGGAAAACCCAATATGGCTGAAATAGCCCATGAAACAGTTATTCTCTCTATGGCGCTTATTGCTGCCAATCAAGTTGAACTGGCACAACCCGATATGATTATCAATGTCAGTACCGGTTTGGCAGCCTGGAATTTTCTGGAAGCTGAGATTGCGATCCAGAAAGGCTACAACGAAACCATGTTGAAAATAGAGTGGGCTAAACAAAATCATTAAAACTCTAGCCAGCAGGAAATTTATTCACAACATTTATTCAGGTTTTAGTTGACTCAGTCACTGGTCTGTTGAAATTAAATCCATGCGCAAGACTCCCTTCTTCAAACTCTCGATGAGGGCATTAATCATCATACTCGTTCTAGGTATGATGTGGTCATGTAGTTTTTTTGGTGATCGGAAAAAGGGTCAATACATCCCCATAGAATTTGATCTCCAGCAAGAAATTGGACCCTTTGAGGGTCTCGGTGCTAACGTTCCCCTAAGCTTTTATAGTCGCAGGATGAAAGTGCTTCAAACCTTCAATGAATTAGGTATTAAGTATATACGCGTCAAACGTGAAGCTGAAAATTGGGATGATATCCTGGCTCTGCGGGCTTCAACTTCCCGCTTGGGGATAAAATGGATTTACAGCCTCGATGCCATCCCCGTTGAATTTCTGGATGATTATGGAAAACTGACTGATGTTACAGGCTTCGCAGGCTGGTGGGCCGAAGAAGTAGACGAGTTACTCTACCAGGATGTTCCGGCTGATTATATTGAATTATTAGATGGACCAGATGTTCTCAGGGGCGATTCATTAGCACTCTCTTCAGACTTGTACAATGAATTAATCCACGCTACACGCACTGAACTTGATCTCCGGGATTTTCAAAATGTTGCTATCGTCGGACCAGGGTTATCATCCACGAATATTGACAATGATCTGGAAACCTGGTACATGGATCTTGATCAGGCAAGCTTTGATATGCTACCCTTCTGGTCTGTTCAAATCTGGGAAGACAGGCATACAAGTGGACAGGTCGGTGTCGCCCTGGAGGACTTGTTTGATTACCTCGAAGAAATCGAATCGAGTAAACCACTGCTGGTGACTGCTTTTGCTACTTCAGAAACAAAATTTAATGAAATTCAATATCCAGATCCCAACAAGTATGACATATTGGGTAATTTGAATACGTTCGAAACCTATTATTACAGCGCGACCTTTACTCTACCTTATGCTTTACGGGTGTATTCTAATACGCTGGATCTTTTAAAGCATAAACAAGTCGTGCCGTTTCTGTATCAGCTTTATGATGCTCCCGCCGATGTAAAGTATAAAAAGCGATCCTGGGGTCTTCTGGACCTGAATGGTGGTGAGAAACCGGTTTTTTCAGTATTGTCCCATCTCATGAAAAGAGTTCCCAAACGTTCCACTATTATCTCAACCCTGCAACCGACGCAAGATGGACTGAACGCCCTGTCCTTCAAGAATCAAGATGAAGTACTTGTCACTGTTTTAAATGAAGGTCTGGAGTCTAAATCAATCCAGGTGAGTCTCAGAGGTGCAGATCGCAAATTGGAGATTAAAAGTGCAGCACTGCACTTTTCTCTAGGCATATTTCCTCCCGATCAGGGTAAACAAGATATTGTGGAAACTGAAGAGCTTGAATTGAAATTACGCTCCGACGATGCCAACGATAGCTACGTGTTTACGCTGATGCTCAAACCTCAGTCCATTTTTGTGGGTGAATTTCAGTACAAATAATTTCCTGCTTCAGTCATACCGGCTGATTTTTCATTTTCATCAATTAAAAGTATCTTGAATAAATTCCTCATGTTTGTCTAGATTGATCGAGATATGGATACGCTGAACGCCAGGAAGATTTTCAAATTTTGGTTACCGCTGGCAGGGACCTGGCTGATGATGTCCCTTGAGGGACCCTTTATTGCTGCAATTATTGCCCGGCTTGTAGACCCAAAGTTCAATCTGGCGGCCTATGGCGTGGCTTTTTCCTTTGCCCTGATTGTGGAAGCGCCGGTTATCATGATGATGACTGCCTCTACATCTCTGGTTAAAGACTACCAATCGCTACAGAAACTCCGTCAATACACCTGGATGTTGAATGGTGTTATAACCATTGCCATGCTGATCCTCATCATACCAAAAATTTTCTTTTTTATCACCATTGATCTGATTGGACTCCCCGAAAACGTGGCGAAACTGACCCACGTTGCCACCATAATCTTATTGCCCTGGCCTGGTGCCATAGGGTTCCGCCGATTCTATCAGGGTGTATTGATCCGGAACCATGCGACACGACGAGTAGCTTTTGGAACGGGTATTCGTCTCATATCCATGGCATCTACTGCACTTGGACTATTCGTCTTTACCAAGCTCCCTGGGGTTTACATCGGTACAGCAGCTTTATCAGCTGGTGTGACCGTGGAAGCGATCAGTACCAGGATCATGGTTGGGAAGATATTGGGTAGAATAAAGACAGCTCCAGACATAAGGGCAGAAAAAGAAGCACCCCTGACCTTCAAATTTATCAATAAATTTTATTATCCATTGGCGCTAACCTCCATGCTCACTCTGGGTGTTCATCCACTGATCACTTTCTTCATCGGGAAAAGTCACATGGCTCTGGAGTCTCTGGCTGTGCTACCGGTAGTGAGCTCATTTGTATTTCTGTTCCGGGGCATTGGACTCTCATTTCAGGAAGCAGCGATTACCATGCTGGGATCCAATAAGGCAAACGACAGAGTGATCTATAAATTTGCTACAGCATTAGGAGCTACACTGGCCGCTGCCCTTATAATCACAGCGATTACGCCACTTGCACAGTTATGGTTCTCAAAAGTAAGTGGCTTGAGTGTGGAGTTAACCGGGCTCGCCCTTACCCCTCTCTTGATTATGGGACTTTTCCCTGCCTCGACGGTTTTGATTTCGATGCAGCGGGCAATCTTGGTGAAAGCTGGAAAGACCAGCCTGATTACTAATGCCACCATCATTGAAGTGTTGACTATTATCAGTGTCTTATACATTGGTATTATTCATTTATCGGCCATCGGAGTGGTTGCAGCGGCTTCAGCCTTTTTATCTGGGCGACTGGCAGCCAACACCTACCTATACTTTAAAACGCACTAAATGAAGCGTACAAAAATGTTATCTTGGAGAGCTGGTTCTTCAGAGATAAGACCTTGATACCCGTACTATTAGCACGTATTTTCGCCTTGCTAAAACCTGAAAATCGAGATGACCTGAGAAGGGGACACACAATTAAAAAGAGATTGTGGGCATTCACGAAATCTGGGCTTGTATTAATTCTTCTGGTATTATTATCCGTCAGTTGTTCAAATAATGCTAACAAAAAACCCATTGCTCAAAATGGTATTCTTGATCTTCGAGATTATAAATTTACGGGCCACATCAGACTTGATGGGGAATGGAGATTTTTCTGGAGAGATACAAGCTCTGCAGGTATCAGCTCCTCTGACGATCACATTAATATTGATGTACCCAGGTCCTGGAAAGGTTATCGGTATAAGGGGAGTAAATTACCCGGTCATGGTGCAGGCAGCTATTTCCTGACCATTCTTATCCCAGAACGATCTGCCTCATATGCCCTGAAATTTGCAACTGCTGGAACTGCCTATAATCTATTTGTGAATGATGATCTTATGGGAAGTGTGGGCATCTATTCCACTGATCCAGGCCTGTCTCGTCCCCTTTATGAACCCAAAATCTACAATTTGGGCCCACTGTCCAACCAATTGACACTGAGAATTGATGTATCCAATTATGATCATCGTCTTGGTGGATTGTGGGAATCTATTTCTTTTGGTTCAACTGAGGATATTTACCAGTATCGCGAAAAACAGGTCGCCATGGCTCTATTTATGTTCGGAACCATATTTGTGATGGGTATTTATCATCTCGGTATATTCTCATTGAGCACACGAGGAAAAGCAGCCCTTTATTTCGGAATCTTTTGTCTCATTATCGGGTTGCGAACCTTGACGACGGGTGAAATTTTCATCCATCAAATCTGGCCTTCAATTTCATGGGAAATGCTGCTCAAGATTGAGTATCTTACTTTCTACACGGGTATTCCCATATTCTATCTGTTTGTTCGGCTACAATTTCCTGATGAACTAAATGAACGCATCGGTCATGTCATGGTGGGTATTTCAGCCCTGTTTGTTTTGCTGGTACTGTTTACAAAAGTCGATACTTTTTCCTCATCATTGACCTACTTCCAACCCTTGAGCCTCCTGGCCATGCTTTATGTAATCTATGGTCTGGTCCTGGCATTTATTCGAGGTGAAGAGGGTTCTACCATGGTGCTTTTCGGATTTCTGTCCATAGTGATCACCTTCATAAATGATATTCTATATGTTGCCAATGTGGTTCATACCGGCCACCTCATTTCCCTTGGCCTTTTGATTTTTATTTTGACTCAAGCCTTTTTAATTTCAATTCGTTTCTCAAAGGCTTTTACCACCATTGAGCTTCAACGTACCAAACTTGAGCGAACCAATACAGCCTATCAATCTGAAATTGAGAGTCGGAAATCGGCTGAAATGGAAGTTCTCAGGCATAAGGATCATCTTGAAGAGTTGGTTGAAGATCGTACTGCTGAACTTCAAGTCGCTAATGAACGACTCAAGGAGCTTTCCAGGGTTGATGGATTGACGGGTATTGCCAATCGCCGTCGTCTCGATGAAGAGTTAGATCGTGAATGGAAACGCATGCTGCGTGAAAAACGCCCCCTCAGTGTAGTTCTGTGTGATATTGACCACTTCAAGCTATACAATGATACCTATGGTCACCAGGGTGGCGATGAGTCTCTCATACAGGTTGCCACCGCCATAAAAGATTCTGTCAATCGGCCTGGTGATTTAACTGCTCGTTATGGTGGTGAGGAATTTTGCCTGATTTTACCCGAAACCAGTGGGCTGGGAGCCATGCAAATTGCTGAGCTGGTCAGAAAGAATGTCTCTGGTATGAACCTGGAACACAAGTCGTCCCCTGTAGCAGATATGGTCACACTTAGTCTAGGGGTGGCTACGCTTATCCCTGATCTTGGAAGTCAGCCCAGTGTATTATTGGAAGCTGCCGATAGAGCACTCTATCAGGCTAAGGGCAGTGGTCGCAATCGGGTCGAACAAAACCTTATCGAATAATCAGTCAATCCAGACTCTCGAATTTCTTTATTCGAGAATTTTCCATTCAAAATCCCAACTCCACTTGTCAAAATACAGGTTACCACCTGACCACTCTACTTCACCTCTTTGACTGTCCACAGTCTCTGAGCGAAAATGTTGTTTGGGGGGTGTGAAGGGCTGACTGATAGCGTCATTAAAAATGATCCGATAACTATCCATCCCACTAAGATAGAACCAATGAAGTTGGGGATCGCTGCTCTTTCGCAGGCCATAGGTAACATCCATGGGAACCCAGCCATAGGGTTCAAAATATATCATGCCCCAATCATGCATGCTGTCATCAGGTGGTTGAAGTTCCCAGCCGGATTGCCAACGAGCGGGTATGCCACTGATTCGACAGAGCGTAATAAAAAACAGGGTCTGTATACCACAATCACCATGATGATTCTGGAAGGCATACTCAGGAATACAGGGAATGCTGGAATATTCTCTAGCTGATGCCCAGGGTGTATTGTTATCAACCCAGGCGAAGAGAAGCTGAGCCTTAAGATAAGGGTTCTGTTCATCTCCCACAATCTCGCCTGCCAGTGCTTTCAGATCCTCTGTAAAAAGGATATGGGGAGCCTCCTCCTGGAGATACTTGTTCAATCCCTCTTTGTTGTTTAAAGGAGTTACCAGATTGGCATCAATGGCCTGGAAAACACCATGCGAGGTCAACTCATATTGTACTGAGAAAAGGGTTGGCTCACCTGCCATGGCCGGCTTTTCCATATAGATAGTTCGTTGCAGAGCCTCAGGAGGTGCTAACTGGTGTTCCGCAGGTAAAGTTTGAATCAGATCAATGTTTTGCTGGCGGTCCTGAATATAGCGGGGGTAGGGTATCCAGCATCTGACCACCTCTCCAGCAGGAATTTCATCGGCTAAGACTTCGACACTCTGTTTGATATAGAGTCTTCTTGGTTCAACAAATAGTTCCTGTGAGTTGTTGGCAGTCTTAATAACCTGGGCATTGTGCATATCCAGGTTCAGCTTGGCCCCTGAACCCGAGGTGATCTCATTATCTGGGTGCTGAGTGGCCCATACTTTTTTCATTTCGGCATTGATACGAAACAGATTGCGGCCTGCACGGGCAAAGTATCGTTTCTGCCCATCTATCATTTTAAACTCCAGAGATTTTTCCACTTCCCAGCGTTCAATGTCAGCTGCAGTCACTTCTGGATAATACTTTTTTATGTATTCCAAAACCTCTTCATCTGTTTGAGTAAAATCAGCATGTATCCGCTTGAATCGCTCTTTCTCGAAAGTGTAAAAATAACGGTCCTGGTCTGAGAGCGTTTCCTCATCAAGATATTGAGAGATCAATTGATTGGCTGTAGTAAATTCTCCATTCTGGATGGCCTGATCAATTTCGTCCTTAATGTTCATTGAATCCTCAATCATATTTTGACTACTACACATTGCAATTACCCCCATAGAGAATACTACGAGGCTTCTCTTCAACTCTAGTTTTATCCTGAACATGATTACTCCGAAAAAATAAACTTCTAATTGCCCAATATCGGTTGAGAGCCAAATACACTAACTATTGAGCGCTAAGTTTCCCCGCTTCAAATGGCTCCAAACCATCATAGATGGCATTGTAGGTTGCTGATAAAACCTCATCCAATTCCATCTCGGCAATGGTTTCGGAGCGGATAACCGTCCCAAAACGAACGGTGATGGGACCTGGGTTCAAATGTAAGGACCCTTTATTCTTCATATTAAATACACCCGAAAAGGATATGGGCACGATATGGGCCCCGCTGTCCTTGGCGAAGCGAAAAACGAGCCGCTTGAAGGGGACGAGCTGACCATCCTGGGATCGTCCTCCCTCAGGAAGTACAACAATCGGAAATCCCTGCTGAAGTGCCTGTTTGGCCAGATTGAAACTTTTTAGAGAGGCGCGAATATTTTCTCTTTTGATAGGGATATTTCCCATGCGTTTCACCATGGATCCATACATGAAGTAGTTCGTATGATTCTCTGCAAGAAGTCCTACATAGCATTTTGGAACCACTGCTTTTAACAGAGGGAGATCAATGAGACTGCTATGATTAGCCATGAAGATGAGAGGCTCTCCTTCTGGCAGTTCCTCCGCATAGTCAATCTGAAGTTTACAGTTTATAAATTTAAAAAGGGCTTTAGTCCTGCGTCTAAGCCATGCATCGTAGGTTTGGGGTGCTTGAAAATAGGAAACGATATACACGCTTAGCAGGACAGGTCCATAGTAGACCCATCCAATGGTCCAATAATAGAGAGAAAGTAGTCCTTTCATCCGCGGTGAAGCCTCTGGCAAAAATGTGTCATTTCCAGAATACATCAATTGCCTGCTTCAGGCAATCGACCTCCAGCGGGGTGGTCCCCATGAGTTCCCCATCAGGTGTCAAAACCTTGGGAATATTTGTTTCGATACGAATGTGACTGGCCTGAAAGCATTCGACTTCTTTCATGTGGATATGCTCACCTGTGATAATTTTAGGGAAACTTCTGATCAGGCCGATTCTACTTTTGGGACCTAGGATAGTTATATCCAGGAGACCATCATCGGTTTTTGCATTTGGCGCCATAAGGAAGTTTGCCGTATAACGTGTATTCGAAATCTCGACAAACACATTTTCCCGTTCGATGACCTCATCATCGATCTCCATTTTCACCGTAAAGGGTTTCAATTTGAGAATGTGATAGAGGCTTCCGATCGTGTAAGAAATATTCCCCAGAGCTTTCATCTTAATGGCTGTCGCTCCGATATCTGCTACCAACCCAAGTCCCAGAATATTCAGGTAATACCAGGTTTGACCCTCTGTGGTGAAATGACCCACATCGAATTTACGCGTTTCACCAGCATTAATAATGTCAATGGCCGGTTTCCAATCATGGTGGTGTAAATCCATATCCCGGACGAAAGCGTTTCCGGTTCCAACAGGTAGAACTCCAATGGGTATACGTATAGATGAAGTATTGCGATAGTAGCCATTGATGACTTCAAAGAGGGTACCATCACCACCGGCTGCAATCACCCCACTGTACTTGCTGAAATCAGCATCCTTTGTCAGATCCACACCATGACCCTGATGTTTTGTCATCAGAATATCATACTCAAAGTTGATTTCCTGAAGATATTCTTTTATTTGTGGTAATACTTTTCCGGCATGTCCGTGACCAGCCCATGGGTTGTAGATGATGAGTTGTTTCATAGATTCCACTTTTTGTTTTGTGACAATAAGATCGATTCAATATAGTCGAAAAAACGTTTGGTCTTTGCAGATATTTCGGTGAGATCATCAGATGCAGGACTTGATTGTTCCCAGCTATTATTTTAGTTTTCACGGCTCTAGCAACTCTGTTGAAGCAAGCTTGATTTAAACGAAGGAAACACAATGGATCTACATCAAATACTTTCTGGTATTGACGTAAGGGCCGATTGGATCGGACTACGTTATGTAAAAGAAAATACAGGATTTCGACTGGTCAGGGATGGAAAACCCGAGGCCAATACAAGAGAATCAAAGCAGGGTGTTATGGTAGAAGTACTGGTAAATGGCCAGTTTGCTTACTATGGCACAAGTCGTTTAGATAAACCGGGTATACAGGCTGCCGCCGAGCGAGCTGTCAAGTTAGCAACGGCAGCTTCCAAATTTAGCCTGCACTCCTTTGGTGTTGATGCTCGACCTGTGGCCAAAGGGAGTTACAGCTCACCCTATCAAACGGCCGCTGATGCCTTCTCTCCAGGAGAATTATCTGATTTGCTGATTAAAGCAACCGCTGAATTAAAAGTCTCAGATAAAGTCGTCACAACAAATGCCATGGCTCGGACCGTGGAAACTGAATCCCATTTTGTGGCTTCAAATGGAAGCGACGTTGATCAGAAATATCTCATGGTCTCCGCAGACTACTCGGCCATTGCCCATGACGGTAGCGTGACACAAAAACGGACCGACGGTGGTCTACTGGCCAAAAGTTATCAGGCTGGCATGGAAGTATTTGATGAAGCAGCTGTTCTGGCTCGTTGTCGCAATATTGGTGCCGAAGCAGTTGAATTGCTTACGGCTGAAGAATGTCCCACGGGTACCATGGATCTTGTGCTTGCTCCAGATCAGATGATGCTGCAGATTCACGAAAGTGTGGGTCATGCCTTGGAAATTGATCGAATTCTGGGTGATGAGCGCAACTATGCCGGTTGGAGTTTTGTTCGTCTTGATGATTTTGGTAAGCTTCAGTATGGTTCACCCCTCATGAACATCACTTTTGACCCCTATGTGGAGAATCAATTTGCCTCCTATGCTTATGATGATGGTGGATTGAAAGCTGAGAAAGAATTTCTAATCAAGGAGGGTCTCCTGATTCGCGGTCTGGGTGGCATGGAAAGTCAATTACGCTCAGGTATTAATGGTGTTGCTAATTTCAGGGCCAGTTCCTGGAACCGGGCTCCCATCGATAGAATGGCGAATCTTAATCTTGAACCAGGTACTTCAACTCAAGCTGAAATGATTGCATCCGTTGAGAAGGGTGTCTTCATGACCTCCAATCGCTCCTGGTCCATTGATGACTATAGAAATAAATTTCAGTTTGGTTGTGAATATGGCAAGCTCATCGAAAATGGGAAACTGACAAAAACGGTCAAGAATCCAAATTACCGAGCCATTTCCAACCCCTTCTGGCGTAGTCTGAAAATGCTGGGAAATCGAGATACATTTGAAGTTTATGGGACTCCATTTTGTGGCAAAGGTGAACCCAACCAAATCATTCGTGTGGGACATGCCAGCCCATTATGTCTGTTTGAAGGAGTGGAGATATTTGGTGGAGCTTAAAGACGCTTCCCGTGAACTCGCTATTCTAACAGTCGATAATATTTATTGAGGTACCCAATGGAAAAATTATTTAAACAAATCAATCAAACTATAATGACAGAACTCCGAGAAGGAGAATATCTGGGGATGGGTTTTGGTGGTGAGCAATCCAACTTCACCCGCATCAATGCAGCTAAAGTCCGACAAATAGGTAATGTAGATGAAGCTGACCTAGGCTTCAATCTCATACTAAATGGCCGTAGAAGCACAGGCAGCATTTCCCTCTCGGGTGATTTTGATGAAGATCTCACCAGGGCACGGGGAGAACTTACGCGACTCCGGGCAGAAGTAGTTCAATTGCCTGAAGATCCTTATCTCGTTCTACCTGAAAGCACAGAGACGAGTCATAATGAAATGCATGGTAATCTTCCAGATGCTGAAGCAATTCCTGGAATATTATTACCTGCTATGGGCGAAGTAGATCTTACAGGGATCTGGGCTTCTGGTCGCGTTTTTCAGGGCAGTGCGAATTCATCAGGTGGATATCACTGGTTTGCCTCAGATTCATTCTCCCTGGATTATTCGCTCATCACGCCCTCAGAAAAAATGGTGAAAGCAACCTATGCTGGCACAGATTGGGATCAGACAGCTTATGAGGCATTTCTAGCCGATTCAATCACAAAACTGAAGCTCATGTCATTACCACCCAAAAAGATCAAGCCAGGCGATTACAGGACCTTTATTGCAGCTGCTGGTGTATCTGATGTGCTCTCTATGTTTTCATGGGGTGGTGTCTCGGAGGCCGCTATACGCCAAAGCGAGAGTTGTCTTGGGAAAATGCGTAATGAAAATGTCAAATTGAGTCAATTATTTTCCTTCACAGAAGACTTTAGCTCCGGCTTTACACCTCGTTTTAATGGAAATGGAGAAGTTGCTCCAGAGCAGACTAGCCTGATTAATCAAGGTGAGCTTGCCGGTACTCTGGTAAGCACCAGAACGGCTAAGGAATATGGTGTGGAATCGAATTTTGCATCCGAAGGTGAGGGCATGCGAGCTCCCGCCATGGCAGCGGGTTCATTAAAGGAATCAGATATCCTTAATACCCTGGGTACAGGTGTGTATCTCTCAAATCTGCATTACTTGAATTGGAGTGATATGATCGGTGGACGGATTACCGGCATGACACGCTACGCCTGCTTCTGGGTAGAAGATGGTAAGATTGTAGCTCCCATTGAGAATATGCGCTTTGATGACAGCATTTATAGCTTCCTGGGTGAAAATCTGGAAGCGGTTACTGAAAAGTTGCACATCAACCCTGATGTGGGAACCTATGATGGACGCGAACTTAGCGCTATCGTTTGTCCTGGAATTTTGTTGAAATCATTTTCATTAACCTTATAGGTGCCTATGCCAAAAGCCACATCCAAACATCGCTATTTACTGATTGTCAATCCTGAGGCTGGCAGTCGCTCAACCATGAAAGCGTTACCAGATATTGAACGACTCATGCGAGATCGTGAGGCTGAATATGAATTTCATTTCACCAAGGAGCGCGGTCATGCCACAGAATTAGTAAAAGAGGTTGGCTCCGATTTTGATGTAATTGTTTCCGTGGGTGGTGATGGCACCATTAATGAAATTGTAAATGGGATGCCAGAGCTTAACAAACCAATGGGGATATTACCGATTGGTACTGGAAATGATTTTGCCAGGAGTTGTTCAATAAAAATCGGTGATCTGGAATCTGCAGTGGATGTTCTCCTGGGCCATGATGTAAAAAAAATAGATGTGGGAGAGGTGAATGGTCGCAGATTTATTAATGTCATGGGTTTGGGATTCGAGGGCAGAGCAAATGACATTGGTAAAATGTTGCCATTTCTCCATGGTACACCCAAATACATAATTGCCATTGGGGGTACCTATCTGACCTATCGGCGGATGCAACTAAGAGTCAAAATGAATGACATGGTTCTGGATGAGAAGGTTTTTCTAATCAGTATTGGTAACGGCTGGAATGTGGGTGGTGGTTTACAGTTAACGCCCAAAGCCATTTTAGATGATGGGCTATTTAATGTGGGGTATTTGCAAAACATTACGCGCTTCAGGATTCTTCAAGTTTTCGCGAAACTATATGATGGTACCATTGATACCGTCCCTGAGTTTAAGATGTTTCAGACCAAAGAGTTAACCATTGAGAGTGATCGGCCCATCCCGGCCCACATCGATGGTGAATCATTTGATCCTGTCCAGAAATCGTTTAAAGTTCGCCTGATCCCTAAGGCGCAGGAGATTATTGGAAATTGGTCCGCAGATACTAGATTTAGTTCATAATTTTAAAATAGTAACTCTATAAATTCAGAGGTGATTTAGATGAGACGTTTTTTAATCATAGCAGTCAGTTTAGTTTTGGCTGGCAATATGCTGCTTGGTCAAGAATTAAAGCCCTATACCATGGGAGCACAAAGTTCTGAGGCACTGGATGTGGTCCGAGAGAAGACCAGCCAGGCTCTTGTCGCTGCTGGTTTTACTATCCTAGGTGATTACCAACCTGCTTTGGATGAAACGAGATGGGTTTATGTGATTAATTCAAATGAGATGACTGGAGCTGTTCAAGAATTTGGCGGACTCACTGGCTTTGCAGCTGCTTTACGGGTAGGTCTTACCGTTGAAGATGGAATGGTAAATATCTCATATACGAATCCCATTTATCTGGGGTATGCGTATTTTCAGAAGAATTTTTCAGATGTTGAAGACAAGTTTCTCACTGTACAGAAAAAATTGAAACAAGCCATGACCGATCTTGGTACAGTTATGGATCAGCCCTTCGGATCAGAAGAGGGCCTGACTCCCAAAGATCTAAGAAAATACCACTATATGTTTGGCATGGAATATTTTGAAGATGTGGTGGAACTTACTGAATTTTCCAGCTATGGCGTGGGGAAGAGCATTATTGAATCCAAAATAGCTAAAGGGGGGGACACCAAACTTGTTTATGCCTATGAAGTTCCAGATCAAGATTTAAAACTTTATGGTGTTGCCTTGAGTGGTGAAGCTGGTGAAGCGCATTTTCTACCCATCATTGACATTGGTTCTCCCAAGCATACAGCCTTTCTACCCTATGAAATACTCCTTATGGGGAATACTGCTGTCATGATGCACGGTCGTTACCGTATCGCTTTAGCATTCCCGGATCTAACCATGACGACCTTTTCCAAAATTATGTCTACTCCTGGTAACATAGAAGATTTGATGCGTTCTGTAACCGAGTAGACTATTTAATTATTTAATAATATGAACTGCCCCGTTTTGGTTTCAAAGCGGGGCAGTTTTTTTTAATCAAAGTGAGATGTATTGATATATTCAAATCTGGCAATCCATTTGAATAGAATGCAATTTGAAAGCACATAAAAGGGGAAATAATTATGCAATATACAAAACTTGGACATCGTGGACCAAAAATCTCAACTGTGGGTTTCGGTGCCTGGGCGATTGGTGGGATGAACTGGGGACCTACTGATGATGAAGTTTCTTTAAAAGCTCTGCGTTCAGCTCTGGATGAAGGGGTAACCTTTATTGATACAGCCGATGTGTATGGTTTTGGCCATTCAGAAGATCTCATTGCCAAAACTATCAAAGAGCGTGGTAAAGGCGATCTGATTATTGCCACCAAGGCAGGCAATGACTTTTACTATGCCGGCGATGAAACAGATGATGGTTATGGTGCTATTCAGCAAAACTATAAAAAGGAATATCTCATTGAGGCAGCTGAGAAAAGCCTCAAACGTCTCGGTGTGGAAACCCTGGATATTCTGCAACTCCATAGTCCTGATTTGGAAAAACTTGAGTGGGATGAGCCCTGGGAAGCACTTACAAGATTAAAGGAGCAGGGCAAGATTCAACATGCTGGCCTTTCCATCCAATCTTTCAAGGAATCCGAGCAGGCCTACCTCCTGGAGCGACATCAGGATCTGCTAGATGTGATCCAGGTGCGTTATAATCTCCTCGAGCGTAAAGCTGAAAAATTACTCTTTCCTGAAGCCATCAAATATGGGGTCGGCGTGATTGTGCGAATCCCCATGTTGTTTGGACTCCTCAGTGGAAAATTCGACCGCAAAAGTGTCTTTGAAGGTGACGATCATCGGCGCTTTAATCTAGATACAGAAAAACTGGAAAGTTATCTCAGTAAAATGGAGTCCATGGACGATTTTTACAGCCGTTATGCGGATTGGAGTCCGGCACAGATTGCCTTGCGCTTTGGAATTTCTCATCCGGCCTGTCATGTATCTATCCCCGGAGGGAAAACCCCTGAGCAGGTCAGGGAAAATTGTGGTGCTTCAGATATGCCTGAAGTCACCTTGAAGTAGCTGAGAGATAAAGTGGGGAATACATACAAAAAGATATTTATAACTGGTGCCAGTACCGGAATCGGGAGACAGTTGGCACTGGACTATGCAAAGGACGGGGCCGAGTTATGGCTTCTGGCCCGATCTGAGTTGAAATTGAACGAACTGGCTCAGGAGATTCAGAATTCTGGAGGACAAGCGCATATCCTGGTTTGTGATGCCACGGATGAACCTGCATTTCTTAAAGCTTTAAACATAGCTCAGAATGAATCTACTGGCTTCGATCTGGTCATTGCCAATGCGGGCTGGGGTGGGAGAATGTATTACCCCAGTGACAATAACATTCAGGTTCTAAACCAGATCATTGATCTCAATTTCAGGGCAGCCACTCAAACGCTGGAATTTTTTGCGAAATACATGGTAACTGAAAAGCATGGACACCTTGTAGGAGTCTCCAGTATTGCAGGTTTCCGGGGTGCACCTGGTGGGGCAGCCTATAGTGCCACGAAGGCAGCTCTGATCTCGTATATTGAATCACTCCGTTTCTCTGTAAAACCATTTGGGGTGTTTGTGACTGACATTCGGCCCGGTTTTGTGAGAACCCCCATGACGGACAAGAATGTAGTTCCCATGCCCTTTCTCATGGAAGTGGATCGAGCCAGTCAGAAAATCAGAAGAGCTATTGCCAGGAAAAGAAAACGTTTTGCCTTCCCCTGGCAAACGGCAGTGCTCATCCATTTGATAAAGGCTGCACCTGATTTTTTCTACGATTGGGTGGCAGGTCTCGCCCTGGGCAAGCAGGCAGTCACCGGTAGACTGGGTAAATCAGAGTCCAATACTTCGGCCTAAGTAGATGTCACTTTATGCGGTCACGATAAAATTCCGAAAAAAAATGAATTAAGGATATGTTTGATAACATGAAAATTAATTCAGCTTCCTTATTCCTTGTGGTCACATAATAACTCCAATGTTTAGAAGGGTGTTGAAATGAAAGAAGCGCTATTCGCTCATGCTGCAATTCTAAAGGAAATCCCACTCCTAATTGCCGAGAGCTATAAAATTCAATCAGACAAGATTAAGTTGGTAAACATCTCGACAATTAACGAGAACATAATGACTTTCCAGTTGTCATTCAACTATCCCTACAGTGACCCCATGAAAGAAATAGCTCTAAATTTCGAGCTGAAAGATAGTTCTCCACACTTGCTATACTTTGAGACTCTAAGAGGGTTGAAAGGATATGAAAAGGCGAATGAATATCACGGATTAAATATCGAAATTGTCAAATATATTGCCACTAAAGCGGACATGTAGAATGGGCAACAAATCCTGCTAACAAAGGTACTGTAATTTAAAGCCAAACGAATTGCCCGGCTTAAAATTCATCTTTCTCCTAGACTCCATCTCATTCCCTCCTATACTTGAACGATGTTTAAAACCTTAGATAAATACGTTTTTCGGGAATTGCTAACCCCCTTTATGTATTCATTGTTGGTCCTGACAATGATCTTTTTGGTGAATTTTGTCATCCGCGCCATGGATCGGATCTTAGGTAAAGGTCTCTCCATGCTGGTGATTCTCGAATACATCGCTCTAAATCTGGCCTGGATTCTAGCTCTGGCCATTCCTCTTTCTGTACTGGTGGCTGTGTTGCTCGCCTATGGGCGCCTTGCTACTGATCACGAGGTCACAGCCATGCGGTCCGGTGGTATTTCATTGCCCCGTATTATGGCGCCTGCCCTGGTTTTCGCTATTCTGGTAGGTAGCTTTACCCTCTACTTCAACACGACCATCCTGCCGGATGTAAACCATCGTGCCCGACTTTTGGGATCTGATATCTATCGGAAACGCCCTGATATGGATATTGTCCCGGGATATTTTATCGACGATCTCCCAGACTACAATATTCGCGTTAATGAGGTGACAGAAGCAGGTCTCAGTGGAGTGGTCATTTTCTCCAAAAGTGATCTCAGAGAACAGGTATCCATTTTTGCAGAGACAGGTCGCACCGAAACCATTGGTGGTCAAATCATATTTACGCTCTACAACGGTGAAAAGCACCTACTGGATCTGGACAAGTTGGATGATTATCAGCGCGAGTATTTTGATTCTACGCGGCTCACTGTCAAAGTCAATAATCTTGAGTTAAAGCGTCGAGAATCTGCTGTGAGGGGCGATCGGGAAATGACCCCGGCTATGATGTATATCCGCATTGAAGAGAACAAGGATAGATTCAATCGAACCATCGACAGAATGAATAGTATTCGACTAAAAAGTCCGCTTTTTGATGGTGATTCAACGATTGACATGATCGCATTGATGGATACGGTTAAACGCATCCCAATCCCAGAAAAAACACCTACTGAAGCCAGAACCAGGGTCTGGAATCGCACTATTGATAAACTGGAGAGCCAGGAGCGTTTGCTTAACAGTTATTTAAAGCAGGTGAATAAGTACCTTGTAGAAATTCACAAGAAGTACGCCATGGCTGTTACCTGCATTGTATTTGTACTGGTGGGTGTACCCCTTGGAATCATGACCCGCAAGTCCAGCGGTACTATTGGAGTGGCCATTGGTATGTTTTTTATCTATTGGGCCGCCCTGATAGCAGGGGAGGAATTGGCAGATCGTCGAATAATGGATCCTGTCCTGGCAATGTGGGCTCCCAATGGCATTATGGCCGTGGTCGGAATCTGGATCAGTTTCCAGGTTTCAAGAGAACGCACGGTGATTAATATTCTTTGGCTAAAGACAATTTTTAATCCGCTGAACTGGAAAATATTTCCCACCAAAAAAAGCTTGTTAAAGTAAGCATTTACAAAAGTGGGGTATTCGGCTATATTGGCTCAAATTTTCTGCTTAGGAGAGATGATTGATGTCACTTCATACGATCGTATTAGTAAAACAGGTTCCTGATACCAGCAACATTTCAGGCGACGTCATGCGTCCTGATGGAACTGTAAATCGAGCACGACTCCCTGCCATTTTCAATCCCGAAGATCAGGAAGCCCTGGAACTCGCTCTGCGACTTAAAGATAAACATGGTGGCAAGGTTACCGCCTTGACAATGGGACCACCCAATGCTGCCAACATGCTCCGGGAGTGTTTGTATATGGGTGCAGATCGTGCCATTCTGGTAAGCGACCGGCGCTTTGCAGCTGCTGATACACTGGCGACCTCATATGCCTTACATAAAGCGGTTCATCGTATTGGCGATTATGATCTCATTTTTGGTGGTCGTCAGGCTATTGATGGTGATACGGCTCAGGTTGGACCACAAACTGCAGAGAAATTGGGTATCACTCAAATCACTTATACTTTAGAAGTTCAAGAATTGGATTTAAAGAAAAAGACTGTCCGTGCTAAACGGGCCATTAAAAATGGTTATGAGATACTGGAAGCTCCCTTGCCAGTCTTACTCACTGTTACAAAGGATGCCGCCGAACCCCGCCCCTTTGATGTAAGAAGATTGTGTACCTATAAAAGAGCACAATCTAGATTTGAAATTGAAGCCACAGTAGATGATAGTCATGATCTGGTATGGATGGATGAATTGATGGAGAAGGCCAAAGCCGACGATTTATTGATTGAGACCTGGAATATTGAAGACATCGATGCTGATGTTGAAATGTGTGGACTTGCAGGATCGCCCACCAAGGTCCACAAGGTGGAAAATGTGGTGCTCAGTGGAGCAGAATTTAAAGCCGTTCCAGCAACTCCTGATGGGATGAATGACATGATCACAGAACTAATGCAAGATCACATCTTTGGATAACACATGAAAATTTCCACAACGAATTCAACGAAATCTACAAACACGGCCTTTAAATGCTTTTGTTCGTGCTCTTCGTTTGTTTCGTTGTAAAAACTGGATAGAATGAAGTAGAAATATGAATTCAAAATTAAAAGATATGGTGTGGGTGTTTGCCGAGCAAACCGATGGTGTCATAGCAGATGTCAGTCTGGAATTATTGCATAAAGCCAGAACGCTGGCACAAAAGATGAAATCCCAGGTGAGTGCAGTCCTATTGGGTGATCAGGTCGCAGGATTGTCTGATACCTTATTCGCCCATGGCGCAGACAATGTTTATCTCATGGATGATACTGAGCTCAAAGATTTCCGCAGTATGCCTTATGCCAACCTTATTACCAATCTGGTTGAAGAAAAAAGACCTCGAGTAGTCCTTTTTGGTGCCACACACATTGGTCGAGATATTGCCCCCCGAGTTGCTTCGCATACTCGTTCTGGACTCACGGCTGATTGTACTGAATTAAAAATCGAAACCCTGACCATCAGAAAAGTTGAACGCGAAGATCTATTACTACAGATTCGTCCAGCTTTTGGTGGAAATATTATCGCTACCATCATTTCGCCTGACGTAGAGATTCAAATGGCGACCATCCGTGAAGGTGTTATGGAGATGGGTGAGCCAGATACATTGCGCAAAGGAACCATCATTCCTGTAAATGTGGAACTGGATCCAGTTGAAGTTGCAGTAAGGATTATTGAGAAACATCAGGAAGCATCAAGTGTTAATCTGAAAGGCGCTCCCATTATCGTGGCTGGTGGCTATGGCGCAGATACACCTGCAAAATTTCAATTAATTAAGGATCTTGCCAAAGTTCTGGGTGCTGAGGTAGCTGGCTCCCGGGCGGCAGTGGATGCAGGTCTCATAGATTCTGAAAGACAGGTTGGACAGACAGGTACAACCGTACGGCCCAAGTTATATATTGCCATTGGAATTTCAGGAGCCATCCAGCATCGCGCTGGTATGCAGGAATCGCAAAAAATTATAGCGATCAACAGTGACGCTGAAGCACCCATTTTCCAGGTTGCTCATTATGGAATACATGGTGATCTGACTGATGTGATTCCAAAACTGATCACCGCTTACAAAAGTCAGCTGCATTGAGTTTTGCGTGATTAAACAGAAAGATATTTTGAGCAAATTTTATAGATCAACTTGTCCTGGAGAGCACTTCGAGAGTACTTCGAGAGCCTCAGTATGGCACCTCAGTATGACACCTCACAGTGTTACACTTCAGTGCGATGTCTCAGACAGACGATCATTTGGTAATATTCATCATTAAGCGAGATTAGTGTATGTCAAATTTTTTCAATGAAAACGCCGATATTCAATTTCAGTTCAATCGTATTGATCTCTCAGAAATCATTAGAATCCGGGAAGATGACTATAAGCAGGCAGAGCAGTATAGCTTTGCCCCTCGAGACTATGAAGATGCCAGAGACAATTTTAAACGCATTCTGGAAGTTGTTGGTGATATATCCGGTAATTTTGTGGCTGAACGTGCCAGAGAAGTCGATGAATTAGGCTCCACTTTCGAAGATGGTGTGGTGACCTATGCCAAAGGACTGGAAGAAGCGATGGCCCGTCTGAATCAAGCTGGGCTCATGGGCTTTCTTCTGGAACGTAAATATGGTGGACTCAACCTGCCTATCTCGCTTTATGTATTTGCCATTGAAATGGTTTCCCGTGGGGATGCTTCTCTCATGAACCTTTTTGGTCTTCAGGATATATCTGAAACCATTGAGAACTATGCCTCCGATGAGATCAAAGACGAATTTCTACCAAAATTCAGCAGTGGTGAAGTGTCTGGTGCCATGGTGCTTACTGAGCCCGACGCTGGTTCAGATTTACAGGCAGTCAAGACACGTGCATATCAGGATGAAGATGGAAATTGGTTCCTCAATGGTGTCAAGCGTTTCATTACCAATGGAAATGCTGATGTAAATCTGGTCCTGGCCCGTTCTGAAGAGGGCACCCGGGATGGTCGGGGTCTCTCACTGTTTGTCTGCTATGGAGACGATACTGTGCAGATCAGACGTATTGAACATAAATTAGGTATCAAAGGATCTCCCACCTGTGAAATGCAATTTCATGATACGCCTGCCCAACTGATTGGCTCGCGGAAGCGTGGCCTTATCTCCTATGTAATGGCTCTTATGAATGGTGCTCGACTCGGTGTGGCAGCCCAGGCTCTGGGAATTGCCCAGGCAGCCTATGTGGAAGCCCGTCGCTATGCCCAGGAGCGTGAGCAATTTGGCAAACCTATCCTGAACTTTCCAGCTGTGGCAGATATGCTTATCAAAATGAAGGTTGATCTTGAGAGTTCACGGACCCTTATATATGCCACTGCCCGTGCTGTAGATATGCACAAGGTCAGTGAGATAGAAACAGGAAGACTCAAATCTGCAGGTGAATCCTTTACAGATACGAAGGCTCAAGCCAAACACTGGAAAGCCATGGCTGACTTTTTAACGCCACTCTCGAAATTCATTATTTCCGAAAAAGCCAATCGTATTTGCTATGATGCCATCCAAATCCATGGTGGCACTGGATATATGCAGGAGTTTAACGTTGAGCGCCATTATCGTGATGTACGTATTACCAATATTTACGAAGGTACTTCTCAACTCCAGGTTATTGCTGCCATTGGTGGTGTAATCAAAGGTGTTTGTGATGATCAGTTCGATGCTTTTGAAGCTCGTGAATATCGTCATGAAGCCCGGCAGCTAGCAAATAAACTGAAGAAGATTCGTACACTTCTGGAAAAATGTAAAGTGCATGTACTGGAGAAGGAAGATAAGGCTTACCAGGAATTGCATTCCGCTGAACTGGTGGAGATGTATGGTTCAATCTACGTGGGTTATATAATTCTTGAGGAAGCTGGTGAGGATTCACGTAAAATGTTGATTGCTAAAAAGTATATCATGGACGCACTGGCAACCGCCATGCATCATACAGAATCAGTCACCCATGGTTTTGACACCCTATTTGCAGATGTGCAGCAGATCCTGACCAAAGAATAGTATTTGGATTTAACGGTAGGTAGGGGCGTTGCATGCAACGACCCTACCTAATAAAAAAGCCCCAATCAGGGGCTTTTTTAATGTCATGAAATTATGTTTTAGACTAACCGGCGTTGTCCTCGCCACCATCAATTCCAATCACATTACCTGTAATCCAGGTACTCATTTCTGAAAAGATGAGCACTGCTTCTGCTACATCGTCAGGAGTAGTGAGGCGACCGCCGGGATTTCTTTGTAAAGCTTTGGCAATCATTTGTTCGTTACCAGGTATTTTTCTCAAAGCAGGTGTATCTGTAACACCAGCCCTCAAGGCGTTGGCGGCAATACTTTTGGGAGCCAACTCAAAAGCAATCTGCCGAGTATGGGCTTCTAGGGCTGCTTTGGCAGCAGAAACTGCTCCGTAATTTGGCCATGATGTATGTCCACCTGAGCTGGTCATACAGAATATGTGACCGCCCTCCTTCATAAGTTTGTGTCCAACCACGTCCTGGGTCCAATAAATAAGCGAGTGTGCCATAACGTCCAGGGTCATATCCATCTGGTTCTTATGAACTACACCACCCTGTCCAGGATTGTAGACTACCGGGAGGAGGGTACCAAACGCCAGAGAATGCACCAATAATTGCACATTACCGGGTTCGTGGGAGAAAGTTTCTTCCATAACCCTGATAACCTCTTTTCTGGCCCGTGTATCAGCTGCATTAATATTAAAAAAAATAGATTTTGAACCTACAGCTTCGATATCTGCTTTTATAGCTTCCACGTTGTGCATGGTCGCTTTACGATCGAGGTGAACCCCGAAAATATTATATCCATTGGCGGCAAGTTTCTTGGAGATGGCTCCACCGAAGCCACTCGAAGCGCCTAAAATCAATGCCCATTTCTGCATATCTCGTCCTTTCGTTGATCAATATCCAAACTGACGGTGAATATAGATTTGGCTTAAGGGATGAAAAGAATTTTATTCATGATATATATTATCGCATTTCAGGAGGTGCGTGTGAGTTAAGTGATTTGTAACTCGACTTCCTGGTGTTATCACTTTATTTGCATTAAAGACATTCTAAACCCTTAATATTAAACATTTCTTTTTAATTGATTTAAACAGTCTAGTTTTACGCAACTCACGAAAATCGATCATGTAAAGACGCAGTCACAATTAGATAGTGTTATTGATGAATCACAAAACCCGGTTCAATTAATGACCATTTTATGTAGTAGAACTTAAACAGGGGAGATTCTAAAATGACAATAAACCGAATTATATCAGCTTTACTACTGATTATCTTTTTCAGTAATTGTGGAAATACCATCGAAAATCATCCAATTAATGGGCAGAACTTTGTCCTTTGTTATGACAATACTAATGATGAGCTATCGGACGAAATTACGGTGGTGTATAGTTTCGATTATTGGGGGACGACAGGCAATAATTATCAAGGTGCTAGTGGACTTTTCCGAAATGTAATATCACCTGATTCTGGAAAAGCAACAGAGTTAAAGATGGAAACCAATGGATCACAGTGGGAGGCAAAAGTTTTCATTCCAGAAAACGTGACATTGTTAAGCTACTATTTTACTGACGGTCATAAATTTGATTATAACGACAAAAAGACTTTTACAAGTTACATATATAATGAAAAGGGAGTACCGGTCAGGAATGCCCGTTTCAGGAATATTGATTTTTTAATTATGGCAGGAGAATCTCAGGAAACAATTCTGGCCGAAATCAGGGCTGAGATAAAGGATCATCCCGCCAATTGGATCGCCCAAACTGTCTATTGGCGGAAGGTCTTCGAAAGTGCCCGAACATTTGAAAGAATAAATTCCATCTATGATGATGCAAATAAAGAGTATCAGAAACTTGTGCAAAAGTATGGCAAATCTGACTCGCTGAAACATGTGAAGGCAAATTTTATTGCGGACTACAGGACCAGTTTGTATGGACCGTTTCAAGAGCTCCAGGAAAAAGCAAATACAGAATTTATGGCGGTTATGGGTTCCATACCGCTTGAGAAACAGTATGGATCAGTAAAACATAAATACCTTAGTTATTTAGAATATCAGAAAAGAAGCAGTGGGAGCACCGAATTTTTAGCCAATATAATCGGTTCAATAGCTCCTGATTTCGAATATAAAACTGTCATGGGTGCTAAAGGAAAGCTGTCGGATTTGAGGGGAAATTATGTACTGCTTGATTTCTGGGGCACTTGGTGCAAACCTTGTGTAAATGAAATTCCCAATCTAAAAAAAGTATACGCTGAGTATCATCAGGAAGGGTTTGAGATATTAAGTATCAGTAGTGATAGTTTCGAGGCAGAAAAACTCAAGGAGTATGTGACTGAAAAAGATATGAATTGGCTTCAGGTGCTAGATGGCCAATCAGGTCCTATGCAACAGCTGTATAAGATAATGTCGTATCCCTCGCTTTTCTTAATTGATCCAGATGGCAAGGTAGTTAGTATGAATAATGAGCTTCGAGGCGAATTGTTAAATGCAAAACTGAAAGAAATTTACGGCAAATAGTTTGAAAGAATTAATACTGCTTACCTTGCCATGTATCGCGGTGATTTAGCTCTAGATCCATGAGGTGAGTTAGTTTGGGGATGTTATAACCCCAGCGTGGAGCTATTAGAATATCATCAGGGGCATCTCCGAAAAGCCGCTGAATGACAATCTCTGGATCGAGTCGTTCCAGGATATCAGCCACTAGCTCAATATATTCATCTGCCTGGAAAAGCGGAAAGGGTTCATCCTGGTAGCGCTTGGCTAGGACCGTGCCTTTCACAATATGCAGCTGATGAATTTTTAAAAAATCCAGACCAAGATCATTGGCAGCGACACCAGTTTCCAACATCATTTCCTTTGATTCAACGGGGAAACCCAGAATGATATGTCCAGCGACTTTTATGCCGTATTGTTTGGTTAATTCCACAGCCTTAACAACGGACTCATAATCATGACCCCGATTCATCCAGTCAAGAGTTTCATCATGAATAGACTCAATACCATATTCCAGAGTGACATTTACCCGTTCGTTCAATCCGGCGAGATACTCTAGCAAGGGTTCATCAACACAGTCGCTCCTCGTACCGATATCCAGACCAACGACATTGGGATAGTCCACGGCCTCTTCATACATATGTTTCAGTTTATCCAACTCATCATAAGTATTTGAATATGCCTGAAAGTAGGCGATGTACTTCTGGACATCATAGCGGTCGATCATGAATGGAATAGAGGCTTCCATTTGTAAGGGGATGGACATGTCTTTATTGATGTAGTGAGGGACAAAGCTATCATTATTACAGTACACACAACCACCTCGCCCCTTGGAGCCATCGCGGTTGGGACAAGTAAATCCACCATGCAGCGAAACCTTACGGATTTTCTCCCCATAGATCTTCTGGAGGTAATAGTTGTAGTTGTGATATCGTCTGTTTAACCAGATTTTTGCTTGATTTCCCGCATCTGTTGTTGAATTTGCACTCATGTCAGTATTTAACCATGTTCATACCATAACAGTACTTCTTTTCACGGTGAAGTCGATGGAATATTCATGCCCCAGGAGCAAGTTTTAATGTCATTGACCTTACGAGTTTTAATGGTTTTAACATTGATCACCAATCTGAGTGCTCAGAATAAAATCTGTGAAGTAGTTCATAAAGATATTGATGAGCAGAGCGCGATTATCAAGAGCCAGACCTATGATAATGTCTACTGGGTGTGCAATGATTCTGGTAGTGAACCCTTTTTATTTCCTCTGACATCCCGGGGTGAAATGATCGCACCGGATTTTATGAAAAAACGCTTTAGTGGTAAAAAACTTGATGAGTATCCTGGGATAAAAGTTAAAAGTGCCAGTCTCATCGATTGGGAAGCGTTGGCTCTACTCGGCGATACATTGGTAATTGGAGATGTAGGAAACAATGGAAACACAAGAAGGGATATGGGGGTCTATCTCATTCCTGAGCCCAATCCTCGTGCGACCTATGAAACACGACCCTTGATCTGGTTGCCAGTCAGTTTTGAAGATCAGTCCAACTATCCTGCCACAGAGTGGGAATTCGATTGTGAAGCCATGTTCACCTTCCAGGGGAAGATATATTTTCTCACAAAGCACAGAGCCGATCGTCATATCAGAAAGCCTGCCGCTGCGACCAAGCTTTATAGAATGGACACACGCTTCACAAACCGTGTCAATGTACTAAAATTGATCAACCGTAAGGAAGACCTGGGGGGTTGGGTTACCGATGCCAGCATGGCACCGGATGAATCTGCCATGGTGATGCTAGCCCAAAATCCGCTGGCAACCATTATCTGGTATTTCCCTAAACCCAAACGGGGTGATGACTTTTTAGCACAAACTCCCAGAACCTATAGTCTCGTCAAAGCCGATCAGGCTGAAGGCATATGTTTTAAGGATTCTAAAACAATTATTGTAAGCAATGAGCAACGAGAATGGTTTGAAATTCCGCTCAAGGCTTTTAGCAAATAGAATTTTATAAGGATATCAAATGAAGTATGATCACTTGTCCCGTCGAAACCAGCACAAGTTTGGTGATTTCGCCTTAAGTGGAGCCGTAAAAAATTATGCACCAGATCTGAAACTTGAGCCAGTTCATACGGAAGTGCATCTCAAGGTTGATCTCAAGCAGAAATCAGCTACCGGTCATGCCTTAATAACACTTCGAGCAAATGTATCCGGGCAACACGCCATCAAGTTAGATGCTGTTGATTTCGAAGGACTGAAAGTTCAAGACCTGAGTGGTAAAGACCTGGAGTACCACTATGATGATCTGTTTATCGGCTTGAGTTTCGGGAAACACTTCGAGATCAATGAAACCTGCCTAATCCGTGTTGATTATAGCATTCATGAACCCATTTCAGGTCTGCAGTTTTCAGCGCCTGATGAGAGTCGACCTGACTTCCCATTTTATGCCATTACTGACAATGAGACTGAACGGGCAAGATATTGGCTCCCTTGTGTGGATTTTCCCACAGTGCGGTCAAAAATGGAATATTATCTGACAGCAGATGAAAATCTAACTATCCTGGCAAATGGAGCCCTGGTTTCTGAAGAAATCAAAGCTGGAATGAAGACCTCACATTGGAAATTGGATTTCCCCTGCCCTAGCTATCTCGCCTGTTTTGCTATTGGTGAATTCTCTGTTTACGAAGATGCACCCTTAAGAGATATGCCCATCGCTTACTTTGCCGACAAGTCATACACCCCTGAGCAATTGCAGCGCACCTTCGAACCCACTCGAAAAATGCTGATCTGGATGGAGCAGAAACTGGGGATGGCCTTTCCATATCCCAAATATTTCCAGATTGCCGGTCGGGAAGTGGGTGGAGCCATGGAGAATATCTCGCTCGTATCCTGGGATGATAAATTTATGCTGGATGAGACCATGGCCAAAGAATGGAAATACATCATGGATCTTATCAATGTCCACGAAATGTCGCATTCCTACTTTGGCGATGCGGTTGTATCCTACGATTTTGCTCATGTCTGGTTAAAAGAAAGTTGGGCAACCTATATCGAATCCGTCTGGCTGGAAGATTCTGAGGGAATCGATGCCATGCACTGGCAACTCGCTGAAGAAGCCAGCAGCTATATAGGTGAAGCCAAAAATCGCTATGTTCGGCCCATTATCACCAGGGAGTATGATCACAGCTGGAACATGTTTGACATGCACCTCTACCCGGGCGGAGCCTGGCGATTGCATATGCTGCGTCAGCTGGTAGGAGATGATAAGTTTTGGGCAGGAGTTCAGGAATATGTAAACACCTATGCTGCTCGTACGGTAAAGTCTCTGGATTTTCAACGTTGCATAGAGAATCACTCTGGTTTGAATCTGGATAGTTTTTTTGATATGTGGTTTCGTTCCAAAGGCTATCCCATCCTGAAATCCAGTTTCGAGTATGACAAGAAAAAGGGACTGGGCAAATTTACCTTTGAACAGACTCAAGTAGATACCGAAAAGGGTATTGAGCTGTTTGAAATGGGTCTCGAAATTGGGTGGCAAGATGCTAGAGGTGCTGACCATGTCGATACGGTTCATCTCACCAAAGGAACCCAGATTGTAAATATCAAGATGGATGAGCCAGCTCATGTCATGCTTGATCCCAACATGAAGTCACTCTTTGAGGCAGAGTTCAATCCTGGTGATGACAAACTCCGTCACCTGCTGGAACATGGCAAGACAGTTCGTGGACTCATGCAGGCTATGAGTGAATTGGCCAAGACGGGAAAGCGCAAAAATCTTAAGGCGATCCGTGACTATCTTGGGAAAGAAAAACGCTGGGGTCTCAGAATTCATGCTTATCGGTCCCTGGGAACCGTTGGGAATGCCTATGCCTATGAGCATCTCGCTGAGTTATTGCTTACAGAAACTGATCCAATGGTCATTGAGGAGGCTGCACGAGCCTGTGGTGCTCATCAGCATGCATCCCTGAGAACATCGATCCTTACCAAGTTGCAATACAAAGATCTCCCATATCGTGGGGAAATGGCTCTATTAGCGAGTCTGGGTAAACAACGAAATCTGGAAGACATTGCTTTATTGACTGATTATGCAACCAGGGATGGATGGAGAAATTTAGTGCGTGCCGGTGCCTTTTTGGGATTGGCAGCCAGTCGTAGCGAAGCAGCCCTTAAACCATTGCTGGATGGAATTGATGCACCGGTTCAATTTTATGATGAGAAAGTGGCCAGACTTGCAGCCCTTGCTAGCATGAAGGAATGGTTGGCTCCACATCTTCAGAAGCAGGTGACACAAGCCTTGTGTACAGCCACTGAAGATCCGAGTTATCCTGTTCATATCAATGCAGCCAGGAATCTTGGCGCGGCTAAGGAAGCGCAGGGCATACCATTTTTAAATGCACTGCAAACTCGCCTGGCCGTTCAGGATCATCCCCTGGTGAAACGCCAACTCCAGGCCATACAAACTTCAGGTGATGGCACCGAGACCAAGAAATTGCAGAAACAACTTGATGAACTCACCGAAAAATTAGGTGGGTTGGAAAAACGTCTCCAGGAGGTCGAATCTGATAAATAGGATTCTAAATAAAACCATCTGGTTTATCATTGCACTCGGACTAATCCTCAGCTCCTGTGAGAAGGAATCAAAGATTCTGGTTCTGGAATTGGATATTGCCGAGCTGATTTGTATCGATGGTCAAAAAATATTTGAGGGTCGTATTCTGGAGTTGGAGGGTATTAAAAGCGTTTCTGCCAATATTCAAACCCGAAAAGCACAGATTCACTATCGTGACAATCAGGTTTCAGCTGTTAAAATTGAAACGCACCTGGGAGACTATGGTTTTACCATCGATGGTGTGCCTGGTAATGATGTCGCTCGAGGTCGCTTGCCCCAATGCTGTTTTAATCAACGATCTGACAACTGAGATAAAAGGATATATATGATCACTCAAGAACAATTTCGATCCTACTTTGATGTTGTCGACAAACGTTTGTTTTTCAATCATGCTGCTTATAGCCCCATCTCAAGACCCGTGGTGCACGCCATGAATGAGTTTTTTGAGCATCGTCAACTGGGCAATCCACTTTCCTGGAATATTGCTGTAGATCATATGGAAGGTCTCAGGTCAAACTACGCCAAACTGGTTGGTGCTCCCCCTGAACGCATTGCTCACATGGTGAATACCGTTTCTGGTATCAATGTGTTGGCAAATGGTCTGGATTGGAAACCTGGAGACCATATCCTGCTCTACATAGATGAATTTCCTTCCAATGTGATGCCATTTCTGAATTTGAGAGATAGAGGTGTCGAAATTGAATTTATTACAGCACCTGATGGTCGGGTCACTCCTGAGCTGTTTGAAAAAGCATTAAGACCTCAAACCAGACTCATCTCAATTAGCAGTGTTCAATATTTGACGGGTTATCATGCAGATTTGAAAACACTCTCAGAGCTGTGCCACTCAAAGGATATTATTTTTTCCGTTGATGCCATCCAATCTGTGGGTGTGGTCCCGACTGATGTCATGGCCTCAGGAATTGATTTCATGGCTGTGGGTGGTCACAAATGGATGATGTCTCCTTTGGGAACCGGTTTCCTGTATGTTACCGAAGAACTTCAGTCACGACTGAAATTAGTTCATCGCGGCTACATGGGTCACGTCAATCCTATGGATTTTGGAAATTTTGAGCAGGAGCTCACCCCTGATGCAAAGCGTTTCGAATTGGGGGCCTTTAACGCCTCAGGAATGGTCGGGGCTGAAAAAGCCACTGAAATGCTTTTGGAATGCGGTATTGAGAGTATTTTTCGTCATGTTCGCAAACTTATCAGTCAATTTGAATGGGGTCTGGAAGAGCTGCCCTACAATATTTTGTATCAATTTGAGGAGAATGAACATAGCAGTATCTGTTTGTTTTCCCATAAGGATAAAGCCAGGAATGAATCTATTTTCCAGAAACTTTCGGAAGCCGGTGTAAATATATCTCTCAGAGGGGAAGGTCTGCGCCTGGCACCACATTATTACAATTCCTCTGGTGAGGTAGATCAGCTGCTTGCACTGCTAAAGGAAAATGTTTGACAATTACAGTGGAACCCGTTTGACGTGCAGGCGTTGATAAAGAATTAGCATCATGTCAAAAAAAACTGGATGAATAAAGCGAGGCTCAGCTATGAATAAATCACGACGAAGTTTAGTTATTCTTGTTCTGGTAATACTTGCGTGTCTTACGCAATGTGCCAAGGAGGAAGTCGCAGCAATTTCTCTGGCTAAAATTCCAGTAACTACCGAATCGAGTCTTGCAGCCAACGAATATCAGCAAGGGATGATCTATGCCAACAAACTTCAGGCGGTAGAGGCTGCGACCCATTTTCGTCTGGCTCTTAATGCGGATCCAACATTCGCTATTGCCTGGCTCAACCTGGCCTTTGTATCTCCAGGAACAGCCTTATTTGTCGCAGCATTAGACTCTGCCAAAGCTCATGCTGCTGGAGCCAGTGAGGGTGAACAACTTATTATTCTGGCTGCAAAATACGGTTTTGAGGGGAAGAATGCAGAGCAAGCAAAGACCTTACAGAAACTTGTTAATGATTTCCCCGGTGATGAATTGGCTCACCTGGCGTTGGGAAATTATTACTTCGGTCTGCAGCAATATCAGCTGGCCATTCTCTCCTATACACAAGCCACTAAGGTGAATATCAACCTGGCAATCGTGCACAATCAATTGGGTTATTCACAGAGGGCACTGGGAAATTATGGGGAGGCTGAAAAAGCCTTCAAATTTTACATCAAATTGAACTCTAAGAATCCCAATGCCTACGACTCTTATGCTGAGTTGCTCATGGAGATGGGACGCTTTAATGAATCTATTGAATTCTATGCCAAAGCCCTTGAACAGGATCCTAATTTTGTTGCAAGCCATATTGGAATTGCCTGCAACTATGCTTTTTTGGGAGAGCCAGCCAGAGCACGTGCACAGCTTGAAGTATTAAAGGGAATTGCCCGCAATCATATTGATACACGTCGGGCCGTTTTTACTGAAGCTTTGACTTATGTTTGTGAGAGCAAAATATCAGTAGCTGTAGAAGCCATTACCTCAAACTTAAAACTGGCAAAAAGTACACAAGACGTAGGAAATATAGCCAACGATTTAGTCTTTTTAGGTAATCTTTACCTAGAGCTGGATCTTCCTGACAAAGCCTTGGAACGGTTCAAGGAATCTATGGAGGTTATTACCCAGTCAAATCTACCTTTAGCAGTCAAAGGGAATGCAAACACAACCCACTTATTTAATCTTGCTCGAGTTTTTGCGGTGAAAAATGAGTTCCAAAAGGCTGAAGAGACCAGCGAACTGTTCGCTGAACAGGTAGGTATCAGGAAAAATCCCATCCAGATCAAACTTATCGCCCAGTTAAATGGGATCATTGCTCTACATGAGGAAAAATATCAACTTGCCATAGATGAGCTGGAAAAAGCCAATCAGCTTAACCCCTACAATCTCTTTCGTATTGGACAAGCTTACGCAGGTCTGGGAGAACATGAGAAAGCAGCCAGTTATAAATTACAAGCTGAAGAATTGAATGTTTTAAACAGTATGGATCAAGCGATTGTATTGAGTAAAACGAAGTTCCTCAAGACGCCATCTTAAATAGATTTTGTTTCAGGCAACTGGGGCAATATGAAAGAAAACCGCGAAGAAGTGAAAAAAGCTACCAGCTAAGACGAAGCCATGCCAGATCGCATGATTGTAGGGTAGTTTCTCCCAGGCATAAAAAATAACACCCAGAGAATAAGCCAGACCACCGGCAACCAACCATAGCAACCCACCCAGGGGTAATGCGGCTATGAGTGGTTTTATAGCTATTATGACAACCCAACCCATGAGCAGATAAAAGATTGTACTGAGAATGTCGTATTTTGGTCCAAATATGAGTTTAAAGGTGATTCCCAGTATTGCCAATCCCCAGATGGTACCAAATAAACTCCAGCCCCAGGGTCCTCTTAAAGTGACCAGAAGGAAAGGGGTGTAGGTACCTGCGATGAGGAGATAAATAGCTGAATGATCAAAGATCCGCAATGTTTCCTTAATTCGAGGAGAGCGGAACCCGTGGTAGAGTGTTGATGCAAGATACAGCAAAATTAAGGAAGCACCGTAGATACTGAAACTGACGACTTGCCAGGCATTACCATACAGGGCCGCTCTAACCACCAACAGGACCAGCCCTGTGATGCTAAAACCTACACCTATACCATGAGTGATAGTGTTGGCCATCTCCTCATAGTGAGCGCGAGGTTTACTCACTTTAAATTACCAATCTCTTCAAAGAAGTAGACAATACTCTCAATTCCTTTATGAAAATTATATAGACTGAAATTCTCATTAGGCGCATGTGCATTTTGATCAGGAAGACCATAGCCCATGAGTAGAACTGGAGCCTTGATAATGTCAGCAAAAACCTTCACGATAGGAATTGAACCACCTTCACGCAAGAAATCAACCTCTTTGCCAAATGCTTTTTTCAGAGCTCGCACACCCGCCTGAAGTCCTGGATTATCCAAGTCTGTTACATAGCCAAAGCCACCATGCATGGCATCAATATTAACTTCCATGGATTCTGGAGTCAGAGATTTAACATAGGCAGTGAATTTTTCAGCAATATCATCTGGATTCTGATCAGCCACCAGACGCATGGAAACTTTTGCGTGAGCCTCGGCAGGGATAACTGTTTTTGCTCCTTCACCCTGGAATCCACCCCAGATGCCATTGATATCAAAAGTGGGGCGTGCCCAGAGGCGTTCTAAATCATCGTACCCTGCTTCACCAAATAAAGCTGGTGCATCAATGCTATCTGCAAAATCTTTTGCGCTGAAGGGGAGATTGCTGAGTTTGTCATGCTCATTTTCTGTGATGGGTAATACATCGTCGTAAAAGCCAGGGATTAGAATGCGACCATCTTCATCTTTCATCTGAGCTAGAATTTCCACCAAAGCGTTGATGGGATTCTTCACCAGCCCACCAAAAGAACCAGAATGAAGATCGGTGGAGGTACCCCGCAGGTTAACCTGCAGATAAGCCAGTCCTCTCAGGCCATAAGTAATTCCAGGATAGCCTTCTCTAAACATAGGTGTATCGGAAATGACAACATAATCAGCTGATAGCATTTCTGTGTGTTCTTTGATAAAATCTTCCAGATGGATGGAGCCAACTTCTTCTTCACCCTCAAAAACCAATTTCACATTGACGGGTAAGCTGCCTTGCGTGGCCAGCCAGGCTTCGATGGCTTTTAGATGGATGTAAATCTGACCCTTATCATCTGCTGATCCTCGGGCAAAGATTTTTCCATTCTTAATGACTGGTTCGAAAGGTGGAGAACTCCACAATTCAACGGGGTCAACTGGTTGAACATCATAATGGCCGTAGATCAGGATAGTTGGTTTATCAGGGGCAGAGAGCCATTCTGAATACACAACTGGGTGTCCACCGGTTTCAAAGATACGCACGTTATCCATGCCTATACTGCTCATTTCTTTTTTCAAATGCTCAGCCATATCACGCATGTCGTCCTGATTATCCGGATTTGAACTAATACTGGGGATTTTCAGGATATCAATTAATTCCTGTTCATATCTGTCGTGATGTTGCCCCAGAAAATCGAGAGTCTTTTTCATAACTTATTCCTGTAGATCATTCAATTCTTGTTGTACGAATTCCACCAGTTCTTTGAGGTTGTCAGCTGAGAAATCAAATTTGATACCCATAGCTTCCCAGACCTCTGGCAATGGTTTGGAACTTCCCAGGCTCAGTCCTTTGATGTAGCCCTTCAGGGCTGCTTCTGGGTCTTTTTTAAAGAGACGATAGACCTGAAGTGCACCAAGCTGAGCTATGCCATATTCAACATAATAGAAGGGCATGCCAAAAATGTGAAGCTGCCGCTGCCAGCCATTCCGCCTGAAGTGATCATAACCTTTCCACTCTACCAGACCCGAGGTGAAGCGGCCATTCAGTTCATCAAAATAGGTATCACGTTCTTCAACGGTGTGGTCGGGATTCAAATACACCCAATGCTGGAAAGCGTCTACGGTGGCACACCAGGGAAAAAATGAAATGATGTCTTCGAGGTGTTCGCGACGTGCTCTGATATGATCTTTGGGATCATAAAATTTATTCCAGCGCTCCGCTGTCAGTAGCTCCATACTCATTGAAGCTGTTTCAGCCATTTCAGAGGGAGTGTCACGATAATGAATCATAGGTTCATCATTGGTGAGGAAGGTATGCATGGCATGACCCCCTTCATGGCACATGGTGACTACATCCCGATGGGTACCGGCGGCGTTCATAAAAATGAAGGGCATGCCAGTTGTCTCCAGACCATAATTATAGCCACCAGGAGCTTTGCCTTTTCTCGATTCCAGATCAAATAGATCAGCAGACTTCATCGCCTTAAGGTTTTCACCAAACTGAGGGTGAATCTCACTGAAAATATTCACAGCATGTTCAAGTAGCTCAGAACCGGTTTTAAAGGGTTTCAAGGCTTCCTGGCCTTCAGGTTCACCGGCTACATCCCAGGGGCGGTAATCATCTGCCTTGAGTCCCAGTTTATCCCGATGGGATTCCCCGATTATTTTAGCGAGGGGGACAATATGCTTTTCAATAGCATTTTGAAAATCAACAGCATCCTGAGGGCTATAGTCAAAGCGTTGGTGGCGATCATGACTAAAATCACGGAAGTTTTCATAACCAGCATTTTTAGCTGACTGTACTCGTAATTTTAGCATGTCATTATAAATTCGATCGGCTTCCTCTTTAATGGAATACCGTTTTTCACTAATAGCGAGCCAGGCTTCTTTCCTTTTAGCACGGTCAGATGACTGTAATCTAACAGAGGCTTTGGGCATGGGCATTTCTTCTCCATCCAGGGTGACGGTGAGTCCACCTGTGAGTTGATCATATTGGGTGCTCAACTTTGCGATTTCTGCTGATAGCTCAACATTTTCTTCCCTGAATAGTTCAAGTTCACGTTTAAGCTTTTTCTTAAGTTGGCTATAACGATCATCGGATAATTCAGAAAATGCAGGATGGTTGACAATCATTTTCTCTACGATATTGGCAGCCTTTTCCAACTCAGGAGCAATTTTTGTGACGAATAGTTCATGGCGATCCAGATATTCCTGGTTGGTGGTTTCGCGGGACATATTGATATATGACCAGGCGTTTTGCTCATGGAAGACACTCAGGGTTTCGCTATAGTGTACGATGAGTTGAGCGAGACCTTCACTATCGCTGACTTTACTGCTTATGAGAGAATCAAAATAGGGCTTTAAATCTGCCCAGGAATTTATGCTTAGATCTGTTGGTATGAAATTACTTGGTTGATACATTTATAACTCCTCATTGTAAATCGTTCAAGCGGTGGGCATGTTACTCACATGCCCACCCGAAGCAAGGGCATTTTCCATGCCAATAGGAAGCTATTTATATTGCGAAAGGTCGATGGCACCATCACAGTTGTATCAAGAAAATCGCTAACATCATTTATTCGTACTCGCTAAGCTCATCAATATCTCACTTTGGAGAGCGTAATAATTGGTTAACATGCTAGCGCAAGGGGTCTTGTAAAACATCAGAAGGGTTTGTGCGAATGGAAAAAACCGGAAAAAAGCTCAGTTTCCTTGATCGATACCTGACACTATGGATACTTCTTTTTATGGCAGCTGGGGTTCTCGCCGGATATGCCATGCCTGGTCTAAGTGACTTCTGGAATAGTATGCAATCTGGTACTACGAATATACCCATTGCCATTGGTCTCATTATTATGATGTATCCACCCCTGGCAAAAGTTCGCTATGAGCGTCTCGGCAGCCTTTTTAAAGATGTTCCAGTTTTAAGCTTTTCCTTAGTTCTGAACTGGATTATAGGACCGCTCCTCATGTTTGTCCTGGCCATCATATTCCTACAGGGATACCCTCACTATATGACAGGTTTGATCCTCATTGGTCTGGCTCGTTGTATTGCCATGGTTATTGTCTGGAGCGATCTGGCTGGTGGTGATAGGGAATACACAGCCGGTTTGGTGGCTCTCAATTCAATTTTTCAGATTCTTTTCTTCTCACTGTTTGCCTATCTCTACTTAACTGTTTTTCCAGCCTGGTTTGGCCTTGAACTAGAAGCTGCCAGTATCTCTATGTTGGAAATCGCGAAAAGCGTGGGCATCTATCTGGGAGTTCCCTTCTTTGCTGGTTTAATGTCACGTCTAATACTTATGAGGATTAAAGGCGAACAATGGTACAATAAAGTCTTTATCAAGACTATCAGTCCACTGACTCTGCTTGCCTTACTATTTACGATCTTTGTGATGTTTTCACTCAAAGGTGAACTCATTGTTGAAATCCCCTTGGATGTCTTGAGAATTGCTCTGCCATTAGTGGTTTACTTTCTGATCATGTTTTTTCTATCCTTTTACCTTGGAAGGAAAATCAGTGACTCATATGAGAAAGTCACTTCCCTGGCTTTTACAGCGGCCAGCAATAATTTTGAGCTGGCTATCGCGGTGGCAGTAGCGGTTTTTGGAATCAACTCCGGGGAAGCTTTCGCAGCTGTAATTGGACCTCTTGTCGAAGTGCCTGTCCTCATCGCTTTGGTGAATGTGTCCCTACGGTTCAAGTCGTCATTTCAAACCACCGGAGGCTGAGCCTGTCGAAGCCTCCAGTGCATCTTGACAAGGACCGGGCATTTCGATAAACTCAATGTCCTTTAGCCACTGAAGGATGAGCTAACCGAAGCCAACAGTGTACGTTGACATTGGATCGGATATTTCGGTGAGCTCTAGGTTCAGTGGATTGTACCATGACAGATGAAACAATGTGATAAAGGGAAATTATGAATATTGGATCCTATAAATTAACCTCTATAGTCACTTCAACATTTGCCCTCGATGGGGGAGCTATGTTTGGTGTTGTGCCCAAGACACTGTGGTCCAAACAGGTTGAAGTAGATGAATTAAATCGTATTGATATGGTGACCCGAACCTTGTTGTTGGAGTCAAAAGATAGAAAAATTCTTATCGACACGGGGAATGGGGATAAGTGGCAGCCGCGCCTGAAGGAGATTTTCAAGATTGAACTGGACCCATACATCCTGCCCCAAAGTCTGGCAGCCCATGGAGTCAGTGTTGATGAAATTACGGATGTCATCTGTACTCACCTCCATTTCGACCATGTGGGAGGGAATACCAGACTAGAGAACGGGAAGATCGTTCCGGTTTTTCCCAAGGCAACATATTGGATTCAAGCCGACAATTGGAAATTAGCCAACAGCCCATCTGAAAAGGATCGGGCAAGCTATTTGGCTGAGAACTGGGCTGTTTTAGCCGAGAACAATATGCTGGAGGTATTGAATTCAGAGCGTGAACTATTTGATGACATCAAATTAGAAATTGTACATGGCCATACTCTGGGTCAACAGTTGCCAATTATTTCAGATGGTACTTCAACCTTGATCTACGGTGCTGATCTATTCCCCATGAAGGCTCATATTCCACTACCCTGGGTTATGGCTTATGACAATGAGCCCATGCGTAGCATCGCTGAAAAAAAACGAATTTTGCCTGGTCTCCTGGAAAGGGATGCTATCATATTTTTTGAGCATGATCCCAGAACCATTGCCTGTAAACTTACCTCATCTGAAAAGGGGATTTTTGGTGGTGAGGATGTTACGATTTAAAGTGGGATCATGTTAAAGTACAGCGATCTTCAGAACTTTGGATCAGAACTCGGTATCCATAAGATCGGAGTGGCAGCTGCAGCTGGTATAGCCTCTGATCAGCTGAATGAATGGCTAAATCGCGGCTATCAGGGTCAGATGTCATATATGGAGCGGAATCAGGAGAAACGTCTTGATCCCAGTGAGCTCCTCCCAGGAGCACGCTCCATCATTTCCATATTCGTAAATTATCATCAGGATGAAATAATACCCGAGCTTGATGGGGTGATTTCCAAATATGCCAGAGGTGAGGACTACCATGGTATTTTGAAGGATATTCTCCATCAATTGGCTATTCAATTACACGAAGGACTAGCCGAAGGATTGACCAGAAAACAACGTGCTAAATTATATCGAGTGTTTGTAGATTCAGCTCCAGTCATGGAAAAACATTGGGCCACTGTTGCAGGTATTGGTTGGCAGGGGAAGCACAGTAATATTATCACCCGTGAGTATGGTAGTTGGGGTTTTTTAGGCGAAATTATCACAGTCGAGGAATTTGATCGCTATAGTGTTGCGGTACCTGACCATTGCGGAAGCTGTACTGCGTGTATTGATGCCTGTCCAACCCAGGCCATTACTAAGCCCTATGTAGTAGATGGTTCTAAATGTATTTCCTACGCCACAATAGAGCTGGACCCAGACCTTGACATCCCCGATGAATTACAGACGAACATGGACAATTGGATATTTGGCTGCGACATTTGCCAGGATGTTTGTCCTTGGAATCGTTTTGCTAAGCCATCTGAAGTTCAGGCCTTCTTGCCCATTGAAGATCTAAGGATGGGTGGAGTACCAGATTTTGGTGGGATGGACGTTGAAAAGTTTGCAGAAATATTTGGGCAGAGCCCCCTTGGTCGTCCAGGATTGAAAGGTCTAAAACGTAATCAGTCCGTCAGGCATCTATCGACGAAATAAGTTCAACCTTCCAATTTTCATCAACCCATAGCATAAGAATGGTCATTCCAAGATTCCAGGTTGCCATAATTTTGGCTGACTGCTGGAGCTGCTCCATGTGCTTTTCCTTGGAAACAGGATTGCCGGCACAATCGTGATGAGCCACCAGGGCGATTTGTTCGGAATGATGTTTATCTCGGGACACCAGAATTCTTTTTAGAATCAGGCGTGATGCTGTGGCAGTAGAGGCCATAATCTTATCTGGCCCTGCTTCTGTGATGACGTCAATATAAGTAGCGCCAGTATAGGTTTTCATCCACTCATTTACTGGGTCTTGAACGCGACCATCCATGCAATTAATGACAGCTGCAAATGTGGGCTTCATAGGACTTTCCTTAATCTGAAGTTGAATCCAGGCTAGTGACCAGCCTGCTTTTTAGATCAATAATTCGAGCATATGACTCATGAATACGCTGAGGGTCAATCTGGCCCTCTTCAATGGCTTGAAGAACAATCTCTTTGATCCTCTGGGATAGATTGTCATCCAGGTCTAATGGATCGGAGAACTGGAGGATATCACAGCCGGCATTGATTGCAGAAATTACAATTTCTTCTAATTCGAAACGCTTGATTATCGCACCCATCTGGAGATCGTCCGTAATGACCACACCTGTGTAACCCATCTCATCTCTCAGGGTGACCTGGATGTGTGCGTTTGAGATGGACGCTGGATATTTTGAATCAACAGCTCTATCCATGAGATGTCCGGCCATGATCATATCAACCTGGCTTGAATCAATTAGGCGCTGGAAGGGAACTTGCTCTGAAGATCTCCATGTGCTGCTGATATCGGTTATGCTGTTGTGTGAGTCCTCTCGTGAGCTTCCATGACCAGGATAGTGCTTTAAAGTCGTTATTACATCAGCATCACTATGGGCACGAATGAATGATTCGCTAAAATCAAATACCACCCCAGGATTCCTGGAGAAACTGCGGTTAAGCTGACCAATAGCGGGGGATAGCCGATTGATGTTTACATCCACAACAGGCGCTAAATTCACATTCAGTCCCGCCTGGTGTATCTGATCAGCCATGCTGGAATAGAGATCGTATGCTTCAGTTAAACTATACTTTGCGCCGACAGTTGCAGCCGAGGGGAACTCCTTAAAACCTTGACTCTTGCGGAGTCTTCTCACAAGTCCACCCTCTTCATCTACGGCCAGTAAGAGTGGCTGATCTGCAGGAAGTGACTTTAGACTTTTTACAAATATTCTAAACTGTCGACTATTTTTAATGTTATGCTTAAAGAAAATAATCCCACCAATATCACCCCTGGTGATTTGATTTCGTGTCAGCTCCATCGCCTCGGCATTCAAATGAGTGCCACGGATTCCTACCATAATCATTTGACCAATTTTCTGTTCGATACTTATTTGATTGAGTGAATCAGGTGAAGCGAGTGTTTGGCCATTCGCTCCAAAGGTAAAAAGACTCAACAGCATAAAATGGACAACAGTCTTTGAAAGGTACGAGAGCTTATAGGATAGATTCATAGGGGCATGAAACTAGACGAGTTTATGAAAACTATCAAGCATTTGCAGTATGTGTGAGACATTAATTGTGGATCAATAAAGTCTGCCATTCCGACTGCTACCCAATAACAATCAAATATTGTCAGCCATAATGGCAGATCATTGTCAAATATTAGCATCCTCAGAAATCATAATACGCCAATGTGGCATAATAAGTCCTATGGCACGGGATTCGAATGTAGGAATGCCGTGTTTGTGTGATTGATAAAAATTAAACGATTAAAGGAGAACATAGCATGACATTAGTAAAAGTAGCCCGCCCAAGAATCAATAGAAGCTTTGACAACATGTTGAACAGCTTTTTTGAAGATATGAATTTTGATACACCCAAAAGCAATCTCTGGCGACCAGCCATGGATGCTAAGGAGTTTGAAAAGAACTTCGAATTATCCTTCTCACTACCTGGTTTTGAAAAGGATGATATCACTGTCTCAGTGAAAAACAACACTCTCAATCTCAAGACAACAAAGGCAGAGGTCAAAGAGGATGAGGGTTCGAAGTACCTATCGCGTGAGATCGCTCGAGGAAGTTATGAACGAGATATAGAACTTCCGGAAAATGTGAACTCAGATAAGATCGCTGCCGAATACAAGAACGGCATTCTAACCTTGAGCATACCTAAGACCAAGGAAGCTCTTCCCAAGGAGATTGCAGTCACAGTCAAATAAGCTGTGTGAATTCGTCCAAATGCGAATTTACACCTAAGGTCAAACCACAAAAAAAGGGCTCAATATTTGAGCCCTTTTTTTTGTACTTGGTTTAGTCTTATTTTCTTTCGGCAACCAGACTGTCCACTACAGATGGATCAGCCAAGGTGGAAATATCACCTAAACTATCGACTTCATTCTCGGCGATTTTGCGTAGAATTCGACGCATGATCTTACCGGAACGTGTCTTAGGCAAGGCTGGTGTAAACTGAACCTTATCTGGTTTCGCATGAGGTCCAATTTCCTTTCTGACGGAAGCAGCTATACTAGCCAGGATTTCATCAGAGCCCTCTATGCCAGCCATGAGTGTGACATAGGCATAAATACCCTGTCCTTTGATATCATGTGGGAATCCAACAACTGCAGCTTCTGCGACACCATCAGCTTTACCAATAGCACCTTCAACTTCGGCAGTTCCAATTCTATGTCCGGAGACATTCAAGACATCATCTACACGACCAGTGATCCAGTAATCACCATCAACATCGCGACGGGCACCATCACCACTAAAGTAGTAACCTGGGTACATTGAGAAATAGGCTTGTTTGAAGCGCTCATGGTCACCGTAAAGCGTTCTCATCATACCTGGCCAGGCAGCTTTCATGGCCAATAAACCAGATTTGTCGTTACCTTCAATTTCTTTGCCTTCTTCAGTCAAAAGGACTGGCTGAACTCCAAAGAAAGGAATTGTGGCACTACCAGGTTTTAGAGGGGTGATTCCAGGCAGAGGAGTGATAAGAATTCCGCCTGTCTCTGTTTGCCACCAGGTATCAACGATGGGACACTTACCCTTGCCAACAATGTTATAGTACCAGTTCCATTCAGGTGATTTGATGGTCTCACCCACAGTACCTAATAATCTGAGGGATGAAAGATCGCGAGTCTCAACCCATTCATTTCCTTCACGCATAAGCGCACGAAGAGCAGTTGGAGCTGTATAGAACAGATTAACTTTATGCTTATCAACAACATCCCAGAAACGACCAAAATCAGGATAGTTTGGAACACCCTCAAACATCATGGTGATGGAGCGATTGGCTAAAGGACCATAAACAATGTATGAGTGTCCCGTTACCCAACCAATATCGGCTGTACACCAGTAAACATCATCTTCATGATAATCAAAGACCATTTCATGAGTCATAGAGGCGTATACCAGATAGCCACCAGTCGTGTGGAGCACACCCTTGGGTTTGCCAGTTGAACCAGAAGTATACAGAATGAACAGCGGATCTTCAGCATCCATTTCTTCAGGTGCACAGACAGCATCAACTTTGGTCATACCTTCATGCCACCAGATATCACGACCAGAGTCCATATTCACTTCAGCACCGGTTCTCTTCACGACGACGCAAGTCTTAATGGATGGAGTTTCGGCTAGTGCCTTATCAGCATTGGATTTCATGGGAATATCAAGCTTTTTACCCCGCACACCCGTATCCTGAGTGATGAGGACTTTACATTCTGAATCGTTAATACGATCACGTAGTGATTCTGGACTGAAAGCTCCAAAAACGATCGAGTGAATAGCGCCAATTCGAGAGCAAGCCAGCATTGCAACGGAAAGCTCAGGAATCATCTGCATATAAATGCAAACACGATCACCTTTTACAACACCGTGGGACTTCAGGACATTGGAAAATTTCTGTACATCGCTAAGGAGTTCATTGTAGGTGAAGGTTTTATCTTCAGTGGGATTATTACCTTCCCAGATCATCGCGGTCCGGTCTCCGTATCCATCTTCGACGTGGCGATCAAGACAGTTGTAACTCACATTGAGTTTACCACCTTCATACCATTTGATGTCAGCTGTAGCCAAATCATAATTTGCCACAGTGTCCCATTTTTTAAACCATGTTAACCGCTCTGCTTGCTCTGCCCAAAAACCATCCTCGTCATTCACGGAACGATCATACATCTCCTGATATTGTTCCATCGATTTGATGTGCGCATTGGCTGTGAATTCAGCAGCAGGGTTAAATTTTTTTACCTCACTCATTTCGGCTCCTTTATAAATCAGTTTTCAAGATATTATTAGTCAGCTTAGGCATGTGCAAACAATGCGCCAAAAATTTCAATGTCAACGCGTGATGGCATTAATATTTATTATCAAGCAACTATAAGCTGCGAGTGCAATAAAGCTACAAAATGATTTCTTAAATCAGAAACGACCTGATAGAACTGCTTATTTGACCCTCTGTATGTTTACTAACATCAAAGACTTTGTAGTCTAAACCCCACTTGGCGATGACTGCATCCAAAAGAATGGGACGAACCGTCCAGACCATCTTTGCCTTGCTATTAACCAGGTCATCCATACAGTGACCCCAGCCTTGATCTTTCAATTCGAGATGACCAATTTCATCAATTACCACGATACTCTGAGGATTCCTTGCTTGAATTGAGCCAAGCACTTTACAACCAAACTCAAGCCCGGGTTGCCTAAAATTAAAGGGTCCAGCTCGCCATTCTGAGGTAGGTTCTTTTCTTTCACACAAAAGTTCAGATGCTTGAGTTTGAATATCGACAATATGATACGTATCTCTTTCGTTTTGCACCCAAACTCCTTCAGAATAAAAACCGCAGAAATCAATCTCATCAAGAGATTTACTCCCAATTAATGTTTTGATCATGGCTGTTTTTCCAACACCGGGATTGCCCGTTAAAATAATGACTCTGGGATGATCAGCATTGTGCTCAATACGCAAATCCTCCAGTGCAGCCAGGAGTTGGCTCAACGTCTGAAATGGGTGTCTCCAGATACGATCGATTTCAGAAACACGTTTTAAAAGACGCGGTAAGACTTCAAAGGCCAGAGAAATAGATTCAAAAAGAACACCCATCCCCAGGCGAGTGAACCAGTCAATGATGACTGGATTTCTCATTTCAATACTCAGGGCAGAGAATGCAAAAATGACCAACAAGGCTCGGATAGCCATGGTAACGCCAGTTTCAAGTCCGATGAGCAAACTCGCAGCACTATCCCAGCCTCCCAGAAGAAGACCCGATAGCCCCATCATGGCAATCAATTGGATCCAGAGCTGAGGTCGTTTCAGGCGTTTTAATGACCTGTTGTACCTGAAAATATTGAGGGTGACGTAGGTGATCACCAGTATCCCTCCAAGAGGAATGGAGAAAGTATCCAGATAGGAAAGACCCAGGCTGAGAATCATAAAGTTTGCCAGGAAGAGAGGTAGTGAATATGCCTGTGTAGCAGATGCAACCAGCAGATTTTCCTGCTTTGGAGCAACTCCCAATTTGGTTTGCGGAAATGAAATTGATCGGCTCGACCGAATCTTCCTATATGCCAACCCGGCTACGAGAGCACCAAAACTCAAATCAATAATAAATATGGCTCGAACCAGGTCAAAAGGAGCATCCCCTTCAAACCCAAAACTCCTGGATGCCATAAAATAGAGTTGCTCATAGAGTTTAACAAAATCGGGACCATAGGTCATGAGCAGGACAAATATCTTCTGAAATAGACTCCAGGAAACTGCCAGAGCCCCCCCCAGGACAAAACCAGGCCATTTACCCCGAAAAATGCGCACAGAAATTTCCAGGATCAGACCTTCCATGAAGATGCCAACCATGGGTCCAAAGATGATAGCAGATGGGGAGATGGACTTCATCACAGCAGTCACAAGGGCAGTACGCCAGAATAAGCCGGGAGTAGGCCAGAGTTTGTAACCATTTATCATGAGGATCAATCCGACCGATGCTAAAAAGGTTCCCGAAAAGGGGATGTGCAAGTTGTGGAGGAAGCTACCCAGAATGATTTCTATGGATGCCCAGAGACTGCCCAGCATAGCAGCTTTGAGCCAGATATCAGGAAGAACCTCTACCTTAGGATGAGGAAGGTTTTTATCTCCGACAGCATGCATAGGACTACCGGATGGTAACTTTATAAACGACATATCTTCTCTTTCCAAATACGGGAGCAGATTTCCCCATTTCCAGGAAAACCGTGTCGGCCTGAGACCATATTTAATGATAAACGTAGGTCTGGCAGCTGAGAGAATGAGTGGATCTCAACGTTCTGAAACCCTTATTTCAAACCACATATCCCTGGAGATAGCAGCTTTTACTAGTGTCAGTGCAGAATCTAGTCCGAATTATTCCTGAACAAAATGTTTCTATTCTTGAGTATGAACTCAATTAATATTGCACTAGATTTAGAGATCAACATTTCATGTCAATAGCAAATAATTTGGCAAACTTAATACATGTTTTTTACGATTACAATTAAGGAGACTTAGGATGGCAAGTAGTATTAAAGGTACTCAAACCGAGAAAAACCTATTGATTGCATTTGCTGGCGAATCGCAGGCAAGAAATCGATATACCTATTTTGCGAGTGCTGCAAAAAAAGAGGGTCTGGTTCAAATTGCACAGATCTTTGAAGAGACAGCCAATCAGGAGAAAGAACACGCCAAACGCTTCTTCAAATTTTTAGAAGGTGGCGATCTGGAAATCACAGAAACATTTCCTGCAGGTAAAATTGGTACCACTCTGGAAAACCTGAAAGCAGCTGCAGCTGGTGAAGAATACGAATGGACCACCATGTACCCAGAATTCGCAAAAATCGCTCGCGAAGAGGGCTTTAAGGCCGCGGCTATTGCTTTTGAGACCATCTGCATTGCTGAGAAACAGCACGGGAAAAGATATGCTGATCTGGCAAAGAATCTTGAAGAAGGTCGCGTGTTCAAGCGAAATGGTAAAGTGGTCTGGCGTTGTATCAACTGTGGCTACCTCCATGAAGGTGAAGATGCACCTAAAGCCTGCCCCGCTTGTTTACATCCCCAGGAGTACTTCGAGCTATTAGGAGAAAACTGGTAAGCTCCAAGCCCATTGGATATAAAAAGAGCCCTCGTTAGGAGGGCTCTTTTTATATCTATATTTTTGTGACCCCCGGATGCTTTTCCATATCCAACCAAACCCATCCTAACACTAAGCAGGTCAAGGCAATGAATCCCACAATAGGGTGCATTAGTAATTGAGGAGATAAAGCGCTGAATCCCATGACACCCTGAGACAAGGAGGCAAGCATCCCGTTCAGTGGTGTCCAGAAAAACAATACCATCCCCGTACCCCACAACATGAGAATACTATTTAGCAATAAGGAGATTTGATCCAACCGACGATTTTGAGTTAAAAGAATCTGCGACGGAATTACCATGAGTTGTTGCTCAAAATGTGCGGGTGGATTCTCCCAAGAATTTTCAAGTAGTGCATCAATGGCATCTAGTTTGTTGGAATTATTAGGTCTCATCATAGACCTCCATTAATATTAGTTTCAAATTGGCTTTAGCTCTGCGAATATGGGATTTTACTGTATTCAAGGGAATATCCATAATTTCAGCCACCTCTGTATATTGAAATTCCTTCAAATAGTAAAGTGTGATCGCGTCAGATTGCAGGGGGGGTAACGCTGAGACTGCCTCTCTGATTTGATCCTTCTCCACGTCCTTGATGAAAATATCCTGGACATCGCTATTAAGCTCTTCAGGTTCAATATCCGCTCTATCCTCTAGAGGAATCATTCTTGAGGATAGCTGAGACTCCTTTTTAATCATAGTATGACACACATTTAGCGCAATTCGATATATCCATGTGCCGATGTGAGACTCATCTCTGAAATTTTGCAGCCCCTTATAAACCCGAATAAATGTTTCCTGGCTGATGTCTTCGGCTAGTGTGACCTGATTACACTTCATAAGCGCCAGGTTATATATACGACTACTATGGTTTTTTACAATTTCCCGAAAGATGTGATCTGCTTCTTTTTGAACTCTGGGAATCATATTCATCATATTAATACTTAGACCTCGAATAATGGTAATTTGTTGCAGTAAGAACCAAATAAAAAATATTTAAAAAAAATGAGTACAAAGGTGCAACAAATACAAACAGACCTCGGTCTAATACCACGATGAACCAAAATTTAATTTAAAGGAGAATATTATGGATACTGAAGTATTAATACCAATTACCATGTTTTTAGTAGCAGGTGGCTCGTTTATTACCACGATGGTATTACGTTTACAAAAACGAAAAGTTGAAAGCGCTGAAATTCTTGCAGCTATCGAAAAGGGAGTTGATATCAAATTTCCTGAGCAGCCCAAAAAAAGTCGGCTCTTGCCAGGACTAATGTGGCTACTTACTGGGCTTGTAATGTTTTTTGCATTGGGCGTGATGATGCCTGCAGACGCCCCATCTGGAATAGCGATTTGGGGATTAGTTCCAGTAGCCGTAGGAGCTTCTTACCTAATCGTGTACCGTGTTGAAGAACAAAAAGGAGATTCTGAAGAGAATTAGTCCACTCTGATAGATTTCCATTTTCATAGAAAGAAGGCAGGGGGTCCTGCCTTCTTTTTGTTTACCGCAAAATAAGGGATGTTTAACGCTCGTATTCTGATATTCTTCGATTAAAAGTCCACTCCCACAACTTGGCGATTACATTGATGGCTGTGAACAAATGTGCATCCATGTCGTATGCATTGCTGTTTATGTATACCTTTTGAAGGGTTTGATTATAGAATGAAATACGGTTTTAAATATATACTACTTCTCTTTCTGTTTGTGCTGAATATAAATCAGGTCAGCGCACAAGCTAGAGTGGGTCGAATGAATGGTTTTCTACGTGATGCTGATACGGGTGAACCTCTGCTCTACGCCAATGTGAGTCTCAAGAACACAGGGATTGGAGCTGCTACAGATAATTCAGGTTATTATATCATCACCGGTATTCCTCCTGGTGAATACACTTTGCAGGTCATGATGATGGGCTACGAAAAAACCGAGCAAGCAATCAAAGTTGTGGCTGGATTAGATGAACGTCATGACTTCGAAATTGAACCAACCTCCATTGAAGGAGAAGAAGTAATTGTTACGGGAGACCGTCAACGCTTCGAAAAGGAAATAGAAGTAAGTGCTGTAAGCCTCAGCATGCGTGATGTTAAAGCCATGCCCGCTTTTGTTGAAGCTGATATCTTTCGGACACTACAATTGTTACCAGGTGTTCAGTCATCCAGTGACTTCTCATCAGCGCTGGTGGTACGTGGAGGAAGCCCTGATGAAAACCTCATCATGCTGGATGGTATTGAGATCTACAATCCCTTCCACCTGGGCGGCGTGTTTTCCACATTCAATGCAGATGCCATAGCTGATGCTGAATTTCTGGCAGGTGGATATCCAGCCTATTATGGGAATCGTATTTCTTCGGTTTTGAGCATCACCGGGAGAGAAGGAGACTCTCGTAAGAATAAATTATTCAGTGGGAAGAAATTGGGCGAATACTTTGATGTTAGCCAGGTGCGTGGAGAAGTCAATTTATTGAGTTCAAAGCTTCTGGCTGAAGGACCTCTATATAAGGGCTCATGGATGCTATCTGGTCGTCGCACCTATTTTGATCAAGTTGCTCGACTGTATTATTGGTACATAGATGAACCCATGGAATGGAAGTACTATTTCTATGATGTTCAGGGAAAAATTATTCAAAATATCAATCCCACCAATCGCTTGACTTTCTCTCATTACGCCGGCAACGACAAAATTGCATTCGATTTGGGTCGATCCAATAATGAAGTAAATTTTAACTGGGACTGGGGCAACACCACCAACAGTACTGAATGGCGCTGGATTCCCAACTCCAAGTTTGTTTCCACGCTCTCCTTTGCCAATACCAGCTATGAATTTGATGTAAATATGGAGCTAACGGCAACGGATACTTCAGGCCAGTCGTCTTCAACCAGCTTTGTGATTTTTAATAAAATTGATGATTGGACCCTGAAAGAAAATCTTGAATGGTATATTTCAAAAGAACATACGCTGACAACCGGGTTTGAGATAAAAGATCTTGGTATCGATTTTGAGCTTTCACAAGGTGATCAAAAGCTTTTAGATCAGGATCAAAATAATATGATCTATAGTGGTATTGTCCAGGAACGCTGGCAACCGAACCCCGTCATCATGATACAAACTGGGTTACGCGTCTCTAAATATTCCGCCCATGATATGCTTTATTATGAGCCACGGCTGGGCTTCAAATATCTATTGTCTACAAATCTTGCTCTAAAAGGAGCCTGGGGTAAATATAATCAATTCCTTTTTACAGCTCAGGATGAGGATGCGATCTTGAGTATTGTGGATTTTTGGAATCCAATTCCTGAAAATTACAAAGCAAAATCTGTCGAGCATTACATCCTGGGTCTTGAACAGTGGATAGGTGATGGTTGGTTTGCAAGTCTGGAAGGATACTATAAGCCTTATAGCAACACTTTGGTTATTAACCCCAACCAGAATTTTTTGAATCAGGATGATGATTACACAGAAGGCACCGCTGAAATATATGGTGCGGAGATTCTCCTTAAGAAAAATAGTGGGAAGCTTACAGGTTGGTTAGGCTACTCCTACATGAAGAGTGAGCAGGAATTCGATTTTAATGGAGATGGCCAGATCATCGGGAGTGACGGTGAGATTTACAGCTCAAAATATGATCAACCGCATAGCCTGAATCTGGTGGTTAATTATTCACAAAGTAAGAAGAATACATTTGGTTTGACTGTGACAAACAGTAGCTCCAACCTGTATACCCCAACGGTTGCTTCTCTGTTCACTCAAAATGGATCTTTCGAATTAGCAAATCCATATGACAATCAAACCGATCTTATGGGAACCCGTAATTCTGCTCGTTATCCGGATTATTTCAGGATGGATGTGAGTTATTCAAGACTGATACAACCGTTTGGGATAGATGGCTTATTTAAGATTCAAGTCATAAATGCCACTAACCATTTCAATACTTTCATTTATAACTGGGACTTTGAAGAAGGAACAGTAGAAGGTATCGGTATGTTTCCATTCTTTCCCACATTTGGTTTCGAGTTCAAATTTTAGGTGATGATGATGAAATTAATAAACTATATAAAACCCTGGTTCATGAAACTCTCGCTTCTCACTCTCCTCATCATGGGGATGCAGTCCTGTACCGAGGAGCTGAGCATCGCTGATTTTGCTGATGATTTTGAAAGTTACGAACAGGAATTACGCATAGAAGGCATACTTAACTTAACGGATTTTTCAAAATCTGTCATTCGGGTGGATAAGACGATTCTAATTACCGATACATCTCTTTACAATGGAATCGATGACAACGGTGATTGGGTCTCCTATTCCGATCTAAATGGTAATGGTGTGTGGGACGAGGATGAGCCATTAAATGATGATATAGGTATTAAACAACCTGGCCCCAGTGGTGGGTATGAGGGACGTGGGAATGGAATAGCCGATCCAGGTGAGCCACATATTGATGATTACCTGGAAATCCTACCTCAAATTCATGATGCCTCACTTCTTGCAGTCGTTCTGAGAGAAACGCTTAGCCAGATTCCTATCGCAGAGTTCGAATGGTCTGATAGTGCGGCATATTTTGATGAAGGCTTTGGTGCCCATGGTCCTCCCTCAGAAATAGCAGAAGCTACCTTCATCAGATATTACTATGGGGGATATATTCCTACACCAGAATCTGATGAAGTGGAACTGGTGGTAGGCAAGGAATATACCATCGAGTTGACCACAACCGATGGTAAAACTATTTCTGCATCCACAACTCCAATCGCTCCTCCCTTAAATCTGGAATGGCCAGAAACCACCGTAGATATTGACACATTTATCGTATCCATCGATAATTATGCTTCGCTAAGCTGGAATACACCCATTGAGACGAATTTTTGTGGTGTCATCATGGATGAGGTTTTTCCAGGTGATTCTTTGAGGGGATTTTATTCCAGCATGGCAGTGGCTATTAATATTGATGACACAGGATTACCAGTTTTTCCAGCCAATTTTGTAGGCATTCCACTCGGTCTTTACAAATTAAGTCTGGAATCCTATAGCTATGAATATGGCAATTATGTGTATTCAGGATTACCGTTAAGAGACAGAGCTCTCTCAAACTGGCGGGATCAAGACGGGAATGTTGTTTTAGGGGCTTTCGGAGCAAAGTCACCCATTGAATTTTATGTTCGCTTTACTGCAGCAGAAGATTCGCTCAATGGATAGAGGAAAAATTGACTGATATCAGTCTCTCCAGTTAATACCATAAGCAAGCGTTCCACACCTATAGCTATGCCACCAGTTCGAGGCATTTCCCCAACGGAATCAATGAAAGTCTGATCAATGGGATGAGGGGGGTGACCCAATCCCTCCCTTTGCTCATTAGCTTCTCTAAATCGTCTGTCTTGCTCAGCTGAATCAGTTAACTCACTAAAAGCATTCCCTATTTCAACCCCTTTTATATAGACTTCAAAGCGTTCAGACCACACATCTTCAGGAGCTTTGAGCTTGGCCAGGGCGGCCATGGACGCGGGATAATCAAAAACGATTTCTGGTTGAGATACACCCAGGTTGGGCTCGATTAATTTTAACCAGACCCGGAAAAATATATCCTCAAAGGAATCATCGCTGGCAATGTTTTCCTGGAGACTTGCCTGGCTTGCTGAAGACCAATAATCAATATCAGACAGGCCTCGTTTTAGATTAAGATTTGCATACTTCCGGAAACATTCCTCGATAGAAGTACGCGAAGTGCCCTCATCCCATGAAAATTCCAAACTCGCATTCAGCGGGGAAAATCGAGTACTCAAGTATTTAAATAGGGCGTCAACATCGTCCATGATTTCCAGGTATGATCCAGGTCGATACCATTCCAGCATGTTGAATTCGGGATGATGCAGGGGACCCAGCTCTCCATGATTCCGGAACACCCGGGCAATCTCAAAAACCTTCTCAAAACCAGCACCCAGAGCCTTTTTGATGGCAAATTCAGGTGAGGAGGGGAGGTGAAGTACTTCCTCTGAACCATCATGGTGAACATACCTCGTGGAAAAACTGTGTAGATGAACTTCCATCCCAGGCGAAGGCACCAGAAGAGGTGTTTCTAACTCAAAAAAACTCTGATCAGTAAAAAATTTTCGTATCAGATTGATGAGTTGACGTTTTTGGCGAAGCCTCAATTGGTTCATGCCATCAATATGCCCTTGCCTTATTCAAATTCAAAGACCCCGAGCGTGGATAAATATCAACAGTAATATTTCTTCGTGAATGACTTATCTGACCTATTTTGAGAAATGAATAATTCGCAAATAAGCATTAGAATAAAACGTCTCGCTCAAATGATGTCACTCCTCGAGGAAAATTCCTTCAAGATTCGGAGTTTTGAAAAAGCAGCTCGCATTGTCAGCGATCATGCAGAAGACATGGGTGTGCTCGTCGATGAGGACCGCCTGAAGGATGTGCCGGGTATCGGAAAAACTTTGGCTTACGTCATCATGTACTACGCCAAGGCTGGAACCGTAGGGTTAGAACAGGAGCTGGAAGCACAGCTTCCTGTGGGTCTACCTGATCTGCTTGATCTTCCTGGGCTAGGTATGAAAAAAGTTCAATTACTTCGGCAGAAATTTGATATCACCAATATTGAAGCACTCAAGCAAGCATGTGAGGCGAATACAATAGCCGAGATGAAGGGTTATGGACCCAAGCTCCAGTCAAAGCTCCTGGAAGCCATTACCTTTCGAGCCAAACATGCCCGAGATTTTTATCTTGATATAGCACTATCAGTAGCTCAGAATTGGATGGAAAAACTAACACCACTTCGAAGTATTTCTCAAATTGAACTGACCGGTAAACTTAGGCGGGGTGCCGAACTCATCCAGTCCGTTGAATTGCTGGTTGAGGCAGATACATTGGAGTTAATTTCAGAATTGAATGATCCATTCGGATGTGGTTTGTCAGCTTCAAATCCTCTTGTTATCAAGGATAAATCTGGACTTCCAATTCAGATCTGGGCCTGTAAATCTGAAACCTTCGCAGTGGAACAACTTATCCGGACAGGTGGTGAGGTTTATGCTGAACAACTTCAAAGTTTATATGGTACTGATCTAGAATCTGCCATCCAGACTCTTGCTGGAGTGAAGCTTAGCGCCAATGCCACTGAAAATGATCTATGCGGTTCAATAGGCATACAATGGATTGAGCCTGAGTTGAGAGATACCTATACACGTTTTCCTGAAAATATTGAGCTGCTTAAGCAGAGTGATATTAAGGGTGTATTTCATGCTCATTCCACCTGGAGTGATGGCAGGAATACACTTGAAGAACTTGCTGAGGCTACCCGGAATCTCGGATATGAGTGTCTTGGTATCAGCGAACATTCCCAGGCGGCTTATTATGCCAATGGATTAAAGCCCGACAGGGTTAAATCTCAATGGGAAGTCATTGATCAACTCAACTCGGAGTACTCCGAGTTCCACATCTTTAAAGGTATTGAAGCTGATATCCTGAAGGATGGTAGCCTGGACTATGACGATGAACTTCTGGCAGGTTTTGATTTTGTGATTGCTTCAATTCACAGTCATTTTCATCTGGATCCTGTACAACAAACCGATCGTATTGTCCGAGCTCTACAAAGTCCATTTACAACCATGCTTGGACATCCA
>Ga0209559_1000116_pt1 | contig 69787 bp, 71 predicted proteins | sample SaaInlV_110m_DNA_FD_184677 | JGI IMG/M metagenome (GOLD analysis project Ga0209559, IMG submission 184677) | Marine microbial communities from expanding oxygen minimum zones in the Saanich Inlet - Saanich Inlet SI074_LV_165m_DNA (SPAdes) (version 2) | ecosystem: Environmental > Aquatic > Marine...
CCAAGAAAAATGTTTCAAATTCATTGAGTGTACGAGGGTAGTCAATTCCAGCTATTGGTGTTTGTTTGGTGCTCACTCCTCAAAACACTACATATAGGGGTTACTCACGTCAAGTGCATAGCCCGCTTAAAAAATTAAACATTTAATGATTGACAATATTCTTGAATACAGGTATCATCCTCCACAACTTAAAAGATTTTATTTTATTACCTAATTTTATATTTGATAAGGATACGACTCATGAAAAATATTATTGCTGCTATTGCTCTCGCTGCTGTTGCTACCAGCGCTTCTGCTTTCTTCGGTGGTGGAGATGACAATCAGTCTGGTTACGGCACCGGTTCTGCTGATGGCGCTTTCGATGGTCGCGGACGTGGAGCTGGTAAAGGCCGCGGAGATGCTGAGGGTAACTTTAGTATGACCGTTAATGCTTCTGGTAAGGGCTCTTCTAATATGGAAGCTGATATGGACGCTGCTGAGAATGCACGTTTTGACGGCAAGAGCGACATCCGCACTGAGTCTGCTCCTGCTCACTACCCATACTACGGCGCACCAGTAGCTCCTGCTCAGTAAGAGAGCCATCTTCTCTACCAAAAAACCCGCACGATTCAGTCGTGCGGGTTTTTACTCCAACAGCCTCTTCTAACACCCCTCCCCAAAAAAGCACCTCTAGGTGGCTACTTATCCCATATCAAATTAATTTTAGAGTACGCCCCAACCTCTTTTGGGTCCAACTCACCTATTTTTTTGGGATAATCGGTCGAAAGACCCTCCACCACAGCTCTAACCAGATAATCCAGTAGCTCAAAGTACTGTATCTGCCAAATAGTTTGATCACACATGTTAATTTCTAGTGAAGCAGACTCTCTGGAGATTACAAAGCAGCCTGGAAAGCTTATCAATAACTCATAGCGGTCTTGAAACTCCTCATCCCTCATAGACTTCTTGTTGATCATATAGTGGGTCACTTCTGCAAACCTTTTCTCTGAGTCGGTTGGCGTCTCAATTGACTCAATATTGAGCTTTCGGAAGAGCTGAAAGTATTTTTGCGATAACTTCAACCGCGCATCCTCAGGAATCGGGTTCTTCACCATCGGCGGTACAAAAATCAACAATAGACTCATCACTACCACAAGAGGCAGCATGATGTCTTTTAGTTTGATTTTTTCACTCATCATATTATCCCCCATTTCGAACAAACGACATCAACGTACAATATCTCGCCCTATCCATACCAACACTAATCACACTCTCTCCTCAATGAGCTGAAAAAAATGGCAATATACAGAAAATCAAATCAAGCCAGCCAGTACAGGGCTGTAAAAAAGATTTGTTACCCAAGGATTGCACCTAGGTGCCTGCTAGACTTGCTCTAAATGCCCTTTATATGCCATATCTTCAATCAAAATATGGTTATTCCACCACTCCAACAGAAATGATATCAATGCATTTCGGTTTTCAGCATTAGATACCCCGTCCGACATCAACTGCAATACATGATCAGTATAGGCACTGTGAGACTTCTGCTGTGATTTAAGGTCACTATAATCAGAACGAGAGAGGTAGATCTCTTCAAAATAGAAGTGCTGTTGAGCCACTTCATAAAGCCGCATGAGACGTGACATGACCTCTTTTGAGGGTTCTGTTTGGTTCAGCAGCTCAACAATCTCATTGATCAGCTGTAAGATGTGCTGGTGTTGGCGATCTAATTCCACATTACCCACACTGTAATTGTCTTCCCACTCAATCTTTTTATGTTTCATTTTCTGATACTATCTATGGTTAATATATAGAGGATCGTATTCGATTCCGATACTCACATCAATAACCATCTAATGCTCTCTCCCGTTCCAACAAAGTGGTACAATCCGCGCCGTTGCTTCAAACTGCGCCTGTAGCTCAGCTGGATAGAGCGTCGCCCTCCGGAGGCGAAGGCCGGACGTTCGAATCGTCTCAGGCGCGCCATTTTTCTCCTTTTTGACCTCTACCCCCTATGGCTGTCCGAGAACATAGGGTACCAATGATCTTGGGTAGCGCACCCAAGTAGTCGTGCTGCTCCATCAGAAACTAAAACTGTTTCTCTTCCTGCAGATGTATGATGCGCACCTGTAGCTTGGGGCACTCCAATTACTCTCTCTCGGTTGGTTTGGAGAGTATTTTATACCTCAAGGGAGATCAAATTATCAGACCTATAGGTTATCTCATCGTTTTAGCTTCTGTTGGTGCTCAGGACCAATTCGCCGTGGAGCTACTCAGAAACTTACCAAGTTTCACGCATTGCCAAATTGAAGCTCTGAGGGTAGCGCCTTTGAAATCTCATCACGTAACTGTTGCTGACCAATTGGCTTATGGAGCATTGAATAGTTTTGCTCCAACTGCTCCATCAACTGTTCATCACGATAGTCAGAGTAGGCGGTCACAAAAATAATGAGCAGTTGAGGAAGTTGCTTACGTAGCCCTTTTGCCGTCTCGAGCCCGTCAATCCCTGGTGGAATCCTCATATCCAGTAGCGCCAAGTCAAATGGAGCCCCCTTCTCAACCATCTCATTCGAGATTCTCAATGCCTCCAGCCCCTGGTTGGCCAAAGTCGCATCACAGTAGGCTGCCTCCTCTTGCAGAGGGTTGTCCTCCTCTAAAATCGCAAACATCTCATCAATATCAACCTCTAGTTCTGCCTCATCACTGTTATGAGACAGGCTCAGTGCCTCACGGTAAAAGTCATGAATACGCGGGTCATCATCAACTATTAACAGCCGCGCCAGACGGTGCTGGTTTAAAACTTCCACTGGATTAACGATCAACTCGGATAGGCAACTGTACTATCATTGCAGCTCCACTATTTTCGCCATCACTCTCCGCATACAGCTTTCCATTCAGGCTACGGACAAAATTGGCTGCCGAGTGGAGACCATAACCACTCCCCTGCTCTTTATTGGTCTCTCCAAATACGAAAATCTTCTCCAGACGATCTGGATAGATGCCACAACCATTATCTCTAACTGTAAGCTTGAAGCTGTTCTCCCCAACCACAGCAGTTATAATCTCTATCTTGCCCTGATGGCTATACTCTTCCAAAAGTCGCTCACCAACCGCCTCCATACTATTCTTTATGAAGTTCATGACCATCTGGATCATCGGATTCCTTGGTAATTCAACTTTCTGCAATTTAGGATCCAGGTCACGCACCACCTCAATATTGTATTTTTCAATACGGTCCTGAATGAGGCTCAAGGTATCATTCAGCATCGAAGGAAAGTTGAATGAAGTGATATGTGTATCAGGGCGCGCCGCCTTCTGCTGCAGCTGGATTATTTCGCCAATATGGTGAATGCCCAGCTCCAGCTTATCGATATACTGGACCATCTTCTCCTCACCACGTAGTCCAGAGAGAATCTTGACTGTAGCCTGCATCACCTGCTCATTACGCTGGTTGGTTGCCACCAAGTCAGTATCTTCCGCTTGCTGACTCTGCTCAAGTGCCTTACTGACCCCTTTCTCCAAGCGTTTAATTTGCGGTGGTATTCTGCCCAGATGCATCAATGAACCATGCATTCCAGTCACAATATTGCCAATATTATGGAGAATTGAGGCACTCATTTCAGCAATTCCCGCCTGAAAAGCGGCATACTGTTGTACCTCATCATTTTTAATCCGGTCACTGATATCCATCGCCACCATTAAGGTCTCATGAACTGCATCTGCCGTGTGATGTTCAATCAGCGGGACATATTGAACCAGAACAGTCGTAACCTCTTCATGTGTTTCTCCTTGTTTATGAATCTCATGCTGAACACGATATTCAGGATGGTCGCGCATCTCCAGCCCCAAACGGGCCTCTGTCTCTGCAACAGAACGCCCCTCTGGAGACTCTCCAAACAAGGATTCAAAGCTGGGATTGACGGCGATAACCGTCTTTTGATCATAAAGAACCATGGCTACAGGAAGGGACTGAATCAATTTCATGATTCGTAAATTCTCCATCCTTAGCAGTTGGTTGGTCTCATAGAGTTCTAGACTTTTCTGCTCTAAAAGTTTCTCAGCCTCTTTTCGCGCATCACGTTCACGGCTGAATCGCCGTTCCAATAATGAAATCTGTTTCTCGAGCTCTTCCAAAGTGTTTCTCATCTACACTCTTGTAATGGTAAAACGCATGTGATTACCCAACCCTTTTGATAGATCCTCCGCCTCAACTTCAAGCGTCTCACCGTAATAGAGTCCACTTCCCTCTATCAGCCCCTTGGCCAGCGAAGAGAAAGGGCGCGTGGAGCTATACTCCATAATCAACTGACTTCCATTACGCTCTGTTTTAAATTCAGGCAACTCTGCTCCTGGGTAGAGCTTCTTAACCTCTATATGAATATGGTTATCCACACTCTCAAGAAAATCGAGCGTGCTTGTCACACCTTCAAAAAAAGTTGGATAGAGTACTGAGAAGCGGCCAGCCAAATGTACTCCAAAGGTTGTGACCAGATCATCTACCGGGATATTGCTCACTGCTGAAAGCTCTTTGACCAACTCTACCAGCTCAATATGGTCATAGACACCGACAGAGGTATAGCTACCCCCTGTTTTTAAACGCCCTGAAGCTGACTGAATAATCTGATCTGCAATTTCCGGAGAGAATTTATCCTCTACCATCTCAATAAACTCTGAGAAAACAATTCCTTTCATCGTGTTCTCCTGATACTTAGGGGCCTCTGAATAAGTCCGGGCAAAATGAATCGTGTTCATAGCGCACAAGATCAAGGCGAAGATATTGGGTGCTATGGGCGCGAGGCAATTGTTCATGACTTATTCAGAGGTTCCTTAGGTACTTGCCCGAAAATTTTTTTACTAAGGGTCATTATCCATAACCAATCACCACTGTCCAACCTCATTCACTTTTCCAATGAGGCAAAGCGGTAATTCGGATATCGTGCCCCACCTTTCGAAGGTCTACAATATTGAGCTGAAGCTTCTCTTCCATCTCTTGCAGTGGCAAATTGAAGAGTGGCCGAGCCTCACTTCCCATTAAAGCAGGAGCCATATAGAGTACCCACTCATCAACCAGCTGCTGCTCAACCAGGGCACCCGTCAACGTAGCTCCCGCTTCTACATGAAGCTCATTTACTTCTATTTCTGCCAGCTTCTCCATCAATCGAGAAAGGTTCAAATGTACTCCATTTTTCTCTAACTCAATGACCTCCACCTCAGGGTGAACCATTTTATACTGCGGGGAAACGCCTTCGGCGACAATCATTATGATCCTTCCTTCAATTGAAAAGAGTTTAGCGGAGGCCTCTACCCGCCCATCTGGATCTAATACGATGCGAATCGGCTGTTTCACCTCACCAATCCCTCGCACATTCAATGATGGATTATCGGCTGTCACAGTCCCTGCCCCCGTGAGTAGCGCTGAGCTGCGTGCTCTCAACTGCTGTACATCCTGCCGTGCTGTCGGCCCTGTAATCCACTGACTCTCACCAGAAGCCATCGCCGTCCTTCCATCCAGACTACTCGCCATCTTGATACGTATATAGGGTCGCTTCTCCCTCATTCGCATCAAAAAGCCTGGATTCAGTCGTTCTGTATCCTCTGCCAATAGACCGCTCTGCACTTCAATCCCGGCATCACGCAAGCGCTGAATTCCTCGACCGGAAACGGCTGGATTGGGATCTTCCAGTGCAACGACAACACGCTTAACCGCTGCATCAATCAATGCTTCACAGCAAGGGGGAGTCTTGCCAAAATGGCTACAAGGCTCAAGTGTTACATAAGCCGTTGCCCCTTTTGCATCGCCCCCGGCAGCATTAAGAGCATTAATTTCTGCATGAGGCCCACCTGCCCATTTATGAAACCCTTCACCCACCACTCGATCCTCCTGTACCAGCAGGCATCCTACCCGTGGATTGGGATTGGTGGTATTGAGTCCTAATGCTGCAAGCTGATGCGCTCTCGCCATCCAGCGATAGTCACTGCCCGTAAATAGATCCTTTGGATTCACAATAAGTCAGCAGTTTAACGCTTCCTGTTTTTTGGGTGGAGGTCATCCTGCTGAAAGGGGTCAATGTTCTCACCGGTCAATAGCTGTAGCTGGTGATCGTTTCTTCCCAACAGAGTATCACGCTCCATCCGTTCAACCATCTCACGAAAGGCATTCACATCCTGAAAGCTTCGATAGACCGAGGCAAAACGAATATAGGCAACCTCATCAAGATTCCGCAGCTCATCCATGACCCATTCACCCAGTTCACGTGATGCAACCTCACGTTCACCTTTGGTAATCAATCGATGTCGAATGCGCTCAACTGCTGCGTCAATATGTGCAGTCTCTACTGGTCGTTTTTCTAGCGCTCTCAAGAAGCCTCGACGTAACCGGTCCTCATCAAAAGGTTGTCGATTACCATCGTTCTTTATGATTCTGGGGGTCGCGAGATCTACCGTCTCAAAGGTTGTAAAGCGTTCACTACACGCCTGACACTCCCGTCGCCTGCGCACCTGGTCACCCTCACCAACCAGGCGCGAGTCAACCACGCGGGTATCCTCTGCTCTACAAAATGGACAACGCAACCTCTACTCCTCCAAGACTCTCAGGGTCAACCATAGACCGGAAAACGGGCACACAACTCAACCACTTTAGCCTTGGTTGACTCAATGATTTCACTATTATTCACATCATCCATCACATCACACATCCAACCCGCCAGCTCCGTTGCCTCTGACTCACCAAAACCACGTGTGGTAATTGCAGGGGTACCCACGCGGATACCGCTGGTGACAAAAGGAGACTGTGGATCATTTGGCACTGCATTTTTGTTCACGGTGATATTGGCTGCACCCAACGCAGCATCTGCCGCTTTACCAGTAATCCCTTTTTGGATCAGGTCGACCAGAAAGAGATGGTTATCGGTACCACCAGAAACCACGTTATAACCGCGATCCAAAAATATCTGTGCCATTGCCTGTGCATTCAGCTTGACCTGATGCTGATAGGTCTTGAAGGAGGGATCAAGCGCCTCTTTAAAAGCGACCGCTTTTGCTGCAATCACATGCATCAATGGGCCACCTTGTGTCCCGGGAAAGACCAGAGAGTTGAGCTTCTTCTCAATCTCAGGATTTGATTTTGCCAGAATAATGCCTCCACGTGGACCACGTAACGTCTTGTGAGTGGTTGTCGTGGTCACGTCAGCGATCTGTACCGGGCTGGGGTACTCACCCACAGCAATTAATCCGGCAACATGGGCCATATCAACAAATAGATAGGCCCCTACCTCATCCGCAATTTTGCGGAAACGTTGCCAATCCACCTCACGCGAATAGGCCGAAAAACCGGCAACAATCATCTTGGGTTTATGTTCACGAGCCAGAGACTCCATCTCTTGGTAATCGAGTAATCCGGTCTCATTGTTGAGGCCGTACTGCACAGCATTATAGATTTTTCCAGAGAAGTTGGGCTTGGCCCCATGTGTTAAGTGGCCTCCAGCATCAAGGCTCATCCCTAAAATGGTGTCTCCAGGAAGACAGAGAGCCTGATAGACCGCAGCATTGGCCTGAGAACCTGAATGTGGCTGTACATTGGCATAATCGGCACCAAACAGCTGTTTGGCCCGGTCAATCGCCAACTGCTCCGCAACATCCACAAATTCACAGCCACCATAGTAGCGCTTGCCTGGATACCCCTCTGCATATTTATTGGTTAGCTGAGATCCTTGAGCCTCCATCACCCGGGGACTGGCATAGTTCTCAGAGGCAATCAGCTCAATATGCTCCTCCTGCCTACGCTCTTCACTCTGCATTGCACTCCAAAGCTCATCATCAAAACCCGCAACTGTCTCTCTCTTTGAAAACATCGAAGTCCTCTCATTTCATTATTTAACACGGTTAAAACAGCACGTAATTCTATCACAGCGTAGTTCTGTGGATCGTGATCGGCACCCATAACCAGAGTGATTCAATGCCTAAATCATTATGACATTAAGTTTTACTTAATTGTTTTAGCTTGTGATCCAAAATAAAGTGACTACATTCTAAATAGAGGGAGGGAAATTAGATGTCAAATAGAATGTTATGTGTGATCCACACGTAGTTTTCGGCACACGCCTGAGACAAGCCCGTCAGCAATGTGGCCTTTCACAAAAGCAGCTGGGGCTAGAGATCGGCATTGACCCTGCCACAGCCAGCCCTCGCATCAATCAGTATGAGAATAACCGTCATCGACCTGGTGAACAGACGATTGCAAAACTCTCTGATACACTACAGGTACCTACCGCGTTTTTCTTTGCCGAGGAGGATGAGCTTGCACAACTGATTCTCCTCTGCGTACAACTCTCTAAGGAGCAGCAACGGGTGCTGTCACGCTACATCGAAGAGAAATATGGGGTTGAGTGCTGCATTGATATCTAAGAAACCACTAACGACCAAGTGTATAACTGGAGGCACAATGATACAGGACCTTAATTTACCCTCTAAAATGGAGGAGATTCAGCAGATCGCCGCAGCAATGCATGCCATCAGCCATCCTACCCGACTTAAAATACTCTGTTTTCTGGGAGACCACGAAAAGATTGTCAATGAGATTCTCGAGCATGCCGGTAGCACACAGAGCAATATCTCTCAACATATCGAAGTATTGCGCAAATCCGGAATCCTTCGCTCCAGACGTATCCATAATCGAGTCTACTGCTCTGTGGTAACTGCAGACCTCCTCCCAATCATCAACAATATTCAAGAGCTCTTCTGTGCTACAAATCAGCAGCAGACCCACCTCAACCACCTGGAAAAGCGCCTAAAAGCGTCACACTGACACGATACCTAAGGAACCTCTGAATAAGTCCGGGATTCTCTAAGGAACCTCTGAATAAGTCATGTGTAAATGCCTAACGCCCATAGCGCCCAATATCTTCGTTGAAAACCTTGCTAATAGCCTGCTATTGGCTGCGATCTTCGCCTTGACCTTGGACACTATGGACGTAATTCAAATTACCCAGACTTGTTCAGAGGTTCCCTAATCAAAAGACAGCGATCAAGTCCGCTTCTGCCACTCTCCGAAGAAGAAGTTTTTCAACCAAACGGTCAGTTCACCCATGAGATGGGATTCCTCCGATGATCTGGAAACATTCTGGCTAGAGCGTTGCTGCCGCCGCTGTTTTTCCTGAACAGCACGCTGCTTGCGATAAGCCTTCCACCCCTGCTCAGCCACTTCAGTCACCGGTATTGTCTCTTCGTCACCCGCCGTTTCACCCCCCCCTGACAGCTCATTTTCTACAGAGATCGGATCTGCTTTTGTAACAGGCTCTGCCACAGGAGGTACTGGGGGCTGCTGAGTCGGCTGTACAGTCTGATGCTCCAACAGACGAAGTAACCTGCGATTATCCTCACGAATATCATCCAGCTCTGACTTCATGTCATGAATCATCCCTCGCAGATCATTCAACTCTCTAGCCGTCATTGAAGGTTCTCTTGCGGTAGGCGGAGGGACAGGAGGAGAGGGTGGCTGTTGAGCCACAGCGGGGGACTGCTCAGAAAGAGATGAAGGGTCCTGAAAGTTTATCTCGTCGAAGACACGCAATAGCTCCGAGGTCTCCACTCGACGTTTACCATCTTTGCCCACCATATAAGCAAGATCTCCACGCCCGAACATCCGATAGATACTGGAACGACTTCTATCGGTCAACTCACAAACTTCTTTGATACTGTGTAGCATCTATCTACTCACAAATTCTCAGGTTGATTACAGAGGTTGGTTACAGTAGAACATCTAACAGAGATGATACACCATGAGACACCTTTTGTCTGCCTGAAAAGTGAATTTTTTCAATTAGATCGCAACACTTCTCCAGAGTAGAAGTCCCGAATCTCACTGGGAATCGTCTCACTACCTGTCTCTCCTGAGATAATCATATCTAATTGATTACTCATTACTTTATAAACAGACACCGTATTTCTCAGCGGAGAAAATCCCGCAAAATTCGCACTGGTTGAGACAATTGCCGATGACACCGTCTCACATAACTGCACCATCGGAGAGAAAGTGGTCAATCTCACTGCGATTTTAGGGTGAGCCCCTTTGATCCACCAGGGTGCGCCTGCAGCAGCCGGGACCAACCAGGTCGTTGGGCGTCTCGATGACGCTGACAACCGCTGCCAATCCGCAGCATGCCTGAGTGCAATCCAGGGACGTAACTGCTGAGGATTTGAGGCTACCAGTATCAAACCTTTTTCAGGCGCACGCTGCTTGATAGACCAGACTCTCTCCACCGCTGCGAGATTCCATGGATCACATCCCAAACCAAAAATGGACTCTGTCGGATAGGCAAAAACTGCTCCCGCTCTAAACAGGGAGGTAAACTGCCTCATTTTCCATGGTGTATAGGGACCACTATGCATCAAATAGACTCCAATTCCATATAGCACGCCACCCGTATATGTAACATTTTGTAACAAGCAGTTTTTTCTAAAAAATATCGGGTAATATCAGTGCCATCTTATAGTAAGGCACATTCTTAAAAGATTATTCTACAGTTGTCCGAGGGACAGACTCGAGAGTCTGCAGTGTACAGAAGCATAGCACTGCTTTCGAGTGATACGACAACTGAGTGATTGAACCTTAGAGTTGCCAATTACCGATCGATCACTGGAGACTCTGTGGTGTATCTTAATCTGCTCTTCATTTTACTGCTCTCCCTGTTTTTACCCACTGTTGCTCTTTCCGATAAAGTGCCATTGAATCAATTGACCCAAGTTCAGTTTCAGGGCACCGCCGATGCTGGTGGACTACAAAACACATTCACACTTCACTTTAACCAACCCGCCCCACAACCCCAACTTTATCTTCTCGCAGAGGGTAAGCAGTTGGTGATGGATATCAACGCCACCGTTGCCAAGCTTTCATCCCCCCTTCCCCCGGTATCGCCCCCTGTTGAGGCGATACAAATCGCCTCCAGTGCGGACAAAACACGACTGCTGTTCTCACTCCAGCACCCCATGCCTCACCAGCTCCAGCAACGGGAGAAAAAACTGCTGCTCTCATTTTCTGACCCTACCTCAGTGCAAACTGCTAAATCGACAACCATTGACCTCTCCCTGGACCAGGAACCTATCGCCTCAGCCCTGAAAAAAATTGTACACGCCGCAGGTCAAAATCTGTTGCTCAATGGTGAACCAAGCGGGACCACCTCGATGCAACTTCAGCAGGTTGACTGGCGGGTCGCCTTTGACCTGATCATTGAACAGAATCAACTACAACTCTCAGAACAGAACGGTATTCTAATTGTCTCACCACCCTCAAAAGAGGAAATTCCAATCACCGCCCCCTCCATCGAGCAGCCCCCACAAGCAGTCACCCTAGAGACCGTGATGATACCGCTACACTATGCACACGCCGCCGATCTGAAGAAAAGCCTGGAGAGTTCCGATAATAGCGGTCTACTCTCCCCACAAGGCGCCCTTGGCATTGATGAACGCACCAATACACTTATTATTCGTGAGCAGCAAGAGAAGCTGGAACAGATCCAACAACTGATTTCCGCATTAGACCGGCCCACAAAACAGGTACTGATCGAATCACGTATTGTCATTGCCGCCAATGACTTCAGCAGTGAACTGGGCGCTCGACTGGGCATTACTGCCATGTCACCAGCTCAACAGCAATGGGGTTTCTCTCTATCAGGAAGCAACAACGCAACCAATAGCGCTCTATCTGGCCAGAGTCCAGGAATTGGTGGCGAAAATAGCCGTCTTGCGGTCAATCTACCGATCACCTCTGCCGCAGGAAGTATTGGATTAACACTGGCAAAATTATCCAGTGGCAACCTGATTGATCTTGAACTCTCGGCAGCACAACTCGAAGGCAAGACTGAAATCGTAGCCAACCCTCGCATTATCACCTCTAATGGCTATGAAGCGACGATTCAACAGGGTGTGCAGATCCCCTATCGTTCAGATACACTCAGTGGTGGCACGGATGTAAGCTTCAAAGATGCGGTGATGGAGTTACGGGTTACCCCTCAAATCACACCGGATCACCATATCATCCTGACGTTACAGGTAAAAAAGGATGCCGTCGGCACCATCTTCTGTGACAATTGCGAACCTAGCGTAGATACCCGTGAAGTGAAAACACGGGTTATGATAGGAGACGGGGAGACCTTGGTAATTGGAGGGATCTATGAGGAGAGAAAAACCGATGCGGTCAATCGGGTTCCTCTGCTTGCCGATCTCCCGATTATCGGGCAGCTCTTTCAGAGTCAGCGTGAGACTGATGGTAAAGGTGAGTTATTGATTTTTATCACCCCCTCCATTCTGAAAGAGCCCACATAATAGACTATTACAGAGACCAAAATATTGAATCATCGAAACAGTAACAACAGAGAGAGAGGAGCAGGGTAACGATGGTTGCATCCGCACAAAATATCTTCCTTGTCGGGCTTATGGGAGCCGGGAAATCGACGATTGGCAAACGACTTGCCGAATCAATGGGAAAAAAATTCATCGATAGTGACCATGAAATCGAGCGCCGTACCGGTGTTTCGATTCCCACTATTTTTGATATTGAGGGGGAGGAGGGGTTTCGTACCCGTGAAACGGCTGTCATCGATGAGCTAACCCAACAACGTGGCATTGTTCTAGCCACCGGTGGGGGTGCTATTCTCCGACCTGAAAACCGTAGCTTCCTCTCTGCCCGTGGACTTGTCATCTACCTCAATGCCTCAGTAGATCAACTCCATCGGCGCACCCGTATGGATCGGAACCGTCCATTGCTGCAGACTGATGACCCTAGGGCACGCCTGCAGTCACTGTTTGATGAGCGTGATGTACTCTATCGAGAGGTTGCTGATCTGGTAACGGGCACTGATGAGCGCTCCGTACAACAGGCAATCCCTGAACTTATTCACAAAATTGAACAGCTTTAATTGAATATGCAGACACTCCGCGTTGAATTGGGGGACCGTAGTTACCCCATCCATATAGGCTCTGATCTACTCGGCAACCCTGAGTGGATTACCCCGCACATTCATGGCAGCCAAGTGATGATAGTCTCTAATGAGACGGTAGCCCCGCTCTATCTTGAGCAGGCCGAAAAGGCCTTTGCCAACTATCAGGTTGAACATGTAATCCTGCCGGATGGAGAGGAGTACAAAAATCTTGAGGTCTGGAATACAATATTTGATGCCCTGCTCAAAGCCCGCTTTGACCGCAAGTGTACGCTGGTTGCACTCGGCGGTGGTGTCGTAGGCGATATTACCGGTTATGCCGCAGCGAGTTACCAGAGAGGGGTCAACTTTATCCAGATCCCCACCACCCTGTTGGCACAGGTCGACTCCTCCGTCGGGGGTAAAACCGGCGTGAACCACCCTCTGGGGAAAAACATGATTGGTGCCTTTCATCAGCCCCGATGTGTGATTGCCGATACCAACACCCTCAACACCCTAGATGATCGCCAATTGAGTGCCGGAATTGCCGAGGTGGTCAAATACGGGGTGATTCGTGATAGTGAATTCTTCCAGTGGTTAGAAGAAAATATGGTCATGCTCATGTCGCGTGATCCAAAGGCTCTCGCCTACGCAGTACTTCGCTCTTGTGAGAACAAGGCGGAGGTGGTCGCTGCAGATGAACTGGAAACTGGACAACGGGCACTACTCAACTCAGGCCATACATTTGGTCATGCGATTGAGGCGGGGATGGGATATGGTGCATGGCTACACGGAGAGGCGGTAGCAGCCGGGATGGTGATGGCAGCCGACCTGTCGATGCGCCAGGGATGGATTGGAGAAGAGGAGATCCATCGGCTTCAGCAACTCCTGAAACAGGCCAAACTACCCACTGTGGGTCCCGCTGATCTTACGCCTGAACGCTATCTCAATATCATGGCCGTAGACAAAAAGGCTGAGGCGGGACAGATTCGTCTGGTATTGCAACAGGCAATCGGCAGGGCCATCATCACCGATCAGTTCTCTGCTGAAAAACTACAGGAAACACTACAGCGGTGCCGCTAACCAGCACCGCCATCGCCAGAAAACAGGTCGCTTATGGCTGATCCCTGCAATCTCGCCCCCTATGCCGCCCACGACAGCTCGACCCGTGGGCGCATCCACCCGGAGAGTTCACCGCGCTACCGGAGTGCTTTCCAGCGCGACCGCGACCGCATCGTCCACTCCACTGCCTTCCGCAGACTTGAATATAAGACACAAGTCTTCGTAAACCATGAAGGTGATCTCTACCGCACCCGCCTCACCCACAGCGTTGAGGTGGCACAGATTGGGCGCTCCATTGCCCGTACCTTGCGACTGAATGAAGACTTGACTGAAGCGATTGCTCTGGCTCATGACCTGGGACACACCCCGTTTGGACATGCCGGTCAGGATGCACTCAACCGCTGCATGACCCCCTATGGTGGCTTCGAACATAATTTCCAGTCTCTGCGCGTGGTTGACCATCTGGAAGAGAAGTATGCACAGTTTGCAGGCCTCAACCTCACCTTTGAATCTCGTGAAGGCATTCTGAAACACTGCAGCAAAAGCAATGCCCGACAGGTTGGAATGGTTGGAGAGCGCTTTCTCAACATGACCCAGCCCAGTCTTGAAGCGCAACTGGTCAATCTTGCAGACCAGATCGCCTACAACAATCACGATGTGGATGATGGACTCCGTGCAGGCCTAATCACCATAGAGCAGCTGTGCGAAATCTATCTGTTCCGTGAACAGTATGAGACGGTTGTCAGCAGCTATCCCAAACTGAATCAACGCCGTACCATCCATGAAGTGGTGCGCCGCATGATCAATCGTCTGGTGATCGATATTGTCGAAACCAGTGAAAAAAATCTGGCTGAGGCCATGCCAGAAAATATCGAAACGGTACGCCAACACAACGGCCCACTGATTTGCTTCAGTGAAGAACAGGCTCGACTTAACCATGAGCTGAAACATTTTTTGAGAGAGAAACTCTACCGTCACTATCGGGTAATGCGCATGACTCTCAAGGCTGAGCGCATCCTCAGCGAGCTGTTTGAGGCCTTTTTAGGGGAGCCACGACTGCTCCCGGATGAACAGTACGAATTGACACTAAAACTGCCAACTACAGATCAGGCAAGAGTAATCACTGACTATATTGCCGGGATGACAGATCGCTACGCACTCTCTGAACATCAAAAACTCTTCAGCCCTCCCGTACCCACCGTATAACCATGCGTGCCACGCTACAGGCCATTACTCGACAGCTGGCGCAACAGGCACACTCAAAAACCGAATACCAGAGTCACCAGCCACTTTATGGCGGCGACATAAACCAGAGCTTTTTGCTGAACACGACAGGTAATGGGCGCTTTTTTATCAAAATCAACCAGGCACAGCGGCTCTCGATGTTTGAGGCAGAGGCCGCTGCACTGTATGAGATGGAACACTCCAAGTCCATTCGTGTACCCCACCCAATACTCAGTGGAAGCGCTGACAAGAGCGCCTTTCTGGTATTGGAATATATCGAACTAAAGAATGCAAATACCGCATCAGAAGCTTTATTGGGACACCAGTTGGCTGCTATGCACCGCACCACTCAACAACAGTTTGGCTGGCACCGCGACAATACCATCGGCTCCACACCACAGCTCAACGCTCTGGAAAACCACTGGCACCTGTTCTGGCAACGACATCGCATAGCCCCTCAACTCCATTGGGCCGCTGAACGTGGTGCCCCGAAATCACTCTGCCAAAAGGGGGAAAAACTACTCGATCAACTTCCACAACGATTAGAAGGACACACGCCTGCAGCCGCATTACTGCACGGAGACCTGTGGGGCGGCAATTGGTCTACCACTCAACAGGGTGAACCACTGCTCTATGATCCTGCGCTCTATTATGGTGATCGGGAGACCGATCTGGCGATGACCGAACTATTTGGTGGATTCTCTCAACGCTTCTATGCCGCCTACAACGAATCTTACCCCTTGCAAGAGGGCTATGCACAACGCAAAAAGCTCTATAATCTCTACCATACCCTCAACCACTTCAACCTGTTTGGTGGCAGCTATGGGCGCCAGGCAGAACAGATGATCGACCATCTGCTAGGCTAACCGTCACTCCACCTTATCAGCCCATTGAAAACCTGAACTGGTATCACTCCTCTTTCAAATCAATAATGCCCCTACTTCTTGCAGAAAAAATGTGAGAACCTGTTTTGTACATTGAACCGTTTCATCTTGTGCTCTCAACAGCCACTGAAGCGGTCCCAAAAAATTGATTAAGGAGTCAAGCAATATGCGTATTATTCTTCTAGGTGGTCCAGGTGCCGGTAAAGGCACACAGGCAAACTACATTAAAGATAAATTCAACATCCCTCAGATCTCTACGGGTGACATGCTTCGTGCCCACGTTAAGTCTGGTTCCGAGCTGGGTGTAGCTGCAAAGAAGATTATGGATGAGGGTGGCCTGGTCTCTGACGACATCATCATGGGTATGGTCAAAGAGCGTATTACTGAAGATGACTGTGCAAATGGTTACCTGTTTGATGGTTTTCCACGCACCATTCCTCAGGCAGATGCCCTGAAAGAGGCCGGTGTACCTATTGATGCCGTAGTTGAGATTGATGTCCCTGATGAGGAGATCATCAAGCGTATGTCAGGTCGTCGTGTACACCTTGCATCTGGTCGCACCTACCACATCGTCTTCAACCCACCCAAGGTTGAGGGTAAGGATAATGAGACTGGCGAGGATCTGATCCAGCGCGATGATGACCAGGAAGATACTGTGATGGCTCGTCTCAAGATCTATCACGACCAAACTGAGCCACTCGTCGACTTCTACACCAAGGAGTCAGATGCCGGTGATTGTAAATACGTTAAAGTGAATGGCGTCGGTGGTGTTGATGAGATCAAGAACCAGATTTTTGATGGTTTAGGCGGTTAGTGTAAAACCGTTGCACTCTGGAAAGGCCGCTGCGTATCAGATACGCAGCGGCCTTTTTAATGAGCTCCTTAGGGAAACTCTTACGCACCTCCCACTACGAAGGCATCCAGATCTCAACCATTGCACCCGTACCAACCCCTTCGCTATGTAACTCAATCGTCCCACCAAATGCCTTGATAAAGTTACTGCTCTCATGCAACCCAAAGCCCCCACCCCCCCCTTGAGAAGTGTGAGCAAATGCAAAAATTTTGGTCAAACGTTCTCGCTCTATACCAATCCCGTTATCCAACACGGTAATCCGTACGCCGGATTTGCCGTTACGACTCTCTCGCATTAAGCGAACCTCTATTTCACCCATCTCATTGCCGCTTTTTTCAATCGCCGCAATGCCATTATTCATCACCCGGAGGATCACCTGAAAGAGCTGATTCCTAGGCAGTTTTAATGACTCAACCCCCGGCTCAATCTCTACAAAAACCTCTATCCCATACTGTTTGATCTTCTTGTCCAGCATCGCAATGACATCATCAAAAAAGAAGCTTGGATGAAATTCAGTCTGCCGAAAATTAGGTTTGGAGTGGCTGTTTTGCAGATGGATCACTGCACCGATATCACGCAAACCATTGCTCAACCCCTCGGTTGACTGGGTAAAAAATTTACTGTTGGTATGTGCAATCAACTCATCAATCAGACGTACAAGCCCCTTCAATGTCTCCACATCATCAGACTGATCCAGACGATGCTTAATCACCTCTCCTGCTTTATTCAAGTGCTTGCTACCCATCTGAACTTTCAACAGGTGGCCTTGCAAGCCAGTGATGATATTGCCAATATTGTGCATGATGCTGGATGACATATCCGTAACACCAGACTGAAAGGCGATCATCTGCTCCTTCTCTTCCAGTTTTTGCTGTTCCGTAATATCCCGAATTAGCACCAACTTCTGACCCATCCCCATATCTGCCGGAAGTGGTGAAAGGGTCACTGATAATATCTGGCTCTCTTCATCACTGGAGAGCACAAAATTTTCTGTACAGACCTCCTCACACATCATCATCTCTTCAATTTTAGGGTAACGATGCTCAGGAAACAGCTCTTTGAATTGAAGCTGATGAAAGTGGTCATTCCCACAGGAGAAGAGTCTCTCTGCAGCAGGGTTATGGATAATAATCTGCTGCTCTTGATTTAAAACAAATAGCGTATCCGCCATATTCTCCATAATAGAAGAGAGCTGCTGGTTAGTCTGAGAGAGGGTCAGGGTACGCTCAGCAACCTGCTCTTCCAGAGAAGTGTTCAACAGATTCAGGTGCAGTATAGACTCCTCCAGGTCAACCGACATCTGATTAAAATAACGGATGGTTTCGGCAATCTCGTCATTTCCTTTAACAGGAATCTGGTGTCCCAGCTTACCTGAAGAGATTTCACTGGAGGCACGCCGCAATACCTCTAACTGTTTAACCAGCCAGCTCCCCAGAATAAATGAGAAGAGTGCAGAAATCAGAATCTCTGTCGATGCCAGCAGTGACGAGCGCCAGGTTGCATTATCCAGACGCTCCTCTACCTGTTGAGTAGAGATCCCCAACTCAACTCGACCGTAGAGAATACCTGACTCTCGAATTGGCGCACTGATATCAAATACCGTATCAGTAACCGTCTCCAGACTCTGGTCTGGATGAAAAGGTTGTGTTGAGGCTACATCACGTCCCCCCACCGCAAGTAGCTGCTGCTGGTCATAGACCCGAACATAGACCAATCCGGGGTTGCTCATCAATTCAGAGACAAAGGTCTCTACTGTGGCTAAATCATAGGAGAGCACCGAATCCTTGACCATGGAAGAGAACAGTGACGAGGTCGTTTCTGCCTGCTGTATCAGCTGTAGCTCACTCGAACGGCGCATCTGATCCATACTGCTCCAGACCAGGAAGAGCAACAGGGTGATCTCAATGAGAGCTACACCCAGAATGGTTTTCAGGCGGAAAGACAACTAATGCTCCAACTAACTTGATTGACCCAAGCGCTACAGTACACCGCCATCATCCCGGTACACAAGCACCATGAATCAAACACGGATTACTGTGCGGTTTTAAGATCTTCCAACAGATCAATTTTCAGTGCACGAACATCATCCCAATCCTGATGGGTTGCTTTCTCAAAACCTTTGAAGTTAATCGACTTCAACAGAGCCGCGGCTTCTGGGTCCTGATTCATCCCAACCAGCGCCTGCTGAACCTTGGCTACTGTGGATCTGTTCATGGATGGGTGCGCTGCAAAGGCGTGAGGTGTATAGGTCTTTGAGGTCCAGAATATTTTCAACTGCTCACGTATTGCCGGATCGGTATTATTAAAGGTACGTACCACACCACCACCTGACGGAAAAATCCCCTTGGCAACAGAACGATAGACCGAGTCATGTGATTTTACATACTTCGGCGTAAACTCAATCTCACTCTCCTTAAGATGAGAACGGGTCAAAATACTGGCCGCGAAGGCTGCCGGTGCTGGAAAAGCCAATGCATTGCCTGAAAAATCTTTGAGTGACTTCGCTTCAGTATCTTTCCGTGCAACCATAATCCCCTTAATGCGTTTATTCTTCTGCTTGGAAAATGCCTGATAGCCTGGATGCTCACCGAACACTGTATAGTGATACGGGTTCATATAGGCCAGATCATACTCCCCCTGACTAAGCCGCTTCTCAAACTCAGGAATATTGGGCGCTGTACGAAAACGGATATTCAGCCCTGTCTTCGCGTTGACGTACTGCAGAATTGGCCCCCACTTCTTGGCCAATTTCTTCGCTGCCTGTTGCGGTACAACGCCAAAGGTCAGAATTGACTCTTCCGCCTGTGCAGGAGTTATAGCGCTCAGCAAGAATATAAGAACAATAGCCCCGTGCTGTTTCAACATGACTTTTCCCCTTTAATAAATATGTAATTCCATTATTGATCTAACCAACGCATTCTACAAGTCATTATTAAGGACCCTCTCAACAACAACGGTGTTCGAGTACCAAGAGCTTGTCCCATATCAATGAAAAGAAGCTAAAAGAGCGTCACCTCAGAGTCATGCTCATCCTCCATTGAAATTTGAGGCCTTTCATCAATACGGAACAGAGGCTGATTCTCCAGATCATTGGCACTATCCCCCCAGAACAGATCTGCATTCAATTTTTGCGTCCTTTTATGACGCTTAATAGAGAGTATTTTATAAGCAGGATCAGAAGTATCTCGCTCTACAGGGTGCACATGGCACTCATCATTTTTATCCCAAATCGCCGCAACGACTGGCTTTAACCGATCATTACTGCGCTTTGTAACAATTGCAATTTCACCGGATGCTAATTCAACTGTTGTGCCTGGCGGGTAGATGCCCAGTTCCGCAATCAGTGCCTGGCTCAACTGCTTATCATACTGCTTGCCCTTGGAGACCAGAAGTTTGCGCATAACCTCTGTGGGGTTGCCTGCATCCCGGTAGGTTCGTGGTGTAATCATCGAACCATAACGGTCCACAATCGCCATGAGTCGTGCCTCTGACGGAATATCCTTGGCGGTCATTGCCATAGGATAACCCGAACCGTCCAAACGTTCATGGTGGAAAGTGACCGCATTAATCCAGCAACGGTCCCGAACTCCCATAGAGATCAACATTTTGGAACTCTGCTTGGTATGGAGTCTGATCTGTTGGCGGTGAAAACTGCTCAACTCATGATTTTGTAATTTCACCAAATCAATCTGCAAAGGATAGAGACCCAAATTCTGTGTCAGGCCGGCACAAGCCAGTGACTTGACCCGTGTTGTCCCCCACTCCAGCCGTCTGGCGGTCAATATTGCAAATATAGTATTCTGGATGGTGCGCATAATGGCATGGTTGAGATCTGCACGTAGGTGAACCAGACCAATGAACATATCGGGATCTGCATCCAGCTCATGAATTATTTCATCGGCCAAATCGGCAATATCACGTACCAAATTGTAACCATCCTTGACCAGATTTGAGTAGGCAATCTCAAGGCGAACGATCAGGTTTTCAATATATTGAGTGGCAAAGCGTTGCTCAAGGCTGCTATCGTCGAAACGAGGCTGATTTTCACCAAAAGGGGTCGTGTAACACTTGCTATTGAAAATTTGCTCAAGCTTGTAGAGGTCACGAATAATGACACCTTTGGTAAGCAAGAGCTTTCCTTCAGCACTGTAGATATCGATATCAAGCGGCGTTCTTAGCCGAATCATCCCGGATACAACTCTCATAGTCGCCTCATGCCAATGGTTAGGTCACCATTATATACTGAAACGGTTGGGCTCCTGGTACAGAGTAGCCTCATGCTATCACTGGAGCATATATTGACATTGAATGTACATCAGATACTATATGTAAAATGATCATTGAATGGGATGATGATAAGAATCAACTTCTGCAAAAGCTACGTGCTCTCTCTTTTGAAGATGCTCTTGAAGCTATCATGGATGGCCGTATCTTAGCGGATCTTAAGCATCCAGACCCAGAGCGATCGCACCAGCGCTTAATGATCATAGAAGTTAATAATTATGCCGTCACTGTTCCTTACGTTATTGATGGGGAGAAAGTGTTTCTTAAAACAATGTTCAGAGACCGGAAAATGCAAAGGAAATATTTATGATCAACAAAAAATACGATGTGTTGGACTCTGAAGAGACAGCTATAGTTGATGCTGTAGAGAATGATGAATATATAGCAGAAAAGAATCTCTCTGCACATATTGAGACGCTTCAGGCCGCTGCCATCGCAACGGTCAAGAAGAGGCCAATTACAGTACGAGTACAGGAGCAAGACATCCAAAAAATCAAATCAATTGCGTATCAGAAAGGAGTTCCATACCAAACACTGGTCTCATCAATCATTCATCAATTTGCTCATGGTGATTTGGTTGAGAGATCTTAGAGCCTTATTCCATTGAGTTTTCAAGTGAAAACTGCTTTTCGGTCAGGCACTACATAGGCAATGCCTTTAATAACCATGACTCATCCATAAGAGAGGAAGAGAAACGCCCTTGCCATAGATATCCTCACCACCCTTTGAGAAGATTAAGGAACCCCTGAATTCTTTACTCACTCTCCCCGTGAAGGTACCGCACCCCTGACCGCCCAGAGATACCCCTTCTGTCCTATCTTGTCCACAGCCGCCATTACCCCCTGTTCCAGATCCGCCATCCATGCCTTTTTGCCTTCACTCTTTTGCTCGCTGGTGGAGGACCAAATCCGTTTTGCCATGACCTCTTCTCCTGTTAAGGAGAGTATCGGATGTTTCTCCCCCAGATAGAAGAGTGAATTGAGTTCATTGCGATTGGGCAGTCTCCAGTCCCCGGCACGCGAGAGATCGTTGAGACCACACTGACCGCTCTCCAACTGCTGGATCTCTTCTACCTTTACCGGCCAGGCGCTACCGGCTTCATCGGGGTTGAGTACCTCACAGTCCACCTCTTTGAGCCACACCAGCCCGGTCAGGTTATCCTTGATGACACCGCTCTCCATCGCTTCAAACCGTGGCACAGGGTGGCTGATGCCACTCTTGAACTCCCCATCCTGCCCGGTATCTGCACAGGAGGCTAGTTGTCCTGTAGTATCGTAGCAGTGCTCCTGCCCGGTTTTCGGTACCCCATACACCGTACGGGTTACCCGGTTCCTGTATTTCTCATTCAGAAACTTGTTATCCAGTTTACTCAGCACCACCTTTTCGATGAAATCTTTGATTTCATCATTACTACCCAGATTGGCACTGTGCCCATCCATCAACGCTTTGTCGACGGCAACAAACCAGTAGGGAAAGCAGACAGGGTCTTCTTCCCGGTTGTGTACCTGTCGGACCAGAGAGGTCAGTGCGCCGGGTTTCCTGATTCCCTGTTCGCACCTCCTGATTTCATCTGCCTCACCCTTCCCTTCGTCAGCCATATCAATACGTTCATCCCTAGCAGTCTCATTTTTCATCAAGCGGTGCGTTCGATAGGGACGATAGTGACCAATCGCCGTGGTATCGGCCTGAAACTGCTCTTCGGGGGGAAAATTGACTGCTCCATCAAGATCATTACGTTCATGGTTGTAGCGATAAGTCTCAAATACGCTACCAACCGACTGGCTCACGGCAAATGCAATTTTAGTCGCATAGTCCGATTCAGACCCCAGCACCACCAGCTCCGGCTGTTGCCGTATTGAAAACCCGACTACCCCCTTTTTCCGGTTCTGATCCGCTGCACGAATCACCTCATGCTGCATCCTCCAGAGGGTTTGAACACTGGCCGCTTCCAGGGCCGGATTGACCAACACCACCAGATCACCAAAACCCTGAACAATATGGTTCTGGTCTACGATTCCACTCCCGGACAGGGTCTGTGCCTCTCTGAAATTATCGATCATCACCTGATAGATTGCGCTATAGACCAGACTCGCCCCCAAACTGTGCCCCACCATAATCAGACGGCTCGGGTTCTTCTTGATCCAGCTATACTCCTTCCATTTGCGGTCACGCCAGTGGTGCAGGGCAGAAAAGAGTTCCACCACATCACTGGTCGCGGCTCTCAGTGCGGCATTTTTTCGATCCAGAAACGTGGTCCATTCCAGCAGATCCGAGTCGATGGCGCTACCCCGCCAGCCAATATAGATTCCCAGAACCTTTCTGCCATTCTCTTTGAACTGCTCTATATCCCCCAGCTGTTGGAGCAGTCCCAGAAATTCTGCCACATCACAGTCCCCCTGTTTGGCGTTATGAGTCCACCCATGCACATAGGTCACCACAATTGTATCGCTCGAATCAGAGATCTCAGCCAGTTGCTCCAGCACCAAATCTCTCTGAGACGGATTCTGGTACTGCCCCTGATCATCGAATTCGATAAAGGCGATGTCGTACGGTATTTCTAATTCTGCACCCTTGATCAATATCTCATCTGCTTCTGTCCTGAAGGCCGTATTCTGGACACAGCCGGTCTGCAGTAACACCGTGACCAACAACAGAGCCCAAAAAACTGATCTTCTAAGCTTATCTACTCTATTCATAAACTGTGCTTCCATTCACTATTTCAAATTCAAAAAACCAACTCACTGTCCGGCGCGCACCAACCGCAACCGAAGCCCATAGGACTTAACGTCATAGTAGTCGTAGCCATTGGAGAAGAAGACGATCCAGGCGGAGCCACTACCACTGGCACTCGGCGAGGCCGACCAGAACCCACTGGCGGGGGTCGCAGGAAACAGGGTCTCATTGATTGCCGGTGAGTAGCAGGCGATCTCGACCAGCGAGGCCAACTCCTTGATATCGGGGACCCGCCAGTCGGTATATCCGGCAAACCCGGCACCGCTGTTGATGCTCTCTGCCCGTGCCATCGCCTCTTGCCAGTTAAAGGTTTCAATGGCCCCGCTGACGCAACCACTATCACTCAACCCTTCACTACACTGCTTCCACATCAGCCCGGTTTCGCTGTCGGTCACGGTACGGTCACCATGGTCGATATAGCGGCTGTCGGGGGCACTGCGCGGGATGGCGCTGTTGCAGCTCTGTGCGGCATGAGTGAGGAACGGCAGTGCACAGAACAGCAGGGTGAAGGTTGTTTTCAGTATGTACATGGTGGATCAACTCCTTGGTTATTTCAGATCATTGGTGTGGGTTGCCAGAGCAGTCGCAGAACCCGCTGTTTGAGCCCCCCTTTCAGGTACCCCTCTTCGGCAATAAAGGCGTGTGGGATCTGTCGGTTACGCAGGTTGGTTCGTATCGATTTAAGGCTGTTAAGTGGGATCTCTCTGCCCTCCTCTTCTGCATGATTCGCGACCAGAAATGCACTACCACGCTGGATCAGCAGGTGGTAGCCGGGCAGTCTCTGTTTAAACCAGCGTTGCTGACTGGCGAAGGAGCTGACACGCTCTGGTTTCCAACGGGGAAGGAGTGTTGCTGTCGCACTCTCTGGCCGCTGAAAAACATGATCCAGCCACGAAAACTCTCTCCATAGTGTCTGTAGCAGGTTGTGGCTACTGGCATGACGGATATGGGCGAGATAACTTGCCAGCATGGCATGTAGCTGTTGTCGGTGTGCCTGCTTTAAGCGCAGGGTGGTCCCTTTTTTTGTTCTCTCTATCAGCTGTTGCTGAAGGTGCTGTAACCGCTCTCTCAGGTGCCCGACCACTCTTCGGCGTACCAGACGGTAGTCGGGTCGCACAATGTAGCCGAGGAAGTCGGCCCCATCGGTAACCGGTTTGAGGATTTGTTGAGGGCGCAGCTTCAGCTGTAGTCTCTGCTGAAGAAAATCGGCAATCTCTTTTCTCCACTGCTCCAGCTGCTCCGGGTTCTGGTGCAGTAGAATGAAATCATCCACATAGCGAAGATAGTAGTCCGCCTTGAGGGTGTGCTTGATGAACTGGTCCAGTTCGTTAAGATAGACGTTGGCGAAGAACTGGCTGGTCAGGTTGCCGATGGGAAGCCCTTTGTCAGCTGGTGCTGCCGAGAGCCTTTTGTGCTGAGGGATCCGGGCAAATTCATCGGGGGAACCTCGCAATAGGGCATGCTCTGTGGGATTCTGCCTGAGGATACGGTGGGTGAGCCAGAGCAGTTCCTGCTGCTCTTGTGGTGTCACTCCTCTATCCTCTGCCCCCCTCTGTTGCGCCTTGCGCAGTCGATGTTGTAGCTGTTTCCAGAGCGTAGGGCGATCAATCGTATTGAAGAAGTTAGCGATGTCCAACTGAAGGTAGTGGGCTGGCCGGGTCTGATTACGGGTCACCTTGCGCATAAAGTGCTGCAGTCGCTCTACGGCTGCATGGGTCCCTTTGCCTTTTCGGTTGGAGTAGCTGTCGTGAATAAAGGTTGGCTCATAGAGCCGTTCCAGCCGGGGCACCAGCAGATGGTGAACCACCCGGTCTGAAAAGTCTGCTGCGTGGATCTCGCGCATCTTGGGGCGGGTAACGACAAAGAGTACAGAGCGGGAGGGGGTCCATCGGGCTGTTTTCAGCGCATCCAGCGTATCAATCAGTCGATCCAGCAGGCTGATCTCGTAGTGCTGGGTATTGCGACTCCCCCGTTTTCCCTTGCGACAGGTGATATAGGCCTGCCAGAGTGCGGGAAAATTGAAGAGCGTCGCCAGCTCACTCTCCGGCGCGCACCAACCGCAACCGATTTTCATTGGACTTATTGTCATTGTTGTCGTTGCCATTGTTGAAGTTGACGATCCAGGCGTTGTCACTATTATTGGCATTCGGCGAGGCCGACCAGAACAGGACAGGAATAACCCATACACTTCACAGAAAGAGGGGATGAATTCCCTCTTCCCCACCGACCTTCCATCCTGCTGGTAGCAAGGTCTGTATCACCATCCCCTCGTCGTACAAGGGGGGTACGGGCGCACAGTGAGTTCAACACACGCCCCCTTCGGTTACAGAAGGGGACTTCGGGTTGTTGCTGATCAACCGTTTGGCCCACCCCCCGCTCTGTCTGCCGACGGCTACGGCAAGTTCCGATAGCGTCTGAAATTGGGTAAAACTGGAAAAGACCTGCAGCTCTTTGGCAAGCTGAATCTGGGTCTTGAGGTCATCGACCGCAAGCTTCAGCCGTTCCAGGTGGTGATACTGTCGCTGCTTGTCACTGATCGCACGGGATATCAGCCGACAGATGGTCATCGCCTGTCGGCGCAGCTCACTGCCCAGGGTGTATTTGTGGTAACGGGGAAAGCCGCGCACGGCACGCTCGATCTCAACCAGCAGGCGGTTGGCATCGCGCCAGATGGGGTAGCGTTGCAGGTGTCTCATGATCGTCTACTCAAAAATCCAATCACTGTCCGGCGCGCACCAACCGCAACCGAAGTCCACTGGACTTATTGCCACCGTAGCCGCCGCCATGGTAGAAGTGGACGAACCAGGCGCCGCCACTACTATTGGCACCCGGCGAGGCCGACCAGAACCAGTTGGCTACCGTGTTGGGGAAGTAGTCGGTGTCGATGGCCGGAATAGTGCGGTCATAGGCGACAATGGAGCGTAACTCCTCTCTGGTGGGCATGCGCCAGTCACTGGCCCCACAGAGTGTGGCGCTGTTGACCCGTGCGGTGTAGGCCTGGCTGTTGCAGTAGCTGGCTGCCTCGGTGACATCGTAGCCGAAGCAGATATTGCCATCGTCATCGGCGCTACCGGCATTACCGCCATTGGTGGTGGTGTCGCTGTTGTACCAGTTGAATGTGTCATCCTTGTTGTGGCGCCCTGCGGTGTCGGTTTTGACCTCCCAGATCAGTCCGCTGACGTTGTCGCGTACGCAGGACCAGGGGGTGACGTTGTAGGCGACACTCTGGTCCGTTAGTGGGTCACCGTTGCTGTCGAGTTTGGTGAAGCTGAATCCGGCGTGACCATCGCTGTTGTCGTTGGCCGTTTTGTCCCGTCCATAATCGGCATCCTGCCCATCAGGTACCGGGTCACCATCGACATCGGTGGCGAGTGTGCAGTCGACGTTGTTGTGGTGGTTGCCACTGCCGGTGACCCCGTAGGCGTAGTCCCCGCAGAGGGTGATGCCGGTATCGTTGAGGAAGCCTGCCTTGAGGGCGTAGGGGCGCACGGTCAGGTCCGCCTCTGCCGGGGCATCGGTGATGGCACCGGCACTGTTGTTGTGCAGGTTGGTACGCAGGGTGTCGATGCTGGTGGTACGGGCAGCCGTGCGGGTACTGAGATGGGCGCTGTTGCCTACCCCGTCGATGGCACCGTTATCTCCAAAGTCGGTGGCGAGGTTGTTGAGTACGCTCTGCTGCAGGGTGCCTGAGCCATCCTGATTGCCGGTGACCAGTGCGCCGGAGTAGAGCAGCAACAGGGCGTTGTCTGATTTGGAGGTGGAATCACTGCCATCGGTGAGGTCGAGCTGGTGGGGTTGGGTGCTATTGCTCAGCTGTAGCCCGTAACTGTTTTTGAGGTCGGTTGCGGCGAGGCTGCTGGCGGTGGTGATTCCGAACAGGGCCATGCGGTTTTTGGTTCGCGTACCGTGGAGGTGGGTGAAGAGGTTGATGTTGGTGGTATCCCCCATCTGCAGATCGACCACGGCACTGAGGGTGAGCGGGGTGGTGGTGACATTGCCGCTGCTCTCATCCAGGAAGTTGCCACTCGCCTCGATTTCGGTGGCCCCGCTCCAGTCGGTGTTGAGGCTGTAGCTACCGAGGTTGTCGGTGGTCTGGGTGGTGACACTCTCGCCGGTGCGGTTACCGGAACCATCGAGTCGGTAGGCGGTGACGGTGGAGCCGATCTGGTATGGCCCTTTCTGTACCTGACCGCTGCTGGAGGCGGGGGGGATAACGACGGCTTCATCACTACCGCCACAAGCGGTGAGGGTTGCAGCAAGGAGGAGCGGAAGAGAGAACTGCCTGAATCGTTGGTTTAGCTCTGCTAAACGAGAATTATTTCGGTTGGTTGGTTGGTTGGTTGGTTGGTTGGTTGGTTGGTTGGTTGGTCATAATGGTTCCCTCATCCGTGAGGCTGCAAGATTAAATGGGTTATTTTAAATAGTGCATTATTCCTCTGGTTGTCGTTGGCGGGGATTCTAGTGTCAGGAGGATGGCTTTTGCAAGCGGTTGTTTCCCGATATTCCGCCCAATTGCTGTTACATTTCGTTACATTTCGTTACATTTCGTTACATTTCAACTATTCGGCCCACTTTGGCTCCCATTGAATTGGAGTCGTGTAGAAGGGGTAGAGGCTTAGGGAACCCCTGAATAAGTCATGTGTAAATGTCTAACGCCCATAGCGCCCAATATCTTCGTTGCTCGACCTCGTTCCTCGGTTGAAAATCTTGCTAATAGCCTGCTATTGGCTGCGATCTTCGCCTTGATCTTGGACGCTATGGACGTAATTCAAATTACCCAGACTTGTTCAGAGGTTCCTTAGGTGTCTGATGACCAACCATCTGTACCTGACTGTAAGGCCCGATGAACACTCTGACAGGAGTCGCGCCATAGAAGGGGAGCACACGCGCTACACACGAACTATTAATCTTCGCGAAGAGATGGTGTGGGTATCTCCAAACTAAAATGATCGCCATAAACCTTTCTCACTGCAGGCAATAAATTGCTACCATTCAGCTGATTTTAATTTTTCCCTTCGAGAAGGAGCCTCTGATGAACAAACTACTCTCCCCGCTACTGTTGATGATCGCCACAGCACACACTGTAAATGGTGCAGAAGTTGATCTACTGGAAGGCAAAACAGGTTATGAGCGCAGGGCCTCTATCTCTGAATTTGCTGATTCTATCTGGGAAAACCAAACCTTTTCATTTGATCAAGGGCTTAACATGCTGCAAGGCCTCTCCAACAGTGACCGTTACTACGCGATTAAATCAATGTTTGGAAATAATCGCTCTCATCACAAGCTGATCTCTGAGCCTCTCTCTACAGAGCAGATTAACACTCTGTTATCCGGGGTCGGTCCACAACGTGAGGAGATTATTCAATATCTTGCAGACTATGGGGTTCCAAGCCCCAACATGAATGCGGATCAAATACAGACACTCATGGGGGCTGCCGGGAGTCGCCGATATGATCAGCCGCTACGTGCATTACTCGGCAGTAATCGCCTTGCGCAAAACTACGGACTCTCTGCTTTTGGGGTAAAAGAGGCCAACCAACTACTCAATCAGAGCCATGATCGGTCAGGAATGATCCGTTATATGGCAGACCGAACACTCTTCACGACAGCTCTCACCGTCAAAGAGGCGGAACAGATTATCGGTCAACAGGGTCCGATGGGGCGTCACGATGCCGTTAAGGCGCTATTGGGGATGAACCAGCAACAGCAAGATTATCTTGCGCTTCCGCTCTCCCATGCGGATGCTTTACAGCTCGTCCGGGGAAGTGCCCTCCCCGAAGAGATTATTCGACACTTTACCAACCGTGGCCTCTTTGCAGCACCACTGACCGCCACTGAAAGCCAACAACTACTGCAGGATATTCAACACACCGACCGCTTCAATGTTGTCAAATCCCTGCTCGGCGAGAATCGCCAACAACAAGGTTATCTGCAACTTCCGCTGGGGCTCTCCGAGGCTCGTACTCTACTGGATGGAATGGCCTATCAAGATGAGATGATCGGGCTGTTTACCGATCATCAGGCACTCCAGTCACCACTCAACCCGGATGAGGCTTTGCAACTACTGGGGTCACTCACCCGTGCCGACCGTTATGATGCACTCAGCGCACTACTCGGCAATAATGAGCTGCAGCAGAGTTACCTGCAAAACTCAATTGACGCAACGGCTGCGTCAACCCTACTGGAGGGTAGTGCCTACCAGGATGAGCTGATTCAACAGATGGCTGATATAGGGTCGCTACAGAAAATGGATGGAGATCACCTGATTGATCTTATTCAGGAGCTGTTTGGAGAGAATCGCTATAAGGCGATCTCTGCACTGAGTGGTAAAAACAGATTACAGCATCACTACCTCTCTCAGCCCTTATCGGTGAAACAGCTTGAGCGACTTCTGGAACGCAGCGCCAACCCCTTCCTGATCATTGAACAGCTGGGACAACAGCAGTTGATTGAAGGCCCACTCAGTGCTGAAGCAATCGAGCCCATTCTCAGCCAACTCTACGGAGATGAACGTGCGGCAGCAACGGTTCTGCTCACCCGGTAACGGCCTCTCATCGACTGTTTCGGGTAGCATCAGCGTTGCTGTTGTACCCAAGCTCTGTCCTTCACTGAAGTCATAGATGCTGCCCGAAACCGCGACCTCGCTCATTGCTGCTCAGTTCTTTATCATCCCCGGATAATCTTAGATGCCTGTCCAAGCTCCTGTTGTAGTCGCTCAATTAACACCTGACGATCAATCGGTTTTTCCAGAAACCCACTTCCACCGGCCTCCCCGAACTGCTTGCGATGCTTTTCCATTACGTTTGCGGTCAGCGCAACAATTGGAATCTTACACCCCATTTCACGCAATTTAGAGGTCGCTTCAATACCATCCATCTCCGGCATCTGCATATCCATCAAAATCAGATCAAAGGTGTTACCACTCCATTTTTCGATCGCTTCCCGTCCGTTTACTGCAATCTCTACGGTCAATCCAATCGACTCGAGAATACGACGTTCAAGCAGTTGCAGCTCCGGTGTATCTTCAGCAATCAGAACATGTCCTTTCAGTTGTAGCGGCAACGCCTCCCTTGATTGAGAAGCCAGCGCCTCTTTAACGCCTTCCACATAGGGAAGAATAAGCTCAAAACGTGATCCGCGCCTCTCTACACTGGATACCTCAAGGGTGCCACCCATCAATTCGGCCAATATTTTTGAGATGTGAAGCCCCAACCCTGTCCCACCAAAACGGCGGGATATGGTGTTTTCCGCCTGCTCAAAAGGTAAGAAGAGCCGTTCCAAAACCTTTGGAGACATCCCGATTCCCTCATCAATCACCGCAAAATGGAGTGTCCCCTCCTCTCTCTCCACCCAGATATTGAGCTGTACCCTCCCTTGCTCAGAATATTGATTAAAATCTGTCCAATACGCCGGCCATCACCCACCACAATTTCCCCTAAGGGTTCACGAATATCCAGATCAAAACGGAGCCCTGCATCGACAAACCGAGAGGTGAAGATATGTTGTATCTCCTCAATCAAACTATGGATAGCAAAACTACTTTGCTCAACTTTAAAATTACCGGCAGTAATCTTGGAGAAGTCGAGTATATCGTTGATCAAGGACAACAGTGCCCGGCCTGAGATCTCAATCGAATGCAACATCTTGCGTTGATCCGGAGACATATGACTCTCACTCAAAATCTCACTATTACCAATTATTGAGCTTAAAGGGGTTCTCAATTCATGGCTCATTGAGGCCAGAAAGTCATCCTTTGCCTTATTGGAACGGCGAGCCTGCTCTGCACTGAGAATATCCCGCATATCACTGATTACGAAGACTGCACCTGACAATTGGCGCTCCTCATTCTGCTGCCGATAGAGTGGAGAGCCCGACATATGGACAGGAATTAACGTTCCATCCTGATGCATCAGCTCCCAACCCATATCACTGCCCGTAGCAAGCCCCTGATCAACCATCAAGCGTCCATAGGGTGTGATTCTAAGCAGTTCCTGATCAATGTTCTCTGTCGATTCAAGCTGTATCAACACATGGCTGTTACCACCACACTCTATCCTCAGAAATTTAACCTCTGATACCAATTCGCCACCATTTGCACGCCGCCAATAGTAGCGATGTTGATCCAGCGATCCCATCACCGTGCCTGCAAATAATAACCTCTGCCGAATCGCCTCATACTCCTCTGAAAGCATCAGCTTTCGCAGCGGCTGCCCCTGTAGTGCCTGTTGAGAGTAACCAAATTGCTGCTCAAAGCCATGACTTGTAAGGAAAACCGTATACTCTCCATTGATTGAATCCAGGTCCACCACAATCAATGGAACCGGGGCCTGTTGTAGTGTCTGGTGAAATTTTTCATGATCCTCATCATGGATGCGCTGAATACGGCTCTTAAAGGTGGTCAATAGCCCACTGAGATCAATCTGATCCGCACCCTTTAGCAGCACATGGAAGGATTGTCCCTGCAGTTGCTGGGGCTCTTTTCCTGTCAACCGGGCCAACTTGGGGTTAACCTGTAGAATGTTTCCATCCTGATCCAACACAACCAACCCTTCATCAATCGCCTCAAGAATGGAGCGAATCTCCAGCAGACTTTTCTCCTGTGCGAAATTACTCTTCTTCAACAGCTTTTCACTCTGCTGCAGTGAACCAATCAGATGGTTAAAACTGTAGGTGAGAAAGTAGATCTCATCCTTTCTGGAATTGCCTTTCAGCTCCAGTGCCTGTGACAAATCACCACTCCCGGAAAGTTCCATCAAGGTAGTTGAGAGTCTGGATAACGCTGGAACAATACGGAAATAGAGATAGAGCAGTACCAGCACTACGATCACTATTATGAGCAGTATTCCCCAGAACAGGTGCTGCCGGATGGTATCAACCTGTGTCACTTCATCCTCAGAAACTGCGCTCAATAGTTGGTGAAACTGACTCTCAACCAACCCTTTCAGTTCAACCAATTCAATAAAAACCAAGAGTGCTTGATCGTTATCCGGGACCACATGATCCAGTGATAATAGCTCTTTCAACAGCCCACTGTACCTTCTCCAGTGAGATTGAATTTCACCCAAGTTTTGATGATAGGAGTGTGTTCGGGTTTGAATTGCTTGATTGAGGAGTTGCTCCATTGTCTGAACATTGAGTTCAGACTGTCTCACCATCGATGCATCACTCTGCAATAGCAGGATCTCCTCCACCCCTTGATGTGTCTTCTCAAAAGCGTGGTAGACCGCCTCAACCACCCTCTTTTCCTGATTGATCGAAGCCACCTGCTGCAGTAACGAAAGCACATGCCCGCCTGCAAAGAGCAGTATCAATCCTATCAATACCGAGAGGGTGATCACGCTATTGCGTATATTCACTTCACTACTTCCGGGACAAGAGAGTCCATACCCAAGCTATTTTGAAGACGCTGTGCCAGACGCACCGCCATTTTAACCAGCCCAGTACAATGAGACTGTCGATTTAGCACAGGAAACTCATCCCCGGCATACTGATAGAACACCATTTGAAACATGTAGAGTTGTCTATACCTCCCTATAGCAATACTCTCTAGAAACTTATTAGAAGCTTATTATTGTAGAGCTTCCTAACTATGCATTAAGGCCCAGGGGCGTCGCACCTCTTCAATCAATTCTGCAGGACTGAAATTTCTCGACTTGCGGATGTACTCCCGACCATCTAAAAAGAGAAGAATGGTTGGGACGGCAAAGACGCCATATTGGCCCGAAATTTCTGGAGTTTCGGTGGTGTCAACATAGTAGTGTGCAATCTCAGGATAGTGCTCTTCAAACAGCGCCATCAACTTGGGACGCAGCACCTTGCAGACATTGCATTGTGGTGTTGAAAAGTAGAGTAGCAACCCCTCATGTTGATTGAGAAGGGTATTCAGCGCCTCTAGGCTATTCAGTGTGCCTTCATCACTCAAGACTCCTGATCTCCCCAGATCTCTTGGTCAGACCAGAGCCATGCAGCTCCACGAACGCCACTGGAGTCTCCATACTCTGCCTTGATCAGTTCAGTTCTCACCACATCAGAGAAGACATACTCTCCCCAGAGGTTTTTCACATGAGGATAGAGGCGGTCAATATTGGAGACACCACCGCCCAGAACGATAACATCAGGATCGAGTAGATTAATCACAGATGCAAGCCCTCGTGCCAACCGATCTTCATACTGCTCCAGAACTCTGTTTGCATGTTGCTCTCCTTGTTGTGCACGTGCTGCAATCTCAACAGCCGATATCTCCGTGCCTGTCATTCGATAATAACTCATCTGCAGACCAGGTCCAGAGAGAAATGTCTCATTACAGCCACTTTTACCGCAGTAACAGGCGGGACCCGGCAGCTCATCCTCATTGGGCCACGGTAGTGGATTATGCCCCCACTCACCAGCAATTGCATTGCGCCCTCTCAACACCTGCCCGTTAATCACAATTCCAGATCCGGTACCCGTCCCTAAAATAGCCCCAAACACAGTAGAAGCACCCATTGCTGCACCATCTACCGCCTCAGAGAGCGCAAAACAGTTGGCATCATTGGCTATACGCACGGGTCGCTGTAGCAGCTGCTGCAGATCTTTATCCAGTGGATGGCCAATCAGTGCAGTTGAGTTGGCATTTTTCACCAAACCGCTCTGTGGAGAAAGGGCACCAGGGATACCAATCCCGATTGATCCTGTGCAACCACTCTCTGCCTCAACCACAGCAACCAATTCAGTGATTGTGCTTAAAGTGTCTGCGTAGCTCCTCTTAGGGGTTGGTACACGGCGGCGCGCCAACTCAGCACCTGAACGGTCCAATACCACAGCCTCAATCTTGGTGCCTCCCAAGTCTATCCCAACTCTGCAGTTCAACTTAACCATAATAGAACCCGACCAGCCAAAGCAGAGCAATCCAGACCAGTAGCCCGTGTTCAATCAGTACCATTATCCGCTCAATATCATTTGGAAACGGTCTGCGACAACACCCCAGAATCGGGTGGGCAATTAATTTGTCATGGTGCCAGGCAACACCTCCCAATTTAATCTGAAGGGCATTTGCACCGGTTGCCATCATGACCCCTCTGTTTTGGCTGCTACAGAGGTTCGCCTGATAGCGCCATCCATTGACCACCGCTGAACTTTTTCCTAATAGCAGATAGTTGAGCGCCATTAAGCGTACCGGTATCCAGCACAACCAGTGGTGGGCACGCCCTGAAAACCAACCAAATTGATAGTAACGGTCATTTTTGTAACTCCACATGGAGCTCAATATCGACACTGCACGAAACAGCAGTACACCGGGAATTCCTGCCACCACAAACCAGAAGATCGGTGCAAACAGTGACTCATTGGCACGCTCCAGCAGTGACTCAATCGTTACCGAAGCAATCTGCTCCTCATCCAACTGCTCACAATCCTGCTGTACGATCCACCCTAGGCGTTCACGGGCCAGAGCAAGGTTTTTTTGCAACAGTGCCTGCTGAACACCAAACGCCTGCACCGAGAGAGTTCGGCTGTTGAGCACCAAGTAGAGTGTAAACACTTGTGCCAGAAGAAATAAGAAACCCTGCAAATGCATCAGTAACAGCGCAACCACCAATACAGGGAGTACCATCGCAATCCAACCCACAACCCCACACATTCGGGTAGAGCGGTCTGTGCCACGAAACAGGATACGCTCCACCCGTGCGCCCAAAAGCCCAAAGCCAACCAGTGTCTGGTGCCTTCTGAACTGCCCCAACCAACGGTCCAGCAGCAGTACTGTAGTTACAATCAATGCGGTCTCAATCATGGTGGGGTATCGTATAATGGTAGGCCATTAATTTCACCTGTTAAGATGTCTCTACAGTGCTGTACCCATTTCCCTGACCATTGCCCCTCCAGATCTCCAGTACTGCCTGCATTCACCGCAGAGACTCTTTACGATCAGGAATCCATTCTCTCCATGAGGCTCTTTAGAGTAGAATGTGCCACTTGTTCGCAGATCATAGTCCAACATTGTTCAACCTGTACTCCTCTCCTCTCCTCTTCACTCAACACCAGCGCGGCAGTACCTTGGTACTGAGCCTGCTGCTGTTGGTCCTTATGAGCGCACTCGGTTTACAGGCCATGGAAGGCGCCACTATTGAGGAGAAGATGGCCTCTAATTTCCGCTTTTCAACTCAGGCGTTCTATGCAGCGGAGGCCGGTCTACAGCTGGCGATTAACAACCATACCGATGGGCAAATTACCCCTGCACTGACTGGTAACATCGGGGAGGGGGAGTACAGCGCTACAGTCACACAAACCGCCGCTCTCTATACGGTAGAGAGCTTCGGCAGCCACCCCAACTCCGGGTCGCGTCGCACCATCACTGCGCTGCTCTCTGGCCCCCCCGGAACCTCTCCAACCATTGAGAGCTGGCTTGAGCATGAATAACAGACCTCTTGCCTGCCACCTGAACAGTGGAGAGATTCTCTACGGTCAACTATTGGAGATCGATTCACAGAAGAGGCAAGTGCAATTCATGCCCTCTTCCAGTAATACTCAACACACCATACCCATGGATGAGATGAGCCATTTCTACTACTACAAGCCCTATCCCGCTGGCCGCAATTTTCCCTTCAGGATCATCTTCTCCAACGGTACCACGCTCCAGGCAGAGGCCCAGCACCACCAGACCGATGAGACCGGTGACCACCTCTACAATATTACCGCAGAGAAGCCCCCACTCCATCTCTGCCTGCCTCGTGAAAGCGCTCATCAACTGATACTCTCCACTGACAATCCTGACATTGAGCCAAACAATGAACAGCTAGAAGCCTCCCAGCAAGTGGTTGACCTGATCGATGAAGCGATCACTGCTCGTGCATCAGATATTCATATGCGCCCGATGCAACAGTATGTTGAGGTCCGTTACCGCATCGATGGAGTGTTGGAACCCAATAAAAAGCTCTCTCTACACCACTACCCTGCCATTGTCAGCCGTATCAAGATACTCGGCAATATGGATATTGCTGAACAGCGACACCCACAAGGGGGGGCCCACCACTTCTCATACCAGGGGCGAAAGGTGGATTTACGTATCTCTTCTATGCCTGTGCTGGAGGGTGAGAGTATTGTGATTCGAATTCTTGATCCTCAAAGTGGGCTACGTGCCCTCTCTGACATCGGCTTTCTTAGCCGGGATGAAGCCTGTTTTCGTGAGATGCTGCAGCAGAAAAGCGGGCTGATTCTGGTCACCGGCCCTACCGGATCAGGCAAATCAACCACCCTCTATGCTGCCATGCGCGAATTAAGACAGCGCGATGTCAACATCATCAGCCTGGAGGACCCTGTTGAATATCAACTGGATCGTATTCGCCAGATTGAGATCAATGAAGCCGCTGGCAGCACCTTTGCCAACAACCTTCGCCATGTACTGCGCCACGACCCTGATGTTATTCTGATTGGGGAGATCCGTGACCATGAAACCGCAAGAATTGCACTGCAAAGCGCCTATACCGGTCATTTAGTCTTGAGCACACTTCATACTGGCGATGCTCCCAGTGCCATTCCACGATTATTGGATATGGGGGTCGAACCCTATACCCTGAAGGATACGCTGCTCGGTGTACTCTCCCAACGACTAATCCGTAAGAGTTGTACACAGTGTCATGGTGCCAGCGAGCTTGTCTCACACTGTAACCATTGCAACCAGAGTGGCTATCATGGCCGTATCCCGCTCTATGAGCTGATGCAGGTCTCTTCCGAAATGATGTCTCATGTGCATGATGGCATCACTGCGGAGGAGGTACGTCAGTTAGCGGTCACTGAGGGAATGGTACCAATGACTCAGTATGGTGCAGCACTGCTTGAACAACAGGCCACCACTCAACAGGAGTTAAAAATTGATGAACCTGAGTAACGCTTCATTAGAACACAGTGTTGCCCTGGCTTTGCAAGAGGATATTGGCGAAGGTGATATCACCGCACAGCTGATTCCGGCATCACAGCATTCAGCCGCTACCCTCATCACTCGGGAACCGATGGTGCTGTGTGGTCAGGCATGGTTCAACGCCTGCTTTCACCAACTCAACCCTGAGATCATCTTAAACTGGAAGTTAAATGATGGTGATGAGGCTGCGGCTAATGAGACCCTGGTGACCCTTGAGGGAGATACCCGTACACTGCTTACTGCGGAACGCACGGCAATGAATTTTCTACAAACCCTCTCTGCTACTGCCACCACTACCCGCCACTACATCAGGCAGCTTGAGGGGAGCACCACCCGTATCCTTGATACACGCAAGACTGTTCCTGGGCTGCGTGAGGCCCAAAAATATGCGGTACGCTGTGGTGGAGGACAAAATCACCGGCTGGGCCTCTATGATGCATTTTTGATCAAGGAGAACCATATTGCTGCTTGTGGATCGATTGAAGCTGCAATCAACGCGGCAAGGAAACAGACTAGCGGTAAAACGGTGGAGATTGAGGTAGAGTCTCTTGATGAACTGCAGCAGGCAATCAATGCGGGCAGCGATATCATTATGCTGGATAACTTCTCCATTTCAGAAATGGAGCAGGCTGTTGCACTCAACCAGCAGCGTGCCAAACTGGAGGTCTCTGGTAACGTTTCTCAACAACAGATTGATCCTATTGCCAATACCGGTGTCGATTTCATCTCAATTGGTGCGCTGACCAAACATATCCATGCCATTGACCTCTCAATGCGACTTACGGTTAAAGGCCATTAATGCGCAGAAAAATAACTTTTGTCAAAAAATTGAATCTATCTAACTCCTGACCCCGTATTGTCTCCTGAGAGATCAAAGATAGCGTGTGATCTACTCAAAGATTTCTATCAAAACACTATGAATAACGAAATTACGGAGTCAAAGAAAGATGAAAAACAGAAAAACTTCCATTGCTATTGCAACCGGTATTGCACTGAGCCTCTCTTCAGCCATCACTGTTGAGGCCGCCACCAACCCGTTCGGCCTGACTGAACTGCCTGGCGGTTATCAGATTGCCGGCATGGAAGGTAAGTGCGGTGGCTCTAAAAGTGGTGAAGGCAAATGTGGTGGCTCCAAGAGCAAAGAGGGTAGCTGTGGTGGTTCCAAGAACAGTGAAGGCAGCTGCGGTGGAGCCAAAACCAAAGAGGCAAAATGTGGTGAAGGTAAATGCGGTGGTTCCAAGCCTGCTCCCAAGAGTAAAGAAGGGAAGTGTGGTGAAGGGAAGTGTGGTGGTAAGGCCTAACCCATGTTGATACCAGAAAACCGCACCATTTCTGGTGTCGGACTCGGACTCAGGCGCTCCATGGCAGGAGCCCTGAGTCAGGGTGTGCCCGATGCAATCAACTTTATGGAGGTTGCACCAGAGAACTGGATGGGTATCGGCGGCAAGCTGATCAAAACACTTGAACAGGCCGTGGCCGAGGTCCCTCTGATCTGTCATGGGCTCTCACTCAACCTGGGTGGCTACACCCCGCTGGATACCGACTTTCTCAAACAGTTGCGCATTTTCCTTGATCGCTACGAAGTAGAGATCTACAGCGAACATCTCAGCTACTGTGGTGATGATGGGCATCTCTATGACTTGATGCCAATCCCTTTCACTGAAGAGGCGGTCCACCATGTGGTCAACCGCATCCAACAGATTGAAGATATCTTACAACGTCCATTTGTTGCAGAAAATATCTCCTACTATGCTGCCGCTGGCAGTGAAATGAGTGAAATCGAATTCGTCAATGCTGTACTGGAAGAGTCTGGTTGTGAGCTATTACTGGATATTAACAATATCTACGTCAACAGTGTCAACCATCAATATGATGCTACCGAGTACCTGAATGCGATAGCAGGAGACCGCATCCGCTATCTCCATGTAGCCGGTCACTACCATGAGGCCCCTGACCTCATTATTGATACCCATGGTGCAGACATCGGGGACCCAGTCTGGCAGCTGTTACAGCAAGCCTACCAGCTCTACGGCAAGGTCCCCACATTACTGGAGCGTGACTTCAATATTCCCCCAATGGAGACCCTTTTGGAGGAGATCAATCAAATTCACCACTATCAAGATTTGGCTGCTGTTAACAACTCAGCAAAGGAGCACCATGCAGCCTGAAGAGAACCCGATGTTGAATCCGACACAAAAATTACAGCAGCAGTTTGCTGCCAATATTCGTGGACTGAACGGAGCAGAGCTACCACAAGGTGTTGAACGTCGCAGAATGGGTGTCTATCAAGAGCTTTTTTACAATAACATCGAGGATTTCCTCTCCACAGGGTTTCCTGTCCTCCGTACTCTCTACAGTGACTCGGCCTGGAACAGTCTGGTTGCTGAATTTATCCGTGACTACCGCTGCACCACCCCCTACTTCGCTGAAATTCCTATGGAGTTCCTAGAGTTTCTACAGAATCGTAGCCATTCAAACCCTGAAGATCCTGTTTTTCTGTTGGAGCTTGCTCACTATGAGTGGGTCGAACTGGAGCTTAGTATCTCTACTGATGAGCCTGACTGGGAGTATGGAAACAGACGTTTAGACCCTCTACAAGGGGTCCCTGTTCTCTCTCCACTGGTACGGTCACTACAGTACAGCTTCCCCGTACACACCATTGCAGTGGATCAAATCCCGCTTGCCCCCTCTCCACAGCCCCATTTCCTAGTGGTCTACCGCGACCGTGATGGTGAAATCCACTTTATGGAGTCCTCTCCATTTGTATCACGACTACTGGAACTGATTCATACAGAAACGAACATCAGCGGACAACAGGCCATGGACACCATTGCCCAGGAATCTGGCCTGGAGCTGAATGAAACCCTGCTACAACAGGGCGCACAGATGCTCAATAATTTACTGAGCCGGGGCATATTACTCGGCTATAAGACTACACAATAGAGATCAAGAGTCACCTCATGACACAATTACTCACCTCACTACAAAACCTGCTCGACCGAAGTCGCAGCAACCTCGACTTTCTCGCACCACTTGCACTCAGGCTCTACCTGGCACCGGTATTCTGGATCGCCGGCACCAATAAACTCAATGGATTTGAAGATATTGTGCAGTGGTTCGGTAATAGCGAATGGGGACTGGGACTACCCTTTCCCTGGTTAATGGCCTTTCTGGCCACAGCCTCCGAGGTTGTTGGAGCCGTGATGTTGCTGTTTGGCTTTGGTGTACGCTGGATCTCCATACCACTGATGGCCACCATGGCAGTTGCCATCCTCTCTGTCCATCTGGAACATGGCTGGCAGGCTGTTGCCGATAAAATGAGCCCTTTCCCTCCTGCAGATATTACAGAAGCTGGCGAGCGCCTGGAGGCTGCACGCTCAATCCTGCAAGAGCATGGCAATTATGAGTGGCTCACCGCCAGTGGTAACTTCGTAATCTCCAACAATGGCGCTGAGTGGGCCGCCACTTATCTGATCATGCTGCTGGCACTGTTTGCTCTCGGTGCTGGTCGCCTGGTCAGTGTAGATTACTGGATTCGCAAACGCTGGATGGGATAAACGCCCTGCACCACTGCCCCTCTTACACGATTTGAACACACACTGTTAACACAATGAGCAGGCCTGAGTGTTAAGGAACCCCTGAATAAGTCATGTGTAAATGCCTAACGCCCATAGCGCTCAATATCTTCGTTGCTCGACCTCGTTCCTCGGTTGAAAACCTTGCTAATAGCCCGCTACAAGGTAAATTGCGCTTGCGCAAGAGAAGGTGCCCTGGGGTATTGGCTGCGATCTTTCAAGGTGAGACGTATTACGTCGAGAGAGACACCCTGGGGTGCGCCTTGATCTTGAACACTATGGACGTAATTCAAATTACCCAGACTTGTTCAGAGGTTCCTTAACAGTTTTTAGTTTGGGGTAGCCGTCTGCTACTCTTGGAGTTGAACCATATATTGTTTGTATGCCATATCGTGAACCAGAACATGGTCCGTCCACCAATGCATCATACTCTCCGCAAAGTGGCAGGGGTCTCCAGCCAGCCCCCCTTGAGCAATCAATCTTGAAATCCGGTCAGAGAAGTTGCCATGCTGTTGAATCTGTTCATCCAAATTTGGGAAATTTACCTTTGAAAGCAGTCTCTCTTCCACTGTAAAATGACGATCTGCGTAGATCTGAAATTTTGGTAAATGTATCAGCCAGCGTACCTGTTCTTCATGAATATCGCTCTGCACGATTTCAATCAGTTGATTGATGTACTCCAGCAAAGTTTTGTGATGCTCATCCATAACAGGATGACCTACTGAGAACTTCTCACTCCACTCAATGGTACGTAAAACTATGTTTTGATTACTCATGTGGAAATTCTACCGAGTAACGATGAAAACCAATATGTCTTGGATCAAAAAATAGTTCTCTAAAATAGATCTCTCAGGAGCCAAAAATACGCGCAAACAATCGGCCAATATATGATATTAGTCAATTTTTTGTTGCATATTAATCATCATTCAATTATAATGTTGAACACATCCTTAGGGGTGTAGTCCGGTTGGTCTTCCTCCCTCCTCCTCGTGAAGGCCAACCGGGCGCTTTCTTAATCTCCACCCCGTTGAGCACAGCGGACCACCCTTTGTTGCCATCCTGAAAATCTGTCAAATTGAGGAAGAAAAACTCATCTTTTTTTGCGTTGAAACAGGTCGCTACGACGGCTGACCAGCCGATCGAGAAAGAGCAGCCCATCCAAATGGTCCACTTCATGCTGGATTGCCCTTGCCTCGAACCCTTCACTCTCGTATTCGTGCCGCTCCCCCCACTCATCCTCCGCAGTAAAGGTGATACGGGTAGCCCGGATCACATTTCCGGTATAGTCAGGTACCGACATGCACCCTTCACGTCCCAGCTCAAACCCTTCCCACTCGGTAATCTCCGGGTTGATCAGCACCATCCTTCCCTGATTCGGTACCGACTGTCTCTTTTTACCCCGGGTCATACCCGTTAAATCAACAATACAGAGTCGTATCGCCTCTCCTACCTGTGGAGCAGCTATGCCTATCCCACCCGGCTGAGAGCGCATAAAGGTCTCCAGTTCGGTCACAAACTGTCGCAACGGCTCATCAAATTTCGTCACTGTCGCACAGTCCTGTTTCAGGCCTGCGTCAGGATAGGTCAATATCTTCATAGACTGTGAACAATCCTATCCAATGAGTGTTTCAATCTCTTCAACACGGAAATCCACTGTTGTAGAGAGGGGTTCCAGTGCCTGATGAATGGTCTCAATACCACTATTGGCGACCCCTTCAATCAACAGGATATAGATCGGTGCCGCCTCAGAGCCTCCCACTTGTGAATCCAGATCAGTCACATCAAAACCCGAATCTGCCAGCGCACCGCTGACCTGTGCCACAATTCCAGGGCGATCTGCACCATGAACCACAACACGCAGATCAGGAATCTGGTGTTGATGCAGACCTGGATCAATCTCATCAATATGCAGGTGGAGACCGAGCTTCTCTGCCACCGGCCCAACCACGACTCCGAGTTGGTCGGCACTCCCCTCCATCTCAACCATCATCATAATGGTAAAGTTACATCCCAAGCGCATCATTGAGGTCTCCCCCAATGCACCACCCGCCTCAAACAGTGCCGCACTCACCTGTGCCACAATTCCTGACTGGTCCTTTCCAACCAGTGACATCATGTACCACTTTTTCATTTTTTACTCCTCATTGAGTACCTTTCTGCTCTGCTTCAATCCAGATCAGTGTAGCAAATCTTCCTGTTACCCCCGACCTTCGATAGGAAAAAAAATCTTCCTCTGCATAGGTGTCTCTTCCACCACCATGCACACCATTCAGTTTAAGTTGCTGCAGTTGGTCTCTCGCTAAACCCTCCATCGAGGCGAGCCAACGCCCTGACTGTGATGGGATAAAGTTTCTCTCTGCTCCAGGGTAGCGACTGCAGAAGGTCTCCCGCACCTCGCCTCCCACCTCGTAAGAAGATTGTCCAATGCCCGGCCCGATCCAGGCCAATAACTGATCGGCTGGCTCCATAAAACGCGCAACCCCCCGCTGAAGTATACCGTCTGCCAGACCACGCCATCCGGCATGGAGTGCCGCAACTGCACTTCCTTGTTGATTACTCAACAGGACCGGCAGGCAATCTGCAGTTAATACTCCACACACCACACCACTTTGGTCAGTCCAGCTGCCATCGGCTATAGGTATGGTCTGGTGGGTAGCCGGGGCCGGGAGCGTTGCAACTTCACAGCTGTGTACCTGCTCAAGCCACTGTGGCTGTTGTGGAAGCGAGAGCTGCTGCTCGAGTTGCGCTCTATTTTTGTCCACCCTCTCAACCACGTCACCAACATGAGTTGCCAGATTGAGTTGATCATAGGGTGGCTGACTCACACCACCTGACCGTGTGGTGACCCAGCTTTTTACATGACCGGGCACGGGCCACTCCGGAGTAAAACCGGAAATCACCTGAGTTGAGCCTCACGATCTAACCGTAATAACTCAACCATCTCAACCATATCTTGTGGAATTTCAGCCTCAAACTCTACCCATTCACCTGTTTTGGGATGCTCTAACCCCAGTCGCGCTGCATGCAGTGCCTGTCGTTTAAAATTGCGCAAGGCATCAATTAACTCTGGAGAACTCTTTGCCGGAATCTGCAGACGATGCCCATAGACGGGGTCGCCGAGCAGGGCAAAACGGACATGCTCCATATGGACGCGGATCTGGTGAGTTCTTCCCGTCTCCAGGGTGAGACGAACCCAGGTGTGCGCCCGGAATTTCTCAATCACCCGATAGTGGGTGACCGCCGGCTTGCCACTCTCCGTGACGGCCATCTTTTTACGATCAACCCGGTGGCGACCAATCGCAGCATCTACGGTGCCTCCAGCCGTCATCACCCCCTTACAGATAGCCTGATACTCCCGCTTCATTGCACGGTCCTGAAGCTGCCTCACCAGATGTGCGTGCGCCTCCAGTGTCTTAGCAACCACAAGCACCCCACTGGTATCTTTATCCAGCCGATGCACAATCCCTGCTCTGGGTACCTCTGCAAGGTGGGGGGCATGATGCAGCAAGCCATTGACCAAGGTACCGCTCCAGTTACCCACTGCAGGGTGGACTACCATTCCGGCAGGTTTATTGATAAAGAGGATGGATTCATCTTCATAAAGGATCTCAAGCGGAATATTTTCTGCGCCCCACTGCACCACCTCCTGCTGCGCAGCCTGCAGTGTGACGTGCTCTCCGGTTGTAACAGGGTCTCGGGGGCGACGCTTTTCACCTTCAATAAGTGCATCCCCGGACTTGATCCAGGACTGAAGCCTGCTTCTGGAATACTCCGGATAGAGTGTCGCTAGCGCAACGTCAAAGCGTTTTCCAGACAACTCTTGCGGAATTTGTATTTCACTACGCTCTTTTTCACCATTTTCAGCCAGTTGCAGTACCATACTCTTTTCGCTACCCTTCTATTCTCTAATCCACTACAAGATTTGTGATGTCACTGAGCAGCACCATACAATACTGAACAAACCTGCCTTTAACTCTGCGGTAATACAATGACCCACATACAACGCCCATTCTCCACTATCCTCCTTCTGGTTTCCATCATCGCCTCCACTTTATCGGGTTGCTCACTACTCCCTGACCAAATTGATGTCACCAAGGATTGGTCAGCAAATCGCTTCTACTTTGAGGGTCATGAGGCGATGCAGAGCGGAGACTATGAAAAAGCAATCGACCATTTCGAAAAACTACAGTCACGTTTCCCCTACGATAAACATGCACTACAGGCCCAAATTGAGATTATCTATACCTACTATAAGTGGGATGAGCCAGAGTCTGCCATCGCTGCTGCGGACCGCTTTATCAAACAACACCCTCGTCATCCCAATGTAGATTACGTCTACTACATGCGTGGACTGGTCAACTATAATAGTGGTCAATCCATGTTGGACAAATATGTTCCAACGGACCCCGGCATGCGCGACCCCAAATCTCTGCGTGAGGCGTTCCACTATTTCTCCAAACTGGTAGAACGGTTCCCGGAGAGTAAATATAGTCAGGATGCCCGCAAACGGATGCTCTTCACCCGTAATAAACTTGCAGAACATGAGATTCATGTGGCCCGCTTCTACCTAGGGCGTGATGCCTATGTTGCCGCCTCAAAAAGGGCAAATTATGTGATCAAAAATTTCCAGAAAACACCTGCAGTACAAGAGGCTCTGTTGTTGTTGGTTGAGGTCTATAACAAGATGGGAATGGAGGATCTGGCCGCCGACTCACAGCGGGTTTATGACCTGAACTATAGCGGCATAGGAAGCGAGAACACTCAAGAGGATCCGGCCCCTGCACTTCCACCCAGCATGAGTGTGAGTCAATAGCTTATCCGATAGATAGAGTGCGCTGTAAGAGGCTCAGACAGAGACCATAAACTCAACCATCGAAGCGACAATCCAACAAAAGAGCGCTGACAAAGAGAGCGCTCCGATCACAGGAATGGCTGCACCGTAAAGGTCTGCTTGTAGCTGTTTTAACGCTGAAGACTGCTCGCTTACACCCTGTTGCTGAGGTACTGATTGAATCATCTTGAACTCCATCACGATTGGAAATAATTCTTATTACCAATAGTAGCCGCTTCCAAGATTAGTTAAATACGCACAAATACGTATTTTATAACGAACTCATCCAGATACTTTTAAATCCACCGATTTTTCAGGCTGAAAGTGTCCCAGACAGTAGGTAAACTCTGCCCCCAGCAGCACCACAACCCAGGAGAGATAGACCCAGATAAAAAGGATTGGCACTGCTGCCAATGCGCCATAGAGGGCTTCATACGCGGAGAAGTGGGTGATGTAAATAGCAAAAACCTGTTTACTCAGCTCAAACAGAACGGAAGCTACCAACGCCCCGGTCAGTGCATGGATAAAACGGACCGGTTTTCCAGGCACCAGTGTATAAATCATCATAAAGGCCAATATTGAGGTCAGATAGGGGAGCACTTTGAGCAGTGCCCCTTTCAGCCCCCACCCGGCCATCACTCCCCCCTCCGCAGCGCTCAGCAAAAAAGAGGAGACTGCCAACCCGCCACCAATCAACAGAGGCCCCAGGGTCAAAACTGACCAGTAGAGCATAAAGGCGGTGGTCCATCTGCGACGGTGAGGGTTTTCCCAAATTTCGTCAATGGTTCGATCAACCGCTGACATCAACAACATCGCCACAACCACCAGAAACAGAATCCCAAATGCCGTCATCTGCTTGGTGTTGGCAACAAATGCTTGTAAGGACTGCTGAATCTGCTCTCCGGCAGCGGGGACAAAATTACGAAAAACAAAAGCTTCCAGTTGACCTGAAACCTGTTCAAAGGCTGGAAAGGCTGAGAAGACAGCAACCATCACTCCCAACAGGGGTACCAGTGAGAGCAGAGTGATGTAAGAGAGTGACCCTGCATTTAATGGAATACGATCCTTGACCAGCTTGTGGCTGAAGAAGCGCAAAAACTGCTGCCCCTGCTTCAATAGCATCAGCAACTGCTCCTCAAGGTGGGATTTAGAGATTGGTTCCATAACTGCTCAATGTACCGCAGCTGATGACAGTCAACAACAGGCTTCTGTACAATTACTGCCACTCCAAGAAGATGGTTAGATACCCAGAGCACAAACTGTTACAGTAGCTCTCTTGGCCAAAAACAGATAAATATCAATTTATAAACTTGGCAATGTATTGCACAGGCGGGCAATCCCTCTGATAATGTACCGCCTATTTGGATGAATCAATTAGCCATCGTATGACACTGTCACCTATCTACAAGAATGAGGTTCGACGTTCGAAACTGTTTTCAACGTTTAATGAGACGGTGCTCGACCAAATTTTCCTGAAATCGAAAATTATCTACAAAAAATCATGTAGTCCACTCTTTAATAAAGGTGATCCTGCCACTCACTTCTATGTTGTCCGTAGCGGTTGTGCCAAGCAGTTCCTCACCTCACCGGATGGGCATGAGAAGACTCTCAATGTTATTCGGCCCGGCTCTGCGCTGGCCGAAATTCAGGTATTTCTGCAACAGGCTGAACATTGCTGTAATGGAGAGATGCTGGAAGGTGGTGAGCTATTTGAGTTTAATTGCCAAACATACCTGCAGGTTTTGCAACAACAGCCTGAGTATGCCCTGCCACTGATTCGTAATCTGAGTCAAAAGATCCAGCAACAGATGGAGGAGATTGGTCACCTTACACTGGTCGATGCCCGCTACCGCTTAACCCATTACATCTTCTCTCAAATTGAGTGTCGCGATAAATATCAGTGTGATTCAAACACTCAAACGTGTAAAAACGGTGAAGGCTGTAGTCTGAAGTTACCCACATCAAAGGCAACCATCGCCTCTCTTTTATCCATTCAGCGCGAGACCTTTTCACGTATTCTCGGAAAGATGAAGGCTGAGAATATGATTAGCGTAAAAGGAAGCGAAATTCAGATCACCAATCTGAAAAAACTGCGGGACTCTGTACTCTAAGCGGCCTGATAGTAGATATTCTGCGGATGGTTCGCCTCGGCAAAGAAATACCAGCGCTCCGCCATCAACCCCAAATACTGTACAACCACTGCTGCAATTAACAGCGTCTCAACCTGAACAATGATCCCCAGTGCTAACAGTAAAATCGGCAGCGGAAAGACAAACAGCAGAAAGCTCCACTTCACCATCTTAACCACCCGTTGCGGTTGTCCGTGGAAGTATTCACGGGTATTGAATGAGCCCCCCATTGCCCCCTGTGCAATCTGACGAATCGTTGAGTGGCGCACGCCAATGGCGCTCTGTGGAGTCGATTTAGGGCGCAAAAGCCGGTTACGGACCAGCGATGCCATTCGGCTCAACAGTGCTGTAATCGTCAACACAATCGCCCAGCCACCGATAAACCCTACCAACTCCGGTGCTGCATAAAAGACAAACAGTGTGGCCAGGGTAAAACCGGAGGCACCACCCAAGAGGATAAAATTCAACACCGTTAGCGGTGAGGACCACTCCTGCAGAAAGCGAATTGAGGCATAGATCATTGCGGTACAAAGGAAGAGGATAAAGGCCATCACGGTTGCAAGCGCCCCCATCACCAAGGTTAAATCTATAGGAAAACCCTCTCCTATGGTCATCAACAGAGGGTTCCACCCCATAAAGTGGAACAGTCCGTAGAGAAACACACTGCCCATAAATAGTGGTAGCGCAATCACCTCGCGCGATAACCAGGAGGTACGCCACTGAGTAACGGAACGCCATGCACGTTCGGGATGGCCCAGATGGAAAAAGGAGGCCACCAACCCCAGCCCCAATACTGCCAATGCAATAATACTCCCAACCCCGTAGACAATACGGTCATCTCCCTGTGTCATCGGGATCAACTCAACTACAGAGTAGACCTGTGCGGTATAGATGGCGAGAAAGAGCCCCTGACCCAGGCCGATCAAGGTAGTGAGAAAGATGACTGAAAAGGCAGGATGCATATTTGTAGTTCCAGAAAAGTAGGACCGTTACCAGCTCATTACATCATCCAAAGATTGCTCATCTTTGGATAGCTTGCTGAAGTTCTCTTTCTTCAGCGGGTTATCGGCGCGTACCAGTTCATCCGCACGCACCCGGATATGAACCTTGCGACGTGGCAGATAGTGGTTGGAGGGTTGCGCACCCCACTCTGCCATCAACGGATAGCCGCCCTCTTCACGAATTTTCACCGAGACCTCGGAATCAGGGTCTTCCACATCTCCAAACAGACGAGCACTGGTAGGGCAAGAGATGACGCAGGCAGGCTGACGCTCTGACTCTGGCAGTGACATGTCATAAATGCGGTCTACGCAGAGTGTACATTTCTTCATCACCTTTGACTGCTCATCAAATTCCCGTGCACCGTAAGGGCAGGCCCAGGAGCAGTATTTACAGCCAATACACTTGTCGTAGTCGACCAGCACGATACCATCTTCTTCACGTTTATAGCTGGCTCCAGTCGGGCAGACCGGTACACAGGGAGGTTCTGCACAGTGCATACAAGATTTGGGAAAGTGCAGGGTTTCGGTATTGGGAAAGGTGCCAATCTCATAGGTCTGCACCCGATTAAAGAAGGTGCCTGTGGGTTCTGCCCGGTAGGGGTTTTGGTCCGGCATCGGACCCGCTTCACCCGAGGTATTCCACTCCTTACAGCTGGTGACACAGCCACTACAGCCGACACAGACATTGAGATCAATAACCAGCGCTAGCTGTGTCATGAATGATCTCCCTCTGGCAGTAACTTTTTAAACAGGCCACTGCCCCCTCTGAAGGCAAGCCATTTACCTGCCCGTTTCACCATTCCAGGCGCTGGCTTGACGGCATCAAACTGCGGCGAGGTGATCCCTGGCTCTTGATCTTCTGCCTTGTAGACACGTACTCGCACATCATACCAACCCGCCTGACCGGTAACAGGGTCTGAATTGGAGAGTGGTGTCTCACCCGCTTTTACCGGTAACTCCTCAGCAATCAGATGGTTTAACAGGAAACCCTTCTTGGACTCATTGGCATTGGGATCCAGATTCCAACTACCGGAGGCCTTGCCAATGGCATTCCAGGTCCACACTGTACCCGGCTCAACCGCCTCACTGAAGCGGCACATGCAACGCACTTTGCCATGCATTGACTCCACCCAGATCCAGTCACCGTCTTCAAAACCGTTGGTTACCCCAACGCTGGGGTGGAGATAGAGGTGGTTGTGGGCATGGATCTGTCGTAACCATGCATTTTGTGAATCCCATGAATGGTACATCGCCATGGGTCGCTGAGTAATTGCACTCAGCGGGTATTTGTGACGATCTGTACGCGCCGCCTCTAGCGGCTCATGGTAGAACGGCAGTGGATCAAAGTACTCCTCCACCCGTTTACGCAGCCGTTGTGGTGGCTGTTTGCCCGGACGTTTACCTTGTGCTGCAAGGCGGAATTTCTGCAAAACCTCGGAGTAGATATGGATATTGATCGGCTCTACATAACGCGTCAACCGATGGTGCCGCGACCACTCCAGATAGCCCTGGTTCCAATTACGCATATATTGGTAGGATTTGGGCAACTCATGGTGGTAGACACAATTATTCTGCGCATACATCTCCCACTGGTTCGGGTTGGGATCACCTTGCATAAACTTCTCCCCCCCCTTACCTCGCCATCCAGAGAGAAAACCGATACCAGAGCCAGGCTCTGTCTCATAGTTGACCACAAAATCGGGGTAGTCACGATATTTACGCTCGCCCTGCTCATTGACAAAGGCGGGTAGCCCCAAACGACTGCCCAACTCGATCAGTACCTCCTGAAACGGTTTGCACTCACCGGTTGGAGGCAGTACTGGAATACGCACCGAATCCACCGGACCATCAAACTCAGAGATCGGGCGATCCAGCATTGACATCACATCATGCCGTTCCAGATAGGTGGTATCTGGCAACACCAGATCGGCAAAGGCGGTCATTTCCGACTGGAAGGCATCACAGACAATCAGGAATGGAATCTTATACTCTCCATTCTCCTCTTTATCGTTGAGCATTTTGCGCACTTCAGCGGTGTTCATGGAGGAATTCCATGCCATATTTGCCATAAAGATCAACAAAGTATCAATCTTGTATGGATCGCCCCGCCAGGCATTGGTGATCGCATTATGCATCAACCCATGCACGGAGAGTGGATGCTCCCACGAGAACCCTTTATCAAGACGGACCGGCTCATTATCTTCATCCACAAAGAGATCTTCCGGGTCGGCTGGCCAACCCAGCGCCATCCCGTTTAACGGCGTATCGGGCTGCACACCCTCCGGCCCTTTCGGGGTCTTGGCACAAGGAGGAACAGGGCGTGGAAATGGAGCCTTGTGACGAAAACCACCCGGCCGGTCGATGGTCCCCAACAGGGTCATCAAAATCGACAGCGCACGTATTGCATGAAATCCATTAGAGTGAGCTGCCAGACCACGCATCGCATGAAACGAGACCGGATTACCGGTTACCGTCTCATGCTCTTTGCCCCAGACATCAGTCCAGGCGATGGGAAGTTCTATCTTTTGATCTCGCGCTGTAACACCCATCTCATGTGCCAGACGTTTAATGGTCTCTGCCGGAATTCCAGTGATCTTCTCCGCCCACTCCGGGGTGTACTCTTTGAGCCGATCTACCAGCAACTGAAAGGCCGTCTTTACGGCCGTTCCATCCTCAAGCGTGTAGGTTCCCAGCAGGTAAGGGTCAGCCCCCTCGGTACGGTTGGCAACAATCTGCTCACTCTTGCTATCCCACCAGAATTTATTCTGTGGATCAAAACAACCCTCTTCAACTTCGTTTGACCTGTCACGGATAAAGAGACCGAATTCATTGCTCTCTTCATCCTGATTCACCAACTCCGGTGCATTGGTGTAGTCGATCAGGTAGTCGCGATCAAACAGCCCTCTATTGATAATCTCATTGGTGAGTGCCAACAGCAGGGCACCATCTGTACCCGGTTTAATCGGCACCCACTCATCTGCGATTGCCGAGTATCCGCTACGTACTGGGTTAATCGAGATAAACCGCCCACCGTCACGCTTGAATTTGGAGAGCGCCATCTTCATCGGATTGGAGTGGTGATCCTCTGCGGTGCCAATCATGATAAAGAGCTTGGAGCGCTCCAGATCGGGGCCACCAAACTCCCAGAATGATCCACCAATGGTGTAGATCATCCCTGCTGCCATGTTGACAGAGCAAAAGCCACCATGTGCGGCATAGTTGGGGGTGCCATACTGCTTGGCAAAAAGACCTGTCAGAGCCTGCATCTGATCACGTCCGGTGAAAAGTGCAAACTTCTTGGGGTCGGTCGAGCGAATTTTGCCCAAACGCTGCGCCATCATCTCAAACGCCTTCTCCCACGAGACCGGTTCAAACTCACCCGCCCCACGCTCTGAACCCTCTTTACGTAACAGTGGTTTAGTCAGGCGTGCTGGTGAGTACTGTTTCATGATGCCTGAGGCACCCTTGGCACAGATCACCCCTTTGTTCAGTGGATGGTCGGGATTACCCTGAATAAACCGGACCTCACCATCCTGCAACGTGACCCGAATACCACAACGACAGGCACACATGTAACAGGTTGTATTTTTGGTCTCCGTTCGGGATCTGTTCTCATTCATGGAAGATGAGGATACGCTAAATCCAGAGAATGAGATGCAGGAAAGTGTAAAAGGTCTGTGACCATAAAAAAGAAGGCCCTCAGAGGGTGGGGGAACCTACGAAAGAAGGAGGAGGAGGTTCTTTTTCGAAGGAAACCCTCTGAAGGCCTATGCTGCACATTATAGCGATGCGCCCCATCATTGTCAATAGATTTATTGAATATTAAAGCTCTTGTTTTATGAAGGTGAAGAGGAAAGATTTGGGGTAACAACGTGTGATTTCTCCTTCTCCTCTTCAATCAGCCGGTTCAATGGCAGATCCTCATCTTTCAAGATTGCCCGACGAATACCGCAACACCCTTTTGGGTGGGTATTGATGTACCAAAGAAAGAGCCAAATCACCACCATACCGCTACCTGCAACAATCAGTGCGTCTGTTAAAGTTATATCCACCAAGACCCCCCGTTATTAAATTTATTATTATGGTCAGTAGTTGTTCTATCTTAGCATATCAAAATTGGCCATTACTCGTCGCTCAATATTTTTGTTTTTCCATCTCAATACATTTTTCAGCTCGTCCTTTCAAAATTAATAAGCAACTCACACTTGACCCATCCACTGAGAAAATCTAGGATCAGCACGTTTTCTACACAATCACATATTCCAAACTATACTCTTGTCAAATCCTGATTCCCTCTCATCTATCCAGTCCCTCATCAGCGATGATCTACAAGCTGTTGATGCACTAATCCTGAAAAGACTCCAGTCGGATGTTGTCTTAATCAATCAACTCGGACACTACATCATCGGTGGTGGTGGCAAACGGGTTCGCCCAATCGTTGTCATACTCTCCGCACGAGCCTGTGGAGCACGGGGAGATGAGGCGATTCAGCTGGCTGCGGTCATTGAATTTATCCACACCGCCACACTTCTGCATGATGATGTGGTCGATACCTCTGAGCTAAGACGTGGTCGGGAGACCGCAAACTCTATGTTTGGTAACCAGGCCGCTGTATTGACCGGTGACTTCCTCTATTCACGCGCATTTCAGATGATGGTAGAGGTACAACAGATGCGCGTCATGGATATTCTCGCCGAAACAACCAACGTAATCGCAGAGGGCGAAGTGCTGCAACTACTCAACTGCAATGAACCCGACACCACGGAAGCACAGTATTATGAGGTGATTTATCGCAAAACCGCCAAGCTATTTGAGGCGGGGGCACAACTGGGTGCAGTGGTTTCCGCCAAAGACAACGCGACAGAGCAGGCTCTGATCTCCTACGGGAAACATTTGGGGAATGCCTTTCAGCTGGTTGATGATGCTCTCGACTACAGCGCATCATCCGCCGAGATGGGTAAAAATGTCGGAGATGACCTTGCTGAAGGTAAACCTACACTACCTCTGATCTATGCGATGGAAAAAGCAGACGATGCTGAACGGATGACCATTCGTGATGCGATTGAAAACGGTGGGGGTGACCAGTTTGATGCCATTATGCAGACCATCCACAAAACAGGAGCCATTGAATATACCTTAAAGGCTGCACAACATGCGGTAGACCAGGCCTCTGCTGCTGCAATAAAGCTCCCTGATACACCGTATCGAGATGCACTGATTGAGTTGGCCCAGTTCACACAGAGTCGGACCCATTAAGAGCCCCCTGAATAATCCTGTAACATTTTGTAACCTAATACTGCTTCCCTTGCCCTAAATTCACCTCTATTATCTCTGCACATAAAAGGTACTTCTAACCGTGCGAATTTCTTCTGAGTTCAAGAAAATTGTACTGTCCTGGAGAAACTTGGAGTCGAGTTAATATTAAGGAGAAGAGCGACATGGAACAGTCACAGAACCAGAGCGGGTTCACACTCATTGAACTGATTATAGCCATCGCTATTATTGCAATCCTGGCCTCAGTCGCAATCCCCTCCTATACCCAATACACCACACGCGCCTACTACTCTGAGGTCGTTCTCGCTGCCCAACCACTCAAAATCGGGATCGAGCAGTGTTATCAGATTCGTCGAGACCTGGCTGATTGTGATGGTGGAAGTTATGGAGTACCCGCCAACCAGACAACGGTCACCGGAGCTGTAGACTCAGTCTCAACCAGTAATGGCATTGTCACCGTTACACCCGATGTAGCCAATGGTGTAGTGGCTGCTGATACTTATATTCTGACACCCACTGCCGCTTCGCCCCTCAGCTGGGCCGCCAGTGGCGGTGGAGTGACCAAGGGCTACACACAATAAAGAAGGCTCAATAAAAAAGGGTACAGCCTTTCAGCTGTACCCTTTTTTCAGAGTGTGACTAAAAACTACAGGTCATTCTCATGTGAAGCGAGGTAAGAGGCAACACCCTCTGGGGTTGCTTTCATACCCTCATCTCCCTCCTGCCAACCCGCAGGACAGACCTCACCATGCTCTTCTGTAAACTGCAAAGCATCAACCATACGGATCATCTCGTCGACATTACGTCCCAGCGAAAGGTTATTTACGACTTGATGCTGAACAATATTATCTTTGTCGATCAAGAAAGAGGCGCGCAGTGCAGGTGCACCACCAGGAACCTGGATGCCAAATGCCTGCGTGACTTCCTGCTTCATGTCACCCACCATTGAATACTTCACCGCACCGATACCACCATCTTTCACATCGGTGTTTCTCCAGGCATTGTGTGTCCAATGTGAGTCGATGGACACACCAACCACCTCAACATTGCGCTTTTCAAACTCCGCCATACGGTGGTCGAAAGCCAACAACTCAGAAGGACAAACAAAAGTGAAGTCGAGAGGATAGAAGAATACGACCGCATATTTTCCAGCTTTCGCCTCATGGAAGTTGTAATCTGCCTTGATCTCGCCATTTCCGAGAACTGTTGGGGCTGTAAAATCTGGTGCTTCGCGTCCGACTAATACGCTCATATGTTAACTCCTTGCTTTGTGCTTAAAATAAAATTGTACTGCTAAAAATCAATAAATCTTGTATGCGAATCATAACGACTCTGCACGGCCTGTCAAGACCTACTATTTTAATCAGGTATAGTAAATTCTTTCAGGGGTAGAGAAAATGGTTGGGGTTCAGCAAAACTACTCTCCATCATCCAGGCATGTCCATAAACCACCTCCCAGCTGGCTGCAATACGCCCCTCTTCATCACGAGGCTGATAGACTGCCTCTAACTGCTGTAGCACAGAACGCCCCATCAAACCGGCACGCCGTCCAGGGTTCACATTGGTTGCACCCAACCCTTTCAGGTCTCGCATCAGGCTCATCACATCCGGGTAGGTCAAGGTGAAACGGTCCACACTGGTAACCGGTTCGGCAAACCCCTGCTGTAACAGATCATCCCCGACCTGTTGCAAATCCACAAACTGGTTTACGTGGACCTGATCATCCACTGTCGCCCAGCTTTCACGCAACTCAGCCAAGGTATCGACCCCCAAAGTGGAGAAGCTCAGCAGCCCTCCCGGACGTAGCACCCTTCGAAACTCTGCCAATACAGCCTGTAAATCTCTGCACCATTGCAACGTGAAGTTGGAGAAGATCAGATCAACACTCTGGCCTGCCAAGGGGATCTGTTGTGTATCCGCACAGAGAAAACACTGCCTGGAGCGCCACCGCTTCTCCTTTTTCGCCTGCTGCAACATCCTCTCTGCCAGATCAAGCGCGATAATTGAGCTCTTTTTGAATCTAGCCTCCAGACCACGGGCACAGTAACCGGTACCCGTACCTACATCGAGAATTCGCTGCGGATTAATACGTTCATACTGCAACTGCTCCAACATCCGGTCTGCCACTTCACGCTGCAACTGAGCCACCGCATCGTAGCTACCCGCTGCCCGATCAAAATTGGCACGGACCTGCTGTCGCTGCAGTTGATAACGCTTATCCTCCAAAGCTGAACACCTCATCCAAAAATTGATGTGGGTGGCTGAGAAAAGGGGCATGTGCCGCCCCTTCAATGACTCGGACAGAGCCGTTTGGCATAACACCAGCGGCCTCTTCTCCTGCACGGTATGGAACCAGTTGATCGCGCTCGCCCATAATCCAGTGTGTTGGCTGCTCAATCTGGCTCAGCTGCTGGCGAAAATCACTGTGATTGAGAATCTCCAGTCCCGCCTCCAGGGTGCCAGCTTGCGGGGATTGTGCCAATGAGATTTTGAGTTCTTGCAACAATGGTTTTGCATCCTGTACCCCCAACATCTGCAGGGTCAGAAAATGACCCAAGGTGGTCTCACGCGAGCGGATCAGCGCCTCACCAAAGTCATCCAATATCTTCTGCTTAACCGCTGCTCTCCACCCTGCACCCTGCACAAAACGGGGGGTTGCCCCCACCAGAATCAGCTTGTTGATTTGGCCAAGCTGTTTCAATGCCGCCTGTAGTGCCACCTGCCCCCCCAGAGACCAACCCAGCCAGATTGCCGACTCCGGCACTCTGGCTGCAACGTCAACAGCCATTGCCTCAAGTGTCATTTCATCCAGCAGAGGCTGGCTGCGATATCCTGCAAGATCAACGACAATCACCTCAAATAGCTGCTTTAATTGCGGCAATAGTGAATTCCAGACGGCTCCGTTGAATCCCCAGCCATGAATCAGTACAAGTTTCGGCTTCACTGAAGTGCCTCCAACAGACGATCCACCTGTTCAAATGTATGGTTGGCAGAGAGGGTAATGCGCAGTCGCGCCCCCCCTTCGGGTACCGTAGGCGGGCGCATCGGGGCCACCAGAATGCCGCTCTTCTGTAGCTGTCTGGAGCGCTGCAGGGCTGCCGCAGAATCACCCACCAACAGGGGCTGAATTGGTGTCACAGAGTGCATCAAATTCAGCCCCAGTGCTGTAGCTCCGCTACGGAAGCGGGCAATCAACTGCTGTAGATGTTGACGCCGATCTTCACCTTCCCTCACCAACTGCAGCGCCTTTCGCGTTGCCTCTGCCTGTGCCGGTGGGGTTGCCGTGGTATAGATATAGGTTCGGGCCTGCTGAATCAAGGTTTCAATCAGCGCCTCACTGCCGGCAACAAAGGCACCGGAAACCCCGAACGCCTTCCCCAACGTCCCCATCAAAACAGGAACTTCCAGAGGGCTTAACCCAAACCCGGAGACCGTACCCCGACCCTCTGCACCCTCTACACCCATCCCATGCGCATCATCCACCATCAGGGTCGCACCACCACAACGACACTCGTTTGCAATTGCTGATAACGGAGCGATATCTCCATCCATACTGAAAACTCCATCAGTCACCACCAGTATACGTCCACTGCTGACTTCAGATAGCCGCCGCTCCAGCGCATTGACATCGGTATGACCATAACGCAGCAATTTTGCCCCTGAGAGTTTGGCTCCATCCAGCAGTGAAGCATGGTTCAGACGATCATGAAGGGTACTATCCTTGCGCCCCAATAACGCCTGATGAACTCCAAGATTGGCCTGATAACCGGAAGAGAAGAGCAACACACGCGGATAGCCGAGAAAATCGGCCAGCTCTTCTTCCAGAGCATGGTGCGCAGCACTATGTCCGGTCACCAGATGGGCTGCACCACTCCCGGTTCCCCAGCGGGATAACCCCTGCTGAAAGGCCTCGATAATTTGTGGATGGTTGGCAAGCCCCAGATAGTCGTTACTGCTGAAGGATAGATAGTGCTGACCATCGACCTCAAGCTCCACCCCCTGCGGTGAAGAGGCTGTACGACGCATCCGGTAGAGCGATTGTACTTTACGCACATCCAGCTGTTGCTGTAGTTGAAAATCCAGACTCATGTGCTCTTTTAGATAGTCAGACCGGGAGAGCGGGTATTATCAAGACTCTGCTCCAACGCAACAGTGACTCACACCCAGCTGCAGCCATTCGCTTCTGACCTTGTCACCCTTACTCAACCCCACCCAATTGTTCAATAAGCTGACTCACCAGTGGTACGACCACATCATAGGAGCCTGCATCAATCTCATCAGAGATGTTTTTTCCTGTATCAGCGATCTCTGAGTAACCATAGATATCACAACTTCCCTTCATGTTATGGGCAACCAACCGGATCTCCGGCCAGTTTTGCTCTCTTAACAATATAGGTAATACCTTCCTCTGCTCTATAACCCGTTCAATAAAAAGGATACGCAGCTCGTCAGAGATCAGTGGCTCATCATCCTCCACCGCTTGTTCTGATTGATCATCAGGCTTGAGATAGTGTTGCAGAACCCGATTCAACTCCTGTTGATGAATCGGTTTGTTGAGGAAGTCATTAGCTCCTGCCTGCTCAAACAGGTCCCGATGCCTCTTCATTACATTAGCCGTCAAGGCCACCACCGGCGTATCACAGCCAAGACTTCGCAACATCTCTGTTGCCTCTACTCCACCCATCACCGGCATCTGCATATCCATCAAAATCAGGTCGAATGGTGTGACAAGAGCCTGGTCCAAAACTTCCTGACCATTATTGGCCGCCGTCACAGTAACGCCTCTTTTCTCAAGCATCCTGATAATCACTTGTTGTATATCCGGTGTGTCTTCTGCCAGTAATACTGTCCCAGAGAAGTGTTGTCGGTCGGAGGATCCGGTACTGTGTTCCGGTATAGGCTCTTCACTGGGCCTGTATGGCAAGGTCAAGGTAAAGGTCGAACCGACACCCTTTTCACTCTCCACCTCAATGTGCCCCCCCATCATTTCAGACAAATTTAGTGAGATGAATAGCCCAAGTCCACTGCCTCCAAAACGGCGTGAAATAGACCCATCTGCCTGCTCAAATTTTTTGAAGAGCTTTTGCGTCGCCTCAGGAGACATCCCGATACCATTGTCTTTAACGATAAAACACAACCACTGATCACGAACCTCCGTTGTCAGGCTTATGACCCCTTTCTGTGTAAATTTGATCGCATTGCCCAGCAGGTTGATCAAGATCTGTGTAATCCGTTGTGGGTCTCCAATCAACTGAAAATGCTCACTATTTCGCTGCTCAATGGTGAGTTCAGAGCCCAACGTTTTTGCACGAATCAAAAAGATATGCTCAAGATCTTCTAATAGAGAAGAGAGATCATACAGCGTCTTATCAATGGTAAATTTTCCTGACTCAATCTTGGAGAGGTCGAGAATATCATTGACCAGAGCCAGCTGATTTCGGCCCGCCACTTCAATGCATTTGATAATCTGCTGCTGCTCCTGACCCGGATCAACCAGCTCTTCTGCCAGAAATTCACTGTTGGCAATGATTGAGGTCAGTGGCGTACGCAGCTCATGACTCATATTAGAGAGGAAATCATCTTTGGCATGACTCGCCTGCAGAAGTTGCTCTTCCACCTCTCTACGAAGAATGTTCTCCTGTTCCAGGTCCTCAGCCAGATTCAACAGCGCCTGATTCGAGGTATTGACCTCGTGGGCGATTGCCCATTTTGCACACCCCTCTACCACCAGCTGTTGTATCTCATTCTTTTTAAGAGGCTTTTCTAGCAGAGAAAAATTACCACCCAAAACCTGCCGAATCTGATTGAGTGAATAGTCACTATCAACCTTCAACATCACAATATCAATTTGTGGAGAAATTTGGCGGATTTGCCGCGCCGTCTCCAAGCCATCAATCCCCGGTGACATCTGCGTATCAATTACTGCCACTGCGAATGGGCGCTCTACAAACTGTGCTTCACGTACCGCAGCAACAGCATCCAGCCCCTGATTCAGTACTGTTATCTCAAAAGGTAAAAATGCTCTCTGTTGCAGCGACTCTTCCACCTTATGGTGCCTACTTGTCTTATCAACGAACTCCTCAAGTGGAACCATACCACTGGGGTCTCCCTCACTTCTCAGGCAATTTTGAAGTAGATCCAAATCTTGTGGTTCATCATCCACCAGTAACACACGCCGATTTTCAGAGAAGTTGTTCTCAGGAATATAAGCGGACTGAAGCGATCTGTTTTTCTGAACATAGTCACGCACCAACTCCATCTGATTCAGAAAAGCGGGGTGCCCTTTATTGATGCAATAGGCTGCTCCAGCCTCTACCGCCACCATCTCATCACATCTGTTGGTAAGCAACAGGGGTAATGTATACAGAGTATGAGAATCATCACGCAATTGCGTGATCAGCTGCTTACCACAGTCACCGGATAGACAGATACCAATCAAAACTACTTCAGTCGAGGAGCGCGTTGCAAGCTTAAAGGCTTCATCAAAAGAGCCTGCAACCATCACCTGAAACCCGATAGCGGTCAACTGTGGCAGATAGGTTGAGTGTGCTGAACTTGTATCATCAACCAGCAACAACTCAACTGGCCTGAACTCTGTATTGGAAGCGTCCGGCTCCGGTAGCGGATTACTTGAAAGAAGCAGTCGCAAATCCTGAAATGCCTTCAAGCTATAGATCTGCCGCTTCATCTCCCCCATTTTCAGCTCACGTTTGAGACTGTTTCTCTGCAGAATTGAAAGTGACTTTACTTTTGACTGCAAACGCTCGGTTTGCAGATCAACCCGATAGGCCAGATCTTGTCGTAACTGTTCTAACTCATACGCCTGATGCCATTGATCACAGCTATTACGGACGGCCTGAACAATCTCTCCAGTATGAAAGGGTTTACGAAACCAGAGTACCGAACCACTGATCTGGTGGAATATTTTATCGGTCGTATAGTCACTGTAGGCGGTGATGAAAATAATATTCACCTCGCTGTCCAGAAGCCTGATTCTTTGTGCCGTCTCCAGCCCATCGATCCCCGGCTGCATGCGCATATCAATCAGTGCTACCGCATACGGCTGCTGATCCTTCAATGAGGCTTCGACTGCTGCAACCGCATCCATACCTTGTGAAAAACAGTCCAGCAGATAGGTAGGCTGCTCAGCGCCCAGATTCGGCTCTGTCTCCGAACCATCCTCCAACACACCATACAACTGATCTTGTGCAAGCAGAGCCTTGCGGTCGGACGGGGTAAAAATTGTCCGGTAGTGGGCGAGCACACCCTCTTCATCATCAACCGCAAGAATGCGTCTGTTTTCCTGAGTATCCATTGGATTAAACGGGGCCATATCGATAAAAAGAGAACTGCCTTCGAAAATTAATGGGAATCACTGCTATACAACTAAGTGCTAACTTTACCATAAGTTTTAAAAGGTATTTATAGTGTAGGCATTCATTACACTATCCCAACACAACCTCCTCTCCAGCCAAGGCTTCCAACCCCAACTTGGCAAACAGAGAGGCATCACTCTCCTCACCCGCATTCGGTGTAGTCAACAACTGTTCACCCGAAAACATTGAGTTCGCCCCCGCGGCAAAACAGAGTGCTTGCAGCTCTTCACGCATCGATTCTCGTCCTGCCGATAATCGTACCCACGAAACTGGCATCAAAATTCGCGCCACAGCAATCGTGCGTACAAACTCCAACGGTTCTAACGCCTCCAGACTCTCCATCTCATCCAGCGGGGTGCCTGCCACCTTCACCAGTCGATTAATGGGCACACTATCCGGCTGCTTCGGTAGATTGGCCAGTGTCGCCAATAGAGCGGCACGGTCCTGACGCGACTCTCCCATTCCGACAATACCGCCACTACAGACATTCAGTCCGGCATCACGTACATGCTCCAGCGTATCCAGACGCTGTTGATAGGTACGGGTGGTGATCACCTCACCATAGTAGGCCTCGGAGGTGTCGAGATTATGGTTATAGTAATCGAGCCCCGCCTTTTTCAGCTTCTGCGCCTGATGGTCCGTCAACATCCCCAGGGTCATGCAGGTCTCCATCCCCAACGCCTTGACCCCACTGACCATGGTCAGTAAACGCTCCATATCCTTACTTTTCGGGTTACGCCATGCTGCCCCCATACAGAAACGGGAAGAGCCGGAACGCTTCGCCTCACGCGCAGCCTCCAGCACTTCATTCACCTCTGCCAGCTTTTCACGCTCCAATTCGGTATTGTTGCGTGCGCTCTGCGAACAGTAGCTACAATCCTCCGAACAGCCACCGGTTTTGATACTCATCAAGGTACTCACCTGCACCTTGTTGGGGTCAAAGGTCATGCGGTGGATAGTCTGTGCCTGAAACAGCAAGTCATTAAAAGGGAGGTCAAACAGTGCCTCCACCTCCTCCAGCTGCCAGTTATTTCGAATTTCAGGGGTCTTCAATCGGTCTACTCCTATAGAATGTCGATGATCGTACCCTGCTCTGAAACACTGTCAACCAATCGTGCTGAAAAAAGTATACCAACGACTTCAACAACTACTGCCCACCGGCCCCTGCGCAATCTGCCAGAAACCTGTAACGCATGGCCCGATACCTCTCTGCAACCGCTGTAGACCCAAGCTACCGATACAGCCTCATGTCCCACTTGAGCTAAAGCAGAGAGATCGTTGGGACGAGATTTTTGTCCCTTTCCAGTATCGGGAGCCACTGGCACCACTGATCCATCAACTCAAATTTAACCATAAACTCCACCTCTCCCGGCTCTTTGGGCTGCTGATCCAGCAACAACTACAACAGCGGCTACAGCAGCAACCCTTTGAACTGCCGGACCAAATTCTCCCAATCCCCCTCCACCCCAAGCGGCTACGACAGCGCGGTTTCAACCAGGCACTGGAGATGATTCGCATACCCGCCAAGACACTCGGCATCCCGATCAACCGCCACGGCTGCCGCAGAGTCCGCTTTACCCCGGACCAACACGGACTGGACGCCCAGGCAAGAAGAGAGAATCTCAACCATGCATTCACTGTAACCCAACCCCTCAAAGGGGCTCATATCGCACTGTTTGATGACGTAGTCACCACCGGTAGTACCATGGAGGCGGTCACAAAGGCCCTGAAACAGGCCGGTGTCCGCAAGATTCAGCTCTGGGCACTCGCATACACCCCGCCCCACCAGTAGAATGGCAATCCATGGAAGATATTACTGAAATTATTGAACCGCTCAACGAGGCACAACGTCAGGCGGTCACCACCGAATCCAAAAACACCCTGATACTGGCCGGTGCCGGTAGTGGTAAAACCCGTGTGCTGGTACACCGTATCGCCTGGCTGATTGAGGCAGAACAGGTTTCACCCTGGTCAATCCTCGCCGTCACCTTTACCAACAAGGCGGCAAAGGAGATGAAGGGGCGCATTGAAACCCTGCTACAGATGCCCTCCGGTAACCTCTGGGTCGGCACCTTTCACGGGCTGGCCCACCGTCTGCTACGTAACCACTGGCAAGAGGCCAATCTGCCACAGAATTTTCAGATTCTCGATAGCGAGGATCAACTACGATTGGTACGCCGCCTGATCAAGGAGATGAATCTCGATGAAGAGCGTTGGCCCCCCAAACAGGCACAGTGGTTTATCAGTGAACAGAAAGACAAAGGGGTTCGTGCCGCTCATATCGATCCGGGTCATGACCACTGGTTAACGCAGATGATACAGGTCTACATGGCCTACGAGGTGGCCTGCCAACGGGGTGGACTGGTGGACTTTGCGGAGCTACTGCTACGTGCCCACGAAATGTGGCTCAACAACCCGGATCTGCTCACCCACTATCGAAATCGCTTCAGCCATGTATTGGTCGATGAGTTTCAGGATACCAACACCATCCAATACGCCTGGCTGCGACTTTTGAGCGGTGAACAGGGTAATATTTTCATAGTCGGTGACGACGACCAAGCAGTGTATGGGTGGCGTAATGCAAAGATTGAGAACATTATCAATTTTGATAAAGACTTCGAAAACACCAAGACCTTTCGACTCGAACAGAACTACCGCTCCACTGGAAATATCCTCAATGCCGCCAATGCACTCATTGAAAATAATCCTGGCAGGTTAGGTAAAGAGCTATGGACCGAGGATCATGAGGGGGAGCCGATTCAGCTTTATGCCGCCTTCAATGATCTCGACGAAGCGCGTTTTATCGCCGAACAGATCCAATTTTGGGTTGATAAAGGGGGTAAAAGAGATGAAAACGCTATTCTCTACCGTTCCAATGCACAGTCGCGAGTACTGGAGGAGGCGCTGCTCAGTGCCAATATCCCCTATCGCATCTATGGTGGACTGCGTTTCTTCGAACGTGCCGAGATCAAGGATGCCCTTGCCTATCTGCGCTTGATGGCCCACCGTCATGATGACTCCGCCTTTGAGCGCATTGTTAACACACCCACCCGTGGAATCGGGGACCGAACCGTAGAGGTAGTACGCAGCCATGCCCGTGGTGCCGGTATTTCTCTCTGGCAAGCTGCCACAGAACAGAGCGAAGGGACACTACTTGCCGCCCGTGCCCGCAATGCACTGATCAACTTTATGCAACTGATTGAGCGGATGAGTGAAGAGGCAACCGATAAAGTACTCAGTGATCAGGTCGATATTGCTATCCATAAAAGCACCCTGTTCGACCACTATAAAAACCAGAAGAGTGAAAAAGCACAAGCACGGGTAGAGAATCTTGAGGAGTTGGTTACCGCCGCCCGCCAATACAGCCCGGAAGATGGATCACTCAATATACTGGATGAATTTCTCGCCCAGGCCGCACTGGAGGCAGGTGATACCCAAGGAGATGAGTGGGAGGATTGCGTACAGTTGATGACGCTGCACAGCGCCAAAGGGCTGGAGTTTCCGCAAGTCTTCCTGAGCGGCATGGAGGAGGGGCTATTCCCCCATAGCCGATCGGCAGAAGATCCCGACAGTCTGGAGGAGGAGCGTCGCCTCTGTTATGTCGGCATCACCCGCGCCAGACAGAAGTTGACCATGACCCACGCAGAAAGTCGCAGACTCTACGGAAAAGAGAGCTATCCACGGGTCTCTCGCTTTATCAAAGAGATCCCCAATGAACTGCTGCAGGAGGTGCGGATTCGCTCCACCATCTCCCGCCCCGTCAGTAGCTACTCCTCCAGCTACACCCAAAACAGCCGTTCACGCATTGTTGAAGATTCTGGTACCGGACTGCATCCGGGCCAACAGGTACGTCACACCAAATTTGGTGAAGGGACGGTATTGATGCTGGAAGGAAGCGGCCCACAGGCCCGTATTCAGATCCACTTCCCAGAGGCAGGCACCAAATGGCTGGTTGCCAGCTACGCCAAGCTGGAACCGGCTTAGCCAACAACGTCATGGCAAAGAAGGCTCTACCCTAAGAATTTGTTCGAACTTGCTGCTACAATCGCAAATATCATCCCAAACAGGCTTGGTAATCTCAGTAACAGAGGAAGAGGTCTACTGTTGGCCCAACACGACCAGACCATCTATAACATGAGCAGCGAACAGCAGGTCACAAGGCTCTTTTAACCACTCCAAACAGGAAAATTGTACCGAAAATACCAGAAATCACTGAAACAACTCCCCTCCGCACAACCAGGTCAAGATAGAAGGCAGATTGAGCAGTGGCTTGCAGAAAGAAGCCAACATATCGACTCACAATGGCGGCATGATTAGGGGTATTTTAAGAAACAACATGGTCATTGGTAGATTTTCCAGAACACTCAATACACTTGATTAATGACAACCAGCCACTTGTTGCTATACCTGTACAAAAGGACAGGTTGTTTTTTGGTTGCACGGTGTGTCTAATGGGTCAGAATGGTTGATATGAAAATGAGGAAATACAGAGATTTTCCGCAAACTAGGGCAGTAGTTATTGAATTATACAGAATCCGTATAATTCAATAGTTAGTAATTCTGTATAGTTAACTGTTATGCCTCAATAGAAACCACCACTATTGAGGTATTATAAAAAGTTTGGTGGGATTACATGAGGTAAAAAAATGGACTCAAAAAAATTCACAATTGAAGAGCATGGCTTTGAAGAGGTCAAAATCGAAAAAGGCATGGTAAATGGAATGGCTTACACAGGAGATTGTTCCGGTGGTCGTTCTGATTGTTGCACAAGAACCTGTTCTAGGGATGGTAACTTTGCTGCTTCTGAAAAAGGTTGGGAACAGTTTTTGAAGATCGAAGGTGGTCAAGTTCAATATTAATTGAGTATAACAAAGCCCTACTTATTAGGGCTTTGTTTGCTTTATGAGGTGTAAATGATAGATTTGAACTTTAAGCCATACCTTCGGGATGGTGTTGATGTTTATATAAATGATAAAGATAAGACTGTTGTATTTGTATTTTTATCTACGAGAGAAAGAATTCAACTTAATGTTGAAGATTATCTAGTAAAACTGTTACCCCATATGGATGGAGTACATACAACTTATGATTTAGTTAATATGGCAGGAGAATACAATAAAAGCCGAATTACTAAGTTTATAAGTTACCTAAAAAATAAAGGGATAGTTGTTAATGCAGATTGGTTTGAAAAATTAGAGTTAGATGGCAACTATAAAGCTAGATTAGAAAAGCAAATATTTTTCTTGTTGGATATGACATCTTCTATTGAAAAAACACTTCATATACAAAAAAAAATAAAAAATACGACAGTTGCAATTTTTGGTCTTGGAGCTATCGGAAGTTGGATTTTAGTTGAATTGTTACAAATGGGATTTGAAAAAATAAAATTACTTGATTACGATCAAGTTGAAGGTAGTGATATTAATAGGCATGCATTCTTTATTACTGACAATATAGGGTTGAACAAAGCTGAAGCCTATAAAAAAATAGCAAAAAAAATAACTCCAGACGCAATAATAAACTCACATGATATTCAGTTAAATACTGAATGTGACTTAGATACTTATTTAAATGATGTGGATCTTGTTATTAATTGCGCAGATGAACCCTATATTGGATATACAAGTATTAATTTGTCTAGGTATGCGTTAAGGAAAAAAAAATTACTTTTTGTTGCGGGAGGTTTTGATGCGCACCTAGCATCCTTAGGTGAAATGATTGTACCTTTTAAAACGCCATGTTCAGATTGCTATAACAACTATTTCAAAGAGTCTTTAAAAGGTTGGAAGCCTATAAAACATGCTGTTACTGATCGAGACAAAGGAATTGGTGGGCTTATATCTCTAAGTATTTTTTCTTCTTCAAATGCTGCATTATCTATTCTTCAATATTTTGTTGATCTTGAAAGGTTTTTATCAAGCCCAAGCGGTCGTGGTGAATTTAAATTCAATGATTACAGTATTGACTCTTTTACTGTAAAGAGAGATATAAATTGTGAGGTTTGTGGTGTTTGATAAAAAAAGCCCGTTGCGGTTACGTCCATCAGTTAGTGTAATTCCAACTTCTGATAAACAAGTTTGGGAATTTTTTCAATCAAACACAAGAAGAATGAAGCACATCAAGCTTGCAGAGCCTGAACTTGCTGAAATATTATATTCGTTAAATGGTGAAACTATTGATAGTTTAATGAAAGAACATAAGCATCTTGAAAAAGCGATAGAATCGTTACTCCCTGTTTTGATTCAATGGAGCATGATTGAATATGTAACTGTCGCTAACGAAATTGAAAATAATGATAATTACCGTGTCTTAAATTTTCTTGCTGACTACATTCCTAGTGATCAACTATTGAATGTATTCAACAATTTAGAAAATTCTACTGTCTTAATTATTGGTGTTGGTGGTGTAGGAAGTTGGATTGCTTTAGGCTTAGCTCAATCAGGAGTGAAAAATTTTATTTTGTGTGATCCTGATACTGTTAAGCCCCATAATCTCAATAGAAGTTTATTTTATGATTCAGACATAGGGGAACTAAAAACAAAAGTTATTTGTAACAAAGTTGACTCTTTTGGTGATGGCTATAATATTATCGAAATAAATGAAATGATTAATAGTTCAGGTGATGTCGTAAAAATCCTAGATGTTTATGATGATATTAATCTTGTTATTAACGCTTCAGATTTCCCTAATGTTGATACTACATCTGAATTGATATTTGAGCCATGTATGGTTCGAAACATCCCTCATATTGTTGCTGGAGGGTATAATTTACACTTGAGTTTAATTGGTCCAACAATTATCCCTCATAAAACAGCTTGTTTTAAATGTATAGGTAAAGGATTAGAGTTGCAGCAACAAGAGGATTTTTCTAGTATTCGTAAACTCCAAAGAAAAAAAAGGAATATAGGTAACATTTCCCCTCTAGCCGGAATTTCTGCTTCATTTACAATTAATGAATCAATACGTGTTCTTTGTCAGTCTGACAAATTAGCCCCGGTTATGACAAACAAGAGAGGTGAATTTAATTTTCTTACTTCAGAGGTTGCCTTTTCAAATTATGAAAAATTAGATGACTGCTTTTGGTGTGGTGCAAAAAATGCTTAAAATTGAAAGTGGTGTAATTGCTGAGTATTTCACTATTTGTGAGCTATTCAGGAACAAATTTGAGGTTGTCGTCTCTCCCAATCCTAATAATGAGGATTGGGATTGTATTGTCATTAAGTCACCATGCGGATCTTTTCTTGATATTAAGCTCCAAGTAAAGGGAGTGCTATGGCAGGAAAAAACAGGTATGCAACCAACTATAACTGGAAATTTCTCGTCTGATATAGATTTTGACTATTTAGTAATTGTAGTGATTAACTTTGATAATGAGTCTGATTATTTGACATATATTGTGCCAAAACAGGATCTTTTGAACGGTTCTGAGACAGACCAAAAGCAAGGGTTGTTGTGTGAAACTTCTAAAAAAATCCGCTTCACAAATAAAAGCATTGCATTTAGTACATTTAGCAATGAGAGATACAAAAAAATAATAGATGAAAAATACTTAAATAACTGGGGGCAGATTGAAAATGGCATAACAAAAACATGCACTCGGACAAAATAAAGCTACGTTCGTTCCTCACTACGCTTTATTTTGCCGGTGATGTTGGCGTTAGCCTGTAAAGCCACCATGCAGGGTGATATGAATCATAATAGGTGGTATCTATTAAAGGGGAATAAAGATGAAAATTCTAAAGCTAGTTACATCCTTACTATTGTTGTTGTCATTCAGCTG
>Ga0209559_1000133_pt1:0-2500 | contig 65131 bp, 60 predicted proteins | sample SaaInlV_110m_DNA_FD_184677 | JGI IMG/M metagenome (GOLD analysis project Ga0209559, IMG submission 184677) | Marine microbial communities from expanding oxygen minimum zones in the Saanich Inlet - Saanich Inlet SI074_LV_165m_DNA (SPAdes) (version 2) | ecosystem: Environmental > Aquatic >...
TTGCTTACACTTTATTTCAGGCATAAAAAAAGCCCCGATACATTTCTGTATCGAGGCTTTAGAATAAATGCCTGGCACAAATGTGCCCGGAACACATTTGGACAGCTTTGCTGCCCTCAGGGAGAAAGACAAGGATGTCTTTCATCCATGACCTACTTTTTAAATACAGGTCATTGCCTATTATTAAATACCCCGCACATAAAAAAACCCGATGTTAATTTAATAACACCGGGTTTCGGAATAAATGCCTGGCAATGACCTACTTTCACATGGGGAGACCCCACACTATCATCGGCGCAGATCCATTTCACTTCTGAGTTCGGGATGGGATCAGGTGGGTCTAGAACGCTATGGTTGCCAAACAATTCGGTTGTGACTTAGTGACTTTCATCATTAAGCCTAAATTTGAAGTCTGTAATAAAACAATGGATATTGTTGCTTTCTGTATCAACTCAACACCCGTTTTGAGTCATCTGGGTTAAATTAATAATCCTGACTCGAAACTGTTTGGGTGTTATATGGTCAAGCCTCACGGTCAATTAGTACTGGTTAGCTACATGCATTACTGCACTTCCACACCCAGCCTATCAACGTTGTAGTCTTCAACGGACCTTTAGAGAGCTTAAAGCTCTAGTGAGAACTTATCTTGGGAGGGGCTTCCCGCTTAGATGCTTTCAGCGGTTATCCCGTCCGAACATAGCTACCGGGCAATGCCATTGGCATGACAACCCGAACACCAGTGGTTCGTCCACTCCGGTCCTCTCGTACTAGGAGCAGCTTCCCTCAATTCTCAAACGCCCACGGCAGATAGGGACCGAACTGTCTCACGACGTTCTAAACCCAGCTCGCGTACCACTTTAAATGGCGAACAGCCATACCCTTGGGACCTGCTTCAGCCCCAGGATGTGATGAGCCGACATCGAGGTGCCAAACACCGCCGTCGATATGAACTCTTGGGCGGTATCAGCCTGTTATCCCCGGAGTACCTTTTATCCGTTGAGCGATGGCCCTTCCATACAGAACCACCGGATCACTATGACCGTCTTTCGACCCTGCTCGACGTGTATGTCTCGCAGTCAAGCACCCTTATGCCATTGCACTCATAGCACGATTTCCGACCGTGCCGAGGGTACCTTCGCGCTCCTCTGTTACTCTTTCGGAGGAGACCGCCCCAGTCAAACTACCCACCACACACTGTCCTCGATCCCGATAAGGGACCTAAGTTAGAACTCCAAACATACCAGGCTGGTATTTCAAGGTCGACTCCACCAACACTGGCGTGATGGTTTCAAAGTCTCCCAGCTATCCTACACAAGTAGGTTCAAAGTTCAGTGCGAAGCTGTAGTAAAGGTTCACGGGGTCTTTCCGTCTAGCCGCGGGTATACGGCATCTTAACCGCAAATTCAATTTCACTGAGTCTCGGGTGGAGACAGTGTGGCCGTCGTTACGCCATTCGTGCAGGTCGGAACTTACCCGACAAGGAATTTCGCTACCTTAGGACCGTTATAGTTACGGCCGCCGTTTACCGGGGCTTCGATCAAGAGCTTCTCCGAAGATAACCCCATCAATTAACCTTCCGGCACCGGGCAGGCGTCACACCCTATACGTCCTCTTACGAGTTTGCAGAGTGCTGTGTTTTTAGTAAACAGTCGCAGCCACCATTTTATTGCAACCCTCTCTAGCTTATGGAGCAAGTCCAATCACCAAAAAGGGCGTACCTTCTCCCGAAGTTACGGTACTATTTTGCCTAGTTCCTTCACCCGAGTTCTCTCAAGCGCCTTAGGATTCTCACCCTTCCCACCTGTGTTGGTTTGGAGTACGGCCACTTCATACCTGAAGCTTAGAGGTTTTTCCTGGAAGCATGGCATCAACTACTTCGCAACTAATGTCGCTCGTCATCACATCTCAGCCTTAGGAACCCGGATTTACCTAAGTTCCCAGCCTACTTGCTTAAACAGGGACAACCATCGCCCTGCTAGTTTAGCCTTCTCCGTCACCCCATCGCAGTATAAAGCGGTACAGGAATATTAACCTGTTTTCCATCGACTACGCCTTTCGGCCTCGCCTTAGGTACCGACTAACCCTGCGCCGATTAGCGTTGCGCAGGAAACCTTGGGTTTTCGGCGGGGGAGTTTTTCACTCCCCTTATCGTTACTCATGTCAGCATTCGCACTTCTGATATCTCCAGCATTCCTTACAGAACACCTTCACAGACTTACAGAACGCTCCTCTACCATGCAGATAAATCTGCATCCGTAGCTTCGGTACATAGTTTAGCCCCGTTAAATCTTCCGCGCAGACCGACTTGACTAGTGAGCTATTACGCTTTCTTTAAAGGATGGCTGCTTCTAAGCCAACCTCCTAGCTGTCTATGCCTTTCCACATCGTTTCCCACTGAACTATGATTTTGGGACCTTAGCTGACGGTCTGGGTTGTTTCCCTCTCCACGACGGACGTTAGCACCCGCCGTGTGTCTCCCGTGATTGCACTTCTTGGTATT
>Ga0209559_1000133_pt1:7500-65131 | contig 65131 bp, 60 predicted proteins | sample SaaInlV_110m_DNA_FD_184677 | JGI IMG/M metagenome (GOLD analysis project Ga0209559, IMG submission 184677) | Marine microbial communities from expanding oxygen minimum zones in the Saanich Inlet - Saanich Inlet SI074_LV_165m_DNA (SPAdes) (version 2) | ecosystem: Environmental >...
CCGCCACAAACTGAAATTATCTTAATGAGTTACTTAGACCTTGACTTTAAGTCAAGACAAGCCCAGAGACAGCGCCCGCCTCAACATAAAGCTAAAGCGCCTATCCATTTAAATCGAATTATTAGAGGCTTTACCGCTCTCATCACATTGATTGCCTCAGTTTACCTGATTCTTTCCTTTTTGCCTGACAGTTCAGCAAAGGTCGGGGATTCTAACCTCAAGCTTCAACGATTACACTATTCTGTTTTACTGCCCGGTAAAACCAGCACTGAAATATCACAACCTTCAGTAAGCGAAGAAGTTGATGCCCAACCTGAATCACAATGGAAAACCATACAGGTAAAAGCTGGAGATACACTTGCCTCCATCTTTTCAAATGCTGGATTAAGTGCCAGCACGACACACCAGGTCGTGCAGCTTAACAAACAAACCAAAAAACTCAGCAAAATTCGTCCCGGACAAAACATTTCAATACTTCAAGATTCAGAGGGAACATTAATAAACCTTAAGTATATGCCCAGCCTCACGCAAACTCTGGTCATCAAACGACAACAGGATAAAAAATTAACCAGTGAGCTATTACACCATCCTCTAGACCCCATTCCTGTCTTTAAATCAGGAGAAATAACATCCTCTCTTTTTCTGGCTGCTGAAAAAAGCAATATTCCTGAAAGCGTTATTATGGAGTTAGCAGGCATTTTTGGATGGGATATAGATTTTGCACTGGATATTCGCAAGGGCGATCAATTTGCTGTTGTGTACAACGAGCTTTTTAAAGATGGCGAAAAAATACGTAACGGAAGAATCCTGTCTGCCGAATTCATTAATCAGGGCAAACAGTATAAAGCAGTTTATTACACCGACCCAAAAGGAGAAAGCAGCTATTACTCTCCCGACGGGAAAAGCATGCGTAAGGCATTCCTTCGCAGTCCAGTAAAATTTTCTCGCATTAGTTCTCGCTTTAAACGCAACAGAAAACACCCGGTATTATCGAAAACCCGCGCTCATAAAGGCGTAGATTACGCAGCATCACGTGGCACCCCTATTCGAGCATCAGGTGATGGCAAAATAAAATACAAAGGAACCAAAGGCGGATATGGCAAAACCATTTATATCCAGCATGGCGGTAAATACACCACCGTTTATGCACATATGTCCCGATATGCACGCGGATCCCGAAAAGGAAAACGAGTAAAGCAAGGACAGATCATTGGTTATGTCGGCAGCACCGGACTGGCCACCGGCCCTCATTTACATTATGAATTTCGAGTCCATGGAGTTCACCGCAACCCATTGACGGTTAAATTACCCGCTGCCGAACCTATTGATAAGGCTTACAGAGCTCACTTCAAGAAAGAAACACGAACATTTTTGTCCATGTTAAATTTGATGGATGAGAAAAAAGTAGCTCAGGTAACTCAATGAACGCATTCGCCCGACAATTATATTTGGGCACTATGAGCGGAACCAGCCTGGACGGGCTGGATATAGTGGCAGTTGAATTTCATGAAAGTCAGCCAGAATTACTCCACCAGCAAACGATACAGTATCCACCTGAGCTACGATCATTATTACAGCAATTAGCGTTAAACCCCGATGCAACCATAAATGAAATGTGCATACTGGATACCCAGTTAGGCAACTTTTATGCTGAAAAAATCAATCATTTTATCGATGAATTTAATATCAATCGACAGGAAATAGTTGCCCTGGGCTCTCACGGGCAAACCATTCGGCACGATATCCAGCAAAATAATCCCTACACTTTACAGATAGGCGACCCCAATATCATCGCAGCTCAATCCGGAATAACCGTGGTAGCTGATTTCCGTCGAAGAGACCTGGCTCTAGGCGGTCAGGGTGCACCACTGGCACCGGCTTTTCATAATCATGCATTTCACTCTGACAAAACCAATCGAGTCATTATCAACATTGGCGGCATTGCCAATATAACGTATCTGCCAGCCAATAACTCTACACCCATTTGTGGGTTTGACACCGGTCCCGGTAATACTTTACTAGATAGCCTGAGCCAGCAATTCCTGAATAAAAATTTTGATGAAAGAGGAGAATTTGCCCGAAGCGGTGAAATCCAGACAGCAACGCTGCAAGAAATTATAGAGCAAGAACCTTATTTCCATAAAAAGCCACCTAAATCAACGGGCACCGACTATTTTTCTCCTGCCTGGCTCAAGCAGTTCCAATTCGACTCACTTTCACCCTCTGATATCATGGCGACTCTAGTCGAATTAACAGCCCTTAGCCTGGTCAAAGGAATTCAATACCTTGAAAGCAATATTGATGAATTCTTTGTTTGCGGGGGCGGCGCACATAACAACTACCTAATGGAACGATTAAGCCACCACCTCAAACCCGGCAAGGTTAAATCGACCATTTCATTGGGCATTCACCCGGACTGGGTTGAGGCTATGGCCTTCGCATGGCTTGCCCGACAAACTATAAAACAACTTCCAGGCAACCTTCCATCGGTAACTAGTGCAAAAACACCCACTATTTTAGGGGGTGTGTATTTTTCACATAGACAGGCCTGATTGTTATGTTAGAATACTAGACCGTTTTAATTTTTAGATGAATATCATGAACTTCACAAGGAAGTCCGTTTCCATAACACTCCTGACAGCCGTATTATCCGGGCCTGCCGCAGCAGACTTTGTCGGACTTAATATTGGCGCTAGTCACTGGATGCCAGACATCACCGGTTCTTTTAGCTCAGGAAATGCTAATTCAATTCAGCTAGATAATGATCTTGGCTACTCTGATCACACATCAACTTCTGTTACCCTTAGTTTTGAACACCCTATCCCTCTTATTCCTAACGTGAAATATCAGGGTTCAGACCTAAATACCAGTAGTAACTCAACACTGAACACCGATCTGGAGTTCAACAATAGAACCTATACCGCTACTTCAAATATAAGCTCTACTTTAGATTTATCTCACAATGATATAGTGCTTTATTATGAATTGCTTGATAACTGGATCAATCTGGATGTTGGTGTAGACCTGAAAACTTTTGATGGAAAAGTATCAATTAATGGTACTGATGGCATAGAAAGCATCACTGTTGACGAAACAATTCCGATGATTTATTTGTCTGCTCGCTTCGATCTTCCTTTAACTGGCTTTTATGTAGGTGCAAATATACAACAGTTAAGTATTGGTGATAATTCAGCTGAGGACACTACTCTTATGGTTGGTTATGAATCATCTGCCGGGATTGGTATCGAAGGTGGTATCAAAACCTTTTCACTTGAATTAAACGATGCCAGCGATCTAAACACCAATCTGGAATATGACGGTTTATTCCTTAATGGTTATTTCCACTTTTAAGCTAAAGAATAATTTCCCCCATAAAAAAAGGCCTGTCATGCAGGCCTTTTTTTATGGGGGAAATGAAAGTTAACTACACTGAAAAAGAGGATCCACAACCACAGGTTGAAGTCGCATTAGGGTTATTAACAACAAACATGGAACCTTCCAGACTTTCCTTATAGTCTACTTCTGCACCGGATAGATACTCGTAGCTCATTGGGTCAACTACCAGAGTTATTCCGTTATTCTCAATCTCGTGATCACCATCATTCACTTTTTCATCAAAAGTAAAGCCATACTGGAAACCGGAACAACCTCCACCCTGAACAAATACTCTCAAATTCAGCTCAGGATTACCCTCTTCAGCAATCAGTATCGCTGCTTTTTTCGCTGCTGCATCACTAAATTTCAGATCAACGATAGTGGCCGCATTTAGCGGAACACCAAAATCTGCACTAATGTTTACACTAACCATTTTATTCACCAGAAATACTAAATTATGTGACGATATCTTTCCTGACTAAATTAGTCAACTATTACAAGAAAGGGTATTAGGTAGCTGCAGCCTCAGAATCTATTTCTTTTTCAGATTTATCTTCTAACTGCTTGGGAGCAATTTTCTCGCTGCTCTCGTGCACCAGCCCACCATTAACTTCAGCACCTATCGCCATTTCGATCAGATTATAGTAAACGCTACCATTTATCCGCGACTTAGGCGCAAGCTCTACGCGTACTGAACCAAATACATCTCCTATAATTTCTCCATTCAACACCATATTAGGTACTTTTACTTCCCCTTCAATACTCCCAAACTCACTTAAAATCAACATAGCTTCAGTACCTTCTTCGGCCAGTACATTTCCAATGATTTTGCCATCTACATGCAGCCCACCTGAAAATATCAGGTCACCATTTATCACCGTACCCTGCCCGATCAATGTGTCTATTCTTGCTGAATTAAAATTTTTCTTTTTGCCGAACATTTAGTTGTTGCCTCCGGACATAGCCTGCGTCCATGAAATCGATTCTGAAAATGGTTTAATCTTTTTTGTAGATGGTTTTATCTTTACTTGAACATCATAGGGTTCAAAAAGATCAGGTAATAGCATATCACCTTCAAACACCTGAAAATATCGAAAAGAAAACTTACTGTCTTTTTCCTTATATTCCTGTTTTATTTTCTTTAGACTAAGATCTTTAGATTGCCCATCCTGCTGCCCCTTAATCAAAAGATCAAAGCGTCCTTTAACAAATTTATTGCTTTTGCCTCTTTTCGATAACACCAACTTATAATAGTACATACCCAGGTTATTTTTTTTATTAAGCTCAAAAGACTGAATATTTACACCTAGAGAGAGCTGTTCAGGACTAACAATACCCTGGTAAAAAACGAGCTGTTCTTTCATCTCCAGCAATTCTCTCTGCAAAGCGACCTGAGAGCGATTAGCCTTTTCATAAGCATCATGTTCTACTTTACTGATACCTTGTAGTTTCGCATTTTTCTTAACTAACGAAGTATTTCGTTGCTCAACCTCGGCAACCCGATTCAACAGCACCTCTTTTTCCAACTTGAGCTGCCGTAGCTCATAGGACTGATAAGCTCGCCCGACCAGGAACATGATAAAAAGCAATAATAAGACTAATGCAATACCGAGCCAGACTCTCCAGGGGTTATGCTGGCGAACCTGAAACCCCAAATGAGCCTTGCTCATGGCATAAAACCTATAGCTGTTAAACCAGCTGTTTCATCCAGAGACATCATCAAGTTCATATTTTGAATAGCTTGGCCAGCAGCACCCTTGACCAGGTTATCAATAACCGATAACACAACAAGTTTGTTTGAATCCTCAAGGTAATGAACGGCAATTCGACAATCATTAGCACCTTTTACCGACCGAGTTTCTGGATGTGCACCCTGAGGCATAACATCAACAAACGGCTCATCAGCATAATAGGATTCGAACAGTGCCTGTACTTCACTAACATCGGCTATAGCATCGGCATAAACAGTGGTATGAATTCCACGAATCATAGGCATTAAATGTGGAACAAAAACAAGGTCAGCCTGAGAATCAATTTGCCTGAGGTTTTGTTTTATCTCAGGATAATGACGGTGTCCAGACACCGCATAAGCTTTTACTGATTCTGACACTTCACACAGTGCCGAACCCAGACTGGCACTTCTTCCTGCACCACTTACTCCTGATTTACAGTCGGCAATAATGGTGTCTGGCTTTATTAACTTGTTTTGTAGCAGAGGAAGCAACCCTAAAGTAACAGCAGTGACGTAACATCCAGGGTTAGCCACTAACTGGGCATTTTTAATCTCTTCACGATTCATTTCAGGCAAACCGTAAATAGCTTTTTCTACGCTGGAGGGACTGACATGCTCAGTACCATACCATTTGCTCCATACATCTAAATCTTTCAGTCGAAAATCAGCCGCCAGATCAATCACCCTGATTCCAGCATCAAGAAGCTCTTCTACCTGATGCATGGCAATAGCATTAGGCGTTGCAAAAAATACCAGATCACACTGCTTATAACTTTGAATTGATGGCTCAGTAAATTCCAGATCCACCTTTCCACGCAAGTTTGGAAACATCTCGGCAACAGCGGTGCCAGCGTTAGAACGGGACGTAATAACTTTTAAATTTACCATTGGGTGATTAGCTAACAGGCGCATTAACTCAACACCGGTATAACCTGTACCACCTATAATGCCTACATTTACCATTTCAATCTCTGATCCAGTGTGTGAAAATAAGCGCTGAATTATACATATTGCCTGATAGCCTGACAAAACATCTATTGCTTAAATGCCTAAGAAATTAATCACCTTTTTATTAATTTTGTGTCTTCTCGTTGGCCTGGGGTTGCTCTACAGGCAACCAGATTATCCAGAACTATCTGATAATTTAGTTTTCCAGCGTATAGATGGAACCAGGCAAACGCTGAAGGAAATTAAAGGTAAACCTGTTTTGGTTACTTTCTGGTCACCCAGTTGTGTCATATGCATGCAGGAAGTCGATGAATTAAACCAGCTATACACTCAACTTCAGGGTGGTGAGAAATTTGATTTACTGGCTCTATCCATGCATTACGATAGACCTGACACAGTAATTCAAAGCAGCACTAAATCGAATATGCTTTATCCCGTCTACCTGGATTTACAAAATTCATTATCTAAGGCATTTGGAGATGTAGTAGTAACACCCACCAGCTTTTTATTAAACTCTTCGGGTGAAATCATTTATCGACATGTTGGTCGGATAGATTTCTCACTCATCAATTTCAAACTTAAAGAACTTATTGGATAGATTATGCTCTGGCTTAAAGCTTTACACCTGATGTTTATGGTCGCCTGGTTTGCAGGTCTTTTTTATTTACCACGTTTATTTGTCAATCATGCAATGACTGATAACCAGGAAACCAGGGAGCACTTCAAGCTCATGGAGCGTAAACTCTATCGTTTCACAACACCCTGGATGATATTAACACTGGTATTTGGCACCTGGATGCTGGTTGACTATGCCTGGGCGGCATATGGCTCTATGTTATGGCTGCACATCAAATTATTATTGATTGGCATTTTAGTGATTTTCCACTTTTATTGCGGAAAACTGGTGAAGGACTTTGCTAACGACAGCAATACTCGCAGCCACGTTTGGTATAGGTACTTTAATGAAATACCTGCTGTGATTATGTTTGTAATAATCCCTTTGGCCGTTTTAAAGTCTTTTTAATTTTTACTGAGTCATCAGTTTATTTACCTGCGCGGATCAATCCGCCCAGGCCCCGATCATCCAGTTGCTCTATGTAAAAATTTCTTACATCCTGAGCATCACTCATATTTTTAGTGATTGAAATAAATTCGCTGAGTTCACTCAGACTAAACGAGCGAATGACTTTTTTAGCCCGGGGTAAACTTCCGGTACTCATCGACAGACTTTCAATTCCAAGCCCCATTAATGCCATAACACCCATCGGATCACCTGCCAGCTCACCACATACACTTACCGGAGTATTCTGACGATTAGCCCCCTGTACTATTTGCTCTAAGGCACGTAAAACTGAAGGGTGTAAGGATGAAAACAAATCAGCAACCGATTCATTATTTCGATCAACCGCCAGTAAATACTGTGTCAGATCATTGGTTCCAATAGACACGAAATCGACTAACTGACAAATTTCATCAATTTGATAAATTGATGATGGCACCTCTATCATCGCGCCGATATGAGGAAAACGTAAAGGCTCACCTAACTCTTCTTCTATTTCATCCTTTGCCCGGTGAATCAAGATTAGAGCATCATCCAGCTCCTGTATCCCACTGATCATGGGCAATAGAATATGCAAATTATTCAGACCCACATTGGCACGCATCATGGCTCTTACCTGAGTGATAAATATATCAGGATGATCCAGAGTGATTCGGATACCTCTCCAGCCAAGAAAAGGATTATCTTCTTTTATCGGGAAATAACTCAGCGGCTTATCCCCACCCACATCGAGAGTTCTGAGTACCACGGGCATACCGTCAAAAGTTTTCAGTACATTTCTATAAATTCGAAATTGCTCATCTTCACTGGGAAAGCTTTCACGAATCTGAAACGGAATTTCTGTACGATATAAACCAACACCTTCCGCACCACTTCTTAATGAAGGCGAATGGTCAGACATCAAACCAGAGTTAACGTATAAGGAAACCCTGTATCCATCGGTAGTAATGGCTGGTTTAGATTTTAATTCATTCAAGCTGTCAGTGATTTGCTCCTCTTCAGCTATATGAATTTTTAATTCATCGAGCAGATTTTGTTTTGGATCAATGTAGGCTTTACCGCTGTAACCATCTGCCACAACAACCAGACCTTCCATTTGAGTATATGGCAGATTAGTCACACCCATAACCGCAGGAATACTTAGAGCATGCGCCAAAATAGCAACATGTGAAGCACCGGAGCCATGCTCCGAAACTATTGCCTGTAACCCTTCCAGTGGGACACTGGCAAGATCTGTTGCAGAGATTTCCTCGCCCACCAGTACAAATTTTTGTGGATAAATTCGCTCACCTACCTGAGTAGATAACATACGTTGTAAAACACGACGCCCAAGATCAAGAATATCGTTGGCACGTTCCGCCAGATACTCATCTTCCATGGAAGAAAAAACATCGGCATGTTCCTGTATTGTTTCACGCCAGGCAGATGGAGCCCAATGCCCTTCTTGAATACGTTTACGGGTATCTTCAATTAAAGATCCACTATCCAGCATTTGAGCATATGCTGTAAACAGCGCACATTCTTCCAACGGCAAAGATTGTTTCATGCGCTCTGCCTGGTCATACAACGATTGTTTTACCTGATCCACCGCCGCTTCAAATATTTTCACTTCATGAGTAATGTCATCTTTATCAGAAATTCGTTTATCTGCAACATTATGCAAGCTGACGCCATGATTAATTACTACAGCCTGGCCCATAGTCAAGCCTGGTGCACCGGCAACCCCGCTCAATGTACAGGAAATAGAAGCACTACGATCAGTCAATAAGCTCGCAATCTCACCGCTACTTCGTGCATGGGTAATAGCATTGGCTAACTGCGTAGCCAATGTGGTCATAAAAGCTTCATCATCACTATCAAAGGCTATCTGGGCTCGCTGCAAAACCAGTACACCAAGAATTTTACGTTGTGAAATGATTGGGATACCCATAAAAATTGGAAAAGCTTCTTCACCTGATTCTTCAAAATAGACGAAGTTTTTATGTGAACGAGCATGATCTAGTCGTATAGGCTCTGCTTTTTCAGCCACCATACCAACAAGACCTTCCCCAATATTCAACTTGATTTGACCAACCACACCTTCATTTAAACCACGGTTTGCCATTAAAACCAGCTGTTCTTTTTCATTCACAGCCTTGATAAAAATTGAGCAGGTATCAATCTTCAGAGCATCGATCAGGTTTTCAACAATTATTTCGAGTGCATGCTGAATATCAGGAGCATGATCAACTTTTTTAACCAGTTTTTGGAGGGTATGAATAAGTGACGGCATATATCGAGTAATAGCCCCTTAAAGATACTTATTCAATTGCTGAAGCGCACATCGATATACACGTTTTTTGAAATAAACAACCTGATCAACAGGGTACCAGTAATCGACCCACTTCCAGCCTTCAAACTCCGGGCTATCCGTTGACTGTAGATTCACACTGCTTTCTTCTGCCGCCAGTCGCAATAAATACCATTTTTGTTTTTGCCCGATACAAACTGGCTGTGAATGCCGCCTGACCATGCGCTTTGGTAACTTATAACGTAACCAGCTACTGGTCGAAGCAATCATTTCCACATCATCATTATTCAACCCAATTTCTTCCCACAGTTCACGGTACATAGCCTGTTCAGCTGTTTCTTCCGGGTTAACGCCACCCTGCGGAAATTGCCAGGCATCCTGTCCCATTCTTTGTGCCCACAGAAGCTTTCCATGCTGATTACTCAGAATGATGCCTACATTAGCCCGGTATCCATCAGAATCAATCACTTAGCTGGTTTTCCTGTTATTTAGATTAGCCTGTTATTCTTGCATAAAATCGTTATAGTGACCAATTTATCCCTACAGACATCAAAATGGCTTTAACCCTCTTCGACCTGGACAACACATTAATCACCGATGACAGTGATTATTTATGGGGACAATATCTGGTCGAAATAGGTATTGTTGATCCACTTGAATATGCAGAAAAAAACCGTCAGTTCTTTGAAGATTACGAACAGGGACATCTGGATATTAATCAGTATCTCAAGTTTTCACTAAAACCTTTAAGCCTTCACAACATACAACAGCTAAATAATTGGCGTATAGATTACATTGACACTGTCATTCGCCCACTTGTTGCCACCGGTACTCAGAAGCTTATAGAAAAGCATCGTTCGCAAGGAGATACGTTAATGATTATTAGCGCCACCAATTTATTTATCACCCAACCGATTGCGGACCTATTAGAAATTCCAAATATTCTTGCCACCCGTCCAGAAATTAAAAACGGCAGTTACACGGGAAACTATACCGGCACGGCAACCTTTCAAGAAGGTAAGGTGACTGCTTTGAAAGAATGGCTTAAGGAAAACAACATGGATCTCTCAGGAAGCACTTTTTACAGTGACTCTCATAATGATTTATCATTACTTAAAATAGTTGATTACCCTGTGGCGGTAAATCCTGATGAAATTCTTCAGCAAACCGCTGAAAAGAACAACTGGCCAATTATTGACCTTAGAAACTGATCTTAAAAATAAGCATCTACTATGATTGACTGGACAAATATTGATACCGTATTACTGGACATGGATGGCACCCTGCTGGATTTGAACTTTGATAATTATTTCTGGCTGGAATACCTGCCCACACGTTATGCCGAAGAATTCGACCTGCAAGCAGATGAAGCCAAAACTCTCATCAATCAAAAAACCCAGGCTCTGGAAGGTACACTGGAATGGTATAGCACTACCTACTGGACCAAAGCACTGGGCATTGATGTCGTCGCGTTAAAACACGAAGTAAGACATCTCGTTACTGAAATGCCTTTTTGCCATGAGTTTTTAGATAGTTTAAAAGCGGCTAAAAAAGATATCGTCATGGTCACCAATGCTCACCACGACAGTCTTAATTTAAAAATGGATAAAACAGGACTTGCTCATAAATTTGATAAACTCATTACCGTGCATGAATTTTCCCTGCCCAAGGAAAATATAAAGTGCTGGTCTGAAGTGCAAAAATTGCATCCGTTTGACCCAAAGCGCACTTTGCTGGTGGATGATAATCTGAATGTACTTAAATCCGCAGAGCTGTATGGCATTGCCAACTTACTCGCCATTTTTCAGCCGGACTCCAAAGCCCCAAAAAAAGATGTCGAACATTTTCAGGCCATTCATACCTTTGATGAAATTCTACCCGTACAAAAATCAGAGACAGCCAGATGAAAACTATTGGCATGCTTGGCGGCATGAGCTGGCACAGCACAGCTCTTTACTATGAGTTGATCAACAAAGGAGTCCAGCAAAAAATAGGAGGCTTACATTCAGCCAAAATCATCATGGCTAGTATCGATTTTGCAGAAATTGAAACCCTTCAGCGTAACGGAAACTGGGACAGAGCCGGGGAAATTCTGGCCGAACATTCATTGAAATTACAACAGGCCGGTGCTGACTTTTTACTCATTTGCACCAACACCATGCACATTTCAGCCCCAATCATTCAACAACTTATCAACATTCCTTTATTACACATTGCCGATGCCACAGCAAAGGTTATATTACGGCAGGGCTACAAAACAACAGGTCTTCTCGGCACACGGTTCACCATGCAAATGGATTACTATAAATCACGCCTGCAGCAGCAGGGTCTGAAAGTTGTAGTGCCGGATGAAAAAGAATGCGATAGAGTCAACGATGTGATTTTTGATGAACTTTGTTATGGCACTATTAAAGATAACTCAAGGATTGATTACCTGAATATCATCAATAAGCTTGCTAAAAATGGAGCCGAGTGTGTCATTGAAGGATGTACGGAAATCACCTTACTGGTGAAACAGGTTGACACTAAAATAAAACTTTTCGATACCACTGCTATTCATGCCGATGCCGCAGTTAATTTTGCATTAGCTGAGTAAATCCGTGTAGGGTGCGCCGCGCGCACCATCGATTGATATCGGTACGTGCAGCACTAAACCTACATGGCTTATAGAAATGGTGCGCGCGGCGCACCCTACGGAGCAAACAATTACTTATCCGGCTGATGAATATCCATCTGAGGATAAGGAATAGAAATGCCTGCTTCATCAAACTTCAGCTTAACGGTTTCATTTAAATCCCACAAAACAGCCCAGTAATCAGAAGTTTTAACCCAGGGACGGACCACAAAGTTAACCGAAGAATCAGCCAGTTCAGACACAGCTATCACCGGCTTGGGATCGGCTAGAACACGTTCATCAGCATTTACAATTTCATCCAGCATTTGCTTGGCTTTTTTCAGATCATCATCATAGCCAATGCCAAAAACCATATCGACTCGACGTGTTTCACGTGCAGAATAATTAGTAATCGTGCCACCATAAATAGAACCGTTTGGAATAATAATTTCGCGATTATCACCCGTTCGCAGAGTAGAACTAAAAATGTTAATGGTTTCTACAACTCCAGCCGTACCAGCAACTTCTACAAAATCGCCAGCCTTAAACGGACGAAAGACGATCAACATGACACCTGAAGCGAAGTTCTGTAACGAGCTTTGAAGCGCAAGACCAACTGCTAAACCGGCCGCACCTAATAAAGCGATCAGAGACGTTGTATCTACACCCAGTTGATCGAGTGCTGCAATAACGACAAACAACAATAGAATAGTTTTAAAAATTGAAGTAACGAAATTGATTAGAATTTCATCCATCTTCGATTTTCCAAGCACTGTCCGCATGACTTTGGTCAGCGTATTGACTACCATTTTACCAATGATAAAAATCGCCAGTGCCATGGAGATATTAATCCCCCATGGAATAACGTAAGTTTCAACCAGCTTCATAACATCTAAATTTTCTAACATGATTTTTCCCGTTTATATTTTTAAGTTAATGTCCTTTTCCACTCTATTCCATGAAAATAGAAAAAATCAGAGTTAAGGATAGACGTCCATTATTTCACAACTAAATAACAGCGTAAAAAAAGCAGCGTCTTTATATACCCTGATGGTACAAAAGTCAGTAGAAAAGTTGTAAATAGAAACTATTTACAACTTTTTAGGAGTGAGGTAGTCAGGTTTAGAGCAAATGCCAAACCTGATAAGTAAAGAGGGATATGTTAGTGATGATGTCCATCTGGGCCATGAACATGCCCATGTTCAAGCTCAACAGACTCGGCATCTCGAATGGCCATAACTTCAACATCAAAATTTAATTCGATACCTGCCAAAGCATGATTTGAATCGATTTTTACAGATTGATCGCTAACTTCCATGACAGTGACTGTTATTGATTCTCCATTGGGACCTTCAGCATGAAAAACCATGCCCGGCTCTATGTCCTGATCTTCCGGGAACATTTCACGGGGTACATCTTCAACCCGGGTATCGTCACGAGGCCCATAACCTTCTTCAGGTGATACTTTCACCTTGAATTTATCTCCAACTGCTTTATCAGTTAACTCTTTTTCCAGGCCTGGAATGATATTCTCTGCACCATGTAAATAAACAAAGCTGCCATCCTGAGCTTGATCGATGACTTCTCCATCGTTGTCAGTCAATGTGTAATTTAGCGTAACAACGTGATTATCTGCAATTTTCATGATATTTATGTTCTATATTTTAAAAACGCACACCATACAGAATAAAAGCAGATTAAGGTAGTGGGGATTCAGCAATTAAATATTCAACATTCTTTCTACTTCTTTTATTTCCTTATTTGACTGTTTCATCAACTCTATACTCTCCTTCGGCCCCATATTCAGTTTAGTAATAGCAGGAATAGTCGTAATCGGAGGCATCAAGCTCATTTCTGTTGTTCCCATTAAACTATGATATTGAGCCACAATAATCAGATCACATAAATCAGCAGTATCACTTTTATTTCTGAACCAGTCTTCACACTCTTCAGCCACCGTGACCATTTCCTCAGTAAAATTCCATTTATTCATCAATAAACCCGTTATCTGGGGTCTCATGACCTGAATAGTTTCTTCAATTAATTCAGGCGATGCCAGAGTTTCTTCAAATTGATCTAAATAACCGACAATTACAATGACCCCCAGATCGTGCATTAAACCCGCCAGCATGGCCTGATCGGGATCAAACAGTCCCGTATTTTTTGCGAGTATACGACTGATAGCAGCCACTTTTCGACTATGCTCCCATAACTTCTCCATTCTTTTAACTGCAACGCCCGATTGACTTTTAAACAGCTCATTAGCCGCATAAGCCATAACCTGTTTATAGGTCACATCCATGCCTAAACGCACAACGGCAGCCTGAAGAGTATCTGTAGACGCAACTCCCTGATAAACAGGGCTATTGGCAATTTTTATCAACTTACCGGTAATAGCAGGGTCAGTCATTATGACTCCCGCTAATTGATTTGCATCGGCATTATCATCATGAAACACCTTTTGAATTTTCTGAGCTACTTCAGGCAAACTTGGCAAGCAGATACTGTCCGTCATGAGATCCTGATAAAGCTGAACAGTCGCAGGGTTCATGATCAATTCCCCTTCCAGAGAATGAACACTGATATCCTCATCACCCTCTTCTGTCTGGCGGGCAAAATCATTGAGTAATTTTTTATCTATCTTCAGGTATTCGACAGTAGTTGTTGAAATTACGTCATACATACTGGGACGAAGCTGCGCAACCGGGTTTAATTCATCCTGCTCATTAAAACTCATTGGTTTGACCGCACCATCTCTCGCGATAGTTTTGATATCTCCTTTTAGAACAAAAAGACTAAATTCATCAGCACAACCAAGTTCAATCAACTTTTGTTTTTTGTCAGCAGTTTGAACCGAAAGCCTGTTAGCCAGTGACTGTAATTGCTCATCAGTAAATTGCGCCAGGGGGCGTAAACGGCGCAGTGTGTCTAAATCGGGGGTTTGTTGCATATAGATGACATAATTTTTATTAATACTACGCTATTTGTATACGCTACCGCTAAAAAGTCAACAAACAAGCTAATAATTTTAGCCTTTATTTTCACCCTGAACCTTATATCAGGTATTCAAAGCGATTTATTTAATTTTAAATAATAAGTTAATTGTTCAGTTATCAGGGATATTTGTTCTGAGTTGTATGTTTTTTCTGATTCTCGCCCCCACACAACGTCAGGCCAGTAAACATCGTCTGTTCGACGACCAATCACATGAATGTGCATTTGAGAAACCACATTACCAATAGTGGCCACATTGATTTTATCGCTGTTAAAATGTGATTTAACAAATGCTGATAGCAGGTTCACTTGCTCACAAAGTTGCTTTTGTAATAACGAATCAAGCTGGTAAAACTCTGTTTGATTCGTGTGAGGCACTAAAATAAACCAGGCTACTTCTGCATTACTGTGCAATAAATAGCTCAGCCCATCAGTTTCAACGATTACATGACAGTCTTTTACTAATCGCTCATCCAAAGAAAATTTGCTCATTAAAACCCACTTGATAAAAAAATACCTAAACTACCGGCATCATCACTAAACCCCGATGTTTCATAAGTGATATCGGTATAGCGCAGACCTATTTCCAGGCCTGGCACAAAATGATAACTATATTGAAACACTAAACCCAGTGCATCATCATATTCAATTAACTCAGGGTAATATCCTGCCACATTATCACTGTACTCCGGTGACAGATGTAAAGTCCCTCCCACACCAAACGAATGCGGCCCGGAACTACTTACCAGCATGGCATCAAATGTCATCGTACTAAAATTTGCCTGCCCATTATCGGCGAATATACTATCAGACAAATACCCCACAGAAAGCCTAATAGCTGCCGATCCATCATAGTTAACAGGGTTTTGAACCCCAACGGCAAATTTAATGCCACCCCCGGCTTCAATGCTATCAACACTATTTGTCGAGATTAATTCATTCCCACCCGCTTCAGCTGCTACCTCAAGATATAGTTCGGCATTGGCAGTATTGACACTTAATATCACTAAAATTATGACTACGAATTGTTTATACATTTCAGATCCTCACCCATTGTTCAATTTTTTATAATTATGAACCAGTCACCTTAACCTTAAATTAATCAGGATTTCTCAGCCATTAACAATCTAGCAATTAAGTTTTAACTTAAAACTAATAGAATAGGTTATGATGTCGACTGAGACTTTAGTAAAGCCCAATTTTCAGCTAGTTAACACTTGCTTTTAATCACTAATAATTAAAAATAACTATTATGAAAATGGAAAAATTTGACCCATTAAATGGTTCGATAGCCCACGTATTGAATTTTCTCGGTGAAGGCTGGTCAATGCTCATCATTCGTGAAGCTTTTTTTGGTATCCGGCGATTTGAAGAGTTCCAGACTCACCTGGGAATAGCTCGAAACATACTGACTACTCGTCTAAAACGCCTATGTGACAACGGCATCCTTGAACGAGTGCCCATCAAGGAAGGTGCTAAACGCCATGAATATCTGCTTACCACCAAGGGTAAAGAGTTATTACCACTTTTGATCACACTTACTCAATGGGGCGACAAATGGATTTATGGCAAAGGTAAGGAGCCCATTATTTTCCTCGACCGTGAAAATGCTAAACCCATTAGCCCGATACTGGTTCATGCCAACGACGGCAGAAAACTTCGTCCTCGAGAAATTATGCCAACAGCCGGACCCGGTGCAAATAAAGAAGCCAGGGACAGATTACAGGAGTTAGCTGAGCTGGCACGAGAGCTGGATAATAAATAAACGGGAACTAAGCCGCTAAACAGGCAATCATAACGGGTAACAAATTTTTGCCTGGTAACCGTTTATGTGTAGCTCACCCAAAACTGGATTAACACTGAGGGCACCAACGCCATTATCGATTGGGCTTAGTCAGAGTGATAAATTTTTTCATTCCGCTTTAAACAAAGCAATGAAAATGTCGAACGATTACAACAACAAAGAATGCAGGAATTCACCGCTAAAGAACCCGAATTTCAGCAATAGATAAGATCCGTTGTCCAACCCATTTAATTCAATTTAATCGCGCTTTAAAAACTTTGGCAAACAACCAGACACTTAAGGTTAGTAGTTACTCTTCCGCTTTAATTAAAGATTTATTCACCACGAAGACACGAAGGTATATCATTATTTAATAAGCAAGCTTATTTTTATATTATAACAATAGCTGATATATCCAGTTTTTTGCATTAATTTTTTTCTTCGTGAACTTCGTGTCTTCGTGGTGATTATTTTTTGACTTTTAATTGTGCTGAATAGTTACAACCAATCTAACTTTCCCAATTCAGTGGTAATATACCCCTTGTTTTATCACGACATAAAGGATTCATGGATTCTCCATCAAGTATTAGCCAGTTTGACCACTTCATACCGGTCAGCACATCACGTCTCATAGAAACTTTAAAACAGAGTGGGCTTAGCCCTGAACAGATTTATGTTATTTTTAAGCTCAAGCAGGTTATTTCATTTCAATTTTATGAAAAACTGGTTAGCCTGAAAAAACATTATCAACCATTTAACCCTGACCGGGAATTACTCATCGATGAGTCTGTTTCGACAAATGCTGATATTTGTATAAATGAAATTAAAGAATTATTAACCGCCGCAAATTACAACGAGCTAAATCAGCAACAAATAGAATACGCATTACAAAAGACATCACCTTATGGACTCCAGATTCATATAGACTTCTCTACCTTTTCAGATGTTAGCCTTTTTTATCGAGGCAAAAGCAGCAGTACATTCCAGCTTCGTGACTGGAAAACCCTGTATATAAAAAAGAAAAACATCAACCTGATACGCTACCAGCGACTATTTTTGTTAATACGTTATAAGGATCAACACAGTAAACCCGGATTACATCTAAAGTTATTCAAAGATATTTTACGACCTGATCTCGAAATGTTGTTTCCAGAATGTAAGATTCGCATGAAAGCTTTTGACAAGGTAAAACTTGCTATCACCGGAGGCGGAGGCACAGCAGGCGGTTTATTCGCTACCATCGGAAAAGTCACTGCAGCTGTCACCCCGTGGACAATTGCTATCGCGGTCGGTGGGTTCGCAATGCTCTTATGGCGCCAGCTGAGTAAAATATTCATTCAGAAAACTCGCTACATGGCCACTCTGGCACAAAATTTATATTTCCATAACCTGGATAACAATGCTGGAGCAATAACTTACCTGATAGACCTTGCACGGCAGGAAGAGATTAAAGAAGTTATTCTGGCTTATGCTTTACTAAACTTAAAAAACATCAACACTCAGGATGAGTTAGATAGCGCTTGCGAAAAATGGTTTGATGAAAAGTTTAATCACCAGATAGATTTTGATATTAGTGATGCTGTAAAAAAGCTTGAACAATTTGATATCATAAAAAACAATGAATCTCTCGAATGTTCAGAGAACAATCAGATTATAGAAAACCTGAATAAGCAGTGGTTATCATTCATGAAAGTTCAAAATTAGTCTGGTGTGAGGATAATATTTTTTCTATCGGCGCAGGTAAACCAATATTCTCCAGCTCATCCCATTCAATCCACTGCAACAGGCTGCTTTCATTAACCTGCGAATGGGATGTTTTCACGAAATTTTCTGAAACATTAACTTCAACAAGCGAAATTGATAAATCAAAATGACTGAACTGGTGTTTTAACATTTTTTCTGTAACGGTATTAAATTCAGCACTTTGACCTATCTGTTGAACTTGCCAGTCGGGCAGAAAATCTAGTTGTTCAATTTCAGGTAAGGACCACAATCCACCCCAGATACCCTGTTCGGGACGACGTTCGAGTAACAGCTTACTGGCATATCGATGGAGTAAAAACCAGCGGTGTTTATATGGCCTGGCTTTTTTAGGTTTCGGGGTTGGAAACAAAGTCTGAGTACCGGCCAAATAACTTTGACAGATCGTATTTAAAGGGCATAACAAACAATCCGGATTCGAACGTTTACAAACCATAGAACCCAGATCCATCATGGCCTGATTATAAAAAGCTGTTTGCCGAGAAGGTGTTTGCTGTTCTGCTAGTTTCCATAACTTTTTTAATACTGCACTGACACCATACCAGCCTTCCACCTGATACAACCGGGAAAGAACACGTTTTACATTGCCATCTAGAATTGCTGCATGTCGACCAAAAGAAAGGCTGAGTATCGCACCAGCAGTTGACTGACCAATGCCTGGTAATGCCATTAGTTTATCTAAAGAGTCAGGAAATTCACCATCAAATTCATTACGAATAATTTGAGCTGTTTTATGTAAATTTCTAGCGCGTGCATAATAACCCAGCCCTGCCCAGTGACTTAACACCTGATCCAGATGAGCATCAGCCAGCTCATTTACCGTTGGAAATGATTCCAGGAATTTTTCAAAATATGGAATGACTGTGGCAACCTGAGTTTGCTGCAACATGATTTCAGACAGCCAAACTCTGTAAGCTGTCACTTGCTGTTGCCACGGTAAATTTTTACGGCCATGTAAATCAAACCATGGCAGTAACAACTTAGAAATGCCGCTCATTAGAATAGCTTTTTAAGTTTTTCTTCCAGCTTCTTCTTTGCTCTTTCTTTCTCTGCCTGTTTTTTAGCTTCCAGTTTTGCTTTTTGCTCAGCTTCTTCGAGCTGACGTTTCTTTTCCAGTTGAAGTTTTTTGGCCTCAAGTTCTTTTTTCTGTGAAGCTTTTAACTTTGCTTTTTCAGCATTTAGTTTTTGTTTTAACGCAGCTTTTTGCTTCGCAACAGATTGACGAAGTTTATCTTTCTCAGCTGCTAATTTTGCTTTTAACATTTCATCCAGTTGTACATCAATGTCTGGCGATAACCACGAACCGGTAATGGCTACCGGAATCGATAAACCAGATAATTCATCAGCAGAACCGCCATCCTGACCTTTCGATGTAGTAACCAGCTTAGCATTCACCAGATAATCGACTGTTTCCTTAGCCAGATCAGCAGAACCTTTACCTCCAACACGTAATAAAGGAGCCTGCATATCCAGATCATTACTGGTAAATACGCCATTTTTAACCACTCCTGACAGAGACAAAGCGCTGAAATCTGTTTTTCGTTGATCTAATTCCGGTGATTTTTCTCTCCTTAATTTAGCTTTCGCTGATTCTAATTTATGCCTTAAATTAAAGCCCTTTAGCGAACCATCTTTAACCAGTATTGAAAGATCTCCGTTGAGATTAGATTTTAACTCACTCAACCATTCACCTTTGGTTGTTAAATTTATATCAAAATTAGCATCTCCTGAAACCGGGTCATCAGCCATAAAATCCTGTAAAAAGTGCCCAACCTGAAAAGAAGATAATTTCTTTTTAACCGAGTAAACAGGTTGTTTCCCCTTAACGTTAATTTTTACAGCCCCGGCATAAGCTCCGTCATATAGATCCATTTTAATGGGGGCCAGGTTAATCAGACCTTTATCAGCATTTGTGTTGAGTATTACATTATTGATGGTTAGCCCCTGGGTAATTAACGTCCCAACTTCAAGCTCACCCTGAAGCTTTAAAGATCGTAATAATTCCATCGGCAACTGAATCTGCACATCATCAGTGGTTACCACCTCAGTCTGGGCTTCCTCTTCAGATTTAGCGGCCTCTCCCATCAATTTATCCACATCAAAATGCTCAGCTTTAAGTTTAAATTTGATATTTGGTTGAGCATAATCCAGTACTTTCACAAAACCCTTAAACTTATTTTCATTTAAAGCTAGTACCAGATCATCCAGTTTTACTGAACGCTTTTTCATCTGCATATTTAGCTGGCTGGCAGAAATAGAAGCTTTCATTTTACCATCAGGAACCGCACCCCCCTCTAACTCAGTCTGAATATCAAGTGCTCCAATAGTTAATTGCTGCTTATCCAGATCAAAACCAATTTCTCCTGCAAGGCTGGTTTGCAAGTTCTGCAAAGCACCACCCTTAGCCGAAATATTGGTGCTAAAAGCACTAAGGCCTAACTGGTTCGTAACAGTTGAAAACTCCACGTCACTATTAAGTTTTAACAACACATTATCGAACGGGATCAATGCACCTGTTGCAGAACTTTCAACCGACAGGGAAGTCAACGTCACTTTCTGATCATCAAGCAGCACATCTGATTTAAGCTGTATCGTAGAAGTAAATTCATTCAGACTGGTAACCGCCATATTCAGCTGTAATGGGAAGGACTGATTCTCCGCGATCTTACCGGTTAATAACGATTCGATATTGATTTGATAGTCAACACCCGCTTTGACATCTGACCACAGTAAATTCGCATTGGTTATAACGACACCATCAAAAGCTACTTCTAACTCACTTTCCACATCGGCTTTGATTGTTACAGCTTTATCTTTTGAAGGAGTTTTTTGTTTTGATTGGGTAACCAGGTCATCCCAGTTTGTCTTGCCCCGTTTATTAGTTTGTAAATTAATACTCAAGCCATCCATAATCAATTCAGCCACCTGAGGGTTAAAAGACAACAGTGATAAAACATCGACACTCACACTGGCATGATTAACAGCCAGCATAGGCTGATCACCAAAACCCGGGGCATTAGAAAAAGTCATAGAACCCAGTTTCATACCCAGAACTGGGTAAAGGGTTAATTCAATATCACCCTGAAAAGACAGATCACGATTTGTTTTGTGTTTAACAATTCCAGAAAGATCTTGCTTGTATTTATTCGCATCAAAGGTAATCGCAAAAATACCCACTGCACCCACTACAAACAACAACAGGGCCACTAAACTAATTAGTAGAATTTTAATAATATTCATGAATGAATTAATAGATTGAAATTATGAAGAATGAAGTTATATTGATAATACACTCACCAGGCGAGAATATTGTTCAACTGTCTATTTAGGAAGATGACTCTCGCATGAAAACAACTAAGTTTCAAGGTTATGAATAAAACTCCAGAAGAACATCTACTCGATAGTAAAAACTGGCTTACCAGTAAATTCACTGATTTTAAAAACGGTGAATTTCCGTTTGGTTTTATTGGAGGAACTATTGCCGCTATCGTTATATTGTTCATCCTGGTGGGGTGGTACTGGAGCCAGGAACCGGATAGTTTTGATGTCATTGAAATTTCTCAACAACTCGCTCCACAGACCAGCGAAAAGTTAACCATTGGCAGTATCACCTCAGCAACCACTATTCACCTGATGGATACATTACTGACTAAAAGTGGCGGGTATTTGAGCAACGATGTAAGCCCTCCATCACTGTGGCTGGATAACATTCCCAACTGGGAATACGGCGTACTGGTCCAGATCCGCGATATAACACGCTCCATGCGTAATGATTTCAGTCGCTCTCAATCACAATCAGTAGAAGATAAAGATTTAATCATAGCCGAACCCCAGTTCAACTTTAACAGTGAATCGTGGGTTTTCCCAGCCACTGAAAGTGAATACAAGGATGGGTTAAAAGCACTGAATGGATATTTATCTAGATTACAGAACCCAAATAAACCCGAAGCTCAGTTTTTTGCTCGAGCGGATAACCTGTCAGACTGGTTAAGTCAGGTAGAAAAACGTCTGGGTAGTTTATCTCAACGGCTCAGTGCCAGTGTTGGACAAACGCGTATCAATACCGATCTGGCCGGAGAATCTGCTGCGGTTCAATCTACCTCCACCGCTCAGGAAATTGAAATTAAAACATCCTGGACTGAAATCGACGATGTATTTTATGAAGCAAGGGGTGCAGCCTGGGCACTGGCTCATTTGCTGAAAGCCATCGAGCATGATTTCGACAGTATTCTGCGCAAGAAAAATGCATTAATCAGCTTGCGTCAAATTATCAGAGAGCTGGAAGCCACACAGCAGACACTGTGGTCACCGTTAATCATGAATGGATCAGGGTTTGGAATGTTTGCTAATCATTCATTGGTGATGGCTTCTTATATTTCGCGTGCTAATGCGGCGGTTATTGATTTGAGGCAGTTATTGCAGCAGGGGTGAAAAAAGTTAGCAGTTAGCAGTTAGCAGTTAGCAATGATGATCTTTTGAACTGCCAACTGCCAACTGCCAACTGCCAACTGCCAACTTTAGTCTTCTAAATTCCACTCACCAGATTTCCCACCCGACTTATGCAGCAACCGCACATCCCCAATCACCATGCCTCTATCCACCGCCTTACACATATCGTAAATCGTCAACAACGCGACTTGAACTCCGGTCAAAGCTTCCATCTCAATACCGGTTTGCCCATTCGTCTGACAGGTCAGCTCACAAACAACCCGACACAGTTCAGGTTCAATTTTAAAATTAACCGATGCATGCGTCAGTGCTAAAGGATGGCAAAGAGGAATCAGGTCAGCCGTGCGTTTAGTGGCCATAATACCGGCAACCCGGGCTATACCTAATACATCTCCTTTTTTATGCTCACCCTGCTCAATAAGTTTCAGGGTTGAAGGCTGCATCTCGATATAACCTCTGGCAGTAGCCTTGCGCTGGGTGACTGACTTCCCGCCAACATCCACCATATGTGCCTGACCAGATTGATCGAAATGGGTAAGATTTGATGACATGTTTTTTACCTCTCAGCCTTAATATATTTTGTGAGTTATTTTATTAGAATGTACATGGCCTGGTTACCACGTTGGATATTGATCAGCAAACTCCTGCTACTTTTTGCCGCCGCAAAAGCTTGCTCAAAAGTATTCACCAGTTGTTTATTGATTGAATAAATAATATCGTCTTTTCTAAGTCCAGTCTTCCATGCCTGAGAATCAAGCTCCACAGCCATAACTTGTAAATATTCCAGCTTTCCTTCCTGGATATCAGTCTCTTTTATTTCACCAATGCTGGCTCCAGCCAAACGAAAACTGAACTCAGAACCATCCACCGTTACTATTTCCATCTGCTGAATAGTGGCTTTAACCAGGATAACTCGTCCACCTCGAATAACTTCCAGCTCAATATTTTGATCTACTCTCATCAGGCCAACAAGGTTATGCATATCCACCGAAGAACGCACTCTGCGCCCATTTGCCTTGATGATCACATCACCCACTTTCACCCCGCCTTTCTGAGCAGGTGACCCTTGCTCAATCTGGGTAACAATAGCTCCTTGAGTAGAATCAATATTGAAAGCTTTCGCCAGTTCTGGCGTGAGGTCCTGAGCATTTACACCCAGTCGCCCACGTTTTACTTCTCCGTATTCAATAAGCTGTGACATGATATCACTCGCCATATTGATAGGAATGGCAAAGCCAATACCGATACTGCCCTGATTGCCTTCACCGCTACCAAGAATAGCAGTATTAATACCGATCAGCTCGCCACGCAGGTTAACCAGTGCTCCGCCTGAATTGCCAACATTGATCGACGCATCTGTTTGTATAAAATCTTCATAAGACTCTATGCCCAGGCCGGAACGTCCTAAAGCAGAAACTATGCCAGAGGTCACGGTTTGACCCAGTCCGTAAGGATTGCCGATAGCAACTACAAAATCACCCACACGCAAATGGCTTGAATCTCCCAGAGAGATACTTTTAAGATGCTTCGCATTAATCTTGATAACCGCAATATCTGTATCCGGATCACGACCCAGAACTTCTGCAGTCACTTCCCGACCATCTCGCAGAGTAACGGTAATTTCAATAGCATCTTCGATAACATGATTATTGGTTAAGATATAACCATTAGACGCATCGACAATGACTCCCGAACCCAGACTCATCGTCTCTTTTTCACTCTGAATATCCGGCAGGTTAAAAAAACGCTTAAATAATGGATCACTCAAGATTGAGTTTCTAACAAGTATTTTCCCACGGGTAGATATATTAACCACTGCAGGCGTGATTTTTTCCAGCATCGGAGCCAGGCTTGGAAGAGCTTGCCCGTCAACTGCAATGGGTAGTGCTGCGTGGCTTTGACCTGTTATAAAAATAACAACGGTCAATAACAACGATTTTAAAATCATCAAAAAGTTCTCGGATTAAACTCAAATTTCTGTTGCATAGATTCATACCACTGCTGTGTTTCTTCATCGTCAGCGGGTGGTGTATGAATTTGAATTTCCACGTACATATCTCCAGCAGGACTTCCAGGCAAACCTCTACCTTTTAATCTCATTTTACGACCCGACTGGGCACCAGCTGCAATTTTTAGTTCGATCTGCCCACTTAAAGTCGGTACCGTTACCTTGCTTCCCAATGCTGCTTCCCAGGGCGAGACAGGACATTTAAGGGTTATATCTTTATCCTCAAGCTTGAACCATTTGTGTGGCAGTATCTTCAGTTCCAGTAATAGATCACCAGCTACTCCGCCGGATGCAGAGGCATGCCCCTGTTTGTTTAAGCGAATTTTCTTGCCACTGGTTACACCTTTTGGAATATTAATCTTCAGCTTTTTTAATACGGGTGTCGCGATACCACCGGCACCCTGTTCGCTGCGTGATATCTGAATTGTTTTTTCACCACCATTAAAAGCTTCTTCCAGACTAATATCCAGTTTCAATAACTGATCTTCACCTTTTCGAGCACGCGGTTGTCTAAAGCCCTGACCTTGCTGACCAAACCCATCAAAACCACCACCTGCACGAGCACCACCAAATCCACTGGCTCCGCCCTGAGAGAAAATCGATTCAAAAAAATCGGTAAAATCACCACCGGTAAATCCACCACCAGCTCCGGCTCCACCAAACCCGCCGGTATTGAAATCCTGCCCGTGCTTCCAGTTTTCGCCAAACTGGTTATAGGCTTTACGCTTTTCATCATCTTTCAGAACATCGTAAGCTTCATTCACTTCCTTGAACTTATCTTCGGCATCCGCCTCACTGTTCACATCTGGATGATATCTTCGAGCCAGTTTACGGTAGGCTTTTTTAATAGTTGCTGAATCAGCATCCCGATCAACATCCAAAATTTTATAGTAATCCTGATATTTCATAACATTTTACGAAGAGCTAAGCTGGTATTTCATGAGTGGCTTCCACTCCTTGCACAGTAATTGACAAGGAATCGATATTTAATCGCCCTTATATTGGGGTTTTACAGCAAGATTCAAGTAGCTTCCTCTTGAAGCACTTCGATACATCCTGCACACTTTAATCATCCGGAACTTTAAAGGTAGCCCTACCCGTCACTTCCTGTTCATCATTATCCTCTTCTTCACTTAGTAAACTTAAACCGGCAAAAGTATCATCTGCAGATTTTGCTGCAGCCTGCCCTTTGGCATCCAGCTCAATGCGCAAACGAAGATTATTTTCTGCATCAGCATTTTTAAGGGCTTCTTCCAGTGTAATTTTGCCTTCTCGATAAAGGTAAAACAGGGCTGCATCGAAAGTCCGCATACCCACGTTTTCTGATTTTTCCATCACTTCCTTGATTTCCTGAATATCACCTTTGAGGATCAGATCTCCGATTCTAGAGGTGTTCAACAGCACTTCAATGGCTGCACAGCGTTGGCCATCAACGGTTGGAATCAATCGCTGCGAGACAAAAGCCTGAAGGTTGTTAGATAAATCATTGAGTAATTGAGGACGCCTTTCTTCCGGAAAAAAATTGATAATCCTATCCAGTGCCTGATTGGCATTATTAGCGTGTAGAGTTGAGATCGCAAGATGTCCGGTTTCGGAAAAGGCCATGGCATGTTCCATGGTTTCACGATCACGAATTTCTCCAATCAAAATAACATCCGGAGCCTGACGTAAGGTATTTTTTAATGCATCTGCAAAAGAATCGGTATCCACACCCACTTCACGTTGATTAACAATACAGCCTTTGTGCGGGTGAATATATTCCACAGGATCTTCGATAGTAATGATATGCCCCTTTGAATTGATATTTCGATAATCAATTAAAGCAGCCAGAGAAGTTGATTTTCCTGAACCCGTTCCACCCACAAATAAAATTAAACCGCGTTTATTCATGATGACTTTTTTCAGGACCTGAGGTAATCCTAAATCATCAGCATTTGGTATCTCGGTGACGATATTACGAATCACCATCGACACTTCATTTCTTTGTTTGAAGATATTAATTCTGAAGCGACCCAGATCAGATATTGACATGGCCAGGTTCATTTCCGGCTTTTCAATAAATTCCTGACGCTGTTTATCATTCATAATTTCCTGAGCCAGGGTATTAACCCAACCAGGTGGAGCAGGTTCTTTACCCAATGGGGTTAAGACTCCACTAAATTTCGCGCTAGGACGTGCTCCAGTAGAAAAGTAAAGATCAGAACCACCCTTTTCCGCCAGAATTTTCAGATATGGGGTTACTTTCATTGCCGCTTCCTTTTTATTATTTGAGTTATGACTATAGTAGTTTTTTGTACAAGTTTCAGTGATAAAACCAATAGCAATAATAGTTCAGGGAAGAACGGGGCGTTCAGTATCTATGAGAAATACTAACTTTTATCTTCTATCCAGCTAGCTATAAGTTTTTGTTCAAGGGGGCGGCTAATGTAATAGCCCTGCACATAATCGCATCCCATTTGTCTCAACATGATATGTATGTCAGCCGATTCAACGCCTTCAGCAACAACCTCTATGCTCAAAGTATGAGCCAGTTTAATGGTAGCTTCTACAATCGTACTATCCTCATTATCTTCAACCATATTCTTCACAAAAGACTGGTCAATTTTGAGTTTTTCTACAGGCAGTTTTTTTAGGTAAGTCAGCGATGCCTGACCCGTACCAAAATCATCAATGGATAATGAGATCCCCATTTCTGATAAGCGGTTCAAAATTCCAATCACCAGATCCGGTTCCTGCATGAACTGCCCTTCGGTGATTTCAATCATTAATTGCCCCGGGGCAATTCCATATCGCTGAAGCATTTCTCCAATACGCTGGGGCAAGCCTTCATCATGAAAATCTATCATGGATAAGTTAATGGCTATTTTAACCGGCGAATCTTTAAGCTTTTGCAACTGCAAACAAGCTGTTTCAATAATCCAGTGAGACAGCGGTTTTATAAGCTGATTTTTTTCGGCGAGTGCAATTGTTTTTTCAATCGACTGAACATGCTCTTCAGGTCGCTTCCAGCGTAATAGCGCCTCAAAATAACTGGTAGTATGACTTTTCAAATCCATCACTGGTTGATAAACGAGCTTAAAATCACTATTTTTCAGAGCCCAGCGTAATGACTGAATCAAACTCAATCCCGAATAATCGGTCTGACTGTCTGGCTGCTGAATAAATACAACCGGCCAGTCACCCTGATGAGCTTTTAGTAAAGCTTCATTTCCTTTCAGCTCCAGCTCATCTTTCTCCCAGGCATTATCTGGATAAATTGCCACACCAATACTGATACCGATATTGATTTCCCTGCCATAAACGGTATAGGTTTTCGAGAGTGACTGATGAAGCTTTTCAACAAGCGAAGTAATCTGATCATCATCACTGAACTCCAGTAACAGAGCGAAATTATCTTTTTCCAGTCGAGCCAGACTATCTGACTCTCTAAGATCATTACTTAATCTTTTAGCCAGCTGTTTTAGTAAACCATCACCCACATAAAGGCCATATTTTTTATTGATCTTATAAAAGTGATTGATATCGACCAACACCAGGGCATACTTCCGTCCGGACCTTTTTCCTTCCATAATAGCCAGCTGCAATCGTTCTTCAAAAATTGCCCTGTTATTTAAACCCGTAAGATGATCATGTTTAGTCATGTAAGTTAAATTTATAAAGTATTTATGCAGAAGTAACAGCCCCGGGGTTAAAAACTGGCGATCATAGGCATTACCGGGACGTCTTGTTTGAACCATCTTCTTCATTCTCTGGCTAACCAGCAACAATGGATGAATCAATGCCCGAAACAGGGCCAGGTAAAATACAAGAGCAACAAATAACCATACCGGAATAACCCAGATAGCTTGCTGCAACCAGACAGAAAAGAAGCTTTCATGAGGTACAGACAAGGTGAGACGACCTACAGTCAATGCGTCCTGTTTAAATTCAAATACAGTTTGAAATTGCTGTTCATGCACTCTGGTTTCAATAAAATTTCGGCTAAGCTTAGAGCCAGTTTCTACATAAAACTGACGATTAGTGAGTTTTTCAAAATCATTGATGAAACTAAAATAATCCATCAATAACAACAGCTTCTGGTTATTTGACGAATCAATATCTGCCGTAACAGCAAGCATTGGCTGCGAATTTGAAAAGCATGTTTTCACCAGAGGTGAATCAGAAACTATCTCAGACTCTGACTGTTTACCAGATAAATCCAGACAGTCAGGAATCTTTTTACCCATGTCGGGTACAACTGCACCAGATTCAATAATTTTGATCAGTGTAAGTTTAGGGTAAAGCTGATAATACTGATTCACAAAGTATTGTCTTTGTTGAGAATCAGTATTTTCCTGCATCCATTCAGACACTTCATGAAAGCGTTTCTGTAACCAGGCACCTTGATCCGACTGCAACTGATCAAGCTGGATTTGCCAGTTATTCCGATATAACCCGGTCTTTTCCTTAACCAGTGAATCATTCATTAAATACAACGAGACACTCCACAGTAAAACCGCAGACAGACTCATCAGCATAAATAGTGACAGCGTGAAATGCTGAATTTTTATATTCATGGTTATCCAGAAGTCTGACAGTTTTTAAGTAATGATGCCCGTTATTCTATATTTTGCACCTGCTCTCGCATCTGCTCGATTAACACTTTCAGGTCTACAGCCAGCCTGGTTGTTTCAGTATCCTGAGATTTTGAAGACAGGGTATTCGCTTCCCGGTTAAGTTCCTGCATTAGAAAGTCAAGACGGCGTCCTACTGCTTCATCTCTATCCAGCACCTGTTCTACTTCGGCTACATGCGCTATTAACCGATCGAGTTCCTCTTCGACATCCAGTTTTTGCGCTAGCATAACCAACTCCTGTTCCAGTCGACCCGAATCAGTAGACTCTGTCCAGTTAGCCAGTTTATCAGTCAATTGTGTTGACCATTTTTTACGCATGCCTTCCACGACCTGTGGCCGTCTTTGCTGAAGCTGTTTTACAATATCTGCAACCTGCTGACAGCGAGTAGCAATCATTTCATACAGCGCCTTACCTTCACGTTCTCTGCTATCAACCAATTGTTGTAAGGTAGCATCCAAACTCTCCAGAGCCAGTTCCTGCAGTGGCTTAAAATCTCTATCCATTTCATCCACAACACCTGGCCAGCGCAAAATATCAGATACAGACAGACTGTGTCCCTCATGAACAATGGTTAAAACTTCCTGCTCAACCTTGCGTAAGTTCTTAACCAGATCAGCATTTAGCTGGATAGAAGTTTGAGCTTTTTTATTCAGTTTATAACGCAAGCTGATATCCAGCTTTCCACGTTTTAAATAGTGCCCCAGCTGCTTTCTAATATCAGGTTCCAGCATTTTAAAATCATCGGGTAATTTAAAGCCCGGTTCAAGATAACGGTGATTCACAGATTTAATTTCCCAGATGATGTCACCGCTACTGTTGCTTTGTTGCACACGGGAAAATGCCGTCATACTTTTTAACATATTAATATCCTTAGTTTGATAAGTAGCATTCTACCCAATTACTGATGATTCCAAACATTTTATTTAAAACCGGTATAATCACGCGCATTTTTAAGGAGCTTGATAATGAGACCCAGTGGTAGAAACACAGATCAACTAAGAGACATCAAAATTACCCGCAACTACACCATGCATGCTGAAGGCTCGGTTTTAATCGAGTGCGGAAACACTAAGGTTTTGTGTAACGCGACTTTAGAAGACCGTGTTCCAGGTTTTCTGAAAGGCAAAAGTTGTGGCTGGGTGACAGCCGAATACGGCATGCTACCGCGTTCAACATCAAGCCGTATGCGTCGAGAAGCAAGTTCTGGCAAGCAGGGTGGACGCACCATGGAAATCCAGCGTTTGATTGGTCGTTCGTTACGAGCCTGTGTTGACACTAAAATTTTAGGCGAAAGAACAATTACTATTGACTGTGATGTTATCCAGGCCGATGGTGGAACACGAACGGCTTCTATTTCAGGAGCATTTGTCGCATTGTCTGATGCAATTCAAACTCTACTCGATAACGGTACCTTAAAAGAGAATCCGATTAAATGTCAGGTCGCAGCTATTTCGGTGGGTGTTTACGAAGGTCACGCCGTACTTGACCTTGATTACCCCGAAGACTGTAGTGCCGAAACTGACATGAATGTTGTGATGGACAGTAATGGAGGTTTCATCGAGATTCAGGGAACAGCTGAAGGAGCACCTTTTAGTCAGGACAACCTGAGTGACATGCTGGCTCTAGCCAGTAAAGGCATTAACGAAATATTTGAACTTCAACGCGGAGAGTAACAGCATGCAAAAACTGGTTATAGCGTCAGGCAATAAAGGCAAATTACGGGAATTATCAGCATTGCTAGAACCACTCGATTACGATGTTCATACTCAAGCTGAATTTAATGTGCCTGATGTACCGGAGACTGGCACAACATTTGTCGAAAATGCAATTATCAAAGCACGTCATGCCGCTGAACTTACAGGCCTTGCAGCAGTTGCCGATGATTCAGGTATCGAAGTCGATGCTTTAGATGGCGCACCGGGTGTTTATAGCGCACGTTTTTCTGCTCCCAATGCGACAGATGAAAAAAATAATACGTTACTGGTAGAGAAGTTGAGAGATGTTCCTGAAGAGCTTAGAACTGCACGTTACCGTGCTGTCATTGTATACATGAAACACGCTAAAGATCCCTCACCCATTATTTGTGAAGGTAGCTGGGAAGGACGTATCGTGCTGACCCCTGTAGGCGAAGGCGGATTTGGGTATGACCCCTATTTTTTCGTGCCCACACATAGTTGCACCAGTGCAGAGTTATCAGCAGAAGTTAAAAACTCTCTCAGCCACCGGGGACAGGCATTAAGAGAACTGGTCAAAAAACTCGGTCAATAATAACACCCTCAAATTCTGGTGATTTTTAGCAACAACCCACCTTTAAGCCTGTACATCCACCTACCCTGGTGTGAGAGGAAGTGCCCCTATTGCGATTTCAATTCACACCAGGCCGCTGGTTTTGACGAACAGCTTTATATCAAAACCCTGATTGATGACCTGCAACAGGATTTGCCACTCATCTGGGGCAGGCAAATTGTCAGCATATTTATTGGCGGCGGAACACCTTCCCTGTTTTCAGTCGAGGCAATCCAGCAACTGCTTTCCGATTTACGATCGTTGCTAAATTTCAACCCGGGAATAGAAATCACCATGGAAGCCAATCCCGGCAGTGCAGATGAATCCCACTTCAGAGGTTATAGAGAAGCAGGCATCAACCGATTATCCATTGGTATCCAAAGTTTTGATGATGACAGCTTAAAAGGGATAGAACGCATTCATAACGGCTCTCAATCTTCAGCCGCCTTTATTAAGGCTCGTCAGGCAGGCTTTGAAAACATAAACCTGGATCTAATGTATGCCCTGCCCGGACAATCAATGCAACAGCTTATGACAGATTTATCACGAGCCATTGAATACCAGCCAGAACATATTTCCCTGTATCAGTTAACCATTGAACCCAACACCCTGTTCCATAACCAGACTCCCGGCAAAATTCCTGACGATGATCTTAGCTGGAATATGTTACAAAAGGCCCAACAAACCCTGGCTGAATCAGGTTATGAGCAGTATGAAATTTCGGCTTATGCAAAAAAAGGCCATCAAAGTCAGCACAATGTAAATTACTGGTCTTTTGGAGACTACCTCGGCATTGGAGCGGGTGCTCACGGAAAAATCACACTACCGGCAGAAGGCAGAGTCATTAGACGAACTCGTACTCGCCACCCTGAAACCTATATGCAACAGCAGGGTTCAGACCGAATAAGCGAAGAAAGAGAACTAAATGAGCAGGATCTGGTTTTTGAATTCATGCTAAATGCCTTACGACTGGTGAAAGGGTTTGATAAAGATCTATTCTCTCAACGCTGCGGTCTTTCCGCTCAGTTGCTAAAGCAGCCCATCAATGAAGCACTGAATCTCAAGCTTTTAAGCGATTTAAATGGCCAGTTACAACCCACCTCACTAGGTTTACAGTTCCATAATGATCTACAAGCTCTTTTTCTGGATGTTGATATCAGCCAGAAATTAGCCATCGAACCCGAGACACATTTTTAAACAATTTCCCACGGGGAATAAATTAAACTCGAATTCATCAAAATATTATGGGGACATAGCCACTGAAAAAAAAGTAAATAAGCCCATTAAAAAATTTATTTTATTATCTCTTGTGAAGAATCAATTCTGTGCTACATAAATTTCAAAATAAAACTATCAACCTGCTTTTTTAGTAAAAATCAAGAAAAAACAGTTGTTTTTATACACAGCTAGAAAACATCTAAATACTTGTCAACAGGCAAACAGAAAAAAAACAAAAAAACTTTCTAACAACTCTTAAGCTATTGTTTTATATAGATAATTACAAGTTGATCAAAAAATGACTAATTTAACAAAAAGCCTTTATTTACAGGCGTTAGAGAGTATCACTAACCTGTTACCCACAGACTTATCCACAGCTTTTGTGGATAACAGTATTAAGCCTAAATGGAACATGAATTTTTCGACACTTTATAAGGTTTTACTTTAACTATGTGACGTAACTTACAATTAGAAACCACTAATATTCTTTAATAAATAAGCACCTTTTCTGAAGAAGAAAATCGACCTTTTTTTCTCCATAAAATCACATGCATTTCAGTTATAATCTAGAAAATTAAGCGGAAACTTCAGACCTGTCAAAATATCACTTGCACTTTCTCCAAAAAAAAGGCAGAATTCGCGCCCTTTTAAAGTGCCGAACTAAGAGATATGAAACAGGATATCCACCCAGTATATAAAGATGTAGTGTTCCAGGACACTTCTTCTGACTTCGCGATTTTAACTCGCTCAACAATGAATGCTAAAGAAACAATCAAGTGGGAAGATGGTAATGAATACCCTCTAGTCAAACTTGAAGTGTCTAGCGCTTCACATCCATTTTACACCGGCAAGCAGCACGTACTGCAATCTGCCAAGCAAGTTGATAAGTTCCGCGAACGTTACGGAAAATAAACATCAGCAAATAGTTTTACCGAAAGGGCACCTAATGGGTGCCCTTTTTTTTGCACAAGGATGTGCTTATACCCTGAAGACCATGGATGGTCGAGAAGGGTGCTTGCACATGGATGTGCTTATGCTGGGAGGCCATGGATGGCTACGAGCAGTATTCGTACAAATAGCTATTAGGTAAAAAAGTAAAGTAACTTTCTTAAATATTACAATTGCTTATGCTTGCACAAGGACATGCTTATACCCAGCAGGTAGAAATAACAACATGGTGCACATGTTGCACCCTAAAAATACCTTTTCATTGAGGTATCAATTATTTCGAGATATTCCGTCTAAAAACATGACAGAATGACGTTTAGATTTGTTTCCTGTGTTTCATACATAGTCAATTAATTAAACTAACTATAAGAATAAATCTTACAATTCCTTGAAAGCACACAACCATTTATCTAAGCTGTACCCTGATCAAATTTTTAAGCTACTCTGTTCCTGATAACATCCAAATAAAACTCAACTCCCTCATATGAATTCAAAAAACCTGAAACAAGATGCCCTGACGTATCACGAGCAACCCACTCCGGGGAAACTGGCTATTCAGATAACCAAACCAACAGAAACTCAGCATGACCTGTCACTGGCTTATACGCCCGGTGTCGCTGAACCTGTTCGTAAAATTGCTGCTAACCCAGATGCTGCTTACCGCTACACCGCCAAAGGGAACCTGGTTGCTGTTATCACCGATGGTACTGCAGTATTAGGTCTGGGTAACGTCGGAGCACTCGCTGGGAAACCGGTTATGGAAGGTAAAGCCGTTTTATTCAAAGCTTTTGCTGACATCGATGTTTTTGATATTGAAGTCAACGCTGCCAGCACTGAAGAGTTCATTACTACAGTCGCCAATATTGCAGATGGTTTTGGTGGTATTAACCTGGAAGATATAGCTGCACCCCGTTGTTTCGAAATTGAGCAGGCACTTACCGAAAAGCTGGATATCCCTGTTTTTCATGATGATCAGCACGGAACAGCAATAATTATTGCTGCAGGGCTTTTAAACGCACTGGAAATTCAGGATAAAACTATTGAGGATGCTCGCATTACCTGTGTTGGTGCTGGAGCTGCCGGTCTTGCCTCAATGGATTTACTGGTCGCCTTAGGTGCTAACCAGGACAATATTACGCTGGTCGATAGTAAGGGCGTCATCCACTGTGAACGAAAAGACCTGAATAAATATAAACAGGCCTTTGCCCGAGTCACCGAAAAAAGAACCCTGGCAGATGCAATGGATCGTGCCGATATATTCATCGGTGTTTCCGGTCCCGATGTTTTAACAGCCAAAATGCTGTGTACTATGGCTGACCGTCCCATCGTGTTTGCTCTATCAAATCCTGACCCGGAAATTCTACCCGAGCTGGCCTTTAAAACTCGTAAGGATCTCATTATGGCTACCGGTCGAAGTGATTTTCCTAATCAGGTGAATAATGTTCTCGGCTTTCCATACATTTTTCGTGGTGCACTCGATGCCCGGGCAACTCATATTACGCTTGAAATGCACATCGCAGCGGTTAATGCCTTAAAAGACCTGACGAAACAGCCTGTACCTCAAGAAGTACTGGATGCTTACAACCTTGAATCTCTGGAGTTCGGTAAAGATTATATTATCCCTAAACCGTTCGACCCGAGACTTATAGAGACGGTACCTCAGGCCGTTAAAGATGCCGCCATTGCATCCAATGCGATTCATAAAAATCTGTAACTCTAATTATCACCTGATCGTGAAATTAATTAACACATTGTTATGTGGACTTCTGCTACTGATCTCGACTAACAGCCAGGCCAGCATTAATGCTGACCAGGCTTGTCAGAAAATCAGCAACAAATTGGCCAGTGTTTCTCTACGGGAATGTAAAGTTTTAAAATTAAAACCCAGCGGTTTTAACTCAGTTAACGATTTCCCGATTTTAATCAAGGAATACCCTCCTCTAAAAGGCAAGAAGCCTAAGGGGCGAGTACTGTTGATTGGCGGCACCCATGGCGATGAACTAGCGTCCATCAGTGTTGTTTTTAAATGGATGAAGAAACTGGAAAAACATCACTCTGGTTTATTTCACTGGCACGTAAGCCCTTTAATGAATCCGGATGGTGCTTTAATAAAAAGACAAAACAGGCTGAATGCAAATAGTGTTGACCTAAACCGTAATTTTGAAACTCCAGGAGCTAACGGTTCTGCCCTGACCTACTGGGCAAATAAAACACAACGAAATAAACGTCGATACCCCGGTGAAAGACCTCTAAGTGAGCCCGAAACCCAGTGGTTAAAACAGGAAATTGAACAATTTAAACCAGATGTCATTATTTCTGTGCACGCTCCCTACAGCCTTGTCGACTACGATGCGCCAAACCGCAATAATGCTCCCAAAAGGATAGGTTACCTACATAGAAACCTAATGGGCACCTATCCGGGATCATTAGGCAACTATGCTGGCATTCACCTTGGAATCCCCGTCATCACACTTGAACTACCACACGCAGGCATCATGCCCAACAAGCAGCAAATAAGTCATTTGTGGACAGATTTAATCCGCTGGTTGATTAAAAACCTGTAATTTTTCACCACGAAGGCACGAAGGCACGAAGAGCACGAAGGAAAAAATCATTAAAGCATTGGATTATTCTGGCTTATTCAGTTACTACAGTTTTACAGATCCAGATCTACTTAATAACTACTTCGTGCTCTTCGTGCCTTCGTAGTGAATACGTTTTTAACGCTTACAAAGTGGTCTTTCATCAGGATTTTCCACCGCATCAGCAATTGTATCGACCAGTTTTCCCAGTTCATCATGAGAAATCACTGTCAGAATCCGGTTCAATACATCGGGATCAACAGTTGCTAAAACAGAACGACCATCATTCAACGAAACAGCCAGCCCTACATTATTCATTTCACCAGTATCTTCATCTTGCATCACCAGAGATTCATTTAATTCCATCATCTGATCATAGAAATCTTCAATTTCTTCAGATAAATTTTCATTCAGATCATCGGCGATATACACAACAAAAGCTTCTACATCGGTTTCATCAATGCCTTCTTTAAGCAGATCAACATGCTTGCTCTGCAGAAACTCCTTAAATTGATCACAGGGTTGTTTGTGGAAAAAAATATATTCGAGTAACAGCTGTTCATTCATCTTTAGACCATATAAATTTATAAATATTGATACAAGCTATAAAACCTGCTTGATTTTTGTGATATTTTATACATATTTACAGAAACCAGTTAGAGTTTATTATCGTGTCAGTATTTCCTTATCGTCGTCCCAGACGTATGCGCAGAAATGAGTTCAGTCGTCGATTAATGCGTGAAAACCAGTTAACAACCAATGATCTGATTTATCCGGTATTTGTCATAGAAGGAGAAAATCAGGTTGAAGAAGTTACTTCTATGCCGGGTGTCGAACGGAAAAGTATAGATTTACTGGTTGAAGAAGCTAAAGTTTGTTTTGAGCTGGGCATACCTGCAATGGCTATTTTTCCGGTAACCCCCGCCTCGGCTAAAAGTGACGATGCTAAGGAAGCTTACAATCAACATGGTCTTGCTCAAAGAACAGTTCGAGCCATCAAGCAGGCTGTTCCCGACATGGGCATCATTACCGACGTGGCACTGGACCCATTTACCAGCCATGGTCAGGATGGATTACTGGATGAAGATGGCTATGTCACCAATGACAAAACCGTTGATGTGCTAGTCAAACAGGCTTTATCTCATGCTGCGGCAGGTGCTGACATCGTAGCCCCATCAGACATGATGGATGGTCGGGTTGGCGCTATCCGGGAGATTCTCGAAGAACACGGCTTTGTTAACACCAAAATTCTCGCCTATTCTGCAAAATATGCTTCCAGTTTCTATGGCCCCTTTAGAGATGCTGTCGGCTCTGCTGGTAACCTGGGCAGTGGTAATAAGTATTCCTACCAGATGGATCCAGCCAACAGCAATGAATCCCTGGTCGAAGTCGAAATGGATATCAATGAAGGTGCTGATATGGTGATGATAAAACCGGGTCTTCCTTACCTCGATATTGTTCGTCGCATAAAAGATGAGTTTCAATACCCAACTTATGTGTATCAGGTCAGCGGAGAATACGCGATGCTAAAAGCGGCCGGTATCAACGGCTGGATAGATGAAAAAGCCTGTGTGCTGGAAGCCTTGTTATCAATGAAAAGAGCCGGTGCTGATGGCATATTAACCTATTATGCAAAATCCGTAGCTGAGTGGCTAAAATAGATGGATAAGTATGCCGTAGTCGGGAATCCGATTAACCATAGCCTGTCACCCAGGATTCACAGCCTTTTTGCTGCTGAAACTAACCAGCAACTGGAATATCAGGCGTTAGAACTGGACCCTGATCAGTTTGAACATCAAGTTGCTGAATTGATTGAAGCTGGATTTAAAGGCATCAATATCACCGTACCATTCAAGGAAAAAGCCTGGGCTATAGCCGATAAACTAAGTCCACGAGCAAGTGATGCAGGAGCAGTCAATACTCTAATTTTTCAGGATGATGGACTCATCGCAGGGGATAACACCGATGGTATTGGTCTCACCCGGGATATGATTACAAATCATCATATTCTGATTAAACACCGTAAAATTCTGGTTTTAGGAGCCGGCGGTGCAGTACGTGGCATACTCGGGCCATTACTGGCACAAAAACCCGGGCTGGTCACCATCACTAACCGAACCGTTGCAAAAGCTGACGAACTGGTTGAACAATTCAGACCTGGGTCTATTGATAACACAGAAATTCAAAGCTGCTCCTATGAAGATCTGGGCAATGAAAAATTTGATTTAATAATCAACGGAACCTCAGCCGGTTTACACAATGAAGTGCCACCTATTCCAGATGAGTTGCTGGGTATTAACTCCATTTGCTATGACATGATGTACAACATCGAAAAACCCACTGCTTTTGTACAATGGGCTCTCGACAGAGGCGCTTTAAGGCAATTTGATGGTCTCGGCATGCTGGTAGAACAGGCCGCAGAAGCCTTTTTTATCTGGCGTGGCATACGTCCCGACACACAAGAAGTTTTAGCGACTCTACGCCAAAATTAACTTGTACGTTGCCGAAGTGGCAGAGCCCTGTAACCTTCTGAAATATTAAAGGCCTTTTCAAGATAAACCTGCTGAATCACGGTAATAGTTCAACAGTCCTCACTGTCTTTCATGATTCAGGTCATCGCATTTTCTGGCCATTTCCACTATGTTTTAGCTAATGATCTTAGTGTTATAGATCTGTTTATTAAACAGGTAAACCATGCAGGACCTGAAGCCATTCAAACTAAAGCTTGAAGCTCTCAAAGCAGAAATTACTCACCGAATATCAGCCATTGATAAAGACATTCGGCACGAAGGCATGTCAGCCGACTGGGCAGAACAGGCAAGTGAGCGTGAAAATGATGAAGTTCTTGAATCTCTCGGCCACTCATCTTCACACAATTTAATCATGATAAACAATGCTCTAAAACGAATAGACAGCGGTGAATACTTTAACTGTAGCCACTGCGGCGAAGCTATTCCAACTGCACGGCTAGAACTATTACCGTTTACAACAAGCTGTGTAAACTGTGCAGAAAAATTCGAACACTAAGGATAAGAAACAATTTTATATCTTTTTACTGATCTGGGGATAAGTCTATGCTAAATGAAAAACACGATCTGGTGCATGAACTACCAGAACATCGTGACCGTATTCACACACTAAAAATGAACAATCAACATTTTGCCCGCCTGTTCAATCAGTACCATAAAGTCGACCAGGAGGTTCATCGCATAGAGACCGGAGTAGAAACGACTTCAGACAATTATCTGGATGAAAGAAAAAAGCACCGCTTATATTTGAAAGATGAATTATTTCATATGATAAAAACAGCCTGAACCAGGGATTTAATTTAAAACCCGTCTCAATCAGCCATTGTAAGACCAGCTGTGTCCGGAGGCGGAGGCGGCTCATCTCCTTTATTTAATGATATATCGCTACCCACTGGCGCAATACCGATACCACTGATATCAATCACTGGTTCATCAATATTTTCTATTTGATACTGCATCGAACTGCCAACCGGGGCAATATCAGTTACCAGATCTTTAATATTTTCAGCACTAACATCCAGTGGCGTAGAAAGTAAGGCCTGGGGAACTTCATCAGACTCAGGGTATTTACTGATATATTCAGCATCATTATTTTGAGGAGATTCAGTTGATTTGCTGACAGGCTGTGGCGTAGCACTCTGTGTACTCGTGGTTTCTACCGACAGATCCACTATTTCACAAACCGCACCTGCTTTTTGAAAAGCACCACGATATTTAATCATGGTTATTTCATCAGTTTGCCTCTTGATTAAAACCCGGCGTCCCGAAAACATCTGAGCCAGACGAGTTTCATCGGCCTTAAATATTTTTCCAATCTTCTGTTTTACAGATTGCAGGTCTGCACCATCAACAATTTGTCCGCTGAAAGCTATATCAAAAAGTTTATCGGCCATAGGTTTTTCCTCAACTTTGTAATAATTATAATAACTCTATTATAGGTTATAAAAAAAGTTTAATCGGCTCTCTTGCTTCAACAGGTTCCAATTCCACCCTACGGTATCAATGACGTTTTAATCCAAGTAAAACGCACTGCTATTTGTGGAACCGATATTCATATTTATAACTGGGATACCTGGGCACAGAAAACCATACCTGTACCGATGGTGGTGGGACATGAATTTGTCAGTGAAATTGTTGCTGTGGGCAGCAATGTTAACGATTTCCAGCCAGGACAAATCGTCTCTGGCGAAGGCCATGTCGTTTGTGGTCGCTGCAGAAACTGTATGGCAGGACGTCGACACCTGTGCGCCCATACTAGCGGCATTTGCGTTAATCGTCAGGGAGCATTTGCCGAATATGTTGTTCTTCCCATGTCAAATGTGTGGGAGCACCGCCCCGGCATCAATCTCGATATCGCAGCCATATTTGACCCTTTTGGAAATGCTGTTCACACCGCCTTGCAATTTGATTTACTCGGTGAAGATGTATTGATCACTGGAGCAGGACCCATCGGTTGTATGGCTGCTGCAGTATGTCGACATGCCGATGCTCGCCATGTGGTCATAACCGATGTAAACCCCTGGCGTCTGAAACTGGCTGAAAAACTGGGGGCTAACAGAACTGTCGATGTTCGTACTGAAAACCTGGCTGACGTTCAAAAAGACATGAACATGCATGAAGGTTTCGATATCGGGCTTGAAATGTCAGGAAAAGCACGAATCCGCACCCAGATATCAGCAGCCCATACCCAGCAGGATCTGCAGACTGCCATGGATAGTTTTAGTGAAGTTAAGAAAGAGATGAACCTTTAAAATATTTTGCACCACAGAGGACACAGGGGAACACAGAGGTTTTTTGATTTGGAGCTACATTCTTAAATTAGGATCTATCTCATATTTTGAGTAAATTCGATATCACAGGAAAACATTCAAATTTTGTTTACTCTGTGTTCCTCTGTGTCCTCTGTGGTGAAATATTTTTTTCTAATTCCCTAACGAAATGGATAAGGCTTTAATCAGCATATCTACATCCTGTACTTCATGCTCAGCTGACAGAGTGATTCTCAGTCGGGCTGTATTTTCAGGCACAGTTGGAGGGCGGATTGCAGTAACATGAATACCCTTCTCAAATAGACTGGAAGCAATATTCATCGCTTTGTGGTTATCACCTATAATAATTGGCTGGATAGCTGTATCGGAAGGCATCAGTTCACAACCCAGTTGAACTACCTGCTTTTTAAAATAATGGATTAGCTCAAATAGCTTTTCTCGACGCCAACTTTCCTGCTGGATAATTTTTATACTTTGCATAACAGCTGCAGCATTAGCCGGAGGACTGGCTGTCGTATAAATATAACTGCGTGAACTCTGGATCATGGTTTCAATGAGTTCATCACTACCAGCCACAAAGGCACCACTGACACCGACTGCTTTGCCCAGCGTGGCCATCAGAATGGGCACATCATTCTGGTTAAGTTGCTGTTCCTCGCATAACCCGGCACCATTTTCACCCAGCACACCAAAACCATGAGCATCATCAAGCATTAACCAGCTTTCAGTTTGTTGGCTTAACTGGCATAGTTTTTTTGCTTCAATCTTATCACCATCCATGCTGAACACGGCATCAGCCATAATTAGTCTACGATTGTCAGACCTTTTCTTCTCCAGTAACCGTTCCAACTGGCTAAGGTCATTATGTTGATAACGCAGGAATTTTGCATCTGAGAGTTTAGCTGCATCAATCAAGGAAGCATGATTCAGTTTGTCCTGAAAAATAATATCAGTACGACCCACTAAAGCCGAGGTAATTGCGAGGTTGGCCATATAACCGGTGCTGAACAGCAAAGCATGATCACGCCCGGTAAATTCAGCCAGTTGTAACTCACAGTCATGATGCAACTGACTATGACCGTTAACCAGATGAGCAGAACCACTACCCACGCCATATTTTTCTGTGGCTTGAATAAAAGCCTTTTTTATTTCTGGGTGATTAGCCAATCCAAGGTAATCATTACTGCAAAATGATAACACCTGTTTGCCATTGATAGTATTATGAACACCCTGAGCAGATTGAGTCACCAGCCGATTGCGATATAAGCCCTGTTGCTTTCGTTTTTCTAGTGCATCACATAGTGCTTTCATAATCCTAAAACCCTTTGCACCACGAAGGACACGAAGAGCACGAAGGAATGAAAAATTGAAATTGTAGGTGCAAATTCCTGCTAAAGCCATGCAGGAATGACAGTTCTATTGATATGACTTTAAAGTCATAACTATATTTCAGAAAAAGCATTAACCCATCAACCAAGTCTAAATTATATAAATGTTTTTCCTTCGTGTTCTTCGTGCCCTTCGTGCCCTTCGTGGTGAATAATGTTTTTTAAGCAGCAGACTGCTGCGCATCTTTAGTTGTCTGTGGTTTTATACCCAGTTTAGCAAACAATTCCATATCTTTATTTTCTTCTGGATTCGGTGTAGTCAAAAGTTTTTCACCATAGAAAATAGAATTAGCCCCTGCAAAGAAACCCAATGCCTGTACCTCATCACTCATATCAGTTCTACCAGCTGATAAACGAACAGCAGACTTTGGCATCAAAATACGGGCCACAGCAATCGTTCTAACAAAATCTAAAGGGTCTAACCGTTCAGTGCCAAATAACGGAGTATTTTCCACTTGCACCAACAGGTTAATCGGTACTGATTCCGGGTGCCTGGGCATATTGGCCAATTGCTGTAACAATCCGGCACGATCATCTTCTACCTCACCCATACCAACAATGCCTCCGCAGCAAACATTGATGTTTTCATCCTGCACATGTTGCAAAGTGTCAAGTCTATCCTGATAGGTACGCGTAGTAATTACTTCATTGTAAAATTCTGGAGATGTATCCAGATTATGATTGTAATAATCCAGCCCTGCCTGTTTCAAACGGTGTGTTTGCTGCTTTGTCAGCATGCCCAGCGTCACGCATGTTTCCATGCCCAGATCCTTAACAACTGAAATCATTTCGATTACGTTATCCAGGTTTCTATCAGTAGGATTACGCCATGCAGCACCCATACAGAAACGGGTTGCACCATTATGTTTAGCATTTAAAGCTGCCTGTTTAACTTCTTCGATGGGTAATAAACGCTCTTTTTCCAGTTCCGTATCATATTTAGACGATTGCGGACAATACGAGCAATCTTCAGGGCAGGCACCGGTTTTAATGCTCAACAATGAACTGATTTGAACACTATTAGGATCAAAGTTCTGACGATGAACTGTTTGGGCCTGAAACAATAAATCATTGAAAGGCAGGTCAAATAATGTTTTTATTTCAGCCAGAGACCAGTCATGGCGCAAGGTTGTTTCAGTCATGATACAGCTCGTAAATAACGAAGTAGATAAAAGAGCTGGTCAGTCTATTACTATCAAAGGATTAGTCAATGTCAGGAAGACGTATTTATTTCAATATCAGGAATAAACTTAACCAAATTTTGAACCCCGGCCTGTGTCTAACCTGTGGCATAAGCATCACATCAAGCGAATTCATTTGCTCACACTGTGTCGACTCACTAGAACTTGTGTCCGCTCCATGCTCTTTGTGTGGTTTACCCAACAAAGCTGAAGGTCCTGTTTGCCCTGCCTGTCTACAACATCCACCTCGCTGGCAAAAGATGATTGCTCCATTAGTTTACACAGGTAGTACTCGACATATTATTCAGGATCTGAAATTTAATGAACAGCTTCATCATGCCAACGCGATGCTTACACATATTCAGCATTATTTTAAAAATCATCATGTTGATGCACTCATTCCAGTTCCATTACATCAATCCAGATTACTGGAACGTGGTTACAACCAGGCAGAAGAAATTGCCAGCAACCTTTCCCGGTTACTCAACATTCCTGTAAATCGAAGCAGCCTAAAAAGAATTAAAGCAACAGAAGCTCAATCTGGCCTTAGTTTAAACAAGAGGCAGAAAAATATTTTAAAAGCCTTTGAGTTCACCCTACAGCAACCATACAACTCGGTAGCAATCATTGACGACATCATCACAACCGGCAGCACCATGACCGAAATCTGCAAGGTTATGAATAAGGCTGGTATAAAATATATACAAGTCTGGAGTCTGGCCCGTGCATTAAAACATGACTAGATATTTCACCACGAAGAGCACGAAGTACACGAAGGAAAATCAAGGAAGTTCATTTTTAGGCATGATTATCCATATAGATTATGCCATTCACATATTTTTCAGCTTAGGCTCAGGGGTAACCAGTTAAATCCAACTTTCTTTAGGAATTTCTTCGTGCTCTTCGTGAACTTCGTGGTGATAAAATTTTTGCCTTTAAATCAGCTAAATAACAACCGGTTTTATCTGTATAATCTTTGTTTTAATCTTTATCAGCAATAACATGATTACTATTGGCCAGTCTTACTCTTTAGAAGTAATAAAAACCGTTGATTTTGGATTCTACCTGGATGCCGAAGAACTGGGTGAAGTGCTACTGCCCAAAAGACATGCCCCGGATGACATATCAGTGGGCGACTGTATTGATGTTTTTCTATACCTCGATTCTGAAGATCGTCCAGTTGCCACCACTCAAAAACCTAAAGCTAAAGTTGAAGAATTTGCCTATCTAAAAGTATTAGCCATTACCGAAATTGGTGCATTTTTAGACTGGGGTCTGGATAAGGACTTGCTGGTTCCTTTTGCAGAGCAACACCGCAACATGGAAGTAGATCACTCATACCTGGTATATTTATACCTCGATCAACGTGATGGTCGAATTGTGGCTTCTTCTAAAATTGATAAATTTCTGGATGATGATAAACCGCATAATTTCAGACCCCAGCAACAGGTTGATCTGATTATTGCAAATACTACAGACCTGGGATTCAAAGCCATCATCAATAATAGTCATTGGGGAGTTTTATATAAAAACGATGTATTCCAACGGCTGAGTTTTGGTCAATCTAAAAAAGGTTTTATTAAAAAAGTACGTGAAGATGGCAAGATTGATCTCAGCCTACAAGGTGGACAGGAAACCAGAGACAAGTACGCTAAAATTATTTTACAGTATCTGAACAAACAAAACGGGTTTGCTCCAGTTCACGATAAATCTGATCCGCAACTTATCTCTCGATTATTTGGCATGAGTAAAAAAGCCTTTAAGAAAGCGATTGGTGGATTATATAAACAAAGGATTATTTCTATTGATAAAGATGGTATTCGTTTAATCGAAGATAAATAATTCATCACAAAAGGACAATCACATGATATGCCACGAAATTGATTACGAAATAATCGGCGCTGAACTACAACTCATCGAAGTAGAACTGGATCCGGGAGAAACCGTTGTCGCTGAAGCGGGTGCCATGACCTACATGGAAGAAGGCATCGAATTTGAAACTCGCATGGGTGATGGCAGCGAAGCCAATGAAGGCATCATGGGTAAATTATTCCAGGCTGGCAAAAGAATGATGACGGGAGAATCAATCTTCACCACCCATTTCACCCATCATGGACATGGCAAAAAACGAGTTGCATTCTCCGCCCCCTATCCCGGAAATATCGTGCCTCTCAACATGGCCAAATTAGGCTGCAGAATTACTTGCCAGAAAGATGCATTTTTATGCGCCGCCTTTGGCACCAAAATTGACATCAGCTTTAATCGCAAACTGGGCAGTGGTTTTTTCGGTGGAGAAGGCTTCATTCTGCAAACTCTCGAAGGTGATGGCATGGCTTTTATTCAGGCCGGTGGCACGGTGATTGAAAAAAAACTAACGGGTGAAACTCTAAGAGTGGATACAGGTTGCCTGGTGGGTTTCAGCGGCAACATTGATTATGACATCCAGCGTGCTGGAAACTTGAAATCTATGGTATTTGGTGGTGAAGGATTGTTTCTGGCTACTTTGCAGGGAACAGGAACTGTCTGGTTACAAAGCCTACCTTTTGCACGCATGGCTGATCGTATTCTGGCAAATGCTGGGGGTGGAACGGGAGAGGGTTCAGTGCTGGGTAAGATTGGTAATATGCTGGATGGGGATTGAGTCAAAAAAACATATTCACCACGAAGACACTATGAACACGAAGGTTTAAAACATGGAAAAATATTCCCTTATAGTATAGGTAAATGGTTATAAGTAATAAAACCCTTCACTTGATAACCATAAAAATCATATATCAGTGATCTTCGTGCCTCGACAATAATTCCTGCATTATTCTACCTATGGGCCTTATGCCCTATTCGTGGCACAAAGAGTTTAAACCTAAATTGCAACTAAGAGATAACACCATTAGTTAAAGTTACGCAATCAATATCAAATTATCCCGATGAACCAACTCTTCATCATCAATATAGCCTAATAACTCTGATATCTGTTTGCTGGTGTGTCCAATAATTTTTCGTGCTTCATCTGACGGATAATTGATCAGGCCCCGGGCTACTTCACTGCCCGTTGAGTTTACACAGGCTACGACTTCTCCACGTTTAAACTCTCCTTTTACTGCTTTGACTCCGATTGCCAACAAACTTGCTCCAGAATTTTGCAATACCCTGACAGCACCATCATCCAGCACCAGTTCACCTGCACAGCGCATATGACCTGCTAGCCATTGTTTCCTGGCTGCCATTTGTCCTTTAGCGGCCGTTAGAAAAGTCCCTAGTTGCTCGCCTTTCACTACTCGTTTGATAACGTCTTCTTCACGCCCAAAGGCAATGACGGTATGAGTCCCGGAACGTGATGCTTTTTGAGCAGCAATAATTTTAGTTTGCATACCACCCTGCCCCAGGGTTCCCTTACTGCTTCCAGCAAAGTCCATCAGCATCTCATCATCGGCATCGGCCTTATGAATAAAATTAGCATTTGGATTTTCATCGGGGTTGCTGTCAAAAAGACCTTGCTGGTCAGTCAGAATAATCAGTAAATCGGCTTCGATTAAATTAGCGGCTAACGCTCCTAAAGTATCATTATCGCCAAAGCGAATTTCATCGGTGGCGACGGTATCATTTTCATTCACAACCGGCACCACACCGAACTTCAGCAGGGTTCTTAAGGTAGAACGGGAATTTAAATAACGTTGACGATTGGCATGTTCACCATGAGTCAATAATACCTGGGCAGTATGGATACCGTGCTTTTGAAAACAGCTCTCATAAGCCTGTACCAGTCCCATTTGACCCACAGCCGCAGAGGCCTGCAGTTCATGAATACTTTTAGGACGGTTGGCCAGGCCCAGTCGAGTCATGCCTTCAGCCACTGCACCGGAAGAAACCAGCACAACATCGATGCCTGATAATCTCAGTTGAGCCATTTGATCGGCCCACTCTGTTATCGCCTGATGATCTAAACCTCTTCCACCATTGGTAATCAGGGCGCTGCCAATTTTGACAACGACTCGTTTAATCTTGCTCATCCTGCTTTTCACCCGCTTCTTCTTTAGCAGCTTCAGCCTCTTCCATCAGTGTCATGATGTCGTAACACAGCTGATCAACTCCTGCTTTATTGATGGCGCTGATTTTATAAACGGGTCCTTGCCAGTTAAGCCCGTCAATGATTTTCTGACACCGTTCCTGCTGCTCTTCTTCCGGCAATAGGTCGAGTTTATTCAATACCAGCCAGCGTTGTTTCTGATGCAAAGATTCATCATAATTTTTTAACTCGTGCAAAATTTTAACCGCATCATCAACTGGATCATGCCCTTCATCCAGTGGCGCAATATCGATAATATGCAATAGCAGTTTGGTGCGTTGCAAATGTTTCAGAAAACGTATACCTAAGCCAACACCTTCAGAGGCTCCTTCAATCAAACCAGGTATATCGGCGATCACAAAGCTGCGATGCGGGGCAACACTGACGACCCCAAGATTAGGGTGCAATGTAGTGAAAGGGTAATCAGCCACTTTTGGTTTAGCCGCAGAAACGCTGCGAATAAAAGTAGATTTACCTGCATTTGGCATGCCCAGCAAACCAACGTCTGCAAGTACTTTCAATTCAAGCTGCAGATCAAATAGCTCACCTTCTGAACCCTGAGAGCACTGACGTGGCGCTCTGTTGGTAGAACTTTTGTAACGTGTATTACCCAGACCATGAAAACCACCACGAGCAATAAGAACGGGAACTTCAGTATCTGAAATATCCGCAATTAGCTCATCATGTTCAAGCGTTTTAATAATCGTGCCAAGCGGAACAGGTACAATAACATCTTCACCTTTACGCCCTGTTTTATTACGACTCTGACCGGTTCGGCCATTATCGGCCACGTATTTGCGTCGATGACGAAAGTCAGACAGGGTATTCAGGCCATGAGTACCGATCATGTAAATAGAGCCACCATCGCCACCATCGCCGCCATCTGGACCGCCCATAGGAATGTATTTTTCACGGCGAAAGCTCACTATGCCATTGCCGCCTTTACCAGCACGTACCTGGATAATTGCTTCGTCGATAAATTTCATGATCGGATTCCCGAATAAAGTGCTTAGCCCGATTGTTGCTGGACTTAAAATTAGAATTTGAAACTCAAATCCTGCTTATAGAGATCCAATACAATATTCGGGGTAGTATAGCAGTTAGGCGATTTCAGTTGTAAGAGGAAAATTATTTATACAGAGGTTCCAGCATGTCAGGCTGCTGTTTGGAAGATTTATCATTATCTCTCGCCATCAACTGTCTGACACCATCAACAATCAGCTCAAAATTAATATTCTGCTGTTGTCCACCATACAGAAGTGCATCCAGTTTTTTTATTTCACTGGCCAGCTCTCCAGGTACTTTCTGCATAACATCATGAGGATTGTTAATTTCAGTTTGAGAATAATAAGCCTTAGCCCAGTTCACTAAACTCAATCTCACCTCAGTAGCCTGTTTTTTATCACAGGCAGTTTTCAATTGTTTGAACTGCTGTTTAACAGAAGGTTTTGACTGTTCTTTATTTTGGCTGACAGAGTGTTTTTTTCTACTGTGGAAAAACCAGCTTAAACCGGTCACGATCCAGGCTGAAGCAAACAAAATAGCCAGAATCATCCACTGCCGGGACTCATTTGACAGGACTTCTTGTTGCGGAGTTTCAATATTTTTAACCGGGGTGTTATCAGGTTCTGCATTCTGAAGTACAGGAACAGATGGTGCAGTAGGTGTAATAGCTGTAGCAGAAGGTATAACATTGATAGTGCGAGCAGGAACACTAGCTACCTCTCTTTTCTGAGTTACAGTATTCCACCACGGAATGTCGATAGCCGGCAGAGTAATTAAACCTGCCACAGTTGGGATAAGCGCTACCTTTTCTACCCGGTAACCGGTAATACCCGTATCATTCTGGATATCATTCAATAAAGGCTGATCCGGATATTGTTTCAGCCCATCAATTGAAATATCGGGTAACACCGGTAATTGCGATGCAGTCAAACCATCTGCTTTGATGGATAGCGTTCGAGTTACGGGTTCACCCTGAACAAATTCAGGAGGGTTTTGCGGCCACTGTTCTAACAACTGGAACTCTTTGGCTGGTAGCCAGGGATTCACATTAATATTTGCAGGCACAGGCAATACCGCAACATCCAGAGCATTTGAACGTGCACGAACCACCTTTCCGCTGCCCAAAGAATTGAAAAAAGAATTTGAAGCGGAACCTATGCGCGCCTCAGCCAACACCGGGGCTAACTTTAAAAGTCCAGTTGTCTGCGGAAATACAGCATAACTTTTTTCGATCACCAGGAAGGCTTTATCGCCGATTCGAGTTTTATACTGCTTTTCTTCACCGAGTGGCTGAATGATTACGTCCATGCCATTGAAATCAATTTCTGCCATACCATAAGCGGACATGTTCTTATCACTGAATATTTGCTGGGTGATAACCAGTTGCTGCTGCGCATAAACCTGCTCCTGATCAACACGGATTCGAGTATAAAACCCGGATTGAGCTTGCTGATTCTGGGTCGCTGCTTTCACCATTATTTTGTAAGCAGCACTTTGATCAGAGCCGAATGAAATCGGTGGTAATACAATAACACCTACCTGTCTGGCAATAGCCGTCAGGGTCCAGGTTTTACTGCTGTTATAACTTCCATTAACAATACTGATATTACTACTTTGACTACGATTTAAAATATCCAGGTATTTTTCCAGCGGTGAAAAATCAGGGTCATCATCGACTGACTCACTGCTTTCATAAATCAGCTGAAATGATTCATTCAGATTCACTGGATTACGATCCGATTTAACCTGAATGGTAGCTGCATTTACCAGAGCCGGAACAACCATCAACACGACAAACAAGTTTAATAACAGAAAGTTCTTTTTTACTATGCCTGCAAATTTCAAAATAGAATACTTTTTATTCACCATGACTCCTTTTCCTGAGATGGCTGTTGTTGACGGCCGTACTGGTATTTAAATTTATTTCGCAATAATCCACCGGGATCATCAGGAATACGTCGTAACCATTGCGCTTCAGCCTGTTTTGAAAGACTTTCGGTTGGCTCTTCACTACTTTTCTCTTTGGCACTTTGTTGCTCTTCCTTTGCCTTCTGCTCTTCGGCTTGCTGCTGTTTGGCTTGCTCCTCTTCTTCAGCCTGCTGCTTTTCTTTTTCCGACTGTTGAGAATCTTTCTGTTCCTGCTGCTTATCTTTATCACTTTGTGATTGTTGATCATTTTGCTGCTGATCAGACTGTTCAGAATTCTGTTGCTGATCCTGTTGATCCTGATTTTCCTGATCAGACTGCTGTTTATCCCCCTGTTGCTGGTCTTCGTTACTCTGCTCACCATCCTGCTGGTCCTGATTTTCCTGCTGCTGTTGCTGCTGTTGCTGCTGTTTTTTTATAGCATCTTCCACCAGCTTACGATTAAACAGGGCATCATCATGTTCAGGTTGCTGTTTGAGCACTTCATCATATGATTCCAGCGCCTGTTCCAGCTTACCCATTTTCGCCAGTGTATTTCCGCGATTATAAGCATCTTCAGTAGTTTTCAGACTTTCCATTTGTTCAAGTGCCTGCTCAAACTCACCCGCCTTATAATGAGAAGCAGCTTTCCAGTCGGCACGATTAAAAAGTTCTGCTGCATTTTTTGCATCACCCGAATTAAGAGATTGTTCAGCTCGCTGATTAGTGTTTTTCCACAAGCTCTCCCAACTCGGAAAGCCTTCTGGCATATCGACTGCCAGCACAGGACGTGGCATGGGCAAAATAATAAAAGCCAACATTAATGATAGAAAAATACCCCGTCTAAAAACCAGTGCAACCAATGGTGTCACCAACAGCAATAACCAGGGGCCTTCCTCCTGCCATCGATCCGCTTTGAAATCAGTCTGCAGATGATCCTGTGATATTTTATTGTTTTCGAGCAATTTCTGAATGCCATGCAAATCACTGTCATCGAGGCTCATCGAGTTAAATACGCCACCTAAACGGGATGCCAAAGAACGCATTTCATGCCGATCAGTTTTAGCAATCACAATGGAACCAGTCTTATCTTTTACAAAACCACCGGATTGAGCGGGAATTGGTGCGCCCTCTTCTGTACCTACTGCGAGCACAGAAAGACGATAATCCACCATTTCCAGTCCCTCAAGCCGGGAAACACTATCGCTACTCACCCCATCACTGATCAGTAGAATATCACCCTTGTTAATACCAGCATTTTGAAATAACTGCAGCGCCTTTTCGACCGCCAGATCTGTCCGGCTACCCTGCACCGGCATAATTTCACTAGTCAGACTGCTCACCAGTGATTGAATCGTATCGGTATCATCCGTCAAAGGACTGACCGTGTAAGCCGTGGCAGCAAATACTATAAGTGCCGTTTGACCTTCTTTACGACTTTTCAGTAGATCAAGCAGCTTCAATCTGGCTCTGACAAGGCGACTGGGTTTCACATCCTGAGAATTCATCGACCTGGATAAATCTAAAACAATAACCAGTGCAGACTGTTGTTTAAAAACGGGTAAAGGTAGTTTTTTCCATACCGGTCCAGACAGGGCAAAAATCATGATCATGCCAATACTAATCCAGAATAATAACAGCCAGATATTTTTAGACCCGGCTTTTCCAACCAGCAGATGGGGTAACAAACGAGGGTCGATAACTGACTGCCAGTCACGACTGAACAGTTTCTTTGACCAGAAAAACCAGCCCAGTAAAAATAACGGAATCAGCATCAATAACCACTCAATTCGAAGTAACTGTAACTCCATCACTACTTGCCTCGACCTGTTAATCTGATAAACGCAATGAACATGGCTAATAACAAGGCTGCACCCAACGGCCACATATACAGTGATTTTTCAGGTCTAAGTGTTTGAGTATCAACTTCCACGGGTTCCAGCTCATCCAGAATTTTATAGATTTCAGCAAGCTCATCTGTATCCCTTGCACGAAAATACTGACCACCAGTTTGTTCTGCAATGGCCGTTAAGGTTTCTTCATCCAGATCCTGAGAGGGGTTGATACGCTGTCTACCAAAAAATGACTCACGCACCATTTCATCAGCACCAATACCAATGGTGTAAATCTTCAAACCATGATTAGCAGCCAGTTCAGCTGCTTTTAGCGGGCTTATCTCTCCAGCTGTATTAGCGCCATCCGTTAACAATATTAATACCCGACTACCATCCTTTTTATCTTTCAGACGTTTTATCGCCAGGCCGATGGCATCACCGATAGCCGTTTCCTTACCGGCAAGCCCAATAGCCGATTCCATCAACAGAGTATTAACTGTGGTCAAATCAAAAGTCAGAGGCGTCTGCAAATAAGCATTACGTCCAAATAAAATCAAACCCAGGCGATCACCTTCACGATCACGGATAAAATCTTTCGCTACATATTTAGTAGCCGTAAGGCGATCAACAGCCTGTCCTTTAATACGAAAATCTTCAACCTGCATACTGCCTGAAAGGTCAACAGCCAGCATCAGGTCACGCCCGCTAATGGGTAGCTCTATTTGCTCGCCCACCCATAACGGTCGAGCCGTTGCCAGCACCAGTAAAATCCAGCACAACACCAGCAAACTATTCAACCAGATATTGGCTTTAGTTTTTTGAAAGCTTGAGTTTAGTGCCTCAAAATCCTGCATAAAAGGCACTCGCAATGCAGCCTGCTGCTGAGTTCCTGTTGCCGGCATAAAATACCAGACCAGCACCGGTAAGGGTAAAAACAGTAGAGCCAGCGGCCACTCTAATTCAAACACTGGCTTTTTCCTTTGATAAGGCAGAAACCCAACGTTGCGTCTGATTAATTATTTCGTTAACGATCTCATCATCCAGCTCGGGCTTTTTCTGGTATGGCCCCTGAGACAGTAACTCTATAACATCATCACTGAACTGGTTTTTTTCTACCAGCTGATTAATTTTTGCATACCACTCGAATCCGGACATTCCCGCTGTCTGGTTCCTCCGCAGATAACTGATACCAATACGTTTTATTGTTATCGAAAGTTGCTGAATGAGTAGATGCTGGTTTTGATGGTTATTATAATCATTCAGCACCATTGCAACCTCCGCTTTGGCACTTTTTTTAAGCACTGGTCTTGTGAGCTTTTTAATGAAAGCGATCAGCGCCCAAATAATAATCAGGCTAACCAGTAATAAAACCCACCAGCCCATCGCTGGCGGCCACCAGGACACCGGGTCCGGTAGATGGATATCTCTAAGCGGTAGGCTATCGGCAGGGTTCATTAGCGCTTACTTTGATCCCGCTGCATCAGACCATCCAGCAAGGGCTGATTTGTGGAAAGTGACAGGTAACGCACGCCCGTTTTCTTACACAGCGTTTTCAGGTTTTCCTGATGCTGAGTAAAACGTTGTTGATAATCCTGTCGACTCTTTTTATTGAATGCATTAATTTCAGTTTCTGTCGAACCATCCGTCACACGATAATAACCATCAACCGGTAAATGAGTTTCCAATGGGTCGGATAACTGAATTAATTCGAGTTCATTATGTCGGCTTAAGCGACTTAATGTTGATTCAAACTGACTCGATACATTACGAAAATCACTGATTAAATAAATAAGACTGCCCGGCCTGGTGACATGTAATAAACGATTTAAGGCATGCCGAGAATCACGTTTATTTTCATCCACCAGGTGAGGTTGCTCAGTCGACTGAACACTAAATTCAGATAAATTTTTAACCAGCTGCAATGCAGAAGATTTTCCACCCCGGGGTCTTATTTCCAGGTGATTGAATTCTGAAAAAAGTAATGCACCCAGACGATCACCCTGCTGGCTGGATTTCCAGGCCAGTAATGCAGCAACTTTAGCGGCCAGCACCGATTTAAAACATTGTTGAGTTCCAAAAAACATCGGTGAACGAAAATCTACCCATAACAGCACGGGGCGTTCTCGTTCTTCACGAAACACTTTGCTGTAGGGTTTGTTAGTTCTGGCTGTCACCCGCCAGTCCATGTTACGAACATCATCTCCGGGCTGATAGGGACGAGACTCATCGTATTCCATACCCCGGCCTTTAAAAGCCGACATGAAACCACCATTAAAATGAGATCGAATCTTGGTTTTTTTCTTACGGAACAGGCGGGCATCCTGCTGCAAGGCAATCAGGCGGGATTGACTGATATGAATAATGCCATCATCACTATCCAGATTTGGTACCGATTGACTCATCGTTAGGGAACAGCAACTCGATGAATTAACTCATTGATAAAGCGGTCAGTTGTTATGCCTTCGGCTTCAGCCTCGTAGCTCAAAATAATGCGATGACGTAATACATCAAAAGCAATAGCCTGAATATCATCAGGTGTCACATAATCACGATTATCCAGCCAGGCAAAAGTTCGAGCACAACGATCCAGCGCGATACTGGCTCTCGGACTTGCACCATATTCCAGCCAGTTTTCAAGGTCCTTTCCATAAGCTTCAGGCTTGCGGGTTGCAAGCACCAGTTCCAGCAAATAGGTTTCCAGGTTTTCAGTCATGTGCACATCAAGAACTTCATCTCGCGCAGCGAACAGATCACTTTGTGAAATAACAATACTTTCGGTACTCGGTTCTGAATATTCCTGGCGAGCTTCATTGCGATTTAAGTGAAGAATTTCCTTCTCGGCCTGAGCATCCGGGTAATCTATTGTCACATGCATCAGGAAACGGTCGAGTTGAGCTTCTGGTAGAGGGTAAGTACCTTCCTGCTCTATCGGGTTCTGAGTTGCCATGACCAGAAATAATGGCGGCAGCGTGTAAGTTTTTGAACCAACAGTAATCTGTCTTTCTGCCATGGCTTCCAGCAATGCTGATTGCACTTTGGCGGGCGCACGGTTTATTTCATCCGCCAGAATTAGGTTATGAAATAACGGGCCCTGCTGAAATTTAAAACTACCATCCTGAGGACGGTAAATATCGGTACCGGTTAAATCGGCTGGTAATAAATCGGGAGTGAATTGCACACGATGAAAATCACCTTCAATGCAATCGCCGAGTACTTTTATTGCACGGGTTTTTGCAAGACCTGGCGCACCTTCCACCAACAGGTGTCCATCTGCCAGTAACGCAATCATCAAACGATTGATTAATTTAGGCTGGCCGATGATCTGGCTTTGTGCGTATTCTTTTAATTTTTGAAAACTTGCCTGGTGTGACAATGCATTTTCCTCTAATGGTTTTATTTAATCTGTTGGTTTGATGGTAATGTTTTTAGATAGTTCCTGAATTTAATTTTCCAAGATTAATTTTATTTTTTAGTCACTTAATAAATATTATTTCACACACTAAAGCTTTCATTACTCCGTAGCTTCTACCTATTACGTGTGCGAGTTACTTCTTTTCAACAGCAAAAAGAAGTAACCAAGAAACGCCACCCCAACAAGCCCTCTACTCGAAAAAATAGCGCTCAGCTCAGGGTCGGCACAGAAGCGGGTCCAACCGCTCTGTACCTCAAATGGCATCCTTGCCATTTGACCCCAATCTGAACGCTATTTTTCCGCGGGCTTGAAAGGGGATGTAATATCAAGAGCCCATACTTTACGATCTTGATCTTTACCCCCCTTATTGTGTGCTGAAAATTGGCTTATTTTGTAAGGTCACTGGGCATGGACGCCCAGTGAGCCCCGTTGAGCAGGAGCGAATCGGGGCGTGCCTTGCAAAATCAGTCAATTTTCAGGAAGCCGCAGGCCGCACAATTGGGAAGCCCTTTCTTTGGTTACTTTCTTTTGGCTAAAAGAAAGTAACTCGCACACGTTGTAGGTAGAAGCTACAGAGTAATGACAGCTATAGTGTGTGAAAAAATCTCAGCTAGTCACAATAATAAATTCAAAACAAAAAAAACCCCGCATTAGCGGGGTTTTCCAATTCATTACGAAGTAACTAAAAACTAAGCAGTTACAACGCTAACGAAAGTACGGTTATGTCGACCTTTAATCTTGAATTCAACATTACCATCTGCTTTCGCAAAAATAGTATGATCTTTACCGATACCTACGTTATCACCAGCATGCATTTTAGTGCCACGCTGACGAACAATAATATTTCCAGCAACAACTACTTCGCCGCCAAATTTCTTAACACCCAGTCTTTTCGACTGCGAGTCACGACCGTTACGGGTGGAACCCGCCGCTTTCTTATGTGCCATAGCTTAAAACCGTCCTATGCCTGAATTTTAGAAATTTCGATTTCAGTATAGCTCTGACGATGGCCCATCTGCTTACGATGATGCTTACGACGACGGAACTTAATGATACCGACTTTTTTGTGGCGACCATGAGACTTAATTGTTGCAGTGACCGTGCCTTTATCAAGAGCCGGTGAACCGACCTGGATATTTTCACCATCAGCAATCATTAAGACCTGATCCAGTTCAACTTCAGAACCTTCTTCGCCTGCTAATTTTTCTACCTTTAGTGTCTCACCTTCGGTGACACGGTACTGTTTTCCGCCAGTAGCGATGACAGCGTACATTCTGATGTTACTCCAAATCGATCTTCAAAAAGGGCGCAGATTTTATCTGTGTATGCCCGTCAGGTCAATGCTTTATTTAGCTTTTTAACCAATAGTGCAAATAATAA
>Ga0209559_1000174_pt1 | contig 54840 bp, 42 predicted proteins | sample SaaInlV_110m_DNA_FD_184677 | JGI IMG/M metagenome (GOLD analysis project Ga0209559, IMG submission 184677) | Marine microbial communities from expanding oxygen minimum zones in the Saanich Inlet - Saanich Inlet SI074_LV_165m_DNA (SPAdes) (version 2) | ecosystem: Environmental > Aquatic > Marine...
TATGAACTTTACCGGTCAGTTTCAAAATACGTTCAGTAGTGGTGGTTTTACCAGCATCTACGTGCGCGAAGATACCTATATTCCGGTACTTATCTAAGTCAGCCATAGTTTTCTCAAAAACAAAAAAAGTTAAAAAATTAATCCCTGTCAGCGCTTTTTTCAAGCAAAAACAGCTAAATACGGTGAATACCACAAACTATCTGATCTTTTGAGAACAGATCAAAAATCGTAAGTCATTGATTTTAAATGAAATACATGATTGATGGAATTCATGTCGGCGCATATTCTATCACGATTTCTCTATAGTGAAAGGCCTGACACAATATTAGTTCATTCACATCGATTTTGCTGTCAAAACAATCAACTAATTGCAAAACTACCTGTCTCCAGTTTTAAGCTGAATAATTCAGCTGTAATACATGAATCTTTAACTCAGGTAACGGACTATGACTTTCCAGTCTTCAATTTTTTGCTGAACATTCTTACTAGCATGTGCAGGACTGGTCGATGGTAAACGGATTCGATCCACCTGCTTATCATCCGTTAATAATTTAGCCACGGTTTGTTTGAAATATTTTTCAGAAGCAACCCCGTTAAAAGCAATTAAACGTATGTTGGGCTGCAGCTTGAGTAAGCCGATAATATCATTCGCTTCAAGCCGGTCTTTGGTAATAGCTGAATCCAGACTACCTTCACGATGACAGGCTTTGAGAGTATCCCACAGCACAACAGGAAGCTTTTTAACCTGCTGAATACGTATTTCATATTCAGCAGACCACTCCACATCAAACAGTTCAGCCATGATTGGCCAGAAAGCATTTCGAGGGTGAGCGTAATATTGTTGAGCCTGCAAAGAAGCGATACCGGGAATACTACCCAGAATTAAAACCTTAGGATCGGTTCCAATTACAGGCTCAAATGATTCTATAAATGGCACAGTTAAATATTAATAACTTTAAACGTAAAAATAGCGTTCAGCGGGCACTGTGTTTGTTCCAATCAAGGCGGAAGCGCGCGCAGCGTGGGGAGCGTATAAAAAATACGTGACCCACGCGAGCACGATTCCAACGCCGAGTGGGGCAATCACAGCGCTCGATGGCGCTATTTTTTCATTTGTTCGAAGAAATCAGTATTTGTCTTGCTTGACTGCATACGTGCCAATACAAATTCCATTGCTTCTAGTTCATCCATTGAATGCAGAAATTTACGCAGTATCCAGATTTTCTGTAAATCTTCCGGGTTCATTAACAACTCTTCTCGACGCGTACCGGAACGATTAATATTAATGGCAGGGAAAACACGTTTTTCTGAAATACGTCTATCCAGATGCAGTTCCATGTTACCGGTACCTTTGAATTCTTCGTAGATAACTTCATCCATCTTGGAACCGGTTTCGATCAGTGATGTAGCGATAATGGTCAGACTGCCACCTTCTTCTATATTTCGAGCTGCACCAAAAAAACGCTTGGGACGGTGCAAAGCATGTGCATCGACACCACCAGTCAGCACCTTACCTGAGGAAGGAATGGTCGTATTATAAGCACGGGCCAGACGAGTGATCGAGTCAAGCAATATAACCACATCACGTTTATGCTCGACCAGACGTTTAGCTTTCTCGATAACCATTTCAGCTACCTGAACATGGCGACTGGCAGGTTCGTCAAATGTTGAAGCAACTACTTCACCTTTTACCATACGCGACATTTCGGTTACTTCTTCCGGACGCTCATCAATCAGTAACACGATCAAATAACATTCCGGATGATTAGTAGCAATACTTTGCGCTATGTTCTGCAGAATTAACGTCTTACCCGCTTTTGGTGGGGAAACGATCAGACCACGTTGGCCTTTACCTATCGGAGACACCATATCGATGATACGTGCAGTGATATCTTCTGTACTACCATTTCCGCGTTCGAGAGTTAAACGGTCCTGAGCATGTAACGGTGTTAAATTTTCGAATAAGACCTTGTGTTTGACGGCATCTGGCGAATCAAAATTGATTTGATCTACCTTCAGTAAGGCGAAATAGCGTTCGTTATCTTTAGGAGGTCTGATTTTACCGCTGATGGTATCACCGGTACGCAAATTAAAACGTCGAATCTGACTCGGAGATACGTAGATATCATCCGGTCCGGCAAGATAAGAACTATCGGCAGAACGTAAAAAACCAAAACCATCCTGTAATATTTCCAGCACACCATCACCGAAAATGTTCTCTCCTTTTTTCGCTTGAGCCTTAAGTATGCTAAAAATAATATCCTGACGACGCATGCGAGAGGTATGATCACCACCCATTTCTTTAAGAAGATCAATCAGTTCTGGAACGGTTTTTATTTTTAATTCACTAAGGTTCATAATGGTTTATTTGAAGGGATAATGGCGAAGGTCTGGAATGACTGTTTAAGAAAATAGCCTATTGAAAGAATGTCTATTTGAAAAAAATAGCGTAATAATAGAATTTATAATATTGAATTTAAAATACTGAATTTAAATTTCTAAATGGAATTACAATCGAAACAATGGGATTTATTATATTGTGGTATCGCCTATCGAAGGTGGCGATCAATTAAAAACGAGACTAGCATAGAAAAAACAGGTCGTCCAACGTTTTGAACGACCTGTCAGAATTTTATTACAGGTTACTATCAATAAATGCAGTTAATTGCGATTTTGATAAAGCACCGACCTTAGTGGCTTCGACATTTCCACCTTTAAATAGCATCAGGGTAGGAATTCCACGGATACCATATTTAGGTGGTGTACCGGAGTTTTCATCGATATTGAGTTTGGCAATTTTGATCTTGCCATCATATTCGTCAGCAATTTCTTCCAGTACGGGGGCAATCATTTTGCAGGGACCGCACCAGTCTGCCCAGTAATCTACCAGTACAGGCTGTTCAGACTGAAGAACTTCGGCTTCAAAGCTGTCATCGGTCAGGTATACAATTTTTTCACTCACTTAGGTTTCTCCAGCTCAATTAGGTTGAGATCATTTAATTAGGAAAGACAATTTATTCATATCACCCCCTACTGTCAACCAAAAAGCTCAATTTGGAGTAAACCTCTAATCCTTAAATTCATTACAATTTCTAATACAAGATATTGATTCTCTGGTGATTAAAAAAGCCCCAGGCCCGCCTACACGAAAATTCAATTTATAATTTCACTGTAAAATCAATATGATGCAGAATTGTTTCAATCAGAATTCTAAGATTCACATCAATAACCACTAGAGACTGACCGATTTAGATCGAAGCATGTTACAATCCCGAGGTTAACATCTAAACCTATTAAACATACATGAGTAAACATCATTTAACAGAGATCAGTTTTGACTCTCTGCCGCTTGACAACAGCCTGCAACAAGCCCTTAAAGACAGTAATTTTGAATTCTGCACACCCATACAGGCAGAATCATTACCTGTTTTGCTGGATAATAGAGACTGCGCCGGTCAGGCACAAACCGGTACCGGTAAAACGCTGGCTTTTTTACTGGCCAGCATGCAAAGGTTAATATCCCAACCGGAAATAAAAACCCAACCCGGAAAACCTAAAGTCCTTATTCTGGCACCTACGCGTGAGCTGGCATTACAGATATATAAGGATGCAGAACTACTGGTCAAACACAACGACTTAAAGCTTGCCATCTGTTATGGCGGCAAAGCTTATGAGCAACAAAAAAGTCAGTTTGAAAAACCGGTTGATATTCTCATCGGCACACCGGGACGACTAATCGACTTCCTTAAACAGAGGCTCTACACATTAAAATTTGCTCAATGCCTGATACTTGATGAAGCCGATCGCATGTTCGATATGGGTTTTATCAATGACGTGCGTTTTATGCTGCGTCGTTTACCTCCACCGGAAAAACGTCTGAGTATGCTATTTTCAGCCACCATGGCTCAAAAGGTGATGGAACTGGCCTATGAGCATATGAATAATGCAAAACTCATCAAGATTGAATCTGAAAGCCCGGCTGTTGAGCGCATCGATCAAAGCATGTATCACCCTGCAAATGATGAAAAAATTCCATTACTGCTAGGCTTAATCAAAAAGTTTCAACCGGAAAGATCTATTATATTTGTTAACACCAAACATGCAGCCATTCGTGTTTGGGAATACCTGATGAGCAACGACCATCCATCAGCCTTGATATCAGGAGATATTCAACAGAGCAAACGTGAAAGCCTGTTAAAAAAATTCCATGACGGTGAATATGCCTTTCTGGTCGCCACCGATGTGGCATCACGTGGCTTGCATATTCCTGATGTAACCCATGTCTTTAACTACGACCTGCCTGATCTCGGTGAAGATTATGTTCATCGTATAGGACGTACTGCCAGAGCAGGTAATAAAGGTCACGCTATTAGTTTCGCCTGTGAAAATTACGCAATGAACCTGATGGATATTGAGTCTTATATCGAAAAATCTGTACCCAATGAAACGATCACCAGTGAGCTATTAATCAAACCGACACCACGTAAAAGACTGATGAAACAGAAACCTCGTGGTAAACCCCAGGGTGGAAGAGGAAAACCTCATCATTCACACGGTCAACAGAGAAATAGCAACAATAATCGCAACTCAAATTCTCAACGTCGAAGAAGACCGCCTAACAAATCGAATCAAAGTACACAAAAATCGGATTAGTACCGTGAAACATAAAAACATTATCTTACTTGGCGGCAGTGGATTCGTCGGCAAACATCTTGCCATCGAACTTGCCCAGCGTGGTTACAACGTCACCCTGCCATGTCGCAGGCCACACCGCCTGAACGAATTAAAAGTGCTACCCAGCATTACCGTTATTAAGGCAAATATTATGGATCAGGCCGAACTGACCTCAATCTGTAAAGGTCATGACGCGGTATTTAATCTGGTCGGCATATTGAATGAGTCTGGAAAAAATACTTTTCGCAAGATGCATATAGATTTCGTTAAATCCATCGTTAAATCCTGCCAGACAGATAACATCAAACGCCTGCTGCATATCAGTGCACTGGGCGCTAATCAGGCGAGTGGTGGCAGTTTATACCTTCGCACAAAAGGTGAAGGCGAAAACCTGTTACATACATTTGGACAGAACAAACTTCAAGTAACCAGTTTTCAACCATCAGTCATTTTTGGTTCAGATGATAGTTTTATCAACCGGTTCAGTGGTATTTTAAAACTCAGCAAGGGGGTATTTCCATTAGCCTGCCCTGGCAGTCGTTTCTCCCCTGTTTTTATTGGTGATACCGTATCTGCAATGGCAGATACTATTGATGACCCGGCCTCTTTTTCCAGACGTTATCCATTGTGTGGGCCAGAAACATTAACATTGCTACAAATTGTAGAATTCATTAAACAAGCTCAGCAGAGTAAATGTAAAATAGTAGGCTTGCCAAATACACTGGCAAAACTTCAGGCAGTAATTTTACAAAATCTTCCAGGCAAACTATTTACCATGGATAACTATCGTTCTCTGCAAACACCAAGCACCTGTGAAAATGGAGTACCTACCTGCACCACCAGTTTTTCGAGTTACATCAAGGGACTTCCTCATCTTTTCAGCCGTAGACCGACTTACGACGAACTGCGAAAGCAATTAAACGGTAAATAAACAATGCAGGTTTACCGTGTCGGTGGTGTCGTTAGAGACAAGCTACTGGGCATAAAAAGTAAAGATATCGACTGGGTTGTTACTGGCTCTACGCCTGAAGAAATGATATCTGACGGTTACAGGCCAATAGGTAAGGACTTCCCTGTCTTTTTACACCCTGAATCCAAACAGGAATATGCCCTGGCCAGAACCGAAAGAAAAATCTCCAAAGGTTATGCCGGGTTCAATTTCAACACTGATCCGGAAATCACCATCGAGCAGGATCTTGCCCGGCGTGATTTAACCATCAATGCTATTGCACAGGATGAACAGGGCAATATCATTGACCCCTTTAATGGCCAGCAGGATGTTAAAGACAGAGTTTTACGCCACGTTTCTGATGCCTTTGTGGAAGATCCGGTTCGGGTACTGCGGGTTGCACGTTTTGCAGCACGTTTTCACAGCCTGGGTTTTAGTATTGCAAAAGAAACAAAACAACTCATTAAACAAATAGCAGATTCCGGTGAACTGAATGCTCTGGTTGCAGAAAGAGTCTGGGTAGAAATGGATAAAGCATTAGCTGAATCCGATCCACAGGTTTTTTTTACCAGCCTCCGGGAATGCGAAGTTTTATCAACTCTATTCCCTGAAATAGATAATTTATTTGGCATTCCTCAAACGGCTAAATACCACCCAGAAGTTGATACCGGCATTCATGTCATGATGGTGTTGAAAAAAACAGCCGAGCTTAACTTTGATAACGAAATTCGGTTTGCAGCTTTGACTCATGATCTGGGAAAAGCCAACACCCCAGGAAACATATTACCCAGTCATCATGGACATGAACAACGCGGTGTCAAACTGACCCGACAATTCTGTAAAAAATGGCGCGTTCCAAAAGCTACCACCGAACTGGCTTTATTAACCTGTGAATTTCATACCCATATCCACCGAGTCTACGAGTTAAAACCCTCAACACTGCTAAAACTGTTTAAACAAACAGATTGTTTTCGCAGACCAGAACGTTTTACCAAAATGACCAATGCCTGTATTGCCGATGTCAGAGGCAGAACCAGTTTTGAAAATGAGCCCTACCCTCAGGCAGCCTATGCCGTGCGACTGGTAGAAAAATTAAATGCCCTGGATTTATCCCCGGTTTTAAATTCCGGCATAAAAGGTAAAGAGCTCGGGCAGGAAATTTACAACTTCCGCTTACAGTACCTTAAAAGCATTATTGAAAAAATACCTGAATAAGTAGATACCTCCATGTTAAATACCCAGATTTTAAAGCGTTATTTAAAACTCACTATTTGCTGTAGTTTTATTCTATTCTCATCACTGTCTTTTGCTCAACAGACAGAAGAAGATACTGACCCTGCCGTTACAACCATCGAAACACTTGAATCTTTTGTAACCTTAAAAAATCGTCTGCAATCAGATATCAAAGCACTCAACAAACAGGTTGATGCAGCTCAGTCAGATCAGGAAAAAACAGATCTAAGACAACAGCAAAGTAAACTGAAAGAAGATTTACGTAACACCACTCAACACATGAGAGAAATTGCAGCCGGCATTGATATATCCAGCTTACAACAAAAAGAAGAAGAAGCTTTTAATTTTCAAAAAGAAGTTTTTTCTCTATTAAAACCAGCCTTCGATGAAATGAAAGAAATGACTTCTCAGGTTCGCCAAAAGTCAGAACTAAAAGAAAACATATCTTTTCATTCATCACGTTTACCAGTTATTCAACAGGCCATAGACAATACAGAAACCTTACGTAAACAAACAAAAAATAAAAAACTGCGCAAAGCACTCAATGAAATCAAAAAAAACTGGGAGAAGAAGCAATCCCTGTTACAAAGCGAATTACAGGCCAACCAGTTACAGCTCGACAAATTACTGGCAGCAGAAATAGCACTGGCAGAATCCTCTGATAATTACCTTAAAACATTCTTTCAAAAGCGTGGACTCTATCTAGTTGAAGTTATTCTGGTGGTATTCGGAATTATCCTGCTATCCAAATTAACCTTAAATGCCATGCAAAAACTTCTTCCCGGGTTTAAGGCAGAACACCGTAGCTTTCGCATAAGATTAATCGAACTATCCCATCGGGTATTGACATTATTTCTGCTTATCCTGGGGCCAATGGCCGTATTTTATTTGGTTGAAGACTGGGTTCTTTTCAGCCTTGGAATCTTAATCCTGTTAGGAGTTGCCTGGACCTTAAGACAAGCACTGCCCCATTATTGGCAACAAATCTATATATTCCTCAACATTGGATCGGTTCGGGAAGGAGAACGCATTCTCATCTCTGGATTACCCTGGAGAGTGCAAAAAATTAATATGTATTGCGAGCTGGTAAACCCGGTAGCTGAAATCTGTTTACGTCTCCCTATTAATGACCTGGTAGGTCAAAACTCCAGGCCCACTGAGTCGGATGAACCCTGGTTCCCCTGCAAGAAAAATGACTGGGTATTATTAAATGATGGCATTCGTGGCAAGGTCACCGGTATATCAATGGAAATGGTTCAACTCATAGAACGTGGTGGAGCTAGAAAAACATACCAGACCAGTGATTTCCTTGCCTGCTCACCACGCAACCTGTCTACCAACTTTAGAATAAAGGAAACGATTGGCATCAGTTACTCACTACAGCAACAAAGTACAGGCGATATACTTGAAACCCTGTATCAATATATCCAGCAGAAAATCGAGCAGGAAGGATACACCGAACAAATGCTTAATCTCAGAGTAGAATTCCAGTCAGCGGGTGAATCTTCTCTCGATCTGGTCATTATTGCTGATTTTGATGGACAGATAGCCGACCTGTACAACCGCTTACGCCGGGCCATCCAGCGCTGGAGTGTAGACGCCTGCACTCAAAATAACTGGGAAATCCCCTTCCCGCAGCGAACATTACACATGGTCAGCGAGATAACAGAAAATTAAAACCATCTGTAGCTTGATAGCTCCTCCCCTGAAAAATACACCATAACATCTGTAGGGTGCGCCATGCGTACCATTAAATTAAAATACCAACTCCAATGGTGCGCGCGGTGCACCCTACCCAGAATATAAATAAATGATGAAGTAAAAAATATTTTTGTCCTTCATTATTTTTCAAACAAGACTATTTAAAACTTAATATCAAACTTAAATTTCGTGATGCGCATCATGTTAAGTTTGAAAACAAGCTCTTTTGCATCACCATTTTTCTATTTTTCAATGTAATTTTTTCACATTATTACGCACATCATATTTTTTGTGACGGAGTTCGTATGGAATTAAAAAAACAGCTGTTTTAATAAAAACCATATTCAATTACACGTATCTTAATCAATATGTTTTTTGAACAGAGGTGATCAATACGATCTGGTATTAATTTTATGAAGTATTACTACCATGAAAAGTTTAATAACAATTATTTTTTTTATATTTAGCCCTGTTATTTATGCAGATAATTTTACGTCTAAGAATGAGCCGGTCTTAACTATTACTGGCAACATTCAGGGTGACAATGGCAGTCAGACAATTGATTTCAATATAGCCATGCTTGAAACCATGCCATCTCATACCCTGCATACAGAAACAACCTGGACAAGTGGAATACAAACCTTCAAAGGTGTTTTAATAAAAACTTTACTGGACTCTATTTCCAGCACAGGACAAACACTAACAGCTCATGCCCTCAATGATTTCCAGATTGATATTCCAGTTTCAGACATTGAGCAATATCCAGTAATAATTGCTTACCAGCAAAATGGTAAATACATGGCCATTAGAAATAAAGGGCCACTATGGATTATTTACCCTGAAAGCGACTTTCCTGAGTTAAACCGGCCATCCATAAAAAATAGATGGATATGGCAATTAAAGGAGATCAAAGTCCAATGAAACTGAATAAACTTTTTTTCATGGCAATTACCGGGCTGGCTATCATGTCCATTATGTTTTTCAGCCTGATACAAAATATCAATACTGAAATTCAAAATGAAGCACGGAAGTTAAGTGAAAACGTTGCAACCACTCATGATGTTACTCAGCCATATTTAGAGCACTTTCGTTTCCGGGAAACTCTGACTAAATATGCTTTCCAGCTCAATGGAATCACTCCGAAAAATTAAAATTACGTTTTGATATCTACTGGAGCCGCATCCCCTTACTGGTCGAATCAAAAGAGTCACAACTTATTTTACAGATACCGAATGTGCTCAATGATGTTCGTCAAATTTATTCATCACTCAGCAGAATTGATGAAAAATTAAAAAGTTTACCTGTATTGGAAAAGCAAACCTATTACGATATTTATACTGAATTACAGGGTCACCAATACATCCTGTACAATATTTACAGGAAAGGTGACTTACTACAAAGGAAAGAAGCCGAAAAATCATTACAGATAAATATGCTAACCAGAAATAAAGTTGCCATCATTTTAATTATCAGCTGGTTTATCTCCAGCTTAATTTTTCTGTTATTTATGATTCAATATAATAAGAAGCTTGTACTCTCTGATAAATTGAACACACATTTATATGAACTGGAATCAACCATAGCTTATAGAACTCATCAACTTACCGAGAGCAACAAACAACTGGAAGCACTCAGCATCGAAGACCCGTTAACATCATTATACAACCGGCGGTACTTCGATGATGTTCTGAATCATGAGTACTCCAGAGCCATCAGACAGAAGAGAAATTTATCACTACTCATGTGTGATATAGATTTTTTCAAATTATACAATGATAGCTTTGGTCATCAGGCTGGAGATTTATGTTTAAAGACAGTAGCTGATGCCATTAAAATGCAATGCCAGCGTGGCTCCGATATAGTGGTTCGTTATGGTGGCGAAGAGTTCGCCATTTTATTACCTGATACCAACCTAAAACTGGCGACAAAAACAGCAGAGATAATTGGCAATACTATCTGGCAAATGAAATTAGCAGTAAGTGATGAAAATCCTTTTGATCGTCAGACAATTTCTATTGGTGTTGCAGAACTACATGAAGATGTCATCACCAGCAAGAGTGATCTTATTTCTCATGCAGACCGCTTTTTATATGATGCAAAAAATAAAGGGAGAAATACTATTGTAAGTAGCCTTGGTAGCACGTCATTCCCAAGCAGTAACATCGTCAAATTTAACCCTGACTCAGGAAATTAATACTCTACTCCCTTTTATAGACTCCACACCGCCAGTCAAAACTATGTATTTATGCGCAAGGCTTTAGCTGCTGTCGACTATTTAGAATATGAGCCAGGTGTGATGAAGTGCTGTAGGGTGCGCCGTGCGCACCATTGAATTTCAGTACCAACACCAGTGGTGCACACGGCGCACCCTACTTTCATTTTCAAGCTTAATTTTACTGTAATTGCTCAAGTCTTTCAGCCGTACCTACATCGTTCCACAAACCATCAAACAATTCAGCACTCACATTCTGTTGATCTGCTCCGGCTCTTAACAAAGGAGGCAAAGCTCTCTGACCCTGATCGAGTCCAGAAAAAAATGATTTCCGGTAGCAGGATATTCCTGCAAAGGTATGTTGTTGATTCGAAGTGTTCAGTAACAACCCATTGTCTATGCCAAAATCACCTGATGGATTATGTTCAGGGTTTGGTACTAACACCAGATGAGCATCAGCAGTAGGTATTAATAAATTAGAAAAATCATAGTCAGTAAACACATCTCCATTCACCACAATAAACTCATCATCGAGTTTATCCAGCGCTTGAATAATACCTCCAGCTGTTTCCAGTGCATCATTTTCAACACTGTATTGAATACGTAAACCAAATGCACTTCCATCACCTAATGCCAGCTGAATCTGGTCACCCAACCAGCTCACATTAATCACTACCGATGTTATGCCTGCTTTTTTTAAAGCCTCAAGATGGTAAGAAATGAGCGGTTTACCTTTCACCTTCAGCAAAGGCTTTGGGCAATTATCAGTGAGTGGACGCATACGCTCACCACGTCCCGCCGCCAGAATCATTGCATTCAAACTAAAATCACCGACCGATCGCTTTGACTCTAAAACTCAGGCTGAGCTCATTAATCAAAGCATTCAGTCCAACCATACTCATTTCACCTGTACCGACAATTTTCAGATAATTTAACGTACGCGGAATATCTTCAACAAATTGATCCTTACCATCGCGTAATTTAAGGCGCGAGAAAATACCAATAGCTTTTAGATGACGCTGTACACCCATCAGATTGAACCAGCGCATAAATTTCGCTGCCGAAACACCTTCCAGATGATCAAGAACGGCAAAGTCATGGTAATCCAGTACCCATTGATCAACCTGAGGCTCAGGCCACTCTACATAACAGTCTCGTAACAGAGACACCAAGTCATAAGTAACCGGGCCTTTAACAGCATCTTGAAAATCCAGGATACCAGGATTACGACCTTCAATTTTCATTAAATTACGTGAGTGAAAATCTCTGTGCACAAATACCTGTGGTTGCTCAAGAGCTGATTGCACCAGCGTATCGACTGTCATCTTCCATAGACCCAACTGATTGTCATTGAGTTCAATACCCAGTAACTTTTCCAGAAACCATTCTTTAAAAAGACCCATTTCCTGACGTAATAAAGTTGCATCATACTCAGGCAGATCATCTGCGTTAATACGAGTCTGCATCTGTAAAATTGCCGATTTGGCATCACCATAAAGACTATTTGCATTTTCAGGCTTTAACGCCTGCAGGTATGACTCATCACCAAAATCAGTTAATACGAGAAATCCCCGTTGATGATTTTCATGAATAATTTCTGGAGCACTCAAACGGATAGCAGTCAGCTTCTGAGCAATTTTCACAAATGCATCACAGGATTCTTTTTCAGGAGGAGCATCCATGACAATCCACGATTCATCACCTTGCTTAAGACGAAAATATCGACGGAAGCTTGCATCTTCTGAGGCTATCTCCAGCGAGTAATTTTTATATCCCAGGCCATCAAGCCACTGCTTAATTTGTTCTTTTCGATCTGACATAGTTTACCAATTCATTTTTAAGGCGCGTATTATCGCTCTGAAAGGGATTATTTACCAATCCGTAAATTTTTAACCACATTTATGAACGGGTCAAAACCATTTAACCGCAGAGGACGCAGAAGAAAACAATAGAAATTGGTGTTTTATCTATTTCAGTTTTCAGCATGTACAGAGCTGTTTTCTACTTATAAATTGGCCCCCTCCATAAATACCTCTGCGTACCTCTGCGTCCTCTGCGGTTCAAAAATCTCTTTAAATACTTACAAGCTATTTACGACCAAAGCCAAGCAGCCCCACGGACTCCGCTGGAATCTCCAAATCTGGGCGGCAGTAATTTCGTTTCTACAAAATCAGAAAACACATACTTACCCAATCTTGCAGGCACTGCTTCATAAATTCCGTTGATATTCGACATGCCTCCCCCGAGCACTATGGCATCTGGATCGATGATATTAATGATCATTGCCAACCCTCTGGCCATTTGATCGTAGTAATGATCCAGCTGTTCGGCACAAGATTCATCACCCTGCTGCGCTTTTTCTACTATCTGTCGACTACTCAAGCTGTTATTCGTTAAAGCCTTGGCATTAGCGGCCATACCCGGCCCCGATAAAAAAGTCTCAATACAATTTTGTTTGCCACAATAACAATCTCTCGACACATCATAATCTTGTGTCCAGGGTAAAAAGTTATGCCCCCATTCTCCGGCAATTGCATGTGGCCCGGTTATTAACTGTTTGTTGAACACCAGCCCTGCACCTGTTCCAGTTCCAATGATCACCCCGAACACCATCTTATAATTAGCCGCTGCGCCATCCATCGCTTCCGACAGCGCAAAACAGTTGGCATCATTTTGAATGCGCACAGGACGTTGTAAAGTTGTCTCTAAATCCTGCAACAGATTCTGGCCATTCATACACACTGTATTAGAGTTCCTGAGCAAACCACTACGTGGTGATATCGCCCCCGGCGTGCCTATTCCTACCTTTAATTCATATCCGGCATATTTTTCAGCCTGGGCTAACAAGTCCTGAATACTCCACAAGATATCTCTATACTGATCCGCAGGTGTTGCTACTCTTTGTTTAAAAACGATCTGCCCGGTTAAATCCAGCAGTACCGCTTCTATTTTGGTTCCACCCAGATCTATACCCAATTTGAATTGATTTTTACTCGACATTACTTTTCTACAACCATTCTCATGTTCATTACCAGTTGATTATATTGTTTTTTTTATGAAAAGGATTTTGGTGATAATTTTCATGAATATTAGAGATAAACTATATTCCCCCGCAAAGCCTTTTCTGATGCCATTCTATATTTTTCACACACTTTATCCACAGCTTATCCAACTATTAACCACAGGTCGATCCACAACATAATGTGCTTGACCTTCTGAAAAAACACACTATATTGTGTTCCCAGAAATCATCAACACTATCAGTGATGATTATTCAGGTTTACGCACAAGACTTACATTGGCGATAAATATTGCCAGGCACAGGGCTTTAAACAGAACTTATAGCTTCTGTTTAAACAGATATATGCCAATGCAAAGATGTGTTGAATTAATTAACCTGACATCGAGGTCTCCTATTTTCAACGCGACAGACAGTCACAATGACTGGCTTGGCTTTTATGCCGCCGTTAAAGAAAGCAAAACCTCGGAAACTAACCACAAACATGGAAATGGGCAAACATGCACAATATTGAATCACCTCTCACCGAGCAACACGACACAAACAAAATTGATCTTTCTGAAAATCAGCAACAGACTGATCAGCAAGATGCAACTAATCATTACAATGTATTACGTCGTAATGGAAAGCTAACCAGCTTTGATAAAGAAAAAATCGTGGTCGCCATGACCAAGGCTTTTCTGGCAGTAGAAGGTGGTCAGGCTGCGGCTTCATCACGCGTGCATGAAACAGTCGAAAGTATGACCAATCTGGTTGTAGACACACTAAAACGTCGTCAGCCAAATGGCGGTACATTCATGATTGAAGATGTTCAGGATCAGGTCGAACTGGCATTGATGCGTAACGGTGAACAGAAAGTTGCCCGCTCCTACGTTCTTTACCGTGAAGAACAATCTAAAAAACGTGCTACTGAAGAGCCAGCTGCAACTGCCACCCCTGCCCAGGGTGAATCCTACATTCATGTAAAAATGGATAATGGCCAGCAGGAGCCACTGGATACAAAACGTTTACTACAGGTTATCAATGATGCCTGTGAAGGTCTGGAAAACACAGACCCTCAACGTGTTTATAAAGACACTTTGCGTAACCTGTTTGATGGTGTTGCAGAATGTGACATTTGCCCAATGCTGGTGATGAGTGCACGCGCTCTGATAGATGTTGAACCCGATTACTCCCAGGTCGCTGCGCGTCTTTTACTCGATAGCCTGCGCACCGAAACCCTGACGTTCATCAAAGATGGCAACCCGAATGCCACTTACGATGAAATGCAAGAACGTTACCCACAGTATTTTGCGCATTACCTGAAAAAAGCCGCTGAACTTGAACTGCTCGACACCGAGTTACTGAAGTTCGATGTGGTACGATTAGGCGAGGCACTCAAGCCTGAGCGAGATCATCAATTCACTTATCTCGGTCTCCAAACCCTGTATGATCGTTATTTCATACATTTCGATGATACTCGTTTTGAGTTGCCTCAAGCCTTTTTTATGCGCGTTGCCATGGGTCTCGCCATCAATGAGGTAGACCGTGAAGGCAGAGCGATTGAATTTTACAATCTCATGTCTTCTTTCGATTTTATGAGCAGCACACCTACCCTTTTCAACTCTGGAACCTTAAGACCTCAGCTTTCAAGCTGTTACTTAACAACCATTCCGGATGATCTGGATGGTATCTTCGGTGCTATTAAAGATGACGCCCTGCTTTCAAAATTTGCAGGTGGCCTCGGTAATGACTGGTCACGTGTTCGTGGCATGGGATCTCACATCAAGGGCACCAATGGAAAATCTCAGGGTGTTGTGCCTTTCCTTAAAGTAGCCAACGATACTGCGGTAGCTGTAAACCAGGGCGGCAAACGTAAAGGAGCCATGTGTGCTTACCTGGAAACATGGCACCTGGATATCGAAGATTTTCTCGACCTGCGTAAAAACACCGGTGACGAACGTCGTCGTACCCACGATATGAATACAGCCAACTGGATTCCCGATCTATTCATGGAACGCGTTGCAGATGATGGTGAGTGGACATTATTCTCACCCGACGATGCACCTGATCTGCATGATTTATACGGAACACGTTTTAAAGCCGCATATCTTAAATATGAAGAAAAAGCCGACCGCGGTGAAATAAGTTTATTCAAACGTGTCAAAGCCAATGATTTATGGCGCAAAATGTTAGGCATGTTATTTGAAACAGGTCACCCCTGGGTTACTTTTAAAGACCCGTGCAACCTGCGATCTCCACAGCAGCATATCGGTGTAGTTCACAGCTCTAACCTGTGTACAGAAATCACACTCAATACATCTGACACAGAAATTGCCGTGTGCAACCTGGGCTCCATCAACCTGCCTCAACACGTTGATGAAAACGGTCTGAATCTGGAAAAACTCGAAAAATCAATCAACACAGCCATGCGTATGCTGGATAACGTTATCGATTATAACTATTACAGTGTGCCACAGGCTCGTATCTCTAACCTGCGCCATCGTCCTGTTGGACTAGGCATTATGGGTTTTCAGGATGCACTGTATAAACAGCACATTGCTTATGCATCAGAATCAGCCGTTGAATTTGCTGATCAATCGATGGAAGCGGTCAGTTACTACACCATTCAGGCATCGACTAATCTGGCTGAAGAACGTGGCACTTACTCAAGTTTCCCATGTTCACTGTGGAGCCAGGGCGTGCTGCCCATAGATTCCATTCAGAACTTAAAAGAGTCACGTGGTGACTATTTGCAACAGGATGAAAGCAGCACCATGAACTGGGACAGCCTGCGTGAACGCGTCATGACTATCGGTATGCGTAATTCCAATACCATGGCGATTGCACCCACTGCGACTATCTCGAATATCTGTGGGGTTAGTCAGTCTATCGAACCTATGTATCAAAATTTGTTTGTTAAATCTAATCTGTCGGGTGAATTCACCGTCATTAACCCATACATGGTTAAAGACCTGAAAGATAATGGTATATGGGATGAAGTCATGATCAATGACCTCAAATACTATGATGGTAGCCTGCAACAAATTGACCGCATACCCAAAGAACTACAAGAATTATATGCAACAGCCTTTGAAATTGATTCACGCTGGTTGATAGAAGCCGCATCACGCCGCCAGAAGTGGATCGACCAGGGACAGTCACTGAACCTGTACATGGCTGAACCATCAGGAAAAGCACTCGATAACCTGTATAAACTAGCCTGGGTCAGAGGTCTAAAAACCACTTATTACTTACGCTCAATGGGTGCCACCGCGGTAGAAAAAACCAGCGGAGACGACCGTGAAACCACACCAGTAGAAAATGAAATGCCAAAAGCATGCAGCATTCTCGATCCTGATTGCGATGCCTGCCAATAATAGCCACTACTGATAACAATAAAGAGCGAGAATAGAATATGTTAAATTGGGATGATCCACTGGCTGCACCAGCAAAACCAGAGCCTGTATTAAAAGCCGTAGAACCCGTTCAGGCAGAAAGTGTTCAAACACCTGCACCCTCAACTCCGGCCCCTATTAGTAATGACAGCCCTCAACAGGTAGAAACACCTGTAAAAGTAAAAATTGCTGACATACCCAGACCCGCCATTGATCCAGTAGTCGCTAAACCCATTCGGGCAGAGGACAAACGTGTAGTAAACGGCATGGCTGACATCAACCAGTTAGCCCCGTTCAAATACCCCTGGGCCTGGGACTACTTTTTAAATGCCAACAAAAATCACTGGACACCATTAGACGTCAACATGACGCAGGATATCCATGACTACAACCACAAGTTAACACTGGAAGAAAAACACGTTTACGATAATGTGCTTTCCTACCTGACCACGTCCGACATTCTCGCCATGCGTAACATTGGCCTGGCCGTGATGGAAAAAATGACTGCACCTGAATTACAAATTTATCAGGCACGCCAGGTTTACGAAGAATCTATGCACACCTGGACTTACCAGCACTGCATCGAAACTCTGGGTCTGGATCAGGGTGAAATTTACAATCGTTACAGAGTGGTTCCAGAAATTCATCACAAGATCAACCTGTGTAACAGCAAGCTAGAATCCGTACTACGTGCAGACATTGATCTGACCGATCGTGATGAACTGGAAAACTTCGTCATGGCATACACCTTCTTCGCCGGCGTCTTCGAAGGTGTGTGGTTTTACAATGGTTTTACCCCTATTTTCGCCCTGCAACGTCGTGGCTTAATGAAAGGCACAGCCGAACAGTTTCAATATATTATGCGTGATGAAGTATTGCATGCCTCCTTTGGAATTCGTGTGTGTAACCAGATCATTCAGGAAGAAAAACTCAAGCTAGACCCAAAAAAGATCCAGCACATGTGGGAAGAAGCTGAAGCTGCAGAAATGTCTTACGCAAAATACCTGCTACCTGATCCAATTCTGGGATACAACGCAGAAGATCACGTAGGACAGTTTAGATTTGTAGCTAATCGTCGAGCTAAAAAGTTAAATCATGTTGAACCATTCCCCGGTGCAGAAAACACCCTGCCATGGTTGGATGAGCAGGCTAACCTGAAGAAAGAGAAAAATTTCTTTGAAACACGTGTGACAGAATATCAAACGGGTGGAGCGTTGAACTGGGATTAGCACTCAATTGTCGTACTGTGGATGAATGCATGAAGTGAGCTAAAAAAAGCAACTTCTGGTCCTGCGAATCATTCTCAACAATCAACGCTTCGACTAAACAGTAATATGCGTAACGCGGCACATAAGATAGGATTATCTTTAAGAAATAATTAAGCTCATGATTTATACAACCTTAATTTAAGAGAATAAACTGGTAGCTTCAGTCATTTTTGCTCTTTTGGATCTCATACCTCAATTGTAGAGAAGGTAATGGGTATCTTCAGAGCGATAGGCTGAATCCTATCACTAGCAATGAGGTAAATTTTATGGCTAGTAAAACGAAATGCCGCCCTGTGCGGACTTCACCTAAACCTGGGCCAAAAACAGTACGAGTGAAAACTCATATTCGTTCAAAGCCTAAGCCCACTGGTAAAAAATGCCAGTAGCTTAAAGGTCGCAGTTGACTGAAGTTACCAGTTTATCCTTTATATATTGAATCAACCCAAATACGCTAATGTACTTTCTCATAGATGCCAATATAGCTGCTGGCTACTACCTACCAAGGTCACTAAATTCTAAAAAAGCACGAGAATCCATCCGCTTAATATTAAACTATGTAAGGACACATCCTGGTGAACATTTCATTTATGTTCCCAACATATGCATAGCAGAAACATTTTCCGTCTTTATGAAACATAATTTTGGCCAATGGAATTCACACGTAAAGAAAAAAGGGACTATTGATACGAGAGTTTACAAAAGCATCACAAGACAATTTAAAAAAGACATTCATAATGGTCAATTCATGTACCACTATGAATTATCGAGATACCATATTTTAGGCATTAACCTAGTAGCCCCAATTGACCATTACTACAAAATATCCCGCGGAAAAAAACGAGTCAACCCAATGGGGACATTTGACCACTTAATTATAAGCATGGGTATTCATCTTGCACATATACATGGTCGAGATAATGTCTGCATATTATCTTGTGATGATAGACTTATTGATATTTTATCCAAATGTAAATCTCACATACCCTGGAACATTGTTAAAAAACTTGGCTTAAATTCTGCGCATGAATTAACTGGAAGACGTTTTGGACCCAAATTATTTCCTAAACATTTAAACTTAAAGGGTGCTACTAAGACAGAATATGAACGAATATTTCACACTTGGCCATTACCTGAATGTAAAGTTGGGCATGTCTATAGACATAAGTGCGAATAACATATTAACTTAACTTTTTAAAATGGGATGTCACCAAGATTATCTTTCCCATCTCTCGATAGTGATAAATAATCAATGTCTAAGTTTTGTTTAGTCGGCGGGCTAGTTTCTATTGCTACCTGCTGCTCCTGAACTTGATTATTACGTCCGCCAATCAAATCCACACCATTTACGTTACATTCAAGACTCGCACCTTGCTGCCCATCTTTTTTGGTGTATTGATTTAGATTAACCTCACCACTCACTGCAACTTCTTGTCCTTTTTTAAGATAATTTCTTAATTGCCCTTCTGCTCTTTTCCCGAACAATGCACAATTAATATAATTGGTTTTTTGCTTATCACCAAAGCCAGTATTGTTAGCTACGCTGAATTTCAAAATTGATAAGCCAGATGACGTGGCTTGCATCTCTGCATCTTGTGTTAAGCGTCCTGTAAAACTAAAGTTATTCATACTTTCTCCTGTAATGTTTTTTTATCTGATTCTTCTGAATTGTTTACATCTATAGACTGTGTGATTAAGTAAACTCCTCTTGCCAATAAATACCACGCAAACAATGGCCCAAAAATTAAGCCATAAGTTATTCTCGATGTCAGAGCGACACCGCTTTCCCCTAATACATGTAAAAAAACTTTTTCTAAACTCTCACTGTCTATTTTATTTCTAAAGTAAGCCATCACAAATGGCCAAAGTGCAGCAATAAAACTAATGTGTACACCCCATAAAATTACTTCACTCTCATTTACTTCCATTTGACTTAATAATTTATCTATATTGTCTTTAGTAATATTCTGCAATTCTTCGTGCATCATGCCGCTACTCATCACTCGGTCATCGCCTTCGAAGTGCTTCATTACTTCCTCAGTAGTCATTATGGGTAAATCAGGATAACGCGCTAAAGCATGTTCTATGATTTGTGGGTTATGCTCACTTACTGCTTTTAATGATATTTCTATTTGTTCACCAGTTTCTTCATGCGTAAAAATAATGTCTGACCCTGGATATGATTCATCTGTATGCATTGTGGAAAACCATAAATCTCCATCAGTATTTTCTTGCTGAGTAACCAGAATCTCAAACATCTTACCTTTAATGGTATTTATAGCTCCAACCATCGCATCAGCATCATAGTGTGAAAAACGTTCGGCTATTTCCTCTACTGTTGTACTGTCATTAAACTGAGCTGACCAACGCATACGAATAGACTCTAAAAAAGCTTGTCCTAAAGGACCGTCTAGCTTCTCATATTGACCAGATAATAAATAAGCCATAGCAGCAGTTGAAAATAGCTCTCCATTAGCTTGGCGTTGATTCGTGACTTGATCGCCCGTGACGTAATCTTTTATTTTTTTACCTGTGGACTTGATATTTTTAATATTAAACAGCCCTTTTAAGATAGAAAACTGATAACTATAAATCTCTTTAGTTACATTTATTAAAGTTTTAAACATACGTTTTGGTATAGCAAATTCACCTTGTTGTTTTGCTTCAGTAAAGCCAACCCAAAAGAGTACACCAATAAAATCTGTTACTAATAATTCTGCAAAAATGAGTGGATTAGCGATAGGTGCCACGAATGAAAACAACGAAAATCCAACACCTATTAATATGCGAAAGACATATAAAACAGTACCCACTGTCGCTAACAACAAGCCAAAATATTGTGCAATATCTTTAGGCCTTTCAAGTTCAATACCGACATGCTGAGCAATGCGGTATGCCATCCATAGTTCAAAAGCCATTGATACATAGATGCCTACACCCAACTTTCCGGGGAGGCCAGCTAATACAGCATTTAAAATAGCAACACTGGTAATCGTTAAATAAACATCTTTATCTACTGTTTGTTTAGGGTTTTTAAAGACATCTTTAAACGGCTCAAATATATAGTCACGTATTGAGTAGTTTGAAAATAAATCAGCTAGCTTTTGTGTGTTTTTAGATAACCACTCCAAAGCATCATCTAAAAACTCATACTGGCTAAATTTATCTTTTAAGGTTTGATAATAATCACTCATTAGAAACAAGGGCCTACATATCTTGGTTGGTTAAACTCCTTAAGCTGATCCTTATACTGCTTAGAGATCGAATAATTAGATTGGCTATGACCATTGCTAAAGGCAATACCTTGGTTATATACATTAATCCATTCCAATACAGTCTCAGCAGTATCATTATCAACACTTTGATTATTTGTTGTAAGAAGCTGATCAGCTTCTAGATAACCACCCTTTACAACATAAACACCCAAAGTTGATAACTTTATTATCATCACTTTATAGATTCGATAACTACCAGAAACTATTTCATCTACATAATCAAACACACAATTATTTTGTAATTCACCTTGCTCATATAAATCAAATACATTATCAATTAGCTCAATATTTGAGTGTTTAATACCATTTGAATTAGCCGTTGCTTGTCTATACTTAGACATTAATTTATACATCTCTTTATAACGCCTTATAAAATCCAATAGTTCGTCCCAGCTTGATATTTTTATAATGCTTTTTTTTATGACTGGTGATAATCCAAACTCTGAAATAGAGTTTAAAAACTGTGTTAACTGATAGGAAACTTGGTTCATCAATACTTCATCATTCAAGCTTTTTAGCCATGAGCTTTTTTTTAAAAATTTAAACTCTGATAAGCAACGCAAAAATGGCATTGTTAATAAATCTTTGTGTAAAAACTCAGAAGACTCATTGCCTATTAAAACTTGTTTGATAACTTCAATATCATCAAAATTTAACTTTTTATATTTGATTTTAGATAAGAATTTTATTGCTTGTTTAGCCTGATCTAAACGGCCAGATAAAACTAATAGCAATGAATCTATTCTTTTTAATAAAACTAATGAATTGAACTCCTTATAACTCAAAAAATTCTCATGGGCATATGCGACCAACATAGAAAATACTATGGGCGCATCTTCAAATAGACTCAGGTTAAATTCATGCTGCTCAGCTAACCTAAGTGCAGAATATGATCTAGGTAAAGACAGTGCTCTTAGCCTATTTTCAAAACTAAAAGATTCAAACCAAATTTTCAATCCTGAGCTTGCATTAATAAAGTTAACAAAATCAGCATCAATAGAATTAAATTGGTTATAGCGCTTAGTATCAAAAGAAAACGTGCTCTTCAGATCAATCTGGCTATCTAAGGCATGTTTAATCATAAGTCATCCATTTTTATAAACATCATGACTTACATCATATGAATTAATTTCGCATAACTCAAACATTATTTTACATCATGTGACTTAATGCCTATAAAAAGCTTTAGTAATCGTATTATTATGATATGATTTAAGCCAGCAATCCATATGATATGAAATTATGATGATTATATTAACAAAAGATGACTTGAAAAAAATTTCTCCAGAATTAAAAGATGAGTTAATAAACCTTATTTTTGAAAAAGAAACTTCTAAGTTTGATAATGAAATAAGTAATCAAGATATTCTGGAGCTTGATGATATTTTTGATTCACCTCCAGAAGACACACAACAAGAGACTTTATATTCATACAACCCCACAGAAGTTAAAAAGGTCATCGAAATAGATCTAGACCAAACTCACGAGCTAATGTCGAACTTGAGTGAAAAGAGCATTCAAACTCTAAAATTATTCTGCTCCGACAATCCAGTACATTTAGACTCACTAATTGGTGAAGATAAGACTTATAAATCCTACATTGAACTTAAAAGAAGCTTTGTTGGGCCAGTAAATAGAAGATTAAGAACTGTCACAAAAAATAAATCAGCCATGCTCTTTCTAAAAGTGAGTGATGATGAGTTTTCAGTAAGAAGTAATACTGCTATTTCTTTAACAAAATATTACGGCGAGGTTTAAATATATTATGGGTTTTAGAGCATCTCATTTATCTTACCATGCAGAAGTTAGGCGCTCAGAGCGCCTTAATATATCAACAGAAGAGCTAATTAAATTACTAAATCAAGGCTTAGGAAAAAATATTGGGCATTCTAAAGACACTAGAATTGCTCATAGACTTATGTGGAGTCATGTTGATAATGATTTTTTCATTGCCATACACAACAAGATTGATGGCACAGTAATAACAATATTAACAATCGATATGTATCGAAAAAATTATAATAAAAATCTAGACGACACTAAATTATCCAAGGTCACAAACCAAATGGTTTACATGGGTTATGCTCCTGGTAAATGCTGGAACCCTGATATCAATGATGCCCATGTAATCGTATATGCTCAATTAAAAGATTTTGATCAAATTTCTTTAGGTCATTGGAAAGGAAACATAAAATCATTAAACCTTAAGCATTTAACAAAATTACCCTCTTTCAAAGAATGGGTTTCTAATAAATTAGAAAAAAAGAATACCAAACTCAATAATGTCGAATCTGTATTAGCTAAACTTTCAGGTGGAGACATACAGTATATTTCGATCAATTAATCAAAATAAATATGTTTTAAAGCCTGCTCCCACTTACAGAATATAATGTCAATTTATATACTGTATTCCAGCTTAAGTTTTAATATAAGTAATTTCAAAAGCCTTACAAGCTCGATGCTGCTGCAGTCGGTTAGACAGTTGAAATGCATCATTCATATTGTATTGCTGGAAAATATCTAACCCACGGTCTAGAGATATCTTCCAGCCAGTATCCGTAACAATATGGCGAGCATGTTGACTACCTGTAGTATCAAATGACCATGCGAATTTAATTCCCGCACCTAATACAGAGTTTTGCATTTCCATAAAAAACTCTCGTTGTTGGTCACCCTTAAATTCATCTTCAACCGTGACCAAACTAACTACAACTTCATCTTCTTCAGATTTTTGTTTAACGATTACTTCTAGTAACTCCATTAAATTTCTAGCTTGGTAAAATATGCGGATATACGGATCAGTGATGGTGATATGCTTTGCATCTTTTAAATAATTACCAAATAATTTTTCATAAGAGATCCCACGTTGATTTTCCATAAAAGTCACATGCCCTTCCTTTAATACAGGCTCGACGACCTCAGTAGCTTGTCCTACTTTTACAGGTACATTGGCATCTGGAGTGCCTTCTTCATCACCTTCTGATACTTTATGATGGAAATAATTTGGATATTCCAATTCTTCTAATGTAGTAACAGGTTTTGATTTACCATCTTTATCAGTGTAACTAAAATCGACATCAGCATAGGTTGAATCAATTCTAAAAAGCTGATCTTTAACTCGTTTACGGCCTTCCATAGAAAACTGAAGGATTTCTTCAATTTCATCAGCAGTGGCATCACCTTGAGGAAATAAGATTTTCATTAATCCTGAAAATGTCTTATTAATACCATCTCTGTCACGAGTCGAAATGTCACTAGATAGAGTAAAGTAATCTTTATATTGATCTGAAAAATCCTGATTTCTAAGATGACGTAATATCTCGGCCAAATAATCAACCACAAAACCATAACCATCCGAGAACATTTCACCACGAATAATATCAACTTCCCAACCTGGAATGTAACAATGTAAGCGATCTAAAAATGCTGAGTCATGGAATTTTTCAGGTAAGGCGTCAAACAGTTCTGAATGCTTCAACATGTAAGGAACGCTATGCTCGGTATTACCAACAAATACCATTGAAGCATCAGCACCTAACATTTCAATACCACGAGAAAATGACTTATTCGCCATATAGTTCTTCATAATATCAACTAAGGCTTTATCTACTTTCTTTTTCTTACCTGCAAATTCATCAAAAGCAACGGTATCCCAATAGCCAACCAATCCAATTTTTCCTGATGAATTATTCACAAATAACTTGGGTACAGTCACTTCTCCTCCAGAGACCAAGATTCCATGAGGTGAGAACTCAGAATAAATATGAGACTTACCAGTTCCTTTAGGGCCCAACTCAATCAAGTTATAATTTCGTTCACAAAAAGGAATTAACCGAGCTATTTGAAGTAGTTTGCTACGGCGGCCAAAATACTCAGGATTGAAACCCATGCTTTGTAACAGGACATCTAACCACTCATCCAGAGAAAACTGCTTGCGGGATTCAATATAGCTTTCATATTCAAAATGTGACATTTGAATTGGCTTTAACGTACTTAGAATCCAAGGAGAGTTATTCTTATCTTCCGTATGTTCATATTCAATATCTGCAATACACCAAACACCACCAACTAATAATTTAGGGTGTTTTTTAATCGTATCAGAATCAATTAATAACTGTTTAATGCCTAAATTTGAAAACTCAGCTTCATAAACGTCACGTTTGTCATTAAGTGCCACGCTTACTTTATCAATAACTTTATGGCGACCTTTCTCACGAATGGTAGAACGAATTAAACCAGCCTCATTTCGATGAACATAGTGCTTAGCAAGTATTTCTTTAACAGTCTGAATACCACTTTGAATGCTATCTTCATCATTAGTGGCACAATACTGCCCTAATAAATACTCCAAAACATACGAAGGAACAATCGCGTTACCTTTTACTGTTTTAACCAGGTCCTTGCGTACAACAAGTCCAGCAAAGACATCACATATTTTTTTATCTATATCACTCATAAATTTCTCTATTTAAAAAAGTGGCACGCCAAACATCAAACCAATGAGTGATAAAGGACTAAAAGGGTTTACCACATCTCCCAACAAAGTCTCACCAACCGCTTGTTCCAGAGCAGCATTTTCAATACCGGAGTCAATAACCATGGCGGTATCAAATGAATTTGCTATTTCAGAAGTCACGACTAAAACCACATCCGGTTCATCGGCTATAGTTGAATTGATATAACTAACACTATCTGTTGCTTTCAGCTGAAGCTCATTAACAATTTCACCATCTTCAAATATCGCGATATCCGATACAGGATGATTAGTTGCTTCAAATACTTCCGCATAAATACTTTGAGTAGCGAGCTGATCTACATACTCTTGTTCAAATAGAATTCCTTTTATATTACTGACATGCCCAGCAATAGACTCCTCTTCGATATCTGAAAAATAATCTAAAATCTCTGAATTTGAAGCATATTCGAAATCGTTATAACCTCGCCGAACTGCATCAAAGACTGCAGATTCGGAAATCACGATATAGTACGTCCAATCTCAATCAATAAATCATCAATTTCATCATGTTCATTGTCATTGGCAATTTGTTGCGCACGCATACCTTTATTATCCTTGATATTTATATCAGCACCTAATTCAATCAATAACTTAGCCACACCTAGATGCCCTTCCTGAGCTGCAAACATAAGTGCTGAATAACCATTATCATGTTGCTTATTAATGAAGGCGCCTTTTTCAATTAACAGATTACATATTTCTTTATTTCCTAAATATGCCGATTCAATAAGAGGTGTATCACTATTTACATCAATAATATTAACGCATGCTCCATACTCAATTAAGATTCTGCTTGCATCATAGTTTTTATTTCCTAAAGCTATCGAAAGTACTGTGTTTTTATCTTTTGACAAAGCATTAGCATCAGCTCCATGCTCTAAGAGCATTTCAACTATTTCATTATCCCCGCGACGAATGGCCAGTATTAATAAAGAATTCCCTTTCGCATCAACGATATTTACATTACAGTCATCTTCAATCAGTTTCTTTACAACATCATAATAGCCTTGCTCAAATGCAGATAGCAGAGCTGCTTCACTGTATTTATTACCAAAATAAGCACCATGTTCTAATAACATCTCCACAACATCCGTGCGTTGCTTAAAATAAGCGCCAGTCAGTGCATTCCACCCGTCATCATTACAAATATGAACATCTGCACCATTCTTAATCAAAAATTCGACTATTTTTTTATAGCCTTTAATCGCCGACCAAATAAGGGGTGTCCATCCCTTCTGATTACGAATATTAACTTCAGCACCTTTATCTATCATTAGCTGTGCTAAATCATAATATTCATATTCTAAAGCTAATAACAAAGCACTGTTTGAGTCCTCTGTGCGAAAATTAGGATTAGCTCCCTTTTGCAACAATAATGAAGCACTCTCTAAAAACCCTAATCGTATAGAACGACGTAAAGGCTCACCTTCATCTCCATTTAAATCAAACCGATTGTCTTTTGCTAATAAAGTGGCTACTTCTTTAAAACCAGAATCTACAGCAAGAGTAAAAACTTCAGCATCTATTTCATCAACAGCATCTTCATCATCTTCTGGAAGATTTAAAATAGCTTTTACAGCCTCTATGTCTCCAGCAGAAACCAAGTCATCTAATTCAGCCATTTATAATCCCTTCTAATAAAATTAAAAATCAAAGTCACTCGTGAAAGAGCGGCGTATCGTATAACGTAAACTTTTATACTCTGTATATTGGTTAGTATCGCTTACTGGTTCTTCCAATTTAAGCACTACCTCTTTTCCATTTGCTTCATCTGCCTGCTTACTCAGAACTAGTTTTAATTTCATTTCTCGTTCACGAGGGTTATCAGATGTTAAATCCATAGGAATGTCATGTTGATTTGAAATCAATACGTTATCTTCAGTATAAATACCAACACGAAATTGTCGTGACTGCACTTTGTCCGTCATTGGTTCAGATTGGTATAATGTAACAGTTAACAGACCTGATGAAATAACATTAGATCCCGATCTTAAAATATCTACACCGACAAAACCGGTATCACTTTGACGTTTTTTATTAATAGTAATAACCGGAATAACTGTCTCTTGTAAACTAGCACCACCATGTACAAAACGACTTCCAGAACCACTTAAACGTAAGCGTTGAATTCCTTTAGGAATAACCGCTCCAACATCACCTGCCACACCTAATTGCTCAGCACTAAAGTCTTTTAAGCCATCACTGCTGGTTAATGACTTACCAAGTAAGAAGCGCCTGTCATTATACAAAACATCGCCAGAGACATCTTTTGATAAAAAGTCACTCTCATCCAAAGCTCTATTTTGATAAATAAAGCCATGATCAGCAGTCACTACTAAGTTAGTTGCATTGGCACTGGTTAGCTTTTTAATAACACGCATCAAATCATCAAAGGTTTTATCAGTCGCCTCAAATGCCTCACCCTCAGATTGCATCTTATCACCCGTATGATCTATACGATTATGGTAGAAATAAATCACATCATGGTCTTTTAACAGCTCACGACTTTCTTCACGAGTCATATCCATTAATACTTTGGTTTGTACAGCTGTAGCTCGTTCTCCAATTAGAGCCTTTAGCACCTTATCTCTATTCTCAGTACCTTGGGTTGATTGCTCTCCCATAAATACTGTAGCTGTTTTATTATCTGCAATCTGCAATGACATATCAGCCGACTGTGGTAACAATGAAGCCATGCCTAATTGCGTATAACTAGGCAGCGATGAAAGTGCTGCATCAAGCTGAGCCTGATATCGATCTTCTTGACGAATACGGCTCACCATCTCATCACCAGCTTCATAACGAAAAGCATCTGAGATAATGACATAAATCTTTTTATTATTATCTAAATAGGGCTTCACCCATTTTTTATAAAAGAAATTCTGAGGTGTTACGTCATTAACAGACCATTCATTCATAGCATCAACATGCTGCTGCCATGCATTACTTAAAGGCAGCACATAACGATTAATATAGAGATTCTCAATTTTTTCAGACAAAGAATTCAACAACGAAGTTTGCCCTGATACTTTTAAGGCAAATACGTACTGACGATATAATTGATCTAATTTATACCAAAGCCTAGTATAACTTTGTACAGCCTCAGTTGGTGTAGGCATAGAAAACTGAACCGTTTCAAGCAATGCCATAAACTGGCTAGCAACATCAACAGCATTGTATAAGTGCTTAAACTCATCAAACCAATAACCTTGCCTTCGTTGGCGACACCATAAAGTAATATCACCAGGTGATGCTGTTCTTTCTTCAACAATGTTCACCAAATCGACAATGACCTTTCGATCAACCAACTCAAAATAATCAATCTCAATCAGCTCTTTAATATCTCGTTGATTCAAATCAGACTCAATGCCCAGTAAATCAGCACAATCATTAGATAATATTTCAAATGACTGTTGATGCATTCTGCTATCTTTCCAACGTTTAAAGAAGACTAATGCATCACCACCCAACTTAACTTCTTCTTTATTTAAAGGTGAATCCAAGCCCATCGAATAACACGATTTAAATAACTCAATCGAGAAATCCTTAATACTGGGTGAATCACTTTGATACGCATAATGCCGTTCAATCTGATGCCATAAAAAATCAGTTAACTGACAGCGACTTATTAAATTAATTGCTGTTTCTTTTTTTGCAGAAAGTTCAGATAACAGGTTTTCAAGAATATTATCAATTCGTGCATCACTATTGGCACAAACAGCTAACATCTTTAAACGAACAACGCTCAAAGTATCATCTGCATTAAGTAAGCTCTTAAGTTTTTGTTTACGCTTTTCTGTTTGAACTTTAGCTTTCGATGTATCAAAAAATACAGGGTGTTGTTCAACAATATCGATAAACTCATTGGGTAAATCTAGCTCACTTAGCCAAATAGCTGATTGATCAGTTCGAAATTCACCATTGGCCAACTGCACATCCAATAACCAGTTTTCAATATACTCAGGCTCTTTATCTTCTTTATAAAGTAAAAATTTCTGCTTTGGATGCTCTCGTAATAAACGATGTTTTAAACCGAACTCATTATTATTAATTTCTACTTTTTCAACACCATCGAGCTCAAGACTTTCAAAATCTGCACGTAACTCTTTTTTAACGTCATACCAAAAAATAATCCGATGTTTATCAAACAGTCTATTTAAAGCTTGGTTAATTCTATGCTCAGTCATAATAATCTCTTATGACAGCCCTGTTACTTTTTTAAGTGCTTTGCCAAATAGTGGATAGTTGTGTTTTACGCCATCATCTAAATCTATCTCGATATTTTGGCCTGCTAAGGGATACAGAATATCGCGTTCGTAGTCTTTGATTTCTTGTTGGACTTTGTTGATTTTATCAATGGCTTTTAGTGCTTTGGTTTTATCACTTTGGCTGGCATCCATGCTGATGGATGTTTGTTCGTAGCTTTCTTTTCGGGCAACCAGTTTTGTTGCAAATTCACGCAGATAATCATTCAACACCACACTGACGGTATCCGAGCGATAACGGTGCATATAAATTAAGGCATTAAACGAACCTTTTGGGCTTGAGAATAACCAGTAAATGGGGCGTTTTTTATAGCGTTTTATGTGATCAGTATAAAAGTCTTTTAAGAAGAATTTTTTAATGTCTTTACCGATAGACTCTTCGATAAAGCGAAGGTTTTCGTCATAGTGTTCTGTGCCAAAAGTGACTTTTAAAAACACTTTAAAACGCTCGCTAATATCATCTTCAAACCAGTCATCTTGTTTGCCTCTTTCCAACTCTAAGTCGATAAGCGGGATAACATTAGCCTCATCAGGCTCAAATTGAGGCCTGGGGATTTGTTTTAGATAATCTGCTAACGTTTCACCTTGATTAGCTATAACTAAGCCTTCTTTATCGAGGGAGTAACGACCGAACATACAACCTACTGCATAGGAGATGAATTCTCGCATGGTGTCTGCGAGCAACAAATTCTCAAGCTCCATATCATTTTTTTTGTCACCATATCGATAATATGGATTATATTTTAAACTTACCCTACCTACTGCCACATCAGCCGTAATTTCATTCTGAAGCCCATATGCAGTAATAAAAATTTGATTATTTTTACACTCCAAGCTCTTTAACGATTGGATCAATTTTTGCCAATGATCAACCATTCTTTGATATGTTTTTTTAATATTATTACTATGAAAACTCATATCTAATAATGGCAACCCTTGGAATTCCCATGAAGTTTCAAAGCTATCCCAATCTTTTTTAGAAATATCAATGGCCTGAGAAACAATCGTTTTATTAACTGAAAACTTAACTATTGGACAACGTGCAATTAATCCAGAACTATAATTTAATGTTGGGTTCATCAAATTAAATAAATAATTTGGTATCATAGAGTTCATTAGCGCTGTTAGCTCAGCCACATCAAACTGATCTGGAAATATCCCTCCTGCGGCATTAGAGAAAATAAACCCCGTTGGGAAGTATCGTGCTGAAAAATCTGACGAACTTATAGTTGACCAACAAACACCCTCATTGAAATAAAACTCAGGGCTTAATACACGCCCGCCTGAGCAATCCTTAGTAATTTCACGAATATCATTTCCATTATTTTTCCAATTTACGACATACTCATTATTACCATACCACTTTCTGAATTCACCACCTTTTTGAAAAGGATACCAAGTTTCCAAAGCATTTTCAGAATCTGAAATAACTTTTGCGCTAAGGTTAATATTATTAAAACTTACCTCATTCCAACTTCGTAAAAATGTTGCATTATCGGTTGTATTTAGTCCAGTCCTAGGTTTTGAAACATCTCCTAAAGACATCCCACTTTTAAATAAACTAAATACACTTTCTGACGCCCAATATGCAATTGGTGCACCGGGTATTACTAGAAAATTTTCTTGCTTAGACCAATAAAACCAATTTAAGCTTTTATCTCGTATAGCCTCAAGTGTTTTTGGCGACTGATTCTTAGACCCTTTAAAGTCAGATAGCCTTATATATCCACCAGTAACATTTCGCTCATAACTATTTATAATAGTAAATGCGCAAATAGGAACAGTTGCTCCTTCAAAACCAGAATATTCCAATTGAATTAATGAAGAAATAGTATATTTTTTTAAAATAAACTTACGAAGATTTTCATATGAAGGAATAAACATCCATACAAATGGAGACATAAAACCAAGTTGCCCTTTAGGTAAAGTCAATTTCACATTTCTAAGCATGAAGGCTGAAAACAGATCAGACTTAGCTTCTGGAAAATTTTCCTTCAACCACTTACTCAACCGCCCATTCATCCCCTTACCACCCATATACGGTGGATTCGCAATCACCACATGGTATTTAGGACTTAAAAAATCTGCTTGATCTAACACTTTCAAAACACCCTGATGTGTTGGTGCTAAAAATAATTCACTACTCACATCTTTCGCGTTCAGCACTTCTCTGACATCATCTACATTCTTTAATTCTGGCTGAATTAATGAACCAAAGTTATCCGCCTCTTCAAACTGTTTTAGGGTTGCTGATAAATCTTGGGTAAATAAATCACGCCCTGCAAAGTTGATGTATTCATCCAGATCATCTTCGGTAAAACTGACATTCTCTAATCTGCAAATATTCGGTTTAATCGGGTTACGAAAGAAGCGGCGACGGTTGTTGCTGTCATCTAACGGGTTGCCTTTCATGGCTTTCATACTTAAAGCAAAAGCGGCTAGTTCTGCGGCCCGCTCATCTATCTCGATCCCGTATAAATTTTTGGTTAATATTTTTTCGGGTATCTCGGTGCTGTCATAACCTTTGTCTAAATAAATGGCGTAGAGCAAGTCATAAGCATAAGTCAGCATGTGACCTGAACCACAGGCAGGGTCGCAAATTTTCAGTTCTTCTGGGCTTTGTATTTTTAGGTACTCTTGTTCTGCATTGTCATCAACTGGCTTGATGTAATAATCCATCTGCTCAATCACTTTTGAGTCTGGGTTATTCAACATCCATAAACGGCCTAAAGAGTTTTCGACCAAATAGCGCACGATCCAGTGTGGTGTGAATAATTGTGTCGCGGCTGGAATATTCTCTGGTGTGACTTTGATGTTCTTTTTTAAGCCTGCGAATACATCGTCTTTTTTCTCGGAGATATAAAATTGATAGAGCCAACCAATCGACTCAACACTGTCACAAGCCTCGATTGTCATCGCTTGGCGCGTGTATTCTAAAATAGAGTTTTCTGATAACAAATCATCAGGCATTAACAGTTCGGTGTAATCTTCAATACGCTGAAACAGGTAAGGCATGATGCGATGATAGTCATTACACACGGCAACAATAAGTAAACGATACGCTTCTGTTTGCGGATCTCGACTGGTTGCTGTGCCATTGAGTAGGTTGGTTACTTTTTCACGCGTGGGTGCATCAACACTGGTTTCATCAATTAACCCTGCTTTTGCTTCGGCTAATATCTCTGGCTGAATTTGACCATCAACAGGTGATATGACACTGATACGGTTATAGCGATTAACATCCATAAAGCGTAAAGCACAAAAACGGTTAAACCAGATATACGCCGTTTTATCGATGACTTGTTCTTTATCGGTTGTTTGAATTGCCTTTTCTAAATCTGCTATTGCTTTAGGTGATTCTCGACGTGCTGGACTATCTCCATCTATTACTTGTTCGAGCTTATTGCCAACAGACTCGATAAGGTTACGACGAGCATATTGGGCGAATTTTTTAAGTTGTGCTGTTTCCATTTTTAAAAGAGTTGTTCCTGTTGTGCTTTGTTCCATTGGTAGCTGACTGGGCTTTTATTTTTTATTACTTTGCCGTCATCTACTGCTTGTTTTAACCATATGTTGAGTTGTGCTTTATTTAGCTCTGTTGCTTCTTGCAGTTGATCTACTGTTTGCGTTGTGTCTGTACAAAGTGATTCGATTTTTTTAAGGAAAAACAGGTAAAAGGTTAGAGCGTTATCATCAACTTCATTATTTACAATTTCAGGTTTTTCGGATTTTTCCGAAATTTGCGGCGGTTCATTTTCTGTTATTTCTTTTTTGTTATCTGACTCTTGTTTTTGTTCCGCTAATGCTTCTTCTTTTACTTCTATCTTTTCTTCTGTAACTGTTGGCTTTTCTTTATCTTGCTGTTTTATTTCAGCTTTTGTTTCCTGTTCCGCAGGCATGCTAAATAAATCAGTATTTTCATCTACAGTTTGTGTGGGCTGCATTTTAAAAATGGCTTCAAAGTCGACTTCGGATAAATCGTCACTAATCCAAGCTGCTCCTTTTTTTACTAATTGAGCATTGCCTGATTGCTCATCTTTTGTTTGCTTTACCCACATGGGCACCCAGTTTTTCTTTAGGTTTTCTAATACACCTGTCCAGGTACCACCCTTTGTGCCGGAATGCACAGCTATGCTGGTATCTGCCAAACAATAGATATATTTATTACGCTGCATGGCATTACCTACATTAAACCCTGCTTCTGGGTAAAAGGCTGAGACAAGCACTAAGTTATTATTCATTAAAGCCTTTCGGTATTTATGGCTTGTGCAGGCTTGCAATAAACTATTAGCTAAAACACCAATCACTGTTCCGTCGGTATTAAGTGCGCCCATCATGGATTCTTCATCTACCCCTCTTGCACCACCGGAGACAATGGAGTAACCCTTTTGAGCTGATAGCACGCCTAAGTCTTTACTGTATTGCAGGTCTTCTTTTGATGTATTTCTTGAGCCTATAACGGCAATGCCACCTTTATTAAGTAAGGCTTGATTACCACAGCCAAATAACACAGGAGGTGAGTTTGCCTTTAAATGTTTCTTTAATCGACTTGGGTAATTCGCATCTGATCGCGTTAATATCCATAATCCTGCTCTGCTCCATTTTTCAACCGCTAAGGCCATTGCTGAGCCACGGTTTAATAAGGTTTCGATACGCTCTTTGGTTATTTTTTTATCATCCCATCCTGCTAACAATGCTGCTGGGTCGCCTGTTAATAAACTTTCTGGTTTTAGCTCGACATCCATTAACCACAAGGCAAACTTACCCCATTCACCATTGGTAAGAGGCTTTATTGTTTTATCACTATTTTTATTAAAATGTGCCGTTAATAATAAAGTGGCTTGGGTGGTTGCCGTTAGATTCATTCATCACCTGAACTGGTTGATGCAAGAGCGACGGGAAACACTTCGCCACTACCTTGCTGTCTTAATAATGCTGCGATGACGGTCACTGTCCAGCCTGAGTCAATTATATCGTCTACTAAAAATACTGGAGTATCTTGTACTCCTTGTTGAATTTCAAAAACACCATCGAGATTACTGCATTGATGAAATCTGTTTTGTTGGAGTTTTTGTGCTTCGTTATGTTTTACTTTTGTAACAAGATTTATAAATGGTATTCCTAATCTCTTTGCAAGGCGCTGTGCATAGTCTGGAACTAATGTTGTATGGTTTAACGAAGGAACACAAGTAACCCACTGAGGTTTAGGTGATGGGTTCCAACGGCTTTCTATCATTTCTGCCGTTGCTTCAACTAATTCATCTGAAAAATGATTGGCGTGTTTGTCATGCTCTACTACTTGCCCCCAACCTGCATCACCCCAGCGGCTAAGAATTCTGCCTTCGGATGCTCTTATACCTACTGGTAAGTTATAAGGAAACTCATAGACAGGAAATGCTGTTTTTGACCCAACTTGTATTTTTGGCTTAAAGTCCATCTCTGAATGTTTTAAAAACTGAGATGCTTCTATTGCCGTTTGATGATCAATGGAGATATCTACAATTGGCTCACCGATACAATTTGCACATTGACCACAAGGTTCTGATAACTCGTCATCTAAAGAGTTTCTTAGGTAATCCATTAAGCATTGTTTTGTCTCTACATAACTTTGTATTTCTTCCCATTCATCTTCGCGTTGCCCTGTTAAATGCTCTATTCGTGCATGATCCATTTGAAAATGCACAGGTGTTCGTTTCCACTTTGAACCTATTTTTATGACTGGGGCTGGGTTATAGACATTTAAAAATTTAAGAACATCATCTATCTGGCCTTTGCGAAGATTTAATTGTTGTTGTAAATCAACAATTGAAAGCCCATTACTATTCTCTAACTCACTTAAAATAAGATTAACTTGATACTCACTTGGAAAAGCTCTCGTTCGAAAAAACTCGTGAATACGATAGTCTTCTTCACCAGCCAGCAAAATGCCATAAGCATGATCAATTGCTCTTCCCGCTCGGCCCACTTGTTGGTAATAGCTAACCACAGAGTTAGGCACTTGATAATGAATGACAAAGCCCAGATCGGGTTTGTCATACCCCATACCCAAAGCTGTAGTAGCTACTAATACTTTTATTTCATTATTGATTAGTGCATTTTCAAGATATTGTCGATATGAATCTGAGTCATCAAATCTTTCATCTGTAACGCCACTATAATAAGCATGAGCTGAGATACCTTTTAATTTTAACCACTTCGTTACTTGATTTGCATCTCTTTTAGTTAATACATAAACAATCCCTGAATAGTCAAATTTGGGAATATTTGAAGATAACCAAACTAACCGACTAGTCTGGTCTTTAAGTTGAATAGTTTGCAATGCTAGGCTTTCTCTATCTAAAGTACCGCGTATGACTTCGACACCTCCCAGTTGCTCATTAGTATCTTCAATCACCCGATTGTTTGCAGTCGCAGTTGTCCCTAGTACAGGCATATTTGAGGGCATTTGCTTTAATATATTCAATAACCGTCTGTAATCCGGTCTGAAATCATGCCCCCAATCTGAAATACAATGTGCTTCATCGACTACAAAAAGAGCTATTTTTTCCGCAATAGGTAATAACAGAGTATTTAAAAAATCTTCATTAGCTAATCGCTCTGGTGAGATTAATAAGCAATCTACCTGATTGGCCATTACCTGTTGTGTTAAGTTACCCCACTCATCTTTATTTGTAGAGTTTAGAGTTATTGCATTAACTCCCAAATTTTTTGCTGCGTCTATTTGGTTTCGCATTAATGCTAATAGTGGAGAAATAATAACTGTTACACCTTGTCCCCTGTCTCTTAGAATTTTTGTACTTATAAAATAGACTGAACTTTTACCCCAACCGGTTCTTTGTACTACTAATAGCTTCCTTCTTTCATTAACCAATGCATTGATTGCCTCCCATTGCCCCTCTCGGAACGTTGCTATTGGATTGTTTAATGCTTGACGAAGTAAATTTTCTGCTCCCTGCTGATTCATAACTGTACTTGTTTCCCTGCTTTAATTGCTTCTAACAATACTTGTTTATATTCTTCGATATACTTATCGACATCACTTTCATTTTTTAACCACGGTTTAGCATAATCGACTTTTATACGGTTTATACTAATAGATAATGGTGTTACTGGCTCTTCAGCCACTGGGTGTGGAGTTGTTTCCCTTGGCTTTGGATAGTTTCCTGTCGGTGGCTGATTTGTCACGGGTGCTGGTGCATTCCAAGCACTCATTTGTGTTATTAAACTTGAGTAAGTCGTATTTTCAAAACGATACATCTCATCTCTGATAGCGGCGATGAGCGTTTGATCACCCAATTGCTGATTTGCCTGTTTAAATGGTTGTATTAATTGCGATTGTTGATCGGCACTTAGTGATTTGAATTCATCAAAACCACTTAGCTTAGATTCAAGGGCATCTAGGTTATTAAGCGCTGTTTGTCTTTCTAGTTTAATTAGTGCATCTAACTGGTTCTTAACTTCAACCGTTAACTCATTCAATTGTTGAATTTGATTGCCTTTATAAACTTCTGGCTCTAATAAGGTCGTTGCTATTTTCTCACTGGCTTCACCTTCTAAATAGCTCAGGTTTGGCTTTTGCTGGCTTAATAGCTCTTTAGCCTCATCATAACTTTCCCGTTGTGCCCCTTTCATGAACTTTACGATGGGGTCGATGGTTTTTTCTTTAACATCGAACCATTTATCTTCTTGGCTCACAAGCTCTGACATAAACCATGTATAGGGTTTTGTTTTCAGATCGTTTAAATCTATAACAATAGGTTCTAGCACCCTTAAAAATGGATACTGGTTTGACTGCACTTGCAACTTATCCAAACTGTTGGCTTGCTCTTCAAAGCTTGCTTGTATTTCTTTTGCTAGGGCTTTAGCTTCTGTGGCATGTGCCATTTTCTCGAAATAATCGTTATAGAAGTCTTTGACCGCTCTTAACTGAGATGGTGTAAATTCAACCTGGGGGTCTAATATTAAATTAGCATGAGCTGCTGTATTTCGTAGCGCTCTAATTAAATCCGCATCATCTAATAAGTTAGTAGATTCTCTAACTTCTATTTTCCCTCTGCCACATAGATACGTTAGCGTGCATAACACCGCAGCAAATGACCAGCCATAAGGTTTACTTTCAAACTTCTCTAGTAATGTTTTTACTGTTGTGCGAACACCGCCTCGATTATTGCTTTGTATGAAAGAGAGCATTTCTTGCTCTGACTCTGGCAAGGTGGTGTCATCGGCAAACAGACCTTGCCCAGCTTCTTTTAAAATCTCTGCTATCTTACTTTCGTTGAACTGAACTCCCCTAAGCATTTTTAAATTAGGGTATGTGTGTTTTACTAACTCGTGAAAGGCTTTAACCATTTTGGTTTGACCATCTTCACCACTCAATTCTAGATCTTGTCCTTTTACAAAATATTTTGCTGTTCCGACTAATTTTGAGGTTAATATTTTAAGTTGATTTAAACGCTCTGAATTTTGATGGCGTTTATCATCTAATATGCGTTTAACGCTTTCTTGCTGAACGGTTTTAGTTTCGTGAGCAATGTATTTTTCAGTACGCTTATACATCACCAAATCACGCATTAATAAATCACTAGCTGGTAATACGATTCTTAATTCATCGTTATATACCGTATCTGTTTTATGTTTATTTTCATCTGCGTGATAATCAGAGAAGGACGTAATGACATTAATTGATAGCTCGTGTTCACGACCAGTTAAATTGTCATCTAATCTACGACTGTAAGAGTAGTCTTGATTGTTTTCTTCAAAACGTATTTTTCGATTTTTTAGAACACCTTCGTAGATTAGCTTATCTAATTCATCGGCTACTTTTTGGCTATCAACATCTGTATTTTTTATCTCTTGCTCTATGTCTTGCTCTTCATCGGTTAGATATTCATAAAACTCACCATTACGTTGAATATAAATTTCTTTTTCTAATAGGCTTAATGCTTCTTCTATTTTTGTTTTTAGTGCAGGTAATTCTTGATTAAAACTGCAATACATTAAGACACACAGATTACGTATGGTTGGTTTGAACTCTTTGACGTATTTTACGAGAAATAGTGCTTTTAACAGGCGTACTGAAAACTCGTTTGTTAATTGCATTTCTGCTTTCAGTATTGACTGCTGAATAGCTGTTTTAAGCGCAGTGCGAACACCTTCAAACATGAGATCAAAAGTCGCTAAGTCGCCTAAACTATGTTCTTTAATGGTAACTGCTACTTGCTGAAAGACTCCCAGCATAGAACGCTCACCCACTGAGCTATGCTTTCCCTCAAAAGCATTGTGTGCCGACAGGTTTTGAATGGCTGATTGAAACAAACCAAACTGATAAGGAATAAAAGGATAGCTTTGGATAAAGTTTTCTTTGTCTCTAAAGTTTCTGTAATTTTGAGAGCCATCTGAAAAATCAAAGAGTGTTTTAAAATTGTTTTCTTGTTCGTGATACAAATTCGTTAATTGAGGAAGATACTCTTCTTTTTTATGCAGTAAGCGCATTTGAATGACTTCTGCCACATCTTGACTGGTGAGTTTCATTCGGTTTTTAAAACGCGCCTGAATTTTTGTGAAGTCATTACTTTGGTTTTGTGCAGAATCTCCCACGACAGATGACATATCTTCTTGAGCTGTGACGATTACCCAAGATTGGCCTTTAGATTTTGTTGCTAAACTTTCAGCAACTGTTTGCAGATTTGTCATCAGCTTTACATTACCGGCTATATATTGACCGACTTCATCTACAAAAAAATTGAGTCTAAAACCTTTTTCTTGTTTAGCTATATATGCATTGACTTGGTCAGCAAAGTCTTCGATTGAAAGTCGGTAGTCTGACCTATATTTATCTAATATATTGCTAACTGATTGACCTGTAGTCTCATTATAGGCATCGTCTATGGCACTAGCCATACGTTTTGCACGCTGTCGGCCTTTGTCCCATTCCATTGAATTATTGTTTTGGAATGCGGTTTTAAATTGTTCGAATACACCATCAGCATCTAGTTCGCGTTCAAATTGTGCGATGTATGCTTGTTTACCGTAGTAGCCACAATGCTCATCAAACACTTTTACAAATACAGCGATTAAAGCATCTAACTCTGTTTTGCTAATGACATCGGCTTTTTGGTCAATATTAAACAAAATGCTTTGCGATGGAATAGCTACAGCACGCTTTAGCTCATTAGCAAAGATCTCATCACTTTTACAAGTTGGTTTTTCCAGAAATATATCAAGTGCATTAGCTCCATCAACATTTCTGTTCTCTAAGAGCATGGCTAACATTTTTAATAAATGTGACTTACCCGAACCAAAAAAACCTGAAACCCATACGCCATTGGCACCCGCATAATTTAAATACGCATCTAGAAATTTATCTAAGCGATTACCTACTTCATTGGTTATCACGTATTCTTCAAGCTCAAGCTTTAAACTTGCTTCATCATCTGCCTTGATAACACCCTCTATAGGGCGGTCAACTTGCTTTTCAAATAATTGTTCTAATTTCATTGCATATCCATGTCTAGATTTTTTAATTGATTATTTTTAACTTGCTCGATCTAGTATATTAAAAGCTCGGTAATACTTATCATCTTGTAACTTCCCAAATAATACGAGTGAAGCACCTGTATCTAATGAGTGTTGATATTCACCTGGGAAGAACATAAGCGTTGGTTTTTCTTTTGCTGTTTTCTGAAGGTTATTTAGAACATTGTGCGAGCGAATATAAGGGAATACTTCACTTACACCTGTAATAAACATCACTTGAAAGTCATTATTTTGCATTTTAGTTGATATAGCCGGAGTTAGAACTGTCTCTATATCTAATACACCTTGCAGTTCTTCTTTCAGCTCGTCTCGGCTCATACCAGACTCATTATCCAGCAACCATTGCCAATCACCTTCCGCTTTTAATATCTCAATAACCAAGTCATATAAATTAATTTTGAGAACAAGTGTGCCCGCATCTCTCAAATAATTGATCAGTTGTTTAATGAGTAAATTAACCTCACCTTGAATGGCTGGATCGAAGGGGCAGATATGAAAGGGCACTTCATTATTTAGCCCTTGATTACTCAAAAAACGGTCACTGGCTATCACATCACTTAAATGCACATACGCTTGTTCAAGGTTTTTAAAATTAATTCCTTTTTTGAAATCCATATTTGTATTAATAGCCATTAGAATCCTTCTTCCCCTGGAAATAATTTTATCTCGTCAGCATCACCTTTCAGGATACTGGCTCTTAATTCATTATTTAACTGCTGAGGTAATATTTCTTTATTGTCATTGGTTATTTGACACTCTCTCATCATTTTAAAGAGCACTTGCCGAGCTTTACTTTTAGTTAACGATGAAACGCCATCTAAATTTTCATTCCATTCTGCTTTTGAATTAAAATACACATCGTAATCATCTAAAGAAATCTGATATCGACTATTTTCAAAATACTCATAAAGTACTTCTTTAGCAAAATCAGAAATAAATTTGTAATGCCGGCATATAGCTAACCAAATTATTTGCTTTTGTACTTTCTCGTCACTTGATATTAATAAAGCAAGTTCTTGGTCTGATAAATGTTTTAGACGACGGGATATCTCACCATAGAGTTTTTTTAGCGTGCTTTCTGTTCTAGCTTGTAAAGTATTTTTTTCAATAACATCCGCACGTACGTCCTTCCAATCAACTAAATTAGATTTTAGTTTTGCGATTGCAACAGTTTCAGCTTCAAGTGCAGCTCCTGTTGTAAAGCTTAATGAGTATTGGTTATTTATCACTGTCTTCCAATTCACATTCAAGAATATCTGAAATAGAACATTCCAAATAAACACAGAGTTTATACAAGACATCCAATTCAATTCTCTGAGCCGTTTCGTGATACATCCTAGTGATTGTCCCTCTGTTAATTTTCGTATCTCGAACAACATCTGAAATCTTCAAACGCTTTTCTCCTAACAGTCGGGATAGATGACACTTTATCATTAAGATCTCCTAAAGATCATTACTTATCTAAATAAATACATTTTTACTTGCAAAAGGTCTTTTTAATGACTATTATGATCTCTAGTAGCTCATTATTGTCATTATGAGTTATTTTTTAACCTTATTATAACCCATATTTCTGGAGAATTAGAATGAAATCTGTATCAAATATTAATAAATCAAATGACTTTATAGAAAGACTTGCCTCATCGATCATCCAACAGCAGCTAATAGAACCTGATGAAAAGGAATTAATCCCGGTATTAGGACTTGGAAGTGAAGCTAACAATCATGAAGCTATTCTATTTTGGGTTAATAGCTCATTACATCAAATGACTCACCCTGATGGATCTTTACTCAGCATTCTTAATGAAAACCTTTTTGACGAGCTCAATAGTTTTTCAGCTGACATGAAACAAACTTTTACTCAACACTAAAATAGGAGATAGCCAATGAGCATTTTTACAAACAACACTTGTTCGACTAACGGAATTTCGGAATCTGAAAATCATAACTACGTTAACAATTTAGCTGAGGGCGTTATTTTTAGTCAAGGCGTCGATCCTACTGGAAATAACTTAATTGCATTATTTGGAAATGGCCATGAATCTAACAATCGTCAGGCTATAACATACTGGGTTGGTCACACTTTAAATGAATCACAAAATTACCCTGCTAGCCCACTTCCTACGCTTAATCAAAATTTTAAAGATTTGATCAGTGAGGTGATAGACATTTATTCATAAATTTTTTCAGTATTTCGTCATGTTAAAAAAATACAAATAAAGTTAATTTCGCATTTTTGGATGTAAATAAACTCACTTAGTATTGACTGAATAAATCTATTGAGAGGTATTTGATTCTATCTGCCCCTTTCATATTGAATTGGTTAACGAAAATTACCTATGATTTGTTCATGATAAATAAAAAAATAGTATTTTCGCATTTTTGGACAGATTTAAGTTGATGTAGCTTTATTAAAAATAAGCTCAAAGATAGAAAGAATAGTTTTTTTGGGGCAGGTTAAAAATATCAAAAAAATGTTCGAAAAGTAGCAATTCGCGTTTTTGGACGTGATTTAGGTGTAGTACCTTAAGCAACATCAAAGCACACAGGAGATAAAAAATGAATTTTGTATAAAAAATTATTAATAAAAAAGCGACACTCGTAGAAGCGGCTTTGGTGCTGTAACACCAAAGCCGCGAATAGGATAATGTGAATTTTGAAGCGACACCATCCATTTCCCTATTCTCTTCGTTTGTCACCAATCAATCAAGTAATACTAAAAAGGTGATTTTATGAATCAGAATATAAACTCGCCACAGGGAAACTGTGGCCAAATAAAAATTTTTAACGAGCTATATGCTCACACCCCACAGGCAGAAACTTTAAAACTTCTACCTTATAGAAAACAACCTGTTAGCAGAGAAGTTATACGTTTTGGTGAAAGGAACCATCATGTTGGCTTATTTGCATCAAGAGTCAATCAATCCATGATTCCTTATGAGTCATCTCTTGAACGTGATGCTTGTGTCTGTTTTGAGTCAAAACAAGAAATTATGGCTTACTCTAGCCAACCCACAGCCATAGAACTCAACATCAATGGTAAATGCACAACTGTTTACCCAGATTTTCTTCTAGAAACAAAAAAACAAAACTTACTAATAGATATTAAGTTTTCTAAAAATGCTGAAACCTCAAAATTCAAGGCAAGAACAGAAGCGCTATTGGCCTACTGCTCAAACAGGAATATCGGTTATTCTGTAATGACAGAAAATGACATACGCACAGCACAGCTTGATCAATCGAGATGGTTAACCTCCGTAGCTAGAGGTATTCCTCACGATGCTCTTATTGAAACTGTATGGTTTTGGCTAGACCAGATACCTAAAGAAACATTGTATTCCGAAGTATGGGCAATGCTCACTAACTACTCATCAGTTAAAACAGTCATAGCGGGATTCATTTTAGATGGGCATTTAATTGTAGATTTAGAAAAGTCTATTAATGATCAAAAGATCGTAAGGAATGATTTCATTTCAGAAGGAGAATCTTATGTCTAATTACCGAATTGAAGCAGGCGATGTAGTCATGATCAGAGGGCACTTATACAAGTGCAATGGGCGTGGTCCAGGTGGTAAACATATATTTACATCTCAAAAAAATAGAAGCACCATCTATCTCAGCCCTGAAGAAATCTATGAATACTTTGCAGAAGGGAAATTTAAAAAAATTGACCAAAGCATGTCTTTTCCTATTTTAAATGATAGTCCGCATTATCAATTTGACCTTTCCTCATTAGTCGTCAAAGAAAGAAGAGATGTCATGGATCGCCTTCACTATATGAAAGGAATTCAAGATCATTATCAAACTGGTGGGAAATTATCCAACAGATCACTCGAACCCGCTTTAGAGGCACTTTTTAAAGAGCTTAAAAAGAAAAATAAAGAAGATGGCGTTATACCACCTCAAAAGCCAATGTCATGCAGTTCTGCTAAACGCTGGTTTAAAGCATGGAAAGAATCTGGTTGTGAATTAATTACTTTAGTCAAAGAACGAAGAGGAAATAGTACACATAGATTATCACTTGAGATTAGAGATGTTATCGATGATGTTATTAATACTGATTATCTTTCTCCCCTTAGAATTACTGCAAAAAAAGCTTATAGAAAAATCGTTGGAAATATCCAAGTTTTAAATAAGCAAAGAAAAAAACTTGGCCTTCATGAAATGAAAGCTCCGTCTTATGCAACAGTACTCAATCATATTAATCAAGTTGATGAATATGACAAATTATCAAAAAGGCATGGGGCTGTTTATGCCGCAAAAGCAACACGCGCATACGGCATGACTCCTCCAGTGAATAGAGTTTTAGAACGCGTTCAAATGGACCACACCCAACTTGATGTTTTTGTTGATATGGGTCAGGAACAGGTTATAAGGCCTTATCTAACGCTTGCTTTAGATGCTCATTCAAAAGCAATTTTAGGCTATTGGTTGAGTATTAATCCACCTAGTGCAGACACTGTTATGAACTGTCTTCGAGTTGCAATTTTACCTAAAGATATTATCGCAATGGGTGGAAATAAAGACTGGCAATATCCAATGCATGGCATACCTATTGAATTAACATTAGATAATGGTAAAGACTTCCACAGTCTGGACTTAGAAATGGCCTGTGCCCAGCTTGGTATCACAATGAATTTTACTCCGCCAAGAAAACCATACTATAAAGCTCAAGTTGAACGTAAATTTGGGGAGATAAATACAAGCCTCTTAACCAGTATGCCTGGTAGAGTATATAAAGATGATCCCGAAAAACGTGATGATAATTATCCTTTCCTGACTTTAGATGAAACAAATAATATTTTGCTTCAATGGATCTGCACGATTCTGCATGAAACACCTAGCAGCACAACAGGTCTTTCTCCACTAAAGACATGGATCAAATCTGTAAATGATACTAATTTTAATAACAACCTATCAAATTCACCTTTTGATGCAGACACACTGTCCATAACGCTTGGTAAAACCATATCAAACAGAAAGCTTTGTCCCGATGGTATTAGCAACGAAAATCTACGCTACAACAGTGAAACGCTTTCTCGTTACAGAAGATCTTTAGCTAAACCACATGGTAAAAACCCTTCCGTAAGCATCAAGTGGAATGCTTCTGATGTGGGTGTTATTTGGGTTTTGGATGAAAAACAAAACCGCTATTTCCAAGTTCCTGCATTACAGCAAGAAAGTCATGGTCGCAGTTTATTTACACATAAAGTCATCCAAAGGGAAATCCGCGCTCAAATCAAATCAGGATTAAGTAAGCCTTCCTATATTGATGCAGAAATCGCCATTGATAAAAAAATTCAAGAGGTTACTAAAGCCAAATCCTCAAAGTCAAAAAGTAAAGTTGGGCGATACAAAGCTGGCAAACCAAGAAATAAAATCCCGCTTAACCCTGTTGATTTTTTAGAAACCGATGACTTTATAGAATTTGATACCGACACTGGTGAAGTCATTAACGCTTTACCAACATCAAAAAAACTTGTCGATGATGACATAAAACCAATGACTATAACTGATCTAACTCAACAAGATGAAATTGATTGGGATGATCAAAACTTTACTCACTTTGAAATTAATTAACCTAGAGATAAAACTTATGAATATTAAATTAGCAAAAACAATTAACCTTGAACTTTCTAGCCTTGCATTAGAGCATGAACAATTTAAAGAGGCATTGAATAAAAGCAAAGCATTACTGAACCGTCAAGAATTTGGACTGACTCCAAGCGGGTTCTTTTTAAGCGGTCCTTCTGGAACTGGTAAAACGACTCTTTTGAATGAAATAACTAAAAATGGGCATGATTTATATGGACCTGATTCTGTTATTCATACAACGCTAACGGGCAGCACAAACTTTACTCAAATTATCACTAGCATCCTTACTGCAGCAAAAGATCCACTACCTCAAAATGGCACTGGAAATAATAAACTTGAACGCCTTATCAAAAGTTTATTATCTAGAGGTACTCGATTAGTCATAATCGACGAGTTTCAACATATGCTTGCAGCCAAAACTATTAGCCCCAAAATTTTGAATGATGCAGCCAACGCAATAAAATCTATTATGGATAAATCTGGCGCCTCATTTATTATCGCAGGTACAGCAGACATCGTCTCTTTATGGGATTTTGATTATCAATTGAGAACCCGTTTTCAGTCTCCATCAAGTTTTACTCCCTTCCACTATCCAGAAAATCAAAAAGACTGGGGAGGGATCGTTAAAGCTTTTGAAAAAACGATTAATAAGCAGGGAGTATCTATTGAATGCTCAGGGTTGCCTCATCGCTTGTTTACAGCAACACATGGAAATATGCGATCAGTGGTAAGCATATTAAAAGAAGCCGTAGTCAATGCCATTTCTAATGACTCATTAATAATCTCAGATGATGAACTTAATCAGGCTACTCAAGTTGTTATGGATAGCTCTGATGGAAATTTGAAAGCATTTACAGATAGCGCTGATAAAATCAAGCTATACGCTGGGTCGATTCCCCGTGTTCTAGAAGTTGCTCCTAGAGCGCCATCACTCAATAGCCTTTTATCTCAGAGTTAATAATGCATTTTCCTGTAGCCAATACAATCAAAGAGGGTGAGTCATTGCTAGGCTACCTTTCAAGGATCGTAATTAGCAATAATTACGTAAACTTGTCTGCGGTAACTGAATTACTTGGCTTTACAAGGAAAAATGGTGGCTTAAATACTTCTAACATTCGTAATATTTTAGCTGGAAATTTTGACCTTCAGAAATTAGCTGAACTCTCTGAAAGTAATATTCATCATCTTGTAAATGCCAAATTTAAACTACCTCCACCTAAACCCGGGAGAGAAACTGACGAATACATATCAATGAAAAACTGGTGTGTTTGCCCTGAATGTTTAAATGAAGAACGCGGGCATCAAAAATTTTGGCAAATTTCTTTTGTTACCGCATGTCCTAGACATGGGAAAAAATTAATTGAACAATGCCCTTCGTGTCGTGAGAAACTTTCTATAAAAAATGCTCTTTCATCTAAGTGTAAGAGCTGCGGTGAACATTTAACTAGTGAGTCTGCAGAAACGAGTGAATTAAGCTGCTCTACTGCCATAAACAAATTATTAAACAGTAACAATTCAAAAAACCAGCTGCATCTAGAAGAATTATTACATCGATTAATGATATCAATGCATCTTAGTTCATCAAATAGTTTACGTAATCGATATCGATTGAGTCCTCAATTAGTTCCTCTAAATAAAATGCGAGAGATACTAAAAACTATTTGGGTTGCTGCTGAATCTAAAAAATCTCTGATACAACATATTTCATACCTTCAAAAAAATATTAAAGACGAGTGGGAATATTTGCCAAATGCAAAATCTCTATTAATTGATAATATCGAAAAAAAGGGAGTCTTACTTAAAGCAAGTAAAAAGCTATTAGATGGAAAAACACCTTTATTTTCAAAAGCTGACCCATGGCTAATTTCTACAGAAAAAGCTGCAGCTGCACTCAGAATATCAGGTTTCATCATCAGGCGTTTAATTAAATCTAATTTAATTCACTCGACATTATTTTCAGAAACTCAATCAATGTCAGGAGCAACTCGTTTAATATCACTCTCTGAACTAAATTCTCTTATTGAAAAGTTTTTTAAAGCCTCACAACCACTAGATAATTATTCAGGCAATAAACTATCGGCTGTTTTAAATTATGATTTATCTATAATTATTAACGAAGCCATTTCTGGAAAAATAGATCTGTATACAGATGGATCAAATCAATTATCAGGATTATTTATTCCATTTAATCAATCGGTAACTTTTAAGAAAAAAGATAAAAAACCTAACGGTATCATCTCAGCAAAAGAAGCTGCTAGTTTATTAAATATATATCATGATGCAATTGCTGACCTTATTAAAAGAAATATATTAAAGACTGCTCCCACTAATAATAAAAACCGCCATTTAATTCATTTAAAGTCTGTAGAAGAATTCAAAGATAAATATTTACATGTCGGTTCAATAGCCAAAATTAACCAGCTAAACCCGACCAATCTCTCAGAAAAATTAACGGCTCTTAATATTCATCCCATTTCTAGCCCAGATATTGATGGTTCACTCACATCAATTTATCTGCGGAAAGATATTGAAAAATTAGATTGGAGTCTGTTTTATAATCTAACGTCCAACTCATCTAAAACTGGAAGAAAATCAACTGTAGATCAAAATAAGATAACTGATGTTAAAGTTTTAAATCTCCATAAACTTGTCGAAAAAGCTGGGTCAGCAAGTAATTTTGCTAAAAAAGCCCATGTATCTATGGGCAATTTAAGCATGATATTGCATGGTAAAAAATCTTTTGGAAATTTAGCTGCAAAAAGAATGGAACAACGATTATCTTTAGAACCAGGCTGGTTTAACATTCCTCGATAAATTATCCTTAGAAAATCACTCAAGAAATTCAATAGTTACAATAAAAGCTGATTAAATTTTACTGTATTAGATTCTTTTAAAAATCACACCCAATTGTCACACGGCGTTAAAAATTCTTTTCTAAGTCCATTTATACTCATCTACCTCAAGCAATTCCTTAAATTATTATGGCTCGCTCGTTGATAGCAAATATCATTTAATGTGGATTATCAGCTTAAATTAGCCCAGTCGTTAATGGTAGTCTGACAATTTAGCCCACTTGTTGAGCACATTATTCATTATTGAATCACTACATGCTTTAGCAAACCAGCATCAATTATCGTAAGTTATTGGCTGTTCGAATTTCCAACAAAAGATTGATTCATCTTAATTAAAGCAACAAGTGGGCCTCAATTTATAGAACTATATAACACCCTGTTTTTATTGTATTTATTTAGCTCACTTGATCCTTTTTTTGATATATACGTCGCTCACTTGTTACTGTAAAATCCGGGATCAGTAGATGATATAGTAGAATTATAAGTGTTTGATTTTGCTAGAAACGCAGGCTCAGTACTTAATTGGAGCCACACGTACGTAGGGACTCAGCCTAAATTAGATTTTCATTGGTTAAAACTGGATTGAAAATCGCTATTTCTGGATTTACCATGGATGGTTAAAATATGTGGAAAAGCTATTATTAGATTTGCCAGATCAGGGAGTAGCAGTCATTCATAAATTGATCGTGTACGCGCGGACTCACCCCATACCTGCCTTTCCTGACAGGTTGTAGGCATCGTCTCTGAAGTTGTATTTGCGGTCATAGCCTTTTACCACCGAGCGCAAGTTTTTTGAGCTACTTGTTGCGGTTAACTTCACACACCAATGGTCCATTGTCCAGGGGAGAAGAACAGTATAGATCCAAAGAGAATTTATTGCCGATATTTACTGTAGTGATGCTATCAAGCAAGAATACAAACTCCAGACTAATCTAGCCAGAGAAATAAGCTAGTTGAATAAGGGCTATATCCAAAACCTAATCGCTATTAAAGATTTGACTATCTAACTTTCAGTAACTCAGTAAATTTCTCAGCTGATATAGGCTTACTAAACAAATATCCCTGTCCGTAATCACAATTTAATTTTTGAAGTAAAGCTAGCTGCTCTTCTGTTTCAACACCTTCTGCAACCACTTTTAAATTTAATCCATGTGCCATTGCTATTGCCGCATTCGTTAATTCTCGATCCGCTATATCAACCGTAATATCATTTACAAAACTGCGATCAATTTTTAATACATTAAATGGATAGCTACGTAAATAACTTAATGATGAATAACCTGTACCAAAATCATCCATGGCTATACTGATATGCAAGTTATTGATTTCATCAAGCGCATCATCTATATAGCTATGACCACTCATCAATACCCCTTCTGTTATTTCTAATTCTAAATGGTCACCCCGAATACCAGAATCATTAATAGCAGTTGCAATAAATGACACGAATTCCAGATCGCGGAATTGTCTTGGTGAAACATTGACTGCAATTTGAAATTCAGGATAATATTTTTTTTGCCACTGTACTGTTTTCTCCAATGCTTCTTTAAGTACATACTCCCCAAGTGAAACAATTAATCCAGATTTCTCTGCAATAGGAATAAATTCATCAGGGGGAATCTTTCCAAGAACTGGATTACTCCAACGCAACAACGCTTCTGCACCCATAATTTGACTCGTATCTATATCAATTTTAGGCTGGTAAAAAACTGAAAATTCATTGCGTTCTAAAGCACCGTGTAATTGCTCTTCTAAACTCAGTCGACGTGATATATTTTGATTCATTGCATCGGTGAAATAAGAATAGGCATTTCGGCCGAGTTCCTTGGAGTAGTACATAGCTGAATCCGCATTGCGCAATAATTCAGATGCATCTTTACCATCACCAGGAAATATTGAGATGCCTATACTCGCAGTAATCATCAGCTCCCTCTTGTCAATACAAAATGGCTCTTTGAATTTTGCTAACAAATTCTCAGCAATAGACTGTGCATCTGATGCTTCATCAAGGCCGCTAAGAAGCACAATAAACTCATCACCACCCAAACGCCCTACAGTGTCACCACTACGGATAACACTACTAAGACGATCTGCAGTTTTAATAAGTAAATTATCTCCTACGTCATGACCTAGCGAATCATTTACTTTCTTGAAGTCATCCAGGTCTATAAATAAAACCGCAACCTGATTTTTATTACGCTTGGCTTCAATGAGTAATTGAGCCAAGCGATCCAGCGAAAGAAATCGATTTGGTAAATCCGTTAAAGCATCAAAATGTGCCTGGTGTAATATCTTCTCCTCCTTGATTTTTCGGTCAGTAATATCTTCCTTTATTGCTAGATAGTGACTGATAATACCCTCTCTATTTTTAACGGGAGAAAAATGTGCTCTCTCCCAGAATATCTCTCCATTTTTTTTACGGTTCTGAAACTCACAATCCCAGGTCTTACCCTGTGTAATTGCCTGCCATAAATTTTTATATAAATCTCTTGGAGTTTTGCCAGACTTAAGTATCCGAGGATTTTTGCCAATAACCTCCTCTAAACTATAACCAGATATTTTCTCGAAGGTGGGATTTACATACTCAATTTTTGCGTCAGCATCCGCAATTACAATTGAAACGGGGCTTTGTTCTACCGCTTTCGAAAGCAAGCGAATTTCCTGTTCTGATTTTTTACGCTCGGTAATATTGCTAGATGTGCTAATTAAACCTGTGATTTTTCCACTGTCGCCTTTTATCGCAGAAATTTGAACATCAAAGTATTGTGTTTCATCATTTGTCGGGGAATACGACGTTTCAAATCCATCTTTTTCACCGCTTTGGATTACTCGCTTAAAACAATCAATAGCCACTTGTTGAGAGTCAGCTGGTAGAAAGGCAAAGCTCGATTTTCCAATTACTTGTCCTTTTGTTAAGTTCTGAACAGTATAATTGATATGTTGGATTCTATAATCTAAATCCAACAACATAATATGATTGGGCGAGTTCTCTGACAGCGTGCGCCATTTGGCTTCACTTTCCAGTAAGAGCCTGTTTGAATCAAGTAGCTCTTGGGTTCTGGTATTTACACGTTCTTCAAGTTGATTGTTAGTACTTTGCAACTCTTTCTGGAATTTTTCCAGGTGCAGGTGCATATCATTAATTCTAAGAACAAGTTTATTGAATGTTATTAATAGAGCACCAACTTCATTGCAGGCTAGTTCTGTTGGTATAGCGAATTCGGGTATTTTCTTCTTTGTTGGGGAGGTTTCTTTAATTTCCTGAACCATCTTGACAATGGGTTTGGTGAGTACAAAGTAGAACACTGAGGCTAGCACCGCACCTAAGATCAGGTTTTTCAATAATCCTGAAAAAAGGATAATTAATGACCGTTCATAAAGATTACCCATCGCTTTATGCTTATCAACAGTTATAGATAAATACCCATAAAGCGGATCCCTTTCATCACCCGGTAGTTCAATCGTATATTCTTTGTGAATATCAAATATATAAGTCGATATTGATCGTGAAAAACTGTCAATGTCAGGGATTTCGACACCTGAAGCCAATACTTCGCCAAAGTTGTTCTTTATTACCGCATTATCGATAAATGGGTATTGCATCAAACCATTTACAACTATTGTGGCAACATTTTTGTTTAAATTATAGGCTGCTTCTCTGGCAGATTTCTCTGAGGCTTTTAAAATATTATCTATGTTGCCTTTCAACTGTCCCTCTTGCTCAAGATAATCTAGCCCAACTTGTATCGTGCCGACAAGCAGTCCCAAAATGAAGGCGACCGAAAGTGATAACTTGGTTAGTTTTGCTGTAAGCTTATCTGATTTAAATGAAAACATTGTTTACCATGTCCAGAGGGTGCCGTGATATTTTCATTGCAATTACCTATATTTATTCAGTATTTCATCTATAGTTCCATCATTCTTCATTTTCTCCACGGCATCACGATATTTAACTGCTAGATCATTGGGGAACAGCGGGCCAGCGGCAATCCAGGCGTCAGTTGTTTTGAAAGCCTTTCCAGAGACAAGTATCTTGTTGGATAAGCCAGCCTCTCGCCATGCCCAACGAGCTAAGTCTTCGGAAAGACACCAGGCATCAATTCTTCCACCCATGAGTTTATTAATATTGGCTTGTTGATTATCGACACGATCAAGATTGGTGAACCCTTGTGCCGTCAGAAAATCATCCATGGAACTTTTATGCGTCACGCCAATACGGTCTAGACGGCGGGCTTGATCAAGACTATTAATCGGGTCACCCATGCTAAGAAACACAGTCTCAGACTTAGCATATGTGACAATCCACTTAAAATCTTTTTCGCGTGAAGCTGTTCGATAAATCGCTGGCAAGATAACATTATCACTAGTGGTTGCCATTTTAAGAGACCGAACCCAGGGTCCAAATTTCACAACTGAGGTGCTGCGCCCTATGCGTCTCTCGGCTTCTTTTAAAATCTCGATAGCAAAACCAGGTTGTGGGCCCTCTTTGATCTGGTACGGCGGGTAATTGGCTGCATAGATCATGGTGTCAACGGCATATACCGGCTTCAACATAATCAAAAAGAGTGTAAATACTATAGAAATTTTCATCATTAGACCTCTTCATAAAACACCAAAGCATTAGACCTCACAACTGATAACAGCGTAAATTGAGTCTAAATAAGAGTCCTAATATTTAACTACTCTTGACCGAGCCTGTTGAGTAATTGAGTCAACAAACTACAGCTATCAGTCATGCTTACAAAGGATTGTGAATCACAATTATTCTATTTGATTTCACAGTTGCCTATCTAAATTATTATCTAGATGTGCTTTAAGTCTAGTATCTGACTGAGTAATTACCAGGAAATTATACCTTTTTCTTTAGATTCAACGCGTCCAGTTCGTGTTTATTCCATTTGACAGATTCGTTGACAGAATGTAATTACCATTCCTAGCTAGAGGCTTCCAAAAATCCAAATTGATAGCTTCTATATGCCGTTTAGAGACTTGCGTTTAAGTGATAGGGAATGACTGGAATATAAAGAGGGTGTGTGAAAACTATTCCCCAGAATTCAAAGTGTCATACGTTACCAAATATCAGGTCGTATTTGATGGTTTAGTGGATTGTCGCAATTAATATTGCGCTGTTATTCAGCACTGAAGTGGGAATAATATTTTCTGAATGAGAATTTATTGAGTTTTCACACTGCCTGTTGATAAAGCCGTCATTCGCTATAGCTGAGCATAAATCACTTACTTAACGTAAGCGCCAAAATTTCAGCCTATTTAACCCTATTGAGTCACAGGCACTTTCTTAATATTCCAGGGTAACAAAGCTTCCAGTTTTTCAACGGTATCAGCGGCTGCAATGTGTTGTAGAACATGATGA
>Ga0209559_1000176_pt1 | contig 54677 bp, 38 predicted proteins | sample SaaInlV_110m_DNA_FD_184677 | JGI IMG/M metagenome (GOLD analysis project Ga0209559, IMG submission 184677) | Marine microbial communities from expanding oxygen minimum zones in the Saanich Inlet - Saanich Inlet SI074_LV_165m_DNA (SPAdes) (version 2) | ecosystem: Environmental > Aquatic > Marine...
GAAAATGGATGTACACGGGCTGGATGTGGCAGTTGCCCAGTAGGTTTCTTTATCCTGGGTCAAATGAGCCACAAATGAAGCTGTGGATTGCGACGCCTGTCTGGCAGGACTGGCTCCGGCATGGGCACAGACATGGTTCATCAGAAAGTGATTATCAGGCCGATAGGAACCTTCTCCGTGATCTCGTAAATGAGCAAATGCATCTGTCAGTGAATAATTTTTTGTCCTCAACATTTCGTGCGATCGAGATTGTCTAGTAGCACATGCAGAAAATTTCGTATAAAAAGTATCCGAGTAACAGTTGGCAAAATGGAAATCAGCCTTCTTCTTGATCCAACCCTTTTCCAGTGCTGTGTAGATCAAATCTTCATGCATGAGATCAAAATCATTCCCGATGGTCAGACCATTACTGATGGCATAGTAGTCTTCTACCTTTTTAGCTACCCATAGATGTCCAGCAGTTTCTAAAACCCAGGCTTCATTGGGGTCGGCGATAAGAAAACTGTTATGATAATAAAAGGACTTGTTCTTGTAACCGCAGTTACCCCCCTGCCCATATTTCTCCAACAATTCGGTGATAGTCTCCAGAGCACCCCGGGCAGAACTGCGTCTTTCCAAAGCCAAACGCAATAGATCCATGCCAGTAAGACCGCCCTCTTTTTGTACAGGCATTTTTGTGAATACAGCCTCGTTTCCAATGACCACACCTCGGTCATTTGCTCCAATTTCAGCTCCCCACATCCAGAAAGGACGACTAATGAGTACGGCATGGGTTTCTTCCACCTGTGGGATATTCATGTGAGTGCAATCAACCACATCGCTGGGATCATGACGACATTCAGGATGATACTCCAGAAGTTGAACCTCAGCTGCCTCACGATCACTATTTTTCCCAAAGATCATACTTCCATCTTTAGTTACAGAAGGCAGGGCTACAAAGGTGTCACACATAACTTATGCTTTCCCCTAGCGTTTGATTTTGCCAGGCAGGACAAATTCATAGCGTTGTCCCAGGAGTTTATTTTTAATAAAGCGATCAATTCTTCTCAAGCCGAGGAAGAGTCTCCAGATGAGTTTATCCTCTTTGTAGTAGGCTTCAATTTCCTGCTTATCCAGAGCATCCATTTTGTTTGTTGTGCTGGTGTTAATAGCCTTAATCCAACTATCAACCAGGTCAGGAGACTGTTCCTTAAAAAGATTTGCAATTAAGTCAGTATAGACGAGCCGACGATCATAATATCGCGTCATGACATCATCTAGAAATTGCCAACGGATGAGCCAGCGTAGAAAAGAGGGTGCGCTTTGTATGAGGAGCTCAGGATCGAGCTTTTCTCTGCCATTCTCCAGCATGAGAGGTGTACTTGTGTCAATGTAGGCCATCTCACCAGATTCCAACAAGACCCAGTTCGACAATTGACCGTCAATGGCTAATTTTATATTGGGATCATTTTCTGAGTTATATGTCCAGACTTTTTCAATTTCTGCAACAATCCTTTGAATCATCGCCTCCAGCTCGTCAGCATCCTGGGAATGAATTAATTTGTGGCAAAAACGGGAGGGAGGGAGTTGTTTTTGGAGAATATAGAGTACGCTAATGCCACCATGACCGTTGACGATGCTGGTAGAATCTTCAGGTACCAATAAACCGGCTGTTCTTAGGCGCTCACAATATTTTCTATAATCGGCTGCATATTTCTCAGCGGCTGAGCTACTGGTAAAGAGCGGCATGCGTTTGGCCGCAATTTGTGTATCATTGTTAACTTGCAGGACGCAGGATATTTCACCATAGCCCAGTATCTCACATGGAATTGAGGAAGCAGTTGGATCTTGGGGATCAAGACCATTCTCAAATTTCTGGAGTATATCCTGATCAAGCATCTAAGCCTTCTTTCCAGAGAAACGCTTGAGAATGCCATTGCTCTTCTCTTTTGCGATAAGAGCAGTACGCAGCTTGCGGGCAGCATTCATGGCCTTGTCAAGTTTATCCATGACCAGGTCTATTTCTTCATTCGTAATGGTGAGAGGCAGTAAAAATTGACTCACTGAAGTATCATTGTTGGCATATACCAGGAGCAGGTCCTGATCGTAAGCTGCTTTTGTCAATGCGGGACCCCCATATTCATCACGCAACTCCAGACCAATCATGAGACCATTCTGCCGTATACCGGTAAAGAATCTTGGATATTTCTCCAGGATGACTTCAAGACCTTCTCGAACCTTCTGTCCTGCTTCCTGAACCCGATCCAGAAAAATGGTGTCACCTGATATCTGAATCACCTTATGGGCGACCCGACACCCCAGCTCTGAACCACCATAAGTTGATATATGGATAAATGGATCATTTTGAAATATGGTATCCAGTGGTTCCCGAATTATGGTAGCTGCAATAGGATAAATTCCACCAGAAAGTCCTTTACCAATGACCACCATGTCAGGGGTAATCCCGGCATGCTCAAAAGCCCACAGTTTACCTGTGCGTCCCAGACCAGATTGAATCTCATCCATAATGAGCAAGGTTCCGTTGGTATCACACAATGCTCGGACTTTTTCAAGATAGCCATCCTCAGGCATGACCATGCCCAGGGTAGCCGGAATGGTTTCCAGAATGACTGCGGCTACATCAGAATCCAGAGCATGCGCCAGGGCTTCTGCATCATTGAAGGGGACTTGAAGTTTGTTGGTTGCATCGATGCCAAAGGCATCACGATACTGTGCATCACCGACAGTGAGGGCCAGACCGGTATGTCCATGAAAACCACCGGTGGCCGAAATAATTTTTGAGCGTCCAGTATGTCCACAGGCCAACTTGAGGGCCAGATCAACGGCTTCACCACCCCCGACACTGAAAATGCAGACATTTAAATCATCCGGCATGGTACTAGTAATTTGTTGAGCCAGAGCAGACCGCTCCTGACTCATAAAATGGTGGTTGCCAATATCCAAATCATCCAGTGCAGAACGAAGGGTGTCGATTATTTCCTGATTACGATGGCCCAGGTTGAAGACACCCCCGTTGGAGTGACAATTGAAGAGTCGTTTATTCCCATCCATATCATGAATCCAGGCACCATCCCGCTGACCCATGACAAAGTCCATTCCATATTTTTTAAAAAAGGCGGCCTTGCCTGCAGAGACATGCGTTTCAAAACTTTTTATGATGCTCTGTTTATCCATGGCTAATAATTCCAGAAGAGGGAGATGAAGTGACGTGCACCCAGAGTATGATTCAATTGATATATGGAATAACCAAATGTGAAATTTGACCAATCTGTTGTAAAGCCAGCTGAAGGATGAATTCGCATATCAGGATCTGCAGATTCGATCTGAAAGCCCCCCATGAGCTCGAATCGATCAATGAGTGAATATGAGAGACCGATAGCAGCTGGGAAGGAACCATTGTTAACTTCAGCCAATATATTGAGCTGCTTAAAATTGGCATCGGCTTCCAGCCACATTTCAGAGGGAAGTTCCGTGCTCTCTTCATCCAACTCACCACTTACTCCGAAGTGTCTGAAGCCACCACTGACCAGAAAATTATCGCTCAGGGGATAGGCGGCAGCCAGGTTCAGCGAGAGACTGGTGGCGCTGGCATTTAAAGTACGCTCATAAACCAATTCAGCCCCAAGTCCCAGAATGACAGGTCCCCACGCTCTGGCATAAGCGCCCCCGGTATTGAACAGATTATACTGGAAAGTGCTCAGCGGATCTTCAGTGGGAATATCATTTCGATACTCCAGCTCTCCGCTATTCATGGCCTGGAAACTCAAGTGGGCATTATCGAGAGCAATACCCATGTAGGCTCCCTGAATGTCTGCTACCCAATTCCAGACGCTCAAGGTGACTGCATGCTCTGGATCGGTGAGAATACGAGTTGGTTTTACTGTGGGATTAAGGCTCAGACCAAGCGATGCATCTCGGGCATCAGTAGGTGTCGAGAGTATATCAAAACCACTCTGGCTCCAGACCATCCCGATCATGGTCAACGTAAGGATAATCCTTTTCGTCATTAGAAATTTACTCCCCATCCAAGATAATTTCGGAGTCCTTCACCCTCAATGCCATTTCTGATACCCAGATCGAAATGCATGGGTGGACCCTGTTTCCATGATAATTCATATCTGGCACTTACACCGGGAAAAATAGTTTCATCTTCGAAACTCACACCAGCGCTCACTTGAAGAGCCTGAATACCATGCCACATGACTGCCGCACGAAAAATGTTTTCCCCGATAAAGTAGTGATCATGCTCGAGCGCTAGAGAAACACTGCTCATTTCCTGCATCCAACCCCAGGAAAGACTCATGGGGAGTTCGTCTTTATAGCTACTTCCTCTTTCAAAAAGGTCCTGTGTTTTCCATTTGTAGCTACTGTTCCAGTCCTTGATGGCCAGAGCAAATGAACCCCCGACTATTGGTTTGTATATAAATCCTAGACCGGCTCCAAAACCACTTCCTTTGAGATCCAGCCAATCCTCCTCAGAGCCAAAGTGCCTGGTTAGCACTTTCAAGGACAACCCGAAGGCCAGCTTCTCTGAAAAACGGTTTGCGAAGGAAACCAGATAGGTCATTTCAGTATCACTCAAATCTCCAGCAGCAAACCCCCTGGAATCGCGAGCTTCAATGTTTTTGGTTCCAGCGGATATCAGACCAATTGACAGACTCGCCGTTGGAGGCAATGGTACACTGGCATTTACTGTTTGAATGAAGCGATCCAGTGAGAGTTGAACCATGCCAGCATCAAAACTGCGTTGAGTAAAGAATGCCCGAGAGGCAGGATTTTGTGAATAGCTATTGGTACTGGTTGCGTGGAAAAGCGTTATGCCTCCTGTCCCGGCAGAGAGGGGATCAGAAGTGAATCGATTTGAAGCGCCAGTGAAACCACCCAGTCCTGAGGCAAATGCGGATTGCCACAGGAGTAGAACAGTTAATGAAATGAAGAGACCCTTCGACAAGCTCAGGGAGACAGGCATTTTTTTCGACTGAGACCTTGTGTCTTGCTGAGCGCCGTCGAAGTATGACAGTATTGTCTTAATCAATTTATCACCATCACTTTCGTCCAGTGAATATCCGAATCAACCTCAATCCGAATAAAATAGGTCCCATTGGACACGAGGTAGCCACCCTCATTCCGACCATTCCAGGTTTTCTCCTGAGGACCGGATAATATGGATGGAACATTGTCTTGCACCTCTTTGACACGATGCATGGTAAAATCAAAAACATTTATTGAAACCGCTTTACCCGCTTCAGCACTATAGCGGATGATCAGATTCCCCTGGCCATTCAGTACCTTATCGTAACGGGGTGTGAATGGATTTGGATAAGCATAAAATTCATCAGATGATTCTGACGAACGTGCTTTGTGAATATTCCAGGATAAACCATCGTTAAAACTCACCGCCAGACCATCGCCAGTACCGACCCAAACGGCTCCATCCCCATTTACCAGAACAGAATAAACTGCGTCGGAGTATATGGTTTCAGAGGAATTCTCATGATGAAACTTAGGGAGCAGAATAAAGTGGAGACCATCTTTGGATTTCCATAAGCCCTGATCTGTGGCTGCGTATACGTTCTGGGCATTAGACCCAATGTTCCAAACCCGGTAATCCAGGAGGGGGGCACGCCAATAGTCAGACTCATCATCATAAAAACTGAGACCTGTCACATCGCCAGCACCTGTGGTGATAGTCGAAGCCCAAATCCGTTCTGATCCATCATCCATAACTTGTCTGTTAAGGGCAATCACCCAGTTACCTGAAATGTTTGAATTTTGAAAAGTATAATGATCCCAACTGATACCACCATCCACAGATCGATTGACACCACCTGATGTGCCTACCCAAACCGTATCATTCCAGGCTTTTACTGCGAAGGTGATATGGTTGAAATGAATGAGTGGATCCAGAGCGTAGTATTCTGGCTCTGCCAGTATTTCTGCTTCCATGGCTTGAATAACACTAGAGTCCAGTCGGGCTTGACCATCCCAGGGCAGCATGACGCGCTGCCAGGTATCACCGAGATCATAAGAAACTCTTAAACCACCACCAAAGGATGTGGCCCAGAGTCGAGTTCCGTCAAAGCTTAGATCATAGGTAATGTTCTGTACCTCGGTCACCACATCCACAGTCAAAATGTTAACACCCATGAGATTCATCTCAGAGTATTTTGCGTAGCTCGTATCATTACCCTCGACTATCATTTGTAGACTATCCATGGGTTGTCCCAGATAGGTCCAGCTTGCTCCGGCATCCACAGAACGACTGATACCGCCGCCTGCTTTAAGATCACCAAAGGCTGTAGTTGAATCGAAACCGGTGGCCACCCAGATCGTATCGCCCCACACTGCCAGGGCGGACACTCCCCCCTGACCCAGATTTGAAAAGCGTGAACTGAATCCCAAAAAGGATTCCCCATTGTCATAAGTAGCACTCAATCCATGTCCTGAACCTAACCAGAGCGTATCACCCTGACCGGCAAGATCTGAGATGCTGCTTCCAATCAGTCCACTGTAGACAGTATCGGCTGCAGACATTGAAAAATTTGTCGGTCTCAGTAATTGAGCCTGTACGGATAGGGAGGCCAGGAGACTAAAAAGCGTTATGAAGGTTTTCAATTAAACACCCCGCTCAGCTCGATATCGATGCTGTGAATTCGGGATAAATTTCCCGCCGGCAAAACCACAACTGAATCAAGTACCGGTATTGCTTCAATTCCCAGCCAGGTTTTGGAATTGAAGGTCCAGTGATACACACCGCTCAAATTATTGGGAGCCAGAGCAAGGAGCAGGCTATATACCCCATCATTAGCCAGGGTATCCCCGCTGGTGAAATCGATGCCGCCAAATGAATAGAAGACCACACTGCCACCATCATCGTAAAGGGGAATGGGGTCACCTCCATTGGCATAGCTACCATCTGGTTTAAGGGACATCATGCTCACACTCTTGATTTCATCCAGGCCCTGCGAGTGACTAACCTCAAGGGTGAGTGTGTCCAGAACCAGTTCGTCGGCCAGGAGTGTCAAGGTATCCATATGACTTGCAGTTGATAGAACGGGGGGGGCAGGTCTTTGTGGTTGTAAATTTTCAGAATAACTGAGCTCATTCGAAGAAACATCGCGAATCACCACCTCAAGGGTCCAAAGACTGTCTATGTAGGTGAGCATGGAGTCAGGCAGTATCCAGCTACCATCATAGAGACCATCGCCAACCATTATATCCGCATCTTGAGCCAGGTCATTGAGGAGCAAGCTATTTGTTTGGACGCTACCGCTTCCCAGGGAGAAAGCAACCTGATCTATTTCCAGAGGACTGGCTACTTCAGCGGTGAAAAAAAACTGTTGTGATAAATAATCAAATTCAAATCGGTTGATATCTACGGAAAAAGTGATGCCATCAAGATTTCCCAGATAGGGCTCTTCATCGAAAGTTGTTGGTGCTTGATCACAAGTGGACAGTATCAACATTGCTAGCATTGAAATGAGTATTTGTAAGCCTCTCATTGAGTACAATTTTGTGGTCAGCAGGTATTTGGCCATGCTGTGCTTATTTGTATACACCATTTAAAGCTCTGCGCCCTTCGCGTTCTCTGCGGTTAATTCATTATTGTGACGAGTTGATTCTATTCGACTTCGCATAAATAAGCGATCCATTCATTCTTGGTATAGGTTTTCAGGACTTTCCAGGGGGATTTTGTGAGCAGTTCTCTGGTTTCCATATCTTCGGTCTGGAGCAGACCTGAGACAATCACCTTGCCACCGCTACGAACTGAATCAAAGAAGTTCGGAAGTATGGGAAAGAGTCTGGCTCTAATAATATTTACAACCATCAGGTCGTAAGGTGGGTTCAAAACGGGGGTTTCACTTATCTGCAAATGAAAGCCCGATTGAATACCATTCAGATTGAGATTATCTCTGATATTTTCTTCAGTAAGGGGGTCATTTTCCAGGCCATCTACTTTTGAAGCTCCCTTGAGCAGGGCAGTAATTCCAAGAATTCCACTCCCAGTACCTACATCCAGGACACGTTCACCCCCCTGAACTACGTTATCCAGTATTTCCAAACACAATTGAGTGGTTTCATGGGTTCCTGTTCCAAATGCCATAGCGGGGCGAATTCTTGTCTTAATGGCATGCTGGAATAGTTGCGGAGCTTCCCATTCAGGAAGAATAATGAGTTGATCAGTAATTGGGGTGGGTTTAAAGAATGCTTGCCAGTTTTTATTCCAATTCTCACGATCTACCACATCCTGGGATATTTTGGCTGAATTGTCCAGATCCATGATAAAAGTTTTCAACTCATTCAGGATCAGTTGGGTTTCATTATCCAGAGGATAACTCACCTGAAAGACGTCATCTTTTTCAACGATTGCCAGACCACCCAAGGCCATGGCAAAATCCATGGCAACCTCACGGTGCTGATCAATAATTCGGATATCTGCGGATACCCATTGTGAGGTGGCCTCAATCAAATCAAGCCCTCTCGATTTTGTAGCCAGCTCAAGAAGAGTGGATCATAGATATGATACCCTTCATCACGGTTAACCAGCCAGCCCTCCTTGACCAGTTTCAAGACCGTGTTGTGGGCAGTGCTGGTCGCCGATAATTCAAACTTGGCAATAAATTCCAACTCAGTAGGACGGGAATATCCACTGGCTAATCCCAGCAGAAGACGCTTCTCATTTAAGCCAAAATTGTCCCACAAAGCGGTAAACAGAATATTGCGCTCTTTTAATAGTTTTGTGTGAGAACGTTGGAGCAATCTTGTCGTGGTACCTTCGAGCCATATCTGTGAGATAGTATATGACAGTCTTTGTGTGAAGAGCGGCTGGCCAGCTGTAATTTTGTAGACAGCCTCAGGTAAATCAAAATCACTGAGACCCATGCGACGAAAGCGTTTTGAGAGATAGCTTGTGCAGGCTTTTTGTTCTAGATTTCCAAGTTCAAAATATTCCTGATTCTTAAAAAAGGCTTGCTTGTTGGTGCCAAACTCATCCACCAAGATATCCTTGCGATGAGTGACAAACATATGAGTGATCCCCCGTCTGCCACTCAAACAGACTTTCAACTCTCGAACAATATCCTCTTTAAATTTTGCAAGATGCTGAAATTCATCCCAGGCGATGACAAACTTTTTACTACTTCCTTTAACCGATTCATACCAGAGGTCGAAAATTTTAGTCAAATTTGCATTTGCAGAATCATCGATTAATGCTTTGAAACCTTTATCCATTTTTATAGAGGGGAAGCTGGTTTCCAAAGCCCTCAGCAGGAGATCTAGTAATTCCACTCGCTTGACTATAAATCGTAAATCCAGATGAATAAAAGGGGTGCCGCTTTTGTCCAGGGTAAAAGTCAGCAGGCTTGTTTTGCCGATACCGCGTGGACCCGACAGGAGTAGATAGATTTGGTTCTCTATACTAGACAAGATAACGGCCTGGTCATCAGGTCGTTGAACGTAATGATTGCCCTTCACCGGTTCACCCCAGCTAAAAGGGTTAGCGTAAATTTTACTCATAGTTTGAGTCCTCCGGGGGGTTGTCATTCATTATAGACCCTGTCGCACATCCAGAAATCATTGTAGATATAACCAGCTTAACACCGTATTTCCGACTGCCTCAAGACTTTCTGCGCTGCATTTATCAGCGGTATCCTCATGTGTATGCCAGTAGGCATTGCCTGGTCCTGGATATTCGAAATCGATGATGTCGATAGCAGGAATGCCCTTCTCAATAAAGGGAACATGGTCATCATACATGGAAGCTCCAGCCACAAGTTGGAATTGATCATAACCAATTTCGTTGGCCAGCGCCCAGATTTCTTCTACCAAGCGGGGAGCGGCACGGTAGGAAACAGGGTCCACTTTGATAGTTAGCTCGGCATCACCTACCATATCCAGCAAAATCACCCGCTGTGCCATGGGGAGATAGGGATGATCCACATAATAGCGACTTCCCAGCAGATAGTGCTGCAAATCGCGAGGTTCACCATAGTCTTCCCCATCGAAGAGGATGATATCTATTCCTGGATTCACTGGGTTGGCCTGAAGTTGCCTGGCGATTTCCAGCAGGATGGCTACACCACTGGCACCATCATTTGCACCGATCATGGGTTTTTCTGGCTCTGATAAATCATATTCAGCACGAGGTCGGGTATCCCAATGGGCGCACAAGATAATCCGTTGGGTTTTCTGGGGCTGAAAACGAGCCACTATATTTGTCAGATTTAGCTTTTCTGAAGAATAGGGGTCATCCAATTGGAAATTCTGTAGATGGAGGGTGTCAGCCAGGGGTTTCAAGATGGAACTATAAAACTGAATGGCAGCCTGGGCACCATCCGAATTTGGATTCCGTGGACCTAGATCGCATTGTGCCTGGAGGTCATCAAAGGCACGGTCTGCATCAAAACCAGTCTGGGCAGTCAGGGGCGTTCCACAATTCAAAATTAGCAGTGAAGATAGATAGATTAACCTGAAATTGAGTCGCACCGATTCCCCCTATCCCTTGATCTGGATGTTTACACCAAATTGGAAATCACCTACATCCTGCCGACCATGGTCACGGGTGTCAGTGATACGATAGTCATAAGAGATGTTCCCAGACACTTTATCAGTAAAGCTGTATTGTATACTGGGCCTGGCTGAAAGTGTCTTCGTGTAGCGACCATCACCAAATTCAATGGAGATTGCACTTTCAGTTCCGGTGTATTCTTGCTCATGCGTGTAGGCTATCTCGAGGCGAAAATCGATATTGTTCTCAAGATATTTATCCTCCATCATGGGTAGGGGAATAGTCATTCCTCCCCGATGAGAATAGGAGAGACCTGCATTGACGGACTGATTGAAACTTTGAGTCGAAGAAATGAAATTATTCACATCGATGGAATTATTTATGTTTTTTGTCAGGCTATAGTTAAGTGAGCCATTGATGCTTTTTTTCCCTTGAATATTCAAACCAATCAGTGGTGAGAATGCAATGGAGTAAGTCTCCCTTCTCAGAACGCCCTTCTCCTGATTCGCTGTTTTTTTACCAGCATAATTCATATCCAGACTAGCACCGGTGATAAATTTTTTCAGCCATTCAATATCTTTCAACCCGGAGTATCTTAAGTTGAAAGAGGGTAACGGAATACCTGAGTTTCCAAAGGATTTGTACTCGTCTTTGGGGGCTCCATACAGATTACCACTGGGCAGGAAATCCATATTAGTGTTGATGACTTCTCCCTGACTTTTATTCACCAGGGTCGTTTTCTGGCCGAATGCGAATGTAAATTTTGTCGTCAGTGTTTTGGTCAGCTTGAAGCCTGAGCGTGTAGTCAGGTTAAAATTTCCACTTGTAGCAATGGGATTGGTAGCATCTGGATGATTCAGGTTACCCAGAGCAGTATTGAAACCCATCCGGTAGCCATAGCCTACATTGTTTAGATCCATTTCCTTGACGACCAGGATTAATGAGTCAGCCACCCCTGTCGTATCCCCGGCCCTGGTGACTGCCATGGTATCCAGAGCAGCAATTTGTCGCATGTTGGTCGTATTCTGCCCCTGAGTGATGTTCATTGAGATGGGATCGATTCGGTCCAATGCTGCGTATGTTAAATCTAATATTTTGGTAAAGCTTAAAGCTTCCGCAACCTCTTTTTCCCCATCTTCCTTCGGCTCCCGTTCCTTCTCATCAACAACTCGACCTCTACCTCTGCCACGGGCGGACTGAGTATTTTTGCTGCCTCCAGATGCTTTTTTAGTCTTCTCAGGCTTGTGAAGTAGACCAAAAGCTTCTGAAAAAGTCAGCGACATATTTGCTGATGTATTTGAACTCACGTTGAGATCAAGACCTGGCTGATCCACATTGATTTTATCTGTGGCAGAGAAATTTGAAGAATAGGAGAGAGACGGTGATAGCAGCTTGAGCGCTTTAGGACTCCAATTTAAACTGTAGCTTTCTTTGTAGCTTCCGAGATGACCAAAATCCATTTCTTTTAGAATATCTTCTTTGCGGTTTTTCAAACTATCCAGATTATTTGACAGTGAAGCGTTGAATTTCGCACTGACGGTACTGAGAATATTCCAATCCGCATTAAATCGACGACTCATCGTCAACTGGTGTATGGGCTTCTGTGGTGTTGCATTGGGGTTCCGGAAGACACTGGATGACTTATTCTCAACCATGGAACCATCGACACCAAGATTCGATGGCAGATAGCCAATCTCCGTACTGGCCAGGCTTTCTCCAATGATCGGGATAGATTCCATAAAGCTAAATGGCGCTACTTTAAAATCCTTCCCCAGATTGACCTTATACGAGAAGCTTCCATCAACCTTTTCAGAATTCTGTTCACTTTTCTGAGCATTGGAGGCCGTACTGTTGGTTGCTCCCACTTTGAAATTCATGTTGTCTATGGTGTATTTAGGTAACCAATGTTCAGATTTGACCTTCTTAGAAAGCGAAACATTCCAACTGTAAGATTCATTCCGGTTGGTCATGGTCTCAAGGGTATCCTGAAGCGCTGGATCCAGATCAACAATGCGGATATCACTACCTGTGATATACTTGGGCTGTTTCTCGCTCTGGCGGTAGGAGGCCGAGACGGGAATATTCAAACCCCAGGTGCTGGGCAAGAATTTATGCAGTGACAGGCTACCGCTGACGTTCATGGCTAGAGAATTACTACCCTTACCAAACTGCTCTTGCACATTGTGAAAATCTGCATCATCACGTTGAATATCCATATTCAATTTGGCCACATCCGCAAATTGCATACTCATATTAGCTCGATAGGCTGTAGCAGTATTCTTTTCCACGTCGCTAAGGCGCAACTCATCCAACCAGATTTCTCCACTCATGCTTTGGCCAGAAAGGTTCTTGAAACCTGTTTTTAATAGGCGGATACGGGAGAGCGATGGTTTTCCTTTAACGGCAAGGGTACTTCCATCAGGAAGTTCTTTGGTCGCATATTTGAAATCTACAGGTAGGGACGACCAATATAGGGTGTCCATGTAGGTGCTATCCATTAAGGTACTATCCAATTCACTACCTACTTGGGTAACCTGCGATATGATGAAAAGTGAATCTTCCAGGGACAGTTTAAAATTGGCCAGATCAGACAAGTTGATCTCCAGATGATTCCTTTCATCCCATCCTGGATAAATAGGTCGACGGATTTCATAAAAATCATTATCAGTTTCACCAAAGCGAAAGAAGAATTCCAGATCAGAACCATCGTCCAGTTCATAATCGCTAAAACCAGATTCGTAGATGCCACCCTGGTTTCGGTCCCAACCATGGATAAACATTTTCATGGTCCTATAATGGATAAAATTTTTCGGGTCTTTACCTTGGAATAACTTGTCAGTCACCACAGTATAGCCAGGTTCCAGATCATCGGCTCGAATGACTAACGATTGCTCTTTGGAGCGAAGCTGAGTAATCGGATCCAGTATGCCTTCCACACCAGCAGGTGGTGAGGAATAGCTGCCAGGAACCCCATCAGCATTGTAGCGGCTGGGATTATCTTCAGTATTAATCACCATAACATTCAGGGTGCCATGCAGGGAGTCGGTGATGCTGGTTTCAATTCTATCATACTGAGAGAAGACACCACGTTCCTGCCAGTCATTTCCAACGATATCAACTGTGGCGATTTGGAGGGCAGCACCTCCGGCGGGAACCTCATCCATCCAGAGTCTTGAAAACTTGATCTGGGACCATAGCGCCAGATCGGGATTATCGCCAGCCTTGAGAAAATCTACCAACGGGATGCGGATAAGTTTCCAGCCCGTCTCGCTGTTATCACTGAATTTGGTACGACCTGCGATATAATCATCGGTAGTCAGATCAACATCCATGGTGAAATAGGCATTGCGTGTATCCAGAGCGCCGTCGTTATTTAAATCTTCTGTGTTGGGGTAGGTTCCGCCCTCAATCTGGAGATTCCCTTCGGTACCATTAATGTGGCGGTAATTAATAGATCCACTTTCAGGATTTGGGTCAAACTCATACCAATCCCAGGAGGGATGGTGATATCCATAGAGCGAGACATCTTCTGGTACAACAATACGCTTGTCATCCGAATCTTTGCCACCAAGTCCATCAATACCTAAATCTTCTGCCTTTTCAACAAAGCCATCTCCAGAGGGGAATACCTGTGACGAAATGTCTTCAGTATCCAGTTGGCCGTATCCTTTTTTCACTACCTGATCAAGAATCTCGACATCCCAAGTCTGTCCAGGCTCTTGCTGGTCTTCACTAATATATCCCAGATCAATATGCAATCTGCCCTGGTCGCCCTTGACCCACATCTCAAGAAATTTGGAGGTTGACTGATCATAATACCCAGATGAGAGGGAGCGTTGGATACCACCCCAGGCACTTCCAGGAGCTCCACCTTGCTGGACGGAGAAGGAAGAATCGGGGATGACATTGAGGACCAGAATGTCGGTCACATCATTCTGAGCCTGGGCACTGGTTTCTTTGTTGGGCCAGATCTGTTTGGTCAGGACGCGGTTATATGGGTTATACCAGTATGTGTATGCTCGATCATAATTACCCCTATCTGTCCCATCTATGGGGACGGAAGAGAGACCCCAGGCACCACGGATGATACTCAGCTGTGCTTCACGCCGACTGCCTTCAAAATCGTCCAGATAGGCCAGGCCCACATCGCCTAACTCCTCATTAACAGCAGTATTTGGGTTTGGAATGACCTGGGCAATTTCACCACTCAAGGTGACATTGGATTTTGCATCTGTTTTGATGAGAGGCAACCAATCCAACCCACGGGTCAGGAAAGGAAGATCTCGAGAAATTTTAGTATTCAAATCCCAGATAAAGTTTTCCATGGGTTCTTTGCCAACCCGAACCTTTTCATCGATACTGCTTTTGGAGAAATAGATGGCACTCAAACCGATAAATGAGCTTTTATTTTCTCCAAATTTGAGCTCTGCTCTTGATCCCAGGATAACCTTTTTATCCAGTTGGAAGAATTCATTCAGCTCATATTTAATATCCAGATCTGCTCCAGGAGCCAGTGCAGATTCATTTAATATGATAAGTTGTCCTGAAAAATAGTCGATGGTGTAATCTTTGGAGGCACCTCTTTCCAGAGGAACACCATTCAGAGTTACTTCTTCTGAACCTTCGATCACATTAAACCCCAGATTGAAACTTGAACTCTGATTGGCATAGCTAACATGTAATTTGAATTTAGTGTCTTTTTTATACTCAGAGGGTGAAGAGACAGGGAAATCATAAAATGATTTACTCGAATATTCTGGATTATCTACCAGGTTGGGATTACCACCACTATTGAGGGCTTGCCCTGCAGCGTTGGTCATCCAGCTAGGTTGACCGGTTACCACGGTATCAGCCCTGAAAGGAACGAGGTAGGGGATAATGAGCTCACCACGTCTCAAGTTGAGGATGTTCTCATAGTCCAGATCCATAATTCCATCGGGTTCTTGTTCTGAACCCACACCGGTGCGATCCAGGCCAAACAATTGGAGAAATGGCTTTCCAAGAGTTGTCAGTTCAGACTCTTCTCCACCTAGACTCTCTCTGATTTTGAGATCAAAGCCCTCTTTGTTGATACCCGAAGTATTCAGATAGAAAACGTTTTTCCATTCCAGATCCCAGGACGGATCACCAGGCAGAGCACCATCGGGTTTAATTAATTTCAAGCGCAGGGTATCAGCAATACCCGGGGTTCCCAGAGCAATGTTATTGCCTTCCTGGAACCAGCGTTTTGGATTAAAAAGTGGATCGTATTCCGGAACAATCAGGTTGGTTTGATCCATATTGTCAGTATTGACGAAGGTATCACGATAGGCGATGGCCAGCACTTCACCGTCTTGCACAGCTGTATTCATCCGGATGACACCCAGATCTTCATACAGCACGAAATCCTGATCAACACCCTGCTTGAGCTGGATAACATGTCTACTAGTTGCCCAGGTAGAATCTGTTTCAGGATTATCATAAATCTGAGCGAAATTGGTCATCTGATCGCTCTGACCATAGGAAATGTATTTATATACACGGATGGTCTGTACCGTTCTACCAGTGAGACGATATTGACCCTGGTCATTCAGGGGGTATGATTTCCGACGATAGAAATGGTTGACATAGAAATAGGTATTACGACGACGGTGATAATCGTCCACTGTCACTTCAGATGCTTCAGAATTCCCATTGAGGGATAATTTTTCTTTACGGCCACGTTCCAGAGAGGCAATCGCAGTGATATCAATGGGACCTACTTTGGCCAGGGCTTTTAAGCCGAACAGGCCATTGTTCTGGCCTGAGAACATGGCCAACTTGGTTCCGGGAAGACTCAGGGAGATGTTACCTGCTTCCACCTTTTGGATAATTTCATCTTCATTACCGTTGTAGAAGATTTCCATATTGTTTTCGAAATCAAAATCACGCTCACTATCCTGATCAACCTGGATACTGATCCGATCCCCAATTTTCCCTTCAATTTTGAAGGCTTGTTTCTGCTCGATCTGGAAAGTGTTAGATTGTTGCTGGCTGTTGGTGTTTGTGGTTTTAGATCTATCCTCACTGCGGAGTTTTCCAGTAATGTTCACATTTCCACGAACTCGCAATGAAACGCGTTGGCCTGCGATATCCGCCCCGATTAATTCAAAGGACTGACTTCCTCCAGAAGCATCTTCTGCCTGTAGTCGTCCTGTCGCTATCTTTTTAAACAAACCGGTTTTTTTACGATCCAGACTGAGACTAACAAATTCATCAATAGTAACCACAGTCGGTATACCAATGGGCTTGCCATCCATCATCTGGGACATTGTGAAATAAGTAGCCGTACTATCCATTTCCAGAGTGGATTTGATGGAACTCAAATTTAATTGACTCATTGGGGAAGCCAGGAAAAGCGAAGTATCACTAAAAAACAATCCCTGGTTTGGAGTATCAAAGATAGGGGTGCTAGCCAATTGGAAGAATTTTGCCTGCAACCTGAAGCTAACACCAACAGGTTGTACCTCTTCAGTCTGACCATATACAGATGGCCAGATGGTAATCAGGGATAATATGATTGCTGCAATCGTTCTCACGTTGTGTATGTAAAGCCCGTTATATATCCTCTTGGGATCAGTGGAAAGACTAGCTTATGATTCTAATTGTTCAGCTCCACTTTAAAAGCGCGGTGAGTTTGGCTTAGTTGATCTATAAGATGGGCGAATGCCCTTTTTCGGTGACTCAATTTATTCTTTTCTTCCAGGTCCATTTGCGCGTAGGTCTGCTGTTTCTCAGGAATGTAAAAAATTGGATCGTATCCAAAACCTGAATTGCCTTGACGCTCCGTTGTAATCATTCCAGGAACTTCACCCCGTCCGACAATAGTTTCTGTGCCATCAAAAAAGACAGCGGCAGTTTGAAATTGGGCCTGCCTTTGATCTATGGGAACCTCTGATAATTCGTTCAGCATTTTTTGAACATTCTCGTCATAGGTCACATTTTCACCGGCATATCGCGCAGCATATACACCAGGCGCTCCATCCAGGGCATCTACAGCCAGACCTGTATCATCAGCAATGGTTGGGATGCCACAATGTGCATAACCTGCCCTGGCTTTGATCAGTGCATTAGCTTCAAGCGTATCACCATCCTCGACGATTTCGCCGATCTCCGGGTACTCAAGTAGCGACACAATTTCAACGGCATAGGGTTGCATGAGACGGGTTAATTCCTCAACCTTGTGTTTGTTCTGTGTGGCTAGTAGCAATTTCATGTTATCAACCTACCAATTTACAGGGAAATTGTTCCCCCTCTTCATGTCCCTAGAACTAATAATTTCATTCCCAAGTTTTCGGGATGAAAATGAAGCGGCCAAAATTAGACGACAGCCTTTCATCAGTCAATGATTAAGACCCCTAAACTGTGGATTTGAAAGCAAAGGGTCGTATAAACATTAGGCTCTCTTAAATTCATTATTTACAATTAGATCATTCATGGTATATGTAATCGATTTTACTGGGTTTCTGTGTTTTTCTATTGCGACGATTGAATGAATAGGAAAAAGATAATGGATTGAGGTATTTTTTGATAAGCACAGAGGGGGGCGTCAAAGATGAGTAGTAACAAAATATAAACAAAGAAGCCATCCTGAAAAACGGATGGCTTCTTTAATAAGCATGTTGAATAATTCGACCTAATTGAAAGGAATTATCCTCGTTGGACTTCAGAGTGCGCGCTTATCAATCTTGAATTAGACCCTTCGAGAACCTCAGGGAGACGAACATAAATTGTTATGTGTCTTGCTGAGCCTGTCGAAGTATAACACAACACGCGCACTCTGAATTTCACCATTACTTCATGAGTACCATCTTCTTGCTGAAGGTCTGATCTGCCGTCTGCAAGCGATAGATATAAGTTCCACTACTGATTTCCTTACCATTTTGATCCAGGCCATCCCAACTGGTGTTGATATATCCGGCTGGGACATATCCATTAACCAGGGTACGAACTTTCTGTCCGAGGAGATTGTATATCTCAAGTGAGACTTGAGCAGCTTCAGGGAGAGCAAATTCGATTGAAGTGGTTGGATTGAACGGGTTTGGATAGTTCTGAGAGAGACCATAAGCAGTTGGAATCATCTCGAGGTCATCCACAGATACTATGGAAGTTGTGACGACATTAGTCGTTTCACTCATATTCCCATTCGCATCAACAGCACTGACTGCATAGTAGTAAGTCTGGCCAATGATCACATCTCCGTCTGAGAACATTGTTTCTACGGTAGCATATACATCTGCGTCTGTGAAATCAGGATTGGTTGCCCGATACACTTCAAAGTATTGGAAGTCATCAGCCATACTCATTTCCCAACCAATTTCGACACCTGTATCTGTGGAGCTGAGCAAGCTGAGCGGTCCAGGTATTCCAGGATGGATGTTGTCCTTGGAATAGCCAGTCATGGGTTGACCCTCTATGAAACCGAAGGCATCCCAGTGACCAGCTACCACGAATATACTTGTATAGAACTCAGGTACATCGAGATTGGCACTGGAATCCACTAGAGTGGGAGCAACCAGCATGTACTCATCTAGATCATAGTTAGGGATATAGTCCACGAAATCATACATGATACCCTGGGGCGTGTTAGTCCATCTCCAGATACTATAGCTCGAGAAAGGACCCCATTCAGTACTACCCGGCCAGAAAGCCATTCTGACCTGGCGTCCCTGATCATTAGGCTGATCAACAATAAAGTTGAACTCTGGTGGGGCAGCATCGAGCTGCGCGAGATAGATGTCGATGTTGACCCAGGCATCATTGATGTTAATTGTACCATAGTAAGCATCTTCAAAACCATCGGCTCCAGAATAGACATCGTAATCACCATTCATAGCCGGAATACTGAAATAGCCATCATTGTCAGTATAACCCCAGAATCCAGTTTCTGGATCCGATGTACTGACAATAACTACTTCAGCATCCCAAACAGGGAAGCCCATATCATCGTAAACATATCCGTCAACACCACCAGCAGGTAGGACCATGGCGAAATCAAGATAGGTCGTATCATTCTGAACGGAAATTTCGTCTATCCACATAGGTGGATAGTCCCAATGTTCAACCACAATATCATAGGTACCATTGGGTAGATCGAACCAGAATTCACCAAATTCATCTGTATTTGACCAATAGCCTTCGTCGTCATCCCAAGCATAGGCATAGACGTTGGCGTCCATTAGGGGAGCACCTGTATCGGCGTCATAAACCTCTCCAGCAATGGCACCATCAACCTCAAAGTGCTCGAGGAAGAAATTGTAGGCATTGGGACCGGGTCCAACCGGGAATTCATCATAGGACATATAATGACCCTCAGCCCAGGCACTGACATAGTAGTAGCCTACAGGTAGATCAAAATAGTAGTATCCGAATTCGTCAGCCATGGTTCCAGCACCCCAACCATCATTTCCTATCTGGACCTGAGCATAAGGAATAGGTATGCCATCTTCGTTAAACACATAGCCATCGAGGGAGGCATCAAAGCTCATATGGTTAACATATAGATCATGCTCGATCAGGATGTCAGCAATGAGTATAGTATCCGGTTGCGGACCCATCCACTCCGGCCCACCAGCCGTGACCTCATAGAGACCTGGAGGAACGTGAATTTCATAATATCCATCATAATTGGGACCACTATGAAACATCATATCAGTATCGATATCACGCATCATCATACCGATCTCGAAACCATCCATGATGGGATCACTGGTCTCAGCATCTATGAAATAGCCGAACAATCCACCGGAAATTGTTTCCAGCGTGATCATCTGACCCTCGGCACCTGCCGGAACTTGGTGGTTCATTGATGTTTGAACAATACCTGACATATCATCTGGCATCCACACCATGAGGTCATAAAATGTCTCAGGACCACCAAAGACAGGGATGTCGAAAAATCCACTTCCCTGACTCATGGTCATAGAGAAACCGAGTTCATTCATGGCTACTACATTAACTCCTTCAATGGGAAGGCCATCTAAAGTTACAACACCGACAATGAAGTTATTGGCCGTATGCAGTGTAAAATTCACCGTGGTGACAGCAAAATCACCAACGAACACGTATTCACTGTGTGGGACAACATAAGCACCAGGAAGTGTTTCCCACTCAATACCCACATCATAGTCACCAGGCATGACGCCAATACTATAGTAGCCAGTAGGGCTTGTTATTCCAATTGCTCCAGGACCATCATCGCCATCAGCTTTAACTTCAACACCCTCGATGGGTGCGCCAGTCTCATCATAGACATAACCTTCGATGGTGCTGGTAGGAGCCACATAATAAAAGTTATAACCGAATTCAGCACTCTGAACATTAACGAAATGATGAGATGGATCAGGTAAAAGACCCTCAGTCATGTAAAAATGATCTTCAGAGCCAATCATGACATTACCTGTGTCGGGTAAATCAAGGTGATATTGACCTGCAGCGTCAGTTACAACAACAACAGCTGGCTGTTCATCATCACCTGAATTTTCATAAACTGCCCAGACAACAATGCCCTCTAAAGGAGGACCGCCGCCATTGGTTTCATAAATTGCGCCTGATACAGAGAATGGGGAAGGTAGTGTATAAAAATGGACTGAAGTGACAGCCATATCCATCTCAGAAGTAGCTACAAAGAGAAGATCATCGGCGAGATAGTTTAAACCATCAGCCATTTCGTCTGTGTAGGTGAAGCCAAAAATTCCAGCAGCGGGATCATCATCATTCATGTCATTATCCATGAAGTCATAAAATTCCATGGGAATATCACCGTCGTCCAACAACCCATCGTGATTACTATCCCAGATAACTGCGAACTCACCATACATGTAATTGTCTAGGGTAATCTCAAAATATGGGTTGGAGCCAATTTCCAGGGTGTCGGTATAATCATCATTCACCGTCATATCAAAAAGGGAGGGAGTACCATCAAAAATGTTGGAGCCATCAGCCTGAATCATATAGTCGAAAGAGAAGCGAGGCATTGTCCAGTCGGCAAAAGTTTCGGTAACCTCTAGGACAACATACATCTGCGAGGTCCGTGCGTAAACCACCCACAGGTTTCCAACTTGCAGGGAACCACCGCCATTGCCAGCGCCATTGTCGAAATTCCAGGAGATATCTGTCCATACGCTCAAGGGGTCATCAATAGCATCAACGTAGCTTACACCATCAAGGGTGCTGTCTTCAGCGAGCCAGTACAGCATGCTGGGATCCCCATAGTAAGCAAACTCATTCCCAAAATTTAAACCTTCATTCCCAGTAATACGGACATCCATACCAAGTGAATCACCACTGTTCTCACCGCTCAAAAAATTGAAGAATAAAGAGTCAGCATGTCCACTCATGGTACCACTACCATAAAAGACATCACGCAATGCGCTTGTTGATGCCTGAGGTAACGGTCTGTCAGTTCGTTTCAAATTTAGACGAGGAGTTGACTCCATGTCTGGAAGTGCCTGCTGTTTGACCTTGGTGAGGGCATTGCTCAGACGCAGCATACGCTCCTGCTCCGCTGTTCCCTTGGTTGCCACACTATTGGCTTTTAGATTTTTAAGAACAGTGCTCTGGTTCTGCACCTGCCTTAGTTGTTTGATTTTTTCAATGTTTGTTGCTGACTCATCTGCCTGAATCAGCATTGGCACGGCCATTATCATGATACACATAATAAGTAGCCAGGGAATTCCTTTTAACTTGATGATACTCATCTTTTATCCTCCATATATGTTAGTGACAAGCGAAATTAGCGCATTGGGATGGAATATCTGTGACATGGCACACAACCCTACATGAGAAGACCGCCTCTTTGATATATCGCAAATATAACCGACTATAAGGCTACCAACAGAATTAATGCCTGTATTTGTCACAATTAATGAATGCCAAGGTGTCGTACCTTAAGTAATTGTGCAGAAAATTAGCAATATATTATGCTGGACGGATCAGGTTGATCAGGGCGACACGGGAGTAAAAATATAGCTTGTGACATCCTTCTCGCTAAGGATTTGGTCCAGTAACTCTGAGCTGGGGTGGTCCTTCAGATAGACATTGAAAAAACTCGCTGTATTTACTCGCAATAAATCGTTGAGCCTGATGGGATCTTGTACCATGGTGTATCCAATAAAAAGAGAAAAGGAGGTAAATAGAGGCATATCAGTAAAATCGGTATGCAGGGTGCCTGGAACGAGCATTTTATAGACAGGTCCTCTACTTTCTGATAGCATCGCATCCATACGGGCATAATTATCATGATCTGACCATTGTTTTTGACCGAGATGGAAAATGGGCTGCTTGAGACCTGTCGCCACAACTGAATCTGGAACTGGTGCGTACCACCCATCCAGAATCATGGCTGCATCAACACGAGCATCCACTGCCATGGTGTTGATCACTGCTGCACCGCCCAGCGAATGACCCATCACTCCAATTCGACTTGTGTCCATGGGTAGATTCAGCAGGAAATGATTCTGATTTTCATCCACAATCATATCCATGATAAATCTGAGATCTCCAACCAGGATGCCCAGTTGGGAAAGATCAATGGTATTCAGAAAATTTTCATTCAGGGCTCGTCTTTTACCGGCTCTGTATTCAGCTGTTTCACCATCATCAAAAATGGTAATGTTAGCACCATAACTATGGTCAGCTGCGAAAATTACATATCCATAGCTGGCCAGTTCCTCAATGATGGCGGTGTTTTGAAAGCGCATCCCACTTAAGCCATGGGAAAAAAGTATCAGCGGAAATTCCTGGTCTATACCTGACCCATCAGAGCTTGCCGAAGTGTTGGTCTTGACCTCGCCAAAATGTTTGATCAGAGATAGTGGTAATCTCAATTGCTTGGCAATGGCTGGGAGTCTCAACTCAGGAGCATCGATATAAGGGAGGGAAATCAGATCTTCCTGTTTTGAAATAGGGAACCATACCTGGACCACAATTTTGCGAAAATCTTGCTTTGGCGTGAATGTTTCATCCCGGCTGCTGTCGATCCAGGTGGTACTGCGGGTGGCCACAGAATAAGGACCTGTAGGTGCAGGTAGATCAGAAAATGGGGCCAGCACCTGGAATACTCTCGTGCAATTTCCCAAACTCATCACCAGGAGAAGCAGCATGATTGATGACCAAGATTGATTGGCGGAACGAACTAATCTCATGCTCACAAAGTAGTCTAAGCTCTGCCCCTGCAAAATATTTTCTCAGCAATTGCCTCGAAATCCCGGGTACCAACTAACTCATAGCCCCTAACACCTAACTTCTAACCCCTAACTCAATTCCCTTCACGTCACTGGATTTCAGTTTATCTTCATCGCGTATGATTGATCGAATTCCAAAGAATATCCGTGCCGTTCTAGAGCGAGCCGGCCGCTTGGCTCAAGCGTCAAAGCTTGAGTGCTATACTGTGGGTGGTTTTGTGCGAGATCTCATTCTTGATGTTCCCAGCAAAGATGTGGATATCATGGTCATCGGTGATGGATTGGAATTTGCCAGGCAACTGGGTAAAGAACTGGGTGTTCCGGATATTGTGGAATATGGTGATTTCGGTACAGCCTTAATCCCATATGGTGAATTTCTTATAGAAGTAGCCTCCGCCCGTACAGAAACCTATGAATCCAATTCCCGCAAACCCAAAGTGGTCTATACCGATCTAAAGGGTGATCTCAGCCGCCGTGATTTTACCGTGAATGCCATGGCTATCAATCTTTTACCAGATCAATTTGGAGAATTGGTTGATGAATATGGCGGTATTCAGGATCTACAGGATAAAATTTTACGGACACCTCTTGATCCTGTAAAGACTTTTGATGATGATCCCCTACGGATGATGCGAGCCGCCAGATTTTCTGCCCAATTGGAATTCACACTAGTTGATGAAGCTATGCAGGCCATGCAATCAACGGTGGAGCGAATAAGCATTGTCTCCCAGGAACGGGTCACGGACGAAATCGTCAAGACCCTGAAGGCTCGAGTACCATCGATTGGTTTTTATGTCATGCAGGCAGCCGGACTTTTGCCCCTGGTCTTTCCTGAAATCGCCATTTTAGGTGGGGTAGAGGATCGCGATGGTCAACGCCATAAAGATGTCTTTCACCACACTCTCAAGGTGGTTGACAATACGGCAGAACGTTCAGACAAGATGCGCCTTCGTTTTGCAGCTCTAGTACATGATATTGGCAAGCCAGCCACCAAGAAATTTATTGAGGGCACCGGCTGGAGTTACCATGGTCATGATGAGCTGGGGCGCAAAATGCTCAACGAAATTGGCAAACGCATGCGGCTCTCACGTAAGCTGACAGCCTATCTCAAACGCATGACCCGATTGCATCTGCGTCCCATCGCTCTGGCCCAGGAGGCTGTAAGTGATTCTGGAATCAGACGGCTCATTGTGGAAGCCGGTGAAAACCTGGAAGATTTGATGATTCTGGTACGGGCTGATGTGACTTCCAAGGATTCCAGACGGGTCAAACGCTACTATGGCAACTTTGATCGTGTTATGGATCGTATTGAAGAAGTTGTGGAAAAAGATGCGATGCGCGCGTTCCAGTCACCTCTCCGTGGAGATGAGATCATCGAACTTCTCGATGTGCAACCGGGACCGGTGGTTGGTCGTATTAAAAAAGCCATTGAGGAAGCCATTCTGGATGGTGAGATTCCCAATGAATACGACGCGGCCAAAGAATACTTCTTCAAGATCAAGGACAGCTACCTCGACTAATCATGTTCGCCAGGGTGATGCAGATTCTAGCATCTGGAGGTGGGTACATGTTGGCATCTGTGCACGCTAACATGCATGATGTGCTACCTGAAAATATGCTGGCCATGCTTGACGCTGGAAGAATTTTCACAGGATAGCGAGAATGATTTTATTGATAATAGTATTAATATTGTGCGCTTTGATTTGCTATTTCGTGGCAAAAATGAGGCATGCTGATACCGTGTATTGGATCATTTTGGGATTAGCACTCGGACCCTTCGCCATTCCATTTGTCTTTTTTTCCAAATCCAAAGCCGATATAGAATAATGTAGCCGGTCTGAATCGAGGACCGTGACAATGAAACAATGGGTCTGAACAATCAATGACTGTTTGTGTATTATCCAGTTTTCAAGTCTAATTTGAGAGTATCTCAATTAGATTTATAATGGACTATCATCACGAAAAAGGTAAATTTCCAGCATAACAAATTCAGGAGATCGGGACATGAAAAAGCTATGGATAGCACTGGTTATCGTTGTGGTATTGCTGCTCGTTGTATTCGCATGGTTAAAATTTTCATATTTAAAGGGACCCCTGGCTGTTAACGAGGGTGAGTTAAATATGCCTCAACTATCTGCCCCGGTAACTGTGTATACAGATGAATTTGGCGTGCCTCACGTCTATGCTGAAAACGAGGAAGACCTCTTCTTTGCAGCTGGGTACATCCAGGCCTCTGAAAGACTTTATAAAATGGATGTCATTGCCAGGGCTGTGGAAGGTCGGTTGTCAGAAGCATTTGGCCCAGATCTCATCGATGATGACAAGTATTTACGCGTTTGGGGCTTTCATCGTATTGCCAAAAACAGCATCAATAATATGTCTGCTGAGACTCGCAATATTCTTGAAAGAAGTTGTGCCGGAATCAATGCCTATATCGATGAGCATGCTGATGATCTGCCAGTAGAATTTAAAATAGCAGGGCATAAACCGATTCACTGGACCCTGGAACATGTTATTGGATATGCACGGCTGATGGGACACGACCTGTGTCTGGCCTGGATGCCGGAAGTTATATTTGGGGGCGTTCTTGATAAACTGGGTGATGAATTAGCCCGTGATCTGTACCCGGTGTATCCCGATACGAAACCTTACATCGTTCCCCAAACCCCTAATAATTTTAGCGAAGTCGCGGAGTCCATATTTCTTAGCGAAAAGAGAATTCGCGATATTACGGGAGCCATTGGCTCACATATTGGCAGTAATAGCTGGGTTCTCGGGGGAGACATGACGAGCAGTGGTAAACCCATCCTGGCTAATGATCCTCATCTCGCATATTCCCAACCACCTGTTTGGTTCGAGATGCACCTGGTTGGCGGTCGATTCGATGTAGCCGGAGTTACGCTGGCAGGTGTTCCTGTTGTCATTCTTGGTCAGAACCAGCACTATGCCTGGGGTTTTACCAATGTGATGGTGGATGACACGGACTTCTATCTGGAGGTCACAGATGATGCTCATCCCAATCAGTATTTTTACAACGGTGAATGGCGAGACATGATTATCCATGAGGAAATCATCAATGTGAAAGGGGAAGAGCCCATTGTTCATATTGTTAGAGAAACACTCCACGGACCCATCATTAATGATGTTCACGCCGTATTGAAGGAAAATGAATCAGCACCTGTCGCCATGTCCTGGGTTGGAAATTATCTCACCAATGAGGTAGACGCTTTTATCGGCTTGAATACAGCCAGTAACTGGGACGAATTTTCAAATGCTGTTGAAAAATTCTGGATTCCTGGTCAAAATATGATTTATGCTGATCTGGAAGGTAATATTGGCTGGAGACCTGCCGTGGCGCTGCCCCTGAGAGCCCCTGGTACAGGCTTGGTTCCTCTCCCCGGTGATGATCCCCAATGGGATTGGCAGGGATTTGTACCTTTTGATGAAATGCCTTACCAATACAATCCGGAGCAGGGCTATATCGCCACAGCAAATAATAAAACTATTGGTGATGAATTCCCATATTACATCAGTGCGTACTGGGAACCACCTGCCCGCGCAAATCGTATCAAGGAGATGCTGGGAGTGGCCGACAAGAAGTACACAATTAAGGACATGCAGAATATCCAGAATGATTTTCTGTCAGATCATGCTCGGGATTTGACCCCATTGTTTTTGGATCTGCTCAGTGAAAGTATATTCGCCAATCCCAATGCCACTGCGTCAGTTGATGCCCTGAAAAACTGGGACTATATCATGGGTAAAAATTCACTTGGAGCCATCGTTTTTAATACGCTCTGGGTGAAATTTGCCTACAATCTCTATGGTGATGAAATGGATTTGATTGGTCCTGAATTCAAAGACGGTTTCTTTAAGCTGGCCAATATTAGTATCCGCAATGCAATTTATCTGCTGGAACACATCCCCACATCAACCTGGTTCGATGATGTATCTACTGAGAATATTGTTGAGAATCCCACCGATATCCTGGAACGATCTCTTGAGGAGGCTGTTGCTGAGCTTGAGGCACGTTTCGGTGAGAAAACTGAGGATTGGATCTGGGGCGACCTACACACACTCACTCACCCACATCCCCTGGCTCAAGTGAAAATCCTGGACTGGTTGTTGGATTTAAATGTGGGTCCTTTCCCTGCCGCAGGTTCAGGCACAACTGTAAACAATATGGAATATCGGATGTACAATCCCTTTGATGTAGTCCTGGGACCTTCCGTACGCCATATCTATGATTTTGCAGATTATGATAAGGGTGGTCTCAGCATTTTACCCACTGGCCAATCCGGCAATCCACGCTCTCCCCATTATGCCGATCAGGCCGAGATGTATAATAATGGTCAGTACAGGGTATTTCCCATCAATGAGGATGTAGTTAAAAATGCCGGGTACAAAAAGTTAATGATGGTACCATAGTTCCGGTGAATTTCCAGGCGGGGATTCGAATTCCCGCCTGGAAAAATATCCCACACCTTATTCCTGATCTTGTGATGTAACAAATCCACAGTAATTTGCCCTCATGATTATCTTCCTGCTCATAGTTCTCGTGCTGGCCCTGCTGCTCTATCACTTCTTCATTTGGAAACCCCTGGATACTTCAGTTCTGTATAAAAATTATCCCTACCTACTTTTTGGCCATCGCGGTGCTCCCCTGCATGAACCAGAAAATACCATTCCCTCTTTCCAGCGCGCCATTACTGATGGCTGCAACGCCATTGAATTAGATGTTCACCGAACCAGAGATGGTCATTTGGTGGTTTTTCATGATGACACACTGGAGCGAACCAGCAATGGAACCGGTCGTGTAGCAGAGCATACTCTGGCTGAACTAAAAGCCCTCAATGCTGCCAAAACCTGGGAAGGGAGACAGGAACAGATACCCATGCTTCAAGAGGTTGTTGATGCCCTTCCGGATAGCATCGTCTTCAATTTTGAGATCAAGAATTTCTCCTTCTTTTCTGAACAGCGCACCGAATTGGAATTGGTCAGATTTATTCGTGAAAATAAGCTGCGTGATAGAGTCGTCCTTTCATCCTTCAATCCTCTCAACATCTGGCGGGTCAAGATGTCTGATCCCAGAATATTTACTGCCCTGCTCTGGTTCAATCCAAGCATCCTGTCTCTCAGACATCCTATGGGTGTCCATCTTTCCCACCCAGATCTTTTTCATCCCTTTGAGGATAGCCTGAACTGGGGTGTCAAATTTTGGTCCAAAGTGAAAAAAATTCCCATGCATGTCTGGGTAGTCAATGATGAGGAAAGAATGAAGACCTTTGCCCGGGATCCCATGATCAAGGGTATCATGTCCGACAATCCAAAACTTCTTATGGATACCGTTGGCCACAAGCTTCGCCAATAATTATGACACATGATTCTGACCTGAGTACTGGAGGATAATTTCTATTAATCTGAATGGACATATTGCTTCCCTGATTCTAATCCTGGGTATTATGGGTGCTCATGATGGCTATGCCGCCGATAGATTCAAAATTCCAGCCCTGAAAGATTTCATTTCTGATACCTTGTATATAGAAATACCCCAGGATACCAGTATTAACCCAGTATACAGCTTGATCCAGGTTCAGGATTCAAGAGACCTTGACCAAAACATTATTGGTATACGTCAGACCAAAAAATGGAGATATATCCCAGTCGACCAGTATCTGGCTCTTGATCAACCTCTGGCAGATATATTTGAATCCCAGTTTAGCCGTGATTCCATCGATTTAAGCGGTACCCTGCATCTGTCCAAACTCATATTGTGGACCGACAATTCGACATTTCAACGCAAGGGACTCTGTTTGAGTGCCTATACCAGCTTCCATGATACCCTGGATCAACCAGTCAGCGATTGGATCTGGGAATTGCGTGTTAAACGTGAGAAAAAGGAGGCGGATACCCTCTATCTCGGTCGCGTCATTCAAGAATTTGCGAAAGAACAATCCAATGTCCTGGCAGAAACGGATTTCAACGTGGGGTTTTACCCACACCTTTTTCGTAGACAGCTAATGACCTGGTCTGAATTCATTTTCTTTGGAGATGGATATGCCATCAATGCTCATTTTACGCTGGATTTTCCGCCAGATCAGGAATCGGGGTGGATGCGTGGTTCTCCCGGTTTGTTTTATCGAAGATCAGATACCCACGAGTCCATTGCCATTGGCGGAATGGATCAACATCGGTACCGCAGGTTATCACCCTCCTGGATCACCCAGCTTTCGGGGACCTACCGATTTGGTTTCAACAATTTCGAGCGCGGACAGTTTGACCATCTCGAATACTATAATTTATTCTATCTGAACCTGTCAGCCCAGGCGAGTGTAGAATACCGCCCGGTCTATCACAAGGGAGTCTTTGGTGGGTTTGGTCTCTATGCTGGTTACAACATTCTCCCCGATGTGATTCCCCAAACAGAAATTGGCTTTCTGGTGAGAGTTGGGTTGCTGCTGCCGTGATCTTAAGAACGAAAATAAGTGCTCTCCTCTTGGTCATTCTGTCGCTCAGTTCCAACCTTGGAGCTACCGATGTCACCGGCTTTGTCCACGATGTACAATCTGGAGAAAGTATTATTGGTGTGAATGTCTTCATCATAGCGACTGGGCAAGGTGCTGCTACGAATGTGGAGGGCTTTTTTATTCTTCGCAATACTGGTTCAGGACCTGTTGACCTGACATTCTCCCACATTGCCTATGAGGACACCACACTGCGTATCATTATGGGTCCTGTGAATCATTTTATTTCAAGTGTGAGCCTACGGCCGCATGCCATTGATACTAAGGCCATCGAAGTTGTGGGAAAGCGCTCAACTATCATCAAGGATATGGATATCTCCAGTCTTCAGGTCGATCCGGTGATTCTAACAGAGATCCCTCAACTCAACAAGGATGTCTTCAAGCTGGTAAAATTCTCACCCAGCGTGACCACATCAGATCCTATGTCACCTCAATACTATGTAAGGGGATCTGATCCGGGAGAAAATCTAGTTCAGATGGATGGGATGACCATCTATAACCCGCAGCACTTTATGGGGTCCAGTGCCATCTTTAATCCATATTCCATCAAAAATGTGGAGATGCTGGTGGGTGGTTTTGATGCTGAGTATGGAGGTCGTAACGCTTCCATCATGAATATTTCTACTCGTGAGGGTCATAAATCAGAGATCCATGGTGAATTTCGACCATCAATTTCTGGAATCAGCGGAGCCATTGAATTTCCCGCTGGCAAAAACGGAACCGCCATGGTGTCCGGCAGAACCTATACTGATTTTATGCTCAGAGTTATGATGGGCTCACCCAATCTGGTCATGGACTACAACGCGGCTTATCAAGTTTTGTTGGGCAAAACGCGGCTCAGGTTTTCCGGGTTTTTCGCCCGTGACTATATGGATTACAGTGTGGATAATCTCATGCTCTTTTTCCCTGAAGGTTTATTCGATTCCTTTGGTGAAGGGTTTGTTACCAATACCACAAACCGGGCGTTGGGCGTCAAGTTCAATTCTGTGCTCTTGCCTACCCTGACACTGGAAGGTCAAATCTATCATTCGGCTTCTTCTGTGGACAATCTGACCTACTTCAATTATTCAATCACAGATACTGCTGAAGACTTTACGGTAGCTCTGGATTATCGGACCCACATAGAGAATACCATCGCTGAGAATACTGGCAAAGCCAATTTAGCCTGGTATACCTTCTGGAACCAGACGGTGAAACTGGGTTTTGAGTTAAATGATCTATATTTTGCCAATGAAGTCGGGCGTTTCGATACTGATCCAAATCCCAATGAAGCTAGTGCTCAATTCCAGTCATTCTTTGTTCAGGATAAGATTGAACTGGGTCCTTTCCAATTAAAGCTGGGGTTGCGAAATTCCAGGTCTCAGGCACCAGGCTCCGCAGGTACGCTTCGACCCGGCACGCAGGGTGAGTGGCACATGGAGCCACGGGCTTCAGCAAGTCTCAAATTTCCAGGTAGTCATAAACTCAAAGTTGCCTATGGGAAGTATTTCCAGTACCTGACAACTATGGATTCCAAAGGTGATGAATTCGTTCAGTTTCTGGATTACTATCAATCCCTGGAAAATCGTGAACCGCTCAACTCCATCCATTACATCGTTGGTCTCTCAGGACCCTTATTTGGGGATATTGCTTACGAAATAAGTGCTTATTATAAAGATTTAAAACAACTCTATCGGGCGACCTATAGCAATACCGTCATAACAGGTGAAAATTCAGCACTCATCGAAGGCGGCTCGGGTGAAGCATATGGCTTTGAAGTTCTTCTGCGAGGGGAATTTGGCCGTCTGTCGGGGTGGTTGGGCTATAATTATTCCAAAGGTTTCCGTCGCTATCCCTCGATTCTGGATGGCCAGACAAGTCTCTTTGATGCGGACCAACCCCATAATCTTAAATCCATTCTGCTCTTCAAATTGACTCCGGACATAGTTGCCAGTTCTACCTTACAGATTACATCCGGGTTCCCGCGTACCTGGGAAACGGGTATGCGTATGCATGCGACCTATGATCCCCTGACAAATACATCAGGGCATTTTGCCACCTATATCACTCCTGAACGAAATAACGTGAGGTATCCTGCCCGGTTTGCCTGGGATATTGGCTGGAAGAAAAAACTACGCTCAGGTTTTGGGTTTAATCTGGCTGAATATCTCGGTGGCATGGATGCATATCTGACCATGACCATTCGGAGCCTGCTCTTTCTACATCGTAATCCGATCTATTATTTTTACATCCCGGAGTACGGCTACTATGGTTTTGGTTCAGAATACCTACCATCAATCTCTTTTGGATATAGTCTACAGTTTTAAGGGAATGGATATGATGTTATCTAAAAATACAATGTTATCAAACTACTCTCGTTCGTCACGCCGAGTCCTTCGGCTGCACTCAGGAGAGGCTCCGTCGAGATCGTCATCCCGAGCGGAGTCGAGGGATAATCATCGATCCTGGTACCTCCCAATCTTCATTCTAGCTCTGTTCATGTTTTCCTGCGATTTACCCCATCAACCTGGTCCCATGCCAACGGATATTGTGGAAACAGAATTTCAGGCTGGTCTTAATATTCTTGGTGTTCTCCGGGCAGATGATCAAGCCGGGACTTCATTTATCAATATTAATAGAGCGCTCACCACCGAGGAAATTTATTCAGATTCTATAGAGAACTTTTCACCTCAGGTCGATTATGTCAAAGTGAGTTCAATCATCTCAAGTAGTGAACACCTTTTTATGCGGGACGAAGATACCAGCGATTGGGGTGACTATCGCGATACTACTCTGAATGTTGAAGCTGGTGAGGCGTTTGATCTGGAGGTCAAGGCACCTGGTTTTCCCACACTTACGGGTCAAACCATCATTCCTGATAAACCTCAACTCATTCCAAATTCATTACTCATGAATTCTGACAAGCTATCATTTCAGATTCAACACCATCCCAGCACTTATGAATACAAGTTGTATCTCTTCTTCGCTGGAAACGTCCTGGATAAGATTGTCAAGCCAAGCAACGGAAGTAGTATTGAAGTGGATTGGAGTTTCAGCACCTCTAACGGTGTTCCCCTGTATCTCATGCTTACTGCCCTGGATGAGAACTTGACCCGCTATGGGAACAGTCCCATCTCTTTTATTCCCAATACCTATCATCCTGATGGCTCCACGGTCGAGGGTGGTTATGGTTGTTTTGGCTCCGTGGCAGTCACAATAATCGAATTATGATTAGACAGTATAGAATACGTCATCCCGTGCGACATCGAGGGAAGGAACTATGCCTAGTTTGAAAGAGCTAACCACATCACGAAATGCTTGGAGTGGGATTGCTTGTTTTCCCTCGACTCCGCTCGGGATGACAATTTAGTATTTCCAATATGGGTAGTGACCTTTCCATATTTTCAGTACTCTATTTTGAGCATGTCTCTTGCATTTGACCTAATCCTGTTCTATGATAAAAGCCTTATGAATTCTATAGATCTTCGTGAAATAAAATTATCATCTGAGACCAAATTTAAAGGGAATCTCCTGCATGTGGTTCGTGATGTGGTCCAGCTTCCCAATGGTCAGAAAAGTATCCGTGAAGGGATTAAGCACCCTGGTGCTGTGGTTATCATTCCCTTTCTAAATACCTCAACCCTCATCATGGAAAGACAGTTCAGGTATTACCCAAACGAAATATTTTATGAACTACCGGCTGGTAAAACCGATCCAGGAGAGGACTTTCTCACTACGGGAAAACGTGAACTCCTTGAAGAAACTGGTTATACAGCAAAGACTTGGACATTCATAAGTCATCTCTATCCAGCCATTGGTTATGCTGATGAAAAAATGGCAGTTTATGCTGCCAGCGATCTGACCATAAAGGAAATAGACCGGGATGAAGATGAGTTTCTGGAAATCATTGAAATGCCTCTGGACAAAGCCATGGAAATGTTAAGGCGCGGTGAAATCACTGACGCGAAAACTATGGTGGGTTTGTTCTGGGCTGAAAAACTGGCCCGTGGAGATTGGAAAGCTCATGTCAGAAGTTGATTTTATCTACGCCTGTGATGCATCCGCCGTACCCGAGAATGGTGCTCTTAATGTGAATTTGGATGGAGAGGAAATTACCATTTTTCACACACCAGATCGTTTTATCGCACGTTCAGGGTTCTGTAAGCACAATGGCTTCAAACTTGAACTATGTGAAATCACCGGTGACACGTTGACCTGCCCTTTACATGGGTGGAAATACAGTGTATCCACGGGTAGGGGAATCAAGCCCAGTTATACCAGGTTGGAGACCTATCCAATCGTCATGAGAGCTGAACAATTATGGGTGCTGCCCGTGGCTGAAAAAGAAGACGATGATTTCGATACATCAGCTTTTGATTGGTAAAAAATCAGGTAAGGGGAGGGTAATATGAAAAAAATAGCAGTGGTTTTATCTGGTTCAGGATTTTTAGATGGCGCTGAGATTCAAGAAAGTGTCATCACTATGCTTGCCCTGGATCGTGCTGGTGTGAGCTACCAATGCATGGCACCAGATATGGAGCAAATGCATGTGGTTAACCATTTCACTGGTGAAGTTGCCGAAGGAGAACAGAGAAACGTTCTGGTTGAGGCTGCTCGCATAGCGCGCACCAAGATCATTGATATAGCGCAAGCAAATCCAAATGATTATGATGCTGTGATTTTTCCGGGCGGCTATGGTGCTGCAAAAAATCTGTCTAATTTTGCCGTTAAGGGTGCTACCAGTTTAGTGCAAACAGATGTACTCCAGTTTGCACGTGCTTTTGCTGCTACTGGAAAACCCATGGGATTCATATGTATTGCCCCAGCCATGATTCCACATATTTATGGCGCAGATGCCAAACTAACCATTGGATCAGATGCTGAAACGGCGGCCGCCATCAATGAAATGGGTGGAGTTCATATTAACTGTCCAGTCGACGATTTTGTGGTTGATGAAGAAAGGAACCTGGTTTCAACTCCAGCATACATGTTGGATATGAGAATTAGCGAGGTTGCCACTGGAATTGAAAAACTGGTTCATAAAATTATAGAGATGATTTATGGAAAATAATGTAAAGGACTTAAAACAGGTCGCACACTTCTCAGAAGATGCAGCCAACATTAATAGTATGTTCAAAAGTGACCAACTGCAGATGGATGTACTGCTTTTGAACACTCACCAGTACATTTCACCTGTTGTGGAACCCATATCAGACGTTATTTATTTTGTCTTGAGGGGAGAAGGTGTTTTTGAAGTAGGAGATGAGGTGCTTGTTCTTACACGCAATACTTCAGTCCTGGTGGAAATAGGTGTCAGCTCTGGAATCATCAATGAGAGTGACGAGCAGTTAACCGTGCTCAAAATCGCTGCTCCTCCAGGGATTCATAACCTCAGTTTATAACTGAAGTCTAGATATGCACGCACCTGTTTTTCCATTACCTACGGTAAATCTGTTTCCTGAAACCACAGCCAGTTACCATGTCTTTGAACCGAGATATGTGGAAATGATTGAAAGTGTTCTGGAGGGGGATGGCCTATTGGCCATGGGTGTTTTGAAGCCAGGGTATGAAGAAGAATATTATGGTACCCCGGAAATCTATCCCGTGGGCTGTCTCGGTCGGATTCAGTCCTATGAGAAATTGGAGAATGGGAAATACAATATCGTGCTGGAAGGACTGTTTCGAGTGGGCTTTGGAGAAATAGTCAAAGACAATCCCTTTCGCGTAGCAGAATTGATTGAGTTACCCGAATCTGATGTTGAGAATGATTTTATCAATGAGCGGGAAGATCTGCTACTCCGGCTGAATTATCTTGTGGAGCAATCTCCAGAAGCACTGGATTTTACACCAATCCTGGGGGAACATGAATCATTTATCGCACTTGTGAACCTGGTAGCCCGTACCTTACCCTTAAAAAATACTGAGCAATATTCATTGTTATCCATGGATTCTGTGAGAGAGCGGGCCAACCGAATCTTATGGCTCATTGATGATCAGATAGAAACCATCGAATTACTCAAACGTGTGGACCCCAAAATTACAGACGACATCTCACTGAATTAAATTCATTTTTCTTGTTCAATGTACTGAGGAGCCGGCGGTTGAGGAAGCCCGTGCTGAGCTAAGTCGAAGCATCGAAACCAAAGGATGATTAAGTATAGGTTTGGACATTTCGAGAGCAGGTTACTGAGCCGGTCGAAGTGCTCAATGTCCAACCCTATGTGGTGGTTAGCCTTGTCATTATAGTATATATTAACATGTAATGCTTAGGTAAACTAATTACAAAGTATGAGTTTGATCTATATCAGCCTTTAATAATGTGTTCTGCTGACTTTAACAATTATACATGATAAGATAAATAATTGTTATTAGGAAGCAGATATATTGGCATGTGCTTTGCAAATGATCGTGTGATGAATGTTGTACTATTTTTTAACCGATCATTTATGCAAGGGAGCCATTATGGAGTGTTTTTCTCTATTACGGTCTGATGTCCCAGCCCTGATCAATCACCTCGGGGATTTTGGGGAAGTGATAGCCCCCCATGGGAAAGGGGATGTATCGTACTCATTTGAAGTTGTTAAGGATAACAGTGAGGTGGTGCTGGACTATAACCGTACCTTATTACCGCTGAAAAAGATGTTTCTCCCTCCTGTTGAAAAATTAATGGATTTCTCGCTCAAAGAAGTGACTTATGAGAAGGTGGATGTAGCCATCACTCCCAGGGTATTTTTTGCTGTACATAGCTATGAGATGCAATCCATACTCAGGCTGGATCACAGTATGTTGTCCGGTTCTGCAGAATCAAACTATTTCAAGCGTCGTCAGTCCTCCCGGTTTGTGGGAATTTCTTTTAAACCGGATGAATTTCACTTCTCAGATAGTGTGGGCATCGCCATTGAGGACATGGAAGGCTTTGACCTCTTTCTCAATGAAGTGGACGGTGACTTTCAACTTTATGTCATTACAGATCATGGCCAAACATTGATAGATGGTTTTGATAGAAAAGAACTTACTACACCAGAGATTGTTGATGGTCGTGAGTTTAAGAAAAAAATTCGTTATCACTATAATCGGCTCCCACGTGTTTTTCAGTATGCCTATCACTCTGATGTCTGGGCTGATGTGGCTTCACAATGTGTGGGCTGTGGTGCCTGTAACCTTACTTGTCCCACCTGCTTTTGTTTTGATGTTCAGGACGAAGTCACGGTCACTGCTGAAGACGGTATGCGTCAACGTAACTGGGATAGCTGTATGCTCAGCACCTTCGCCGAAGTAGCCGGTGGTGAAAATTTCAGAGAGAAAACAGTCAATAGAACTCGTCATCGTCTCTATCGCAAATTTAAGTACATCACTGATGAAGAAGGTCTGCCCTGGTGCGTAGGGTGTGGACGCTGTACTGCTTTCTGTCCTGCGGGAATCTCATTACCTGATATTGTAAATGAACTCATTCAGGAAGATGAAAAAGCCCAATATCACAGAACTGTCCGGGTATAGAGGAGGCCTATTATGAAACGCCTAGAAGATGTAAAACATCATGAAACCGAGGATCTCTATTACCCCACGATGTGTAAGGTGACCGGAGCTAAACAGATAACTGAAATGGAAAAATGGTATGAGATTGAAATGCCAAACGGGCAGACTTTAGGTCATAATCCTGGTCAGTTTGTAGAAGTCTCTGCCTTTGGAATTGGTGAAGCACCCATATCTATTTCCAGCTCTCCCTCAAAGGGTAGTAAGTTTGAATTGTGTATTCGTCAGGTCGGAACGCTTACAAATGTTCTGAAGAATTATGAAGCTGGTGATATGATAGGGATTCGAGGTCCTTTTGGCAAAGGCTTCCCAATGGAGAAACTTTTTGGAAAGGATATTCTGGTAGTTGCTGGGGGCATTGGCCTGGTACCGCTCCGTTCTCTCATAAATTATGTACTGGATAACCGCAAAGATTTTGGTCGTCTCATCATACTCTACGGTGCAAAAACGCCCTCCGAACTGCTTTTCAGGGATGAACTGGAGGAATGGAAAAATAGAGATGATGTCGAATTACATGTGACCGTAGACCAAGCAGATGAAACCTGGGAAGGTAATACCGGTGTGATCACGACTTTGATTCCCTCACTGGATCTTAAGCTGAATACTACCATTGCCGCTATCACTGGCCCCCCAATCATGTACAAGTTTGTGGTCATGTCCCTCAAATCAAAACAGCTTCCGGATGATCAGATATATCTATCACTTGAACGTCGCATGAAATGTGGCGTTGGCAAATGTGGACACTGCCAGATCAATGGGGTGTACTGCTGCCAGGATGGTCCCGTGTTCAACTATGTTGATATCAAACCATTGGAGGAGGCTCTCTAATGAAACCACAAGTTGCATTTTTCGATTTTACCAGCTGCGAAGGTTGTCAGCTCAACAAACTCAATTTTGAAAACGATCTTCTCGATATACTAAAACATGTAGATCTTGTTGAATTCCGTGAAGCCATGGACGATAAGGCTGATCATTACGATATTGCTTTTATTGAGGGATCAATTACATCACCCTCGTGTGTTGAGAGAATTCATGATATTCGTCGTCGTAGTGATGTTTTGGTAGCCCTAGGCTCTTGTGCCGTCAATGGTGGCGTCAATGCCATGAAAAATATGCATCCCATCGATGAAGTTCGAGAAACCGTGTATGGTGAAGATAAATATCTCTTTGCCACCCTGCCAGCCATGGCGGTGTCATCTGTAGTCAAGGTGGACTATGAAGTTCGCGGTTGTCCTATGACCCAGCAAGATTTTCTCAAACTACTCATCGCTCTCGTGCTGGGAAAACAACCACCCAAGTATGGTTCTCCAGTATGCGTGGAATGCAAGCTCAAGGAAAACGAGTGTCTCTACAATCGTGGTATGGTTTGTCTTGGACCCATTACCCGTGGTGGTTGTGATGCAATTTGTCCCAGCTTTGGACAATTCTGCACAGGCTGTCGAGGAATTCTAGACGACCCCAATATTGATGGCATGCTTGAAGTTATGACCAGCCATGGTATCAGTCTGGATGAAGCAAAAAAACGTATGCAGCTCTATAATTCAAATGAGGTTCAATTATGAGTCGTGATCTTGACATCAAAGTCCATCACCTGACCCGTGTGGAAGGTCATGGAAATATTGTTGTAAATATGAAGGATGGGGTGCTGGAAAAAGCGCATCTCAGTATTGTCGAACCACCACGGTTCTTTGAGGCCATGCTGAAGGGACGCAGTTTTCATGAAGCTGCTATCATCACCTCGAGAATCTGTGGAATTTGTTCTCTCGGTCATCAATTGACATCCCTGGTGACAACTGAAGATGCTCTGGGACTGGAAGTCTCCGAACAGACAGTACTTCTCAGAAAATTATTAGTACACGGAGCAACCCTGCAATCTAACATTTTGCATGCCTATTTTCTGGCCGCTCCAGATTTCTTAAATGTTGGCAGTGTATTTCCACTTATAGCAACTCATAAGGATGTGGTACTAAGAGCCCTGCGTATGAAACGTCTCGCCAATGATATTGGAGATATTGTTTCGGGTCGTGCAGTGCATCCCATTACACCGGTTCCTGGTGGCTTCTCAAGAATTCCTGAGAAAGCTGAACTTCTGGAAATCAAGCGTCGACTCCTTGAGGAAGGTCTTCCAGATGGCTTGGAGACGATCGAAACCATGAAGGCTCTGGCTGGTGCCATCCCACAGTTTGAAAGAGAAACAGAATACATTTCCTTGAAGCATCCCGATGAGTATGCCCTTTACCAGGGAGACATTTTCTCCTCTGATAGTGGCGCCACCCCTGTCTCAAATTATCTGGATGTGACCAATGAGTTTGTGGTTAATCATAGCACATCAAAACACGCGAAGTACAACAGAAGTTCATATTTCGTAGGTGCCCTTGCTCGCTGGAATAATAATCATGCCCAACTCGGGGAAGAAGCTCTGGCTGCTGCTGAAGCCATGGGTCTCAAGCCAAATTGTCATAACCCATACATGAATACCATAGCCCAGGTCGTTGAAGCAGTGCATTGCATCCTGGATAGCGTGCGAATCATTGACAGACTGATAGAGCTGGGTCTCAAAAATGAGAAACCTAACCAGACACCTACCAGATATGGCCGCGGTATTGGCTCAAACGAAGTACCTCGTGGTATTCTGTTTCATGATTATACCTATGATAACAAAGGCAATATCATCAAGGCCAACTGTATCATTCCTACAGGTCAGAATCTGGCCAATATAGATGATGATATGATGAAACTGGTGCCTGAGATTATCAACAAGAGTAAGGCAGAAATTACTCTGAATCTCGAAATGCTGGTCAGGGCATATGATCCCTGTATTTCCTGCTCAGTCCACATGCTGGAAGTTGATTTCATCGAGTAGTGGTTATGGCAGCACTGACAGTCATAGGTATAGGTAGTCGCTTACGGGGAGATGATGCTATCGGTCCCATGCTTATAGATAAGCTTTCCAGCTTGCCAAATTCCAAAATCGAATTGGTGGATGCTGGAAGTGATGCGCTGGGAATTCTAGAATTTCTCCAAGAACGGGAGCATGTGATTATTGTAGATGCCTGTCGGATGGGCCGGAAGCCAGGTAGTATTGTGGAGATGGATCCCTCTCAAATTGACATGATCTTGAAAGATGATCCCATCTCGTTACATGGTCTGGGATTGGCGGAGTCAATCAAAATGGCGCAATCTCTGAACATGCTACCCGAAGACTTGAAAATCATTGGTATTGAACCAGAATCAATTCAATTTAATGGCTCACTTTCCACACCCGTACAGAGGGCTTTGAAAATGGCCGTTGATATCGTTGAAGATAAACTAAATCGAGTAAGCCAAGTCGCTGAGGCTTAGATCAATTTGTTTGGCGTTCGCGCCCAGGAGGAAGACAAAAAATGGCAAAAAAAGTACTGATAATAGATGATGACTTCGATCTTGTTGAAGCTATGCGTATTACTTTGGAAGCAGCTGGTTATGATGTAGTGGATGCACAGGATGGGGAACGGGGATTAGAGAAGATTAAATCCGAATCTCCAGATCTGATTATTCTGGATGTAATGATGACTTCCATGGACGAAGGCTTTCATGTTGCATACAAAATTCGGGAAGATGCTGACATTAAGGATACCCCCATTGTCATGTTAACGGCTGTAGGTAACCAGACTGGTTTTCAGTTTGATCCAGGCAAGGATGCTGATTTTCTGCCCGTAGATGCATTTTTAGAAAAACCCGTAAATCCAAAAAAACTGGTGGACGTCGTACATCAAAACATTAAGGCCTAAGCAGGAGAGACTTTAACTGATTCGATTTTAGGAACGGTAGCATATTGACGCTTTTTCCTGATACACCCGCATTCTCAATTGGCTCCATGCTTCGGCGTGATAGGTGGCTTATTCGGCTCCGCTGGTATGCTATCCTCGGTCTTTTCATCGGAGTAATCCTCCTTAAGACCATTCAACTCGGTCCTCCTTCAAGTCTGAATGCCATGGCCATAGTAGGATTCATCCTACTGGGCTTGAATCTGATGTACCTGGCCTATGCATCCGCTAAAAAACAGTTTGCAATGTCTAATCTGGTTATTCTGCTCAACCTGCAGATGGTCATGGACTTATTCTTACTTACCATACTGATTTATCTTACTGGAAGCGAGGAAAGTCCACTCTCCTTTTTCTACGTTTTCCACATCATTTTGGCCAGCATCATATTCCCAGGTGGATTCTCATATTTATACTCCCTGCTTGTGATCATTTTGTACTCAGGATTATTGCTTCTGGAGCATTCGGTTTATGTTGAGCACATCTGTTTTATTCATGAATTGCACCTCATTGGTGATTCACGTGTGGTGATTGGCATCTGGTTCGTCTTTGTTGTGACCATGATGGTCTCAGCCTATCTCGCACAGAACGTGACAGAGCGGCACCGGCGGGTTAGAACCAAGCTGGAGATTACGAATCAGAAGTTGCAGGAAATCAACGAAACCAAAACTACCTTTTTCCGTTATGCCAGCCATGAAATGAAAGCACCCATTTCCACCATCCAATCCACACTCATGGTGATTGAAGATATTCTAGGCACCAATGCTGATGAGCGAATCATCAATATGCTGAATCGAGCCATTGGCAGGACCTCTGAAACCATTGGCATGCTCAAAGATCTGGCTGACCTGACTTATGGGAATTTCCAGGAGGAGCAGCAATTTGATCATCTGAGTCTGCGTGAATTGCTTGAGAGTATTGTGTCCGATGCAAAACCTAATTCAGACCGCAAAAGTCAGAGCCTGAAATTCAACTCTGCAGCTGCACCATTCAATTTTTTTGGAGATGCAGATGCGCTTCGCAAAATATTTACTAATCTCATTTCTAATGCTATTCGCTATACCCATGAATCTGGCAATATTCAGGTGAGTTTAGAAAAAATTGATTTGAATTATGTGGTAAAAGTCACTGATGATGGGCAAGGTATTCCTGCCTCAGAGCAAACAAATATTTTCAAAGAATTTTACAGAACTCCGACTGCCCGAAAATTGATTTCAGAAGGTACCGGCTTAGGTTTAGCGATTGTGATGCGTATGGTTGAACTACATGGTGGTGATATCCAGGTTGATAGTCTGGAGGGGCAGGGAAGTACATTTACAGTTCAATTGCCCTTTGAGGAGGAATTGTGAAAAAGGAATCAATCGGTGGTATCATCGTTGATGAAAAATTGACCTTTGTAAGAATATTTAATTTACCCGATGAGCCCGATTGGGGCGGTTCAGCCCTTGAGGAATTTTGTTTTTATGGACAGACCGTAAATTTCATCAGTGAAAACATGGACAGCAGCGGTAAAGCCAACCTATCCGTGACACTCCACCAGGACAAATCAGAGTCGTTTCAAAAAGCGGTAGATGCCATTACAGACTTACATGAAGACATCAGTGTTGAGGTGATTGAACACGTCTGCCTAATCACTGTTTATGGTCCTCACTTTAAAGAACGCTGTGGTCTGGCAGCAACTTTTTTTCGAGCCCTGGGTATTCGCGGGATTAACATTCTTTCCATATCTACATCCATCAGCTCTATCTCTGCCATTATTGAGGAAAAACATCTTAGTAATGCCACGCTTGCTTTACGCGACGTTTTTGATGTACCCTGATCGTAATTTCTGAATCGTACCTAAACCATTTCGGGTTGTCCTCATAAAAACTTATCCATATGATAGATTCTGGGTTATTTTTAACTTTTTGATATTGCAATGGGAGCACAAAAATTGGATTTTCATAAAGAACTCACAGAACAATTAAAAACGGCTATGAAGGCCAGGGATGAAGCTTCGCTGAAAACAGTCCGCGATCTTAAATCCAGAATTCAGACCCGTGAGATCGATAAGGGTGAACCACTCTCTGAAGCAGAATTTATCAAGCTGGTGCAAACAGCAGCCAAGCAGCGCAAGGAAGCCATCGTGTTGTATGAGAAGGGTGATCGGCCCGAATTGGTAGCTGTCGAGAAGGCTGAATTACTAATTTTAGAGAAATACCTCCCACAAATGATGGGTGACTCTGAAATGGAAGCACTGGTTAAACAAGTTCTGGCAGATACTGGCGCTGAAAACATGAGCGATATGGGCAAGGTTATGGGGCCACTCATGAAAGCAGCAGCAGGTAAGGCAGATGGAAAACGACTTCAAGAAATCGTAAAAGGGATGCTCAGCTAATGGCCACAGGATTTGATTTAATCGGATTGCTTCTCATTGGCATCATGGCAGTGAGTGGGCTGAAAAAGGGACTCATTGATGGTGTCCTGAAAATCGTAGGTATGTATGCAGCAGTTTATGCCTCCATGCACTACAATCAGTATGGAACTGCCTTCCTGGAACCCCTTATCAGTATTCCAGAAGCCTACAAGACACCAGCTGGGTTTGTGATCGTATTTCTAGTTGTGATGTACTCAATAACTTTTGTGTCATTTTTGCTAAAAAAAATTGTTAAGACGCTGCGTCTGGGAGCTTTAGATCGAATCGGTGGAATTACCTTTGGGGCACTTAAGGCTGGATTGATGTTATCAGCTGTTGTATGGGCCTTCGCCATGGTTCCTGCGGACATGAAAGGCGACTGGCAGAAAGAATCAAAATTGTATCCCTTTGTTGAGATATTTGCCGGACAGGCTGTTTATGTTCTATCCCTGGAAGATGAATTGGCAATGATGCAAACCATGATGGATCCTGATGCTAACAAGGCTGCACTCCTTCAGGCCGCTCTGGGTAGTGAAGGAGGTGGTTTGCAGGGTCTGCTTGGCGATGGAGATGGCGGGGATCAGAATGAAATTCTGGGAAAAGCCCTGGAGTCAATGAGTGGATCTCAAAAAGGACTCTTGGAACAGATGTTGAAATCCGCAGGGGTGGATGATGTATCAAACCTGGATATCATGGAAGAGGTGGAAAAAGTCCAGCATGCTGGTACCAATAGGCAAGCAGATATGGACAAAATGATCGAAGAGATAGAAGCCATGGCCCAGGGTCGCGCGGGGATCGAAGCAGAGGAAGATAGTAGCGAAGTGATCTATGAGGAGACGGAGGTTGCCGACGAGATCGAAGTAGGGTCGCAATAAGTAGAGCCATGCATTCTTCTAGCTCAACCATTTCTACTTATTTACACCTCGGTTTTGATGATGTCAGGCAGTGGCTGGCTGATGAAGCTGCTGGTGCAAGTGTCACCCATCAATTTCAACAACTCCAACCTAAAAATAGTCCAGTAGACATAAGAAACCAGTATGACCGTGTGGCTGGTATTGAAGCGCTCATGGATCTCAATAGTAGCTTCTTTATTCGACAATATGATGACCTCCATGAGATTCTCAGACTTCTTGCTTTGGAAGGTAGTACACTATATCCTGATGACCTGAAGCTAGTCCACAATGTCCTCGAACAATCTAGAGTTCTTAAAAATATATTTCAGAATAATCCAGCAGACGAAACCGCGATCTGGGAGGAGGATTTTAACAATATCACACCTCTCCTGGAGCTTGAGAAAGATATTCTCAGGATTGTGGGACCCGATGGAGAAGTGCTGGACAAAGCCTCGTCGACACTGTCCTCACTACGTCGTAAACTCCGCAAATCTGGTGGCGCTGTCCGTACACGCATGGCTGATCTGGTTAAAAAATATGGTGACAACGGTTATTTGAATGAATCCCAGGCTGGCATCAAGGGGGGGCGATTGGTCTTGCCGGTCATCAGTTCCTATAAACTACAGGTCAAGGGTGTCATCCAGGATATGTCCCATACTGGAACCACTACCTTTATTGAGCCTTTCGAAATTATTGAATTAAATAATCAGATTAAGACCATTGAAATTGAGGAGCAGCAGGAAGTCCAGCGTATCCTGAGAGAGCTCACCAGCCGGCTTCATTCCCATCATTCGACTATTCAGATAAATTATAACATGCTTGAAATTTTGGATTACCACACAGCTCTGGCCAAGTTTGGAAAAACATTTGCCTGTAGTATCCCCGCGCTTTCTGAGGATGGTCACTTTCTATTGAAAACAGCCCGAAATCCCCGGTTGGCTTTACAGAGAAAAGTGGTTCCCCTCGAACTCACGATGGATAATAAGACCAATATCCTGATTATTACAGGCCCCAATGCTGGTGGTAAGACAGTCGCGCTCAAAACCATCGGTCTCCTCACCCTCATGGCCAATGCAGGTGTTCCAATTCCTGCCGCAGAAGGCAGTGTGATTCCTTTTGTTGACAATGTTTTTACGGACATTGGTGATCAACAATCTCTTGTAGATGACCTTTCAACTTTTTCAGCCCACTTGAGCACAATCATCAATATTTTGGATCAGACCACTTCCAAAAGTCTGGTTTTGCTGGATGAATTAGGAACTGGTACGGACCCTGCCGAAGGAGCAGCACTAGCCAGGTCCATCCTGGAAACTTTGGGAGATCGGGGTATAAAAACCATAGCCACCACCCATCTCGGGGATCTCAAGGTTTTCGCCCATGAAGCAGAAAATGTTATGAATGGAGCCATGGAGTTCGATCAAAGGGGACTCAAGCCTACCTACAAATTTTTAGCTGGCGTCCCCGGCAGTAGCTACGGCTTTGAGATATCAAAACGTCTCGGGCTCTCAGATGACATTCTGGCAGCAGCAAGAGGGTACATTGGTTGGGCAAGGGACAGTATGGAGAAGCTACTACGCTCTTTAGAAGCTGAACGGGCCTCATTATCCGATCTAAAATCTGATAATACCGATTTACAGCGCGATCTGAAAATGAAGCAGAAGCGCATGGATACTGCCCTGGAATCTGTACAGAAAGCCGAGCGTAAAGCGGACAGGGAGGCAGCCAGGAAGGCGGGTCAGATTATCACAGACGCCCGTCAGACTGTTGAGCAAGTCATCAGACAGATCAGAGAGTCCCAGGCCGGTAAGGAGAACATCAAAGAAGTGCGGGTGACTCTGGACCAGATTGAAGCAGAGTTGGAGAAGGTTATTGAAGAAACTGAAGAGCCTCTCAAGCTGGAAAAACTCGCCAGCGAAGATATTAGCAAAGGTCTTGAGGTCACCGTATTCAGCTTGGATCAGATTGGTGTCGTCCTGGAAAAACCCGTCAAGGGAAAAACCCTGGTGGAAGTTGATGGCAAGCGTCTACGGGTTCCGGTGGAATGGTTGGGTCAGGCTCCCGGGAAAAAAGATGAGTTGGTTCAATCAACCACGGTGGTAAATGTTTCTGATCGCAAGGGTAGTACATATTCTCTCGATCTGAGGGGTTATCGCGCTGAAGCAGCTATTGAAGAATTAGGTCGCTTTATCGATCAGGCTGTACTCAGTAATTTAGCTCTCATGCAAATCATTCACGGCAAGGGAACCGGGGTGATTAAAAAGGTGGTTCATGAAGTACTTGATAAGCATCCTGCTGTGAAGGAGAAACGTCTCGGCGGTCAAGATGAAGGCGGGGCAGGTATCACTTTTGTGGAGTTGAAGTAATTTTCAATTCACAACGAAACTCACGAATCTTTCGAAATAAAGCACTAAACATTTTATTCGTTCATTTCGTCTACTTCGTTGTAAAAAAGTAGAACCTTAAGAATCAATTGAGATATTATCCTTTAGCAGGAATTTACTAAACCTTCAAAAAATTGAAGCTGAAATACTTTTTACAAGCTTTAAACGAAAACCATAGCTGAAGTGCTTTTTCTCCCCGAGGGGGGAGATGTCAGAACGTAGTTCAGACAGAGGGGGTGCTAACTTCAGCAAGCATTCAATTCCCACAAGCTTAGTAAAAAAGCGCAACTTTTTGATGAGCAGAGCTTGCATTTCCACAACTAAATTCACGAAACCCACGAAATTAAAACCATAGTTTAAGCAGTTCGTTCTCTTCGATTATTTCGTTGTAAAAAGAACAAAAACCAACTTCAGTTAGCATTCAATTTTTACCGTCTTATCTTCATCGCAGAAATCATGGCGCTCATCGCAGAACATATTATTGAACAGGTCCGGGAAGCCAACGATGTGGTCGAAGTCATATCCGATTATGTCCAGTTGAAACGCTCGGGTCGCAACTTTTTTGGCCGTTGCCCCTTTCATAATGAGAAAACCCCTTCATTCAGCGTCAGTCCAGATAAGCAAATCTATCATTGCTTCGGATGTGGTGCTGGTGGAAATGTCATCAACTTCATTATGGAACATGAGCGCCTCGACTTTCTTTCTTCAATAAAACTACTGGCTGACCGAGCCAATATTCACATTGAAACCAGCCCGGATGAACCTCGCAAGAAGGATGACAGGGCTTCCATTTACAATATGCATGAAATTGCCTGCAGGGTATTTGAGAAACAGCTTGGCGATTCCAGCAACAAGTCCGCCTATGACTATCTGCTCAAGCGGGGGCTTTCAGAAGAAACTCTGAAAACATTTAGAGTCGGTTTTGCTCCTGATAGCTGGGATACGGTGACTCTGGAAGTCATGAAGTTGGGCTTATCCCAGGACATTCTCACTCGGAGTGGTTTGCTCATGCCCAAAAATGGTGGTGGCTACTATGATCGGTTTCGCAACCGGATCATGTTCCCCATCATGGATATCAATGGCAAGGTTCAAGCTTTTGGTGGCAGAATATTTGGAGAGGCAGAGGGCGCCAAATATATGAATAGCCCGGAAACGCCTATTTATCATAAAGGTCGGACTCTGTTTGGATTAAACCAGTGTCGAGATGAGATCAGAAGCTCACGCACTGCCATCCTGGTTGAGGGATATATGGATCTGATTCGTCTGTATCAGGAAGGCTTTCACAATGTAGTGGCTGGTACTGGTACTGCCTTTACTCCTGGACAGGCAAGTCTGGTAAAGCGTTTTGCTGATAAAGTATTAGTCTGTTACGATGGCGATGGAGCAGGTCAGAAGGCCGCCCAAAAAGCCGGTCTCACCCTGTTGGATAAAGGTCTTGATGTTCGCATTGTCCAGATCCCCAACGGAGAAGACCCTGATAGCTTTTTTGATGAAAAAAACTCCAAAGATTTTCAAAAACTAATCGATTCAGCTCTGGATTTCATGACCTTTGTGTTGAGGACCAATCAGGATCAGATGGATTCGCCTGTGAAACGGACTGCCTTTCTGGAAGGGATGGTCTCTGAATTGGCGCTCATGCAGAATGAAATCCTACGCGGTATGCTGGCTGGTCAATTGGCTGATGAAATGCATGTCCCCGAAGAAGCTGTCATGGGCTTGCTCAAACGGCAGACAAAACGGGTTCACCGATCCGATTATACTCCTGATGCTCGTCCTGCTCCCCCAAAAGCTAAAGCAAGAGTGTTACGTCGCCCGGAATCAGGTGCTGAAAAGGCAGAATTCGAGCTATTACGTTTGCATCTTAGCCAGGATGAAAGTTTGCTTAACTGGTTGACTTCTACCATCAGTGATGATGATATCAAGGCTTTCCATTATGTAGAAATCTTCCAGATGCTGCACGGTCGGTTGCGCAAGGAGTTACCGATTAATCATAGCAGACTATTGGATGAAATTGAGTCTGCAGAAATCAGACGATTTATTGCCCGTTTGATCAATGAGGCACGACCAGATTTAGAAAGCATCAGCCATGCACATCAGTGTATCAAGACGGTTCGCTGGTGGGCCATTCAGCGCGAAATGGATGAGTTAAAACAACTCATGCGCGATGCAGATGCCAGGGGTGAAGATTCCACTGAGTATTTCAGAAGAAAAGTCGAACTTCAACTCGAGCAACGGGATATCAAACCTAACCCAACACCCATGTAATACCAATTACACCTCAAAATACGCGCCAGCTTGGTGAGCTGCAGCACGCCCCATGCGATCAAACGAAGGTTGCTCGAAAATTAGCTGGTGCTGGCTTGTCAGATTTATAATACTATATGGGCTTAACATTAGTATATTCAAACATATATCCCCTATAAAATAATTAAAATAATATTCTCCTCAAGCTTGACACGCATTTAGTTTTGGCCTAAAATATCATCGGAAAAATGACAGCGAGAAGTCCCTTATTCAGCCGAACAAGGGACTTTTTGTATTCTAGGGGCTAGTCTCAGTTTTGGAAATACAATCCCTTTGCAAGTGGTGAAGCCCCCGATTATTTTATTTGGCTTTTTGAGGGCTGTAAATTCGTAATTCGTATTTTATAATTCTTAATTAGTAAAAGGGCCCATAGCTCAATTGGTTAGAGCGCCTGACTCATAATCAGTAGGTTCGGGGTTCAAGTCCCTGTGGGCCCACAAACACAAAACCCGCTTCTCGAAGCGGGTTTTGTCAATTCAGAATATCTAATATCGAAGGAGTACTTCTTCAATCTGAGGTCGTTATTCAATATTCATAGAGGCTAGCTTTGTTGGCCTTTTTTGTTTCCCCTATAAGTACAATTGGTATCAGATAGTTGTCTCGTGACTCGACATAAAGGAGAATAGCATACAGAAGTGGTCCAGTGGTCGGGGCACGTCAGTCACGCTCTGGCCAGATCCATCAAATTCTTGAGCTGTTGGTCGCTTAATAATATTTAACGACAGTTCACTCATAGACTGTGACCTTGATTATATGGCGAATAGAGTTAATTTCGTATTCGAAACTCAAGGTCATTTATTTGCGGAATTAAACCATTAAGCATGAAAGTTTTTACATGAAAATATTAATTCTATCCCTTGTATCGGTTTCCATGCTATTTGGCCAACAAAATTCTGATCTGAAGGCCCTTTCAATCAAATTTATTGAATGGCGTAGAGGGACCCAACCCATTACCAGCGATGATATACCTAGAATTGAAAGGGATCCTGACTGGGTCCCAGATCTATCTCCTATAGCAGTCGCCAATTCAAATGCAAAATATAAGGAATTTCTTAAAACACTGGAATCGATTCCCCAATCAGGATGGTCCCGAGCAGATAGCATCGACTATCTACTTTTACGTTCTGCCATTGAGCGGGTAAACTGGGAATTGAATGTCTTAGATCTGCCTGGTAGACATCCTGAATTTTACATCAACCAAACAGTTGGCTTTGTTTTTGATCTTCTGGCCATATCCTCACCATTTACATCCCAAAGAGCCAAAGAATTAATTCTTCGATTGAACTCAATTCCTAAAACACTCAAAAATGCCCAAAAGAATTTGGACGATCCAGTTAAACCGTTCGCCATGATTGCCATAGATCAGCTGAGAAATATTCGAAAAAAAATGGATCTCATGGTGAAGGAGCTTGAATCAACATACCCACGTCATTTTAACTTTAAGCTTGAGAGGTCCGCCAATAAAGCATCTGCGGCATTAGAAGCGTATTCCTTGTGGCTGGAAGATAAGTTGCCTTCCATGAATGAAGACTTCTCTGTAGGGGAATCTGCTTATAAATATTTTCTGAAGAAAATTGCACTGGTACCCTATTCACCAGAAGAATTATTTCGGATGGGCAACCAGGAGTGGGATAGATCGGTAACATTCGAAACGCTGGAAATAGCACGGAATAAACACATCCCCTCACCTGAAAAATTCAGCACAGTTGAAGCAGAAATTAATCAGGCCCGTATCGACGAACAGGCAATCAGAGATTTTCTGGAAGAGAAAAATATCTTAACGGTTCCTACCTGGGCGAAACATTATACCCTTGAAGCAATGCCGGACTATTTACAAGCCCTGGCCTCATTTGGTGAATTGGATGATTTTACCTCACCTACCCGCTTAACTGAAAATTCAGTACGCTATATTCCAGATCCATCTGAAAAATTAGGATTTTTTTACGGAACAGCAGCCCATGACCCACGCCCACTCATTATCCACGAGGGTACCCCTGGTCATTACTTTCAATTGATTCAATCCTGGAAGCATGAGCGACCCATTCGTCGCTATTATATCGATTCCAATGCCAATGAAGGAATTGGATTTTATGTGGAAGAACTGTTACTACAGCTTGGCCTATTTGAAAACAAACCCCACACTAGAGAAATTATTTATCGCTTTATGCGCCTACGTGCTTTGAGGGTAGATGTGGATATCAACTTGGCCATAGGCGAATATTCCATAAGCGATGCAAGTGAATATCTGGCATCAACGGTTCCAATGGATTTGGAGTCCGCGTCAAGTGAAGCAGCATATTTTGCTGCAACTCCAGGGCAGGCCATTACATATCAAATTGGTAAAATTCAGATATTAAAACTGATCAGCGATGCCAGAGTTTTATGGGAGGATGAATTTGATCTAAAAGATTACCATGACTATATGATGAAGAATGGAAATGTGCCCATAGCATTGCAAAGGTGGGAATATTTAGGTAAAAATGATGAGATTAAATATTTGTGGTAATGCTTAATTCCAACTCCACAATAGAGGAAAATTAGGATCTTATGAGACCAAAAACATTGTATCTGGCACTGATTTCATTGTCGGTTTTAACTGCTCAGCAAAAACAGCCCTTTAATCTTGAAGAGTTGTATTCAACAACAGCTTTTGATGAACATCCCATTCAAAATATTGAATGGATGCCGGATAGTGATGCTTTTACCTATACAAAAAAAAGCAATGAGACAGAATATTTTGATATCTATAGACATGATATTCAAGCGGGAAAGACCTCCGTATTTGTTAAGGGGAGTGATCTGAAATACAAAAATGTCCTTATCAAAATGAGTAGTTACCATTGGACTCATGATGGCCAATATCTCTTGATCGCAGGTCCCAGTGCTTCTATCTGGAGACACTCATCTCAGGCACCCTATTATTTGATGAATGTACGAACCAAGAAAATCAAAGCTCTTGCGCATGATAGTGCCCACTTACGCAATGTTAAATTGTCACCGGATGGTACCATGGTGGGATATGTTCGCAATCACAATATCTATGTAATGAATATTTCATCTGGTGTCGAAACAGCCCTCACGGATGATGGGACAGAGAACATTCTAAACGGAGAATTTGACTGGGTATATGAAGAGGAATTTGGCTTGGCAGACGCCTGGAGGTGGTCACCTGACAGCAAAAAAATAGCTTTTTGGAAATTTGATCAGACCGCCGTGAAGGAATTCAACTTAGTCGACGAAACGTTTCTGTACAATAAGATCTCCAAGCTAAAATACCCCAAGGTTGGTGGCCAAAATGCCACAATTAAAATTGGTGTTGTAGATCTGAAAAAGCAGAAAACAAAATGGATGGATCTGGGCAAAAATGGTGACATTTATATTCCCAGAATTTTCTGGACGAACTCCTCCTCATCAATGGCAATGGTGCGGTTGAATAGGGAACAAAATCATCTAGATATGCTCATGGCCAACACAAGAACCGGTAGGACGAAAACCATTATTTCAGACGATGACCCCTGCTATGTCGATGTACAGCATGACATATCGTTCTTGAGGCACAAAGATGAGATTGTATTCTCATCTGAGAGCAGCGGTTACCGCCATGCTTATATTTATGATTACAGCGGAAAATTGCTCCAGCAAGTGACCAAGGGGGACTGGGAGGTAACTGAGATTGTCGGTGTCGATGAAACAGAGAGTTGGCTTTATTTTTACGGGAAGAAAGACTCACCACTTGAGCAGAATATTTATCGTGTAGGTCTGGATGGAAATGACTTAACCAGGATTTCACCACAAGCAGGCTGGCATACACCACTATTCTCCCCTGATTACAAGTATTTCATTGATACTTATTCTAATGTTACCACGCCCTCTATTACTGTATTGAACAATACTGAAGGAAGTCTCATTCGTGTGTTGGATGAAGGTAGAATCGAGGCTCTCACAGGAAGAAATATTGTTTATCCTCAATTCAAAAAAGTCATGACTGACGATGGTATAGAATTGAATGCATATTTGATTAAACCCCACAATTTTGATTCTAATAAGAAGTATCCTGTTCTTGTATATGGCTATGGTGGACCTGGCTCCCAAAAAGTTGTGAACCGGTGGGGAGATTATAGGAGCAAATGGCATCAGTATATGAGTGAGCAGGGCTACCTTATATTTTGTCTGGATAACCGTGGAACAGGGGGTAGGGGAAAAGCCTTCAAAAACCTTTCCTATGGCGATTTGAGTAAATGGTCAGTTTACGATCAAATTGAAGGCGCCAAATATTTGAGTTCTTTGCCATTTGTTGATCAGGATCGATTGGGATTCTGGGGGTGGAGCGGTGGCGGTTATCTCACTATTGCTCTTATGACCCGGGCCGCAGATTATTTTAAAGTGGGTATTTCAGTTGCACCGGTTACAGATTTTAGAACATATGACACCATTTGGGCTGAAAGGCACATGGGAATGCTCAATAAAAACAAAGTTGGATATGAAAAGGCAAATCTTAACAATTACGCCGATCTTTTAAAGGGGAAGTTGCTCATTATTCACGGTACCCAGGATGATAATGTACATTACCAAAATACGCTCTTTTTTATTGATAGATGTGTTGAGTTAAACAAACCGGTCGACTCCTTTTTCTACCCCAACAGAAATCACAGCATCAAAGGCGGGAATACGCGCCTTCACTTATTTACAAAAATGACAGATTACATCACTACAAATTTGTAAAGAGCTTATATCATTTCGGGACAGTTCAAGGACACATAATTAGTTAATTCGGATATATCAATTGGTTAGAAAACTTTGAGTTAGCACACGTAATTGTTACGGACTGGAAATGGTGTACTTCGAGGGCTAAGGCAACAAAACATGCAGGTTAAGGTTAATTCTGCTCCAATCCATTATTATTCACTAGCCATAAATTAACAATCCCTAGTCCTTACCAGTTGCAATTGTCTTTATACTACATACAGCGGATTCTCAATATCATTTCCTACATTATTATATTACAATATCACTCCTTGAATAAATAGACTGTACGTTGTCAAAGTAATTCGGACAGATATGCTCAGAACTTAAGAGATACATTTGGGCCATCCAAGATGTTACGCGAACACCTCTTGGTGTCGCAGTTTCAAGTTGATTCGCTTCCTCTCCAGAAG